>VFQT010000143.1_pt1 | contig 112871 bp, 104 predicted proteins | sample 3512381 | NCBI WGS metagenome assembly VFQT01 (sample SAMN10412376, study PRJNA504923) | tailings metagenome | isolation source: Relicate 2 Philex TSF3 active mining site | place: Philippines: Tuba, Benguet | collected 2017-08-29
ACTGTCAAGCTCACAACATCAGATTTTCCAGAAAACTTGTAAGAGGCTGATTGGAAATGAGTATTTTTGATCTCCGGGCGGAGCACTCGCAAGCCTGCAATCTTTGGTCGCAGCAGGATGCTCCCTCAGAGGCCCCCGGCACCGGTGGCCGGGCTTCAGTCACGTGTAGCCATGAGCAGGAGACACGCGGAGGTTAACGATGGTTAACGAATTGGAAATCTCTCCATGCGAATCTCCTTTCGGCTTTTCTCGGGTGGGTCCGCATTTCGGCAGGACGTCCGTTCCCCCCTGCCAGAAGGGCCGCCCCAGGCGCAGGCTGGTCAACGCGGTTGACTAACGCGGCGCGGGAGGGCATTTTCCGACCCGCGCGGGCCCTTCGGGAACCCGCTCCCGGGCGGAGCAGAAAAGACGTGAACGCGCTCCCGGCACGGCCTGACATCGAGGGGAAGTCGAACAGGCCAGGGACGTCCGGAGCAGTCGAGTTGACAAGGGGATTGGGTATTGAACGATCGCGTTGACAGACAGTTTCGCGCCCGTGCTCACGCCGGCGCGGTTCGGCGTCCGCCATTGCAATCGAAAGCTCCGGCTCTTGCGGCGCTGCCAGCACCTGCAGAGACCGACCCGTTCGACGTGGAACCCGTTCATCACCGCTGGCTTCTGACCACCTGCGTCGCGGGCATTGCAGGCTCGCTGGTGATCGGCAGTGCGGTTCTCGGCATTTTCGGCGAGAACGCCGCCCCGCGCGATGCCTTCGCCGCGGTCGACAAGGCCTCCCTGACCGGGAGCTTCGAGGATCTGGCGGGAACAGAGCCCGAGCGCCTGATGGGCCGGAAGGAACTCTCCGCCGCCTACCAGCCGCAGCCCGAGTCCTCCGGCGCGCAGATCATCCCTGAGCGTGACCTGAACAACGCCAACCTCTATCCCGAAATCACCGCCGAGAGCCTTCCCTATGGCGACGGCAAGACCGCGGTGATCGACGCCGAGATCGAGACCCTCGGCGACGCGGAGAACATCACCACCATCTCCAAGCAGGTGCCGCCGGAGCCGACCGACGAAACCTTCACGCTCGCCAAGGGCGAGACGCTGATCGATGCGCTGACCGACCGCGGCGTGAGCAAGGAAGCCGCGAAAGCGCTGGCCGCCGCCATCGAGCCGGTCTTCCCCGCAACCCAGGTGAAGGCCGGCACCAGCTTCGAACTCACCCTCGACCGGCAGCTCGACTTCTACGGCCGCGAAGTGATCTTCCCGGTGGAACTCTCCTTCGAGCCCGGCCCCAAGGAGACGATCACCGTACAGGCCGACGAAGACGGCCGCTTCGTGGCCGCGATCGAAGGGGCACGGGCCGGCTCGAAGTCCAAATATGCGGAGTTCAATCATTTCCGCACCAAGGCCAAGGTGGGCTCCAGCCTCTACGGCACGGCCAAGGACAACAAGATTCCGGACTACATCATCGCGGAACTCACGCGCGTCTTCGCCTATGACGTGGACTTCCAGCGCCAGGTGAAGGCCAATGACACATTCGACGTGTTCTTCGGCAACCCGCTGACCGGTTCGTCCTCGAAGCGCAAGGTGCTGCATTACGCGCAGCTGACGCTCGACGGGAAGACCAAGACCTATTACCGCTACACCACCAAGGACGGCCAGACCGACTATTTCGACGAGAACGGCCGGAGCGCCCAGAAGGCGCTGCTCAAGACGCCGGTGTCCGGCGCAAGGCTCACCTCCGGCTTCGGCATGCGCCGCCACCCGCTGCTCGGCTACTCGAAGATGCATGCGGGCGTCGACTTCGGCGTGCCGCACGGAACACCCATCCGGGCCGCGGGCTCAGGCGTGGTGCAGATCGCCGGCCGCCATGGCGCCTATGGCATCACGGTCGAGGTCAAGCACAACAACAAGTATGAAACGCTTTATGCCCACATGAGCAAGCTCGCAGCCGGCATCCGCCGGGGCGTGAAGGTGAACCAGGGGCAGATCATCGGCTATGTCGGCTCGACCGGCCGTTCGACCGGCCCGCACCTGCATTATGAAGTCCATGTCGACAACCGGCCGGTGAACCCCACCCGCATCAAGGCGGCGGGCGGCAAGCAGCTGGCCGGCAAGGAGCTGGCCAAGTTCAACCAGCTGAAGGCCCGCGTCGAAGCCATGATGCAGCAGGCGCCCTCCGCGCTGCAGGTCGCGCAAGCCAAGCCCTGATCCGCTTGCGAAGCAGCCCGGGCCCTGCGATGAGCTGAGCCCGTGCGCATTTTCCTGACATTCCTCGCCGCCTATGGCCTGAGCCAGTTCTACCGCTCCTTCCTGGCGGTGATCGCGCCCGAACTGGCGCGCGAGCTGGGCTTGGGCCCGCAGGCGCTCGGCAATCTGCAGGCCTTGTGGATCCTCGGCTTCGTCGCCACGCAGTTTCCGGTGGGCTGGGCGCTGGACACGGTGGGCCCGCGCCGCACCGTGTCTCTCCAGATGCTGGCCGCCGTCGCAGGGGCCCTGCTCTTCGCCGCGGCGCAGACGGCCCTCGCACTCAACATCGCGATGCTGCTGATCGGCGCCGGTTGCGGCTCGATCTACATGGGCGCCATCTACATGTTCGGGCGCATGGCGGAACCGCAGCGCTTTGCGCTTCTGTGTTCCTGGCTTCTCGGGCTCGGCACGGCGGGAAACCTGCTCGCCGCATCGCCGCTCGCCTGGGCCGCGCAGTCGATCGGCTGGCGTGGGGCCATGGTGGGCATGGGCGTGGCCACCGCCGTCTCGGCGCTCTCCGTCCTGCTGCTGATCCGCGATCCGGTGCGCATCACCAGCCATGGGTCTCGCGGCTTGTTCGGCGGAATCGGGGACGTGCTGAAGATCCGTGCGCTCTGGCCGCTGCTGCCCATCACCGGGGTGAGCTATGCGGTTGTCCTCGCCGAACGGGGATTGTGGGCGGGACCTTATTTTTCATCCGTCTACGGGCTCGACCCCGTGGCGCGCGGCCATGCGCTGCTGGTGATGGCGGCGGCCATGTCCGCCGGTGCGATGGCCTATGGCCCGCTCGACCGGCTGCTGAAGACGCGCAAATGGGTGGTGTTCGGCGGCGTCGCCGTCACGGCGCTCTGCTTCGGGCTTCTGGCGCTGCCCGGCCTTCCGCTTGCCCAGGCCGTGGTGGTGATGGGCCTCCTCGGCGGCTTCGGCATGACCTATGGCGTGCTGATGGCCCATGGCCGCAGCTTCGTGCCGGACCATCTGCTGGGCCGCGGCATCACCCTGCTGAACGTGCTCTTCATCGGCGGTGCGGGGGTGTTGCAGCCCTTGAGCGGCGCCCTGATGAGCACCCTGCAGGAGCGCCCGCCAGCGGAGGCCTATGCAACGCTGCACCTGATCTTCGCGGGCCTGCTCGTCATCGGCCTCGCCATCTACGCCTTCGCGAAGGACAATCCGCCGAAGGGATGAGGGCGGCCCCGAAGGACCGCCCCCTCTTCGCATTCTCTCCGCCGATCAGTGCAGCTTAACGACCTTCGGGTCCACGGGCTTGCCGCCGACCGCCGCGCCGTTGAAGGTGAGCACGCCCGCCGTGGCGCCGATCTCCACCCTCTCGCCGTCCTTGATGCGCCCGGCGAGAAGTTCCTCGGCGAGCGGGTCCTGAAGGTTCTTCTGGATCACGCGCTTCAGGGGACGGGCGCCATAGGCGGGGTCGTAGCCCTTGTCGGCGAGCCAGTCCCGCGCGGCGGGCGAGACGTCGATCTCGATCTTCCGGTCAGCCAGCAGCTTCCTGAGCCTGCCGATCTGGATGTCGACGATGGCGCCCATGTTCTCCCGCTTCAGGCGGTGGAACAGGATGATCTCGTCGAGGCGGTTGAGGAACTCGGGCCGGAAGTGGCCCTTCACCACGGCCATCACCTGGTCGCGCACCACGTCCACGTCCTGCGTCTCGCCCAGATTCACGAGATATTCCGACCCCAGGTTCGAGGTCATGATGATCAGCGTGTTCTTGAAATCGACCGTGCGGCCCTGGCCGTCCGTCAGGCGGCCATCGTCCAGCACCTGGAGCAGCACGTTGAACACATCGGGGTGCGCCTTCTCGATCTCGTCGAACAGCACGACCTGGTAGGGCCTGCGCCGCACGGCTTCGGTCAGCGCCCCGCCCTCGTCATAGCCGACATAGCCCGGAGGCGCGCCGATGAGCCGCGAGACGGAGTGCTTCTCCATGTATTCCGACATGTCGATCCGCACCATCGCGTGCTCGTCGTCGAACAGGAAGGAGGCGAGCGCCTTGGTCAGCTCCGTCTTGCCGACACCCGTGGGGCCTAAGAACATGAAGGAGCCGATCGGCCGGTTCGGGTCCTGGAGCCCGGCACGCGCGCGGCGCACCGCGGTCGAGACCGCCTCGACGGCTTCCGACTGACCGACGACGCGCCTGGCCAGTTCCTTCTCCATGGAGAGGAGCTTCTCGCGCTCGCCTTCGAGCATCTTGTCCACCGGAACGCCGGTCCAGCGCGAGACGACCTGTGCGACGTGGTTCTCCGTCACGGCCTCCTCGAGCATCTTGGCGCTCGACTTCTCTTCCGCCTCCTTCAGCTTCTTCTCGAGGCCGGGGATGGTGGCATAGGCAAGCTCGCCCGCCTTGGCGAAATCGCCCTTGCGCTGAGCCTGGTCGAGTTCAAAGCGGGCCTTCTCCAGCTCCTCCTTGACCTTGGAGGCGGAGGCCAGCTGCTCCTTCTCTTCCTGCCAGCGCCGGGTCATGGCGGCAGACTTCTCCTCGAACTCCGCCAGCTCCTTCTCGAGCTTGCCGAGGCGGTCCCTTGAGGCGGCATCCGTCTCCTTCTTCAGCGCCTCGCGCTCGATCTGCAGCTGCATGATGCGGCGGTCGATCTCGTCGAGCTCCTCGGGCTTCGAGTCGACCTGCATGCGCAGGCGCGCGGCCGCCTCGTCCATCAGGTCGATGGCCTTGTCGGGCAGGAAGCGGTCCGTGATGTAGCGGTTGGAGAGCGTCGCCGCGGCGACGATCGCCGAGTCGGTGATGCGCACGCCATGGTGCAGCTCGTACTTCTCCTTGATGCCGCGCAGGATCGAGATCGAATCCTCGACCGTCGGCTCCGTCACGAAGACGGGCTGGAAGCGGCGGGCGAGTGCGGCGTCCTTCTCGACGTGCTTCCTGTATTCGTCGAGCGTCGTGGCGCCCACGCAGTGAAGCTCGCCGCGGGCAAGCGCCGGCTTCAGCAGGTTCGAGGCATCCATAGCGCCCTCGGACTTGCCCGCGCCCACCAGCGTGTGCATCTCGTCGATGAACAGGATGATGCCGCCTTCCGCCGACGTCACCTCGGACAGCACGGCCTTGAGGCGCTCCTCGAACTCGCCGCGATACTTCGCACCCGCGATGAGCGAGCCCATGTCGAGCGCCAGCAGCTTCTTGTCCTTCAGGCTTTCGGGCACGTCGCCCTTGATGATGCGCAGCGCCAGGCCCTCGGCGATCGCCGTCTTGCCCACACCGGGCTCGCCGATCAGGACAGGATTGTTCTTGGTGCGCCGCGACAGCACCTGGATGGTGCGGCGGATCTCCTCGTCGCGCCCGATCACGGGGTCGAGCTTGCCGGACTGCGCGGCCTCGGTCAGGTCGCGGGCATATTTCTTCAGCGCGTCATAGCCCTGTTCGGCGGAAGCCGTGTCGGCCGTGCGGCCCTTGCGGATGGCGTTGATCGCCTCGTTGAGGCCCTGCGGCGTGACGCCCGCCGACTTCAGCGCCTTGGAGGCTTCGGACTGCTCGATGGCCAGGGCCTGGAGCAGGCGCTCGGCCGTCACATAGCTGTCGCCGGCCTTCTCGGCGATCTTCTGCGCGGCGTCGAACACGCGGGCCATTTCAGGCGCGAGATAGACCTGGCCCGCGCCGGAGCCCGAGACCTTGGGCAGCTTCTTCAGCGCCGCTTCCGCCTCGCGCAGGGCCAGGCGCGAATCGCCGCCCGCCGCGTTGATGAGGCCGGCGGCCAAGCCTTCCTCGTCGTCGAGCAGAACCTTCAGGAGATGTTCGGGGCTGAAGCGCTGGTGGCCCTCGCGCAGCGCCAGAGACTGGGCGGACTGCACGAAACCGCGCGAACGTTCGGTGTATTTCTCGAAATCCATATGTACTCTCCTCCTCGGCGCATTTCCGAAAGCCCCTTCGAGGGCACCCCCTGAAACGCCGTCAACGGTTGATGGGCACCGTGCCGGATGCATGAACCCCCGAAAGGCATTCCACCGGCCAGGCGGCCTTGACGTTCAGAGATATGGGGTGGGCTTTCCCGCGATCAAGCGGGTGGAAGGATCATCCGGGACGGCGCCCGGAAGCTTTGCGCTGGATCAAGAAGGGACAGCGGTTGCGGCCCCGCAGGCATAGGTCAGAAAGAACGAGGGCGGCGCCCTTGGCACCGCCCTCACCCATGTTCATCAGCTTGAGCAGCGAACGATCACTTGAAACCCGCTCACGCTTTTTCGGCTCGTCACCCCGGCGGCCGGGGTCACGCTCCGGGCCTGTACCACGCGCAAAGACAGCTGGAGTCCGGCCTGCGCCGGAATGACGGCTCAACGACGCTCTTGCGCGTCGTAATCCGTCAGTCGCCGGCCGGCGCCTTGGCATCGGCCTCGGCGGGCGCCGCGGCTTCGGCGGCGGGCGCCTCCTTGCGGGGGCGGCGCTCATAGCGGCGCTTGGGGGCCGCGGGTGCGGCGGGTGCCGCGCTCTCGTCGGCGGGCGCCGCCTCAGCGGCAGGCGCAGGCGCGGGGGCGGGCGCAGGCGCGGGGGCCGGCACGGGCGCCGGGCGGCGCAAGAAGGACGGCGCCTCCCACACGTCGGGCTCCGCCGCAGGCGCAGGCTGTGCGGCAGCGGCCGGTTCGGGACGGGGCTGGTCCTCAGCCCGGGCGGGCTGCGGGTTCTGGCGCGGCTCACCGCCCTGGCCCGGCTGGCCGTCCTGGCGGCGGTCCTGCCAGCGCGGGCGGAAACGGTCGCGGCCGCCCTGCTCGCGATTGTCGCGGTTCTGGTCACGGCTCTGGTCGCGGTCGCGGCCTTCGCGCGGCTGGCGGAAATTCTGGTTCTGCTGCTGCGGGCGCTCGGGCTGGGCGTCCATGGCGGGCTGGTCTCCCAGCCCATCGGGCTCGCCGCGCTGCTCGCCCGCGGCCTCGGGATGATCCTCGAGGTCCTCGTCGTCGAATTCCTCGTCAGAGCGGCGGTACTGCTGCTGGGCCTGCTGATTGTAGGCCTGGGCGGCAAAGACGATGCGCAGGTAGTGTTCGGCGTGCTGGAAATAGCTCTCCGCCATCACGATGTCGCCCGAGGACTGGGCGTCGCGGCCGAGCTGCAGATACTTGTCGGCGATGGTCTGGGCGGTGCCGCGGACCTTCACGTCCGGCCCGTTGCTCTCATACACCCGGCTCAGCGGATTTCCGCCGCCGCCGCCGCCACCGCCGCCACCACCTCCGCTGCGATGACGGTTGCGGTTGCGGTTCTTGTGAGTCGGTCTCATCGAAATACCATCTTCCAGACTGATCTAAGGTTGCGCGAGGGTTCCCACGGACCCCCTCAAGGAGCCCGGCGGCAACTCGTCTTCAAATCTGCTCAGAAAGTGAGCGTCTTCAAGATTTACCCGTTGGTTACAGAAGGCTCCCGCCACCGGCGCAGTCCCCGGAGGGCCCTTGCCATTTCCCCGCCTGTGCTGATTTCAACTGGGCTTCATGCCGATCCGGCACCATGCCCGCACGTCGTTCCCGGCACCAATACAAAGGGCAGAAAGCGTTTCCGAGTCGTATTTAGCCCACAGGCCCTTAATTTCCAATCGCTATTTTTCCCGTGCGGCCCTGAGGCCACGTTTTCCCGCTTCAGCGGGCGAAGGCGAGGCAGCGGACATGCCCGCCCAGATCTCGGTGACGCGCCGCCGGCCCGAAGCCCGACGCGGCGAAGATCGCCTCCACGTCATCCGCCTGGCCGGCCCCGATTTCGACCAGCACATGCCCGTCTCCCGCCAGGTGGCTGGCAGCGCCCGAGGCAATGTCGCGATAGGGATCGAGGCCGTCTGTGCCTCCTACAAGTGCGAGCCGGGGGTCGAAGTTCCGGACGTCGGGGCTGAGCCCCGCCACATCGGAAGCCCGTATATAGGGTGGATTTGACGCAATGATGTCAAAGACGCCAGAAACCGGCCCGAACCAGCTGCCCTCCAGGAAGGAGAGGCGCTCCGCCACACCGTTCCGGGCGGCATTGGCGCGCGCCACCTCCAGCGCCTCGGGCGACAGGTCGGTGGCGACCCCGCGCGAGTCCGGCCGCTCCGCCAGAAGCGTGACGGCGATCGCACCCGTGCCGGTGCCGAGGTCGAGAATGCGTGCCGACGGCGGCATGAGGGGCAGTGCCGCATCGATCAGCGTTTCGGTGTCGGGCCGGGGATCCAGGGTGGCGGGCGTCACCTGGAAGGGGCGGCCATAGAACTCGCGCTCGCCCAGGATGCGCGAGACCGGTTCATGGCGCTCGCGCCGGGAAACAAAGTCGTCGAAGCGGGCAAGCTGCGCGCTCGAGAGGGGGCGGTCCGGGCCGAGGATGAGCTCTTCGCGGCTGAGGCCGGCGGCGGCCTGCAGCAACAGGCGCGCATCCAGCGTGGGCGTTTCGGCACCGCAAGCCTTCAGCCGCGCCGTGGCGGCGGCAAGGAGACCGGCCAGCCGGTCAGGCGGCATTGTCCGCTTCGGCAAGAAGCTCGGCCTGGTGGTTGGTCATCAGCGCCTGCACCATCTCCTCCAGCGCCGGGCCCTCCATGATCTGGTCGAGCTTGTAGAGGGTCAGGTTGATGCGGTGGTCGGTGCAGCGCCCCTGCGGGAAATTATAGGTCCGGATGCGTTCCGACCTGTCACCCGAACCCACCTGGTCCTTGCGGGTGGCGGAGCGCTCCGAATCGAGCCGCTGCCGCTCGATCTCGTAGAGCCTTGCGCGCAGCAGCTTCATCGCCGCGTTCTTGTTCTTGAGCTGCGACTTCTCCGTCTGCTGGGCCACCGCGAGGCCGGTGGGGATGTGGGTGATGCGCACCGCCGAATCGGTGGTGTTCACCGACTGCCCGCCGGGGCCGGACGAACGGTAGACGTCGATCCGCAGGTCCTTGTCCTCGATCTTGATGTCGACGTCCTCGGCCTCGGGGAGGACGGCGACGGTGGCGGCGGAGGTGTGGATCCGCCCCTGCGTCTCCGTCGCGGGCACGCGCTGCACGCGGTGCACGCCCGATTCGAACTTGAGGTGCGCGAAGGCGCCCGCGCCATAGATGTTGGCGATCACTTCCTTGAAGCCGCCATGCTCACCCTCGCTGGCCGAGATCAGCTCGACGCGCCAGCCCTTGGAGGCGGCATAGCGCTGGTACATGCGGAACAGGTCGCCCGCGAAGATCGCCGCCTCGTCGCCGCCCGTTCCGGCGCGCAGCTCCAGGATGACGTTCTTGTCGTCGGCCGCGTCCTTGGGCAGCAGGAGGATGCGCACCTCCTGCTCCAGCTTCTCGATCCGCTCGTCGAGCACCGGGCGCTCGGCCTCCGCCATCTCGGCCAGCTCGCCGCCCGCCTTCACCATGTCTTCCAGGTCGCGGCGCTCGTCATAGGCCTTGCGCAGCTCGCGGGCCTTCTTCGCCGTGGGCTCGAGGTCGGCATATTCCTTCGACAGCCTGACGAAGGCCTCGCCCGCCACGGCACCTGACGACATGTCATGTTCGACGGTGGCGAAACGCTGGATGATTCGGTCGAGCTTTTCGTGCGGAATGGAGGACATGGGCCGGGCTTCTAGAGCATGATCCGCCCGGTTGGAAGCCTTCAGCCCGGCGCGGCGGTATCGAAGAGGATGGTCACCGGCCCGTCATTCACCAGCGCCACCTTCATGTCCGCGCCGAAGATGCCGGTTTCGACGCGCAGCCCTTCGCCGCGCAGAACCGTGCAGAGATGCTCATAGAGCCGCTGCCCCACATCCGGCGGCGCCGCCTTCGAGAAGCCGGGCCGGTTGCCGCTCTCCATGCCCTGCGCGGCCAGGGTGAACTGGCTCACCGCGAGCACGGCACCCCCCACGGCGGGAAGGGCCAGGTTCATCTTGCCCGCCTCGTCCTTGAAGATGCGCAAGCCGGGGATCTTGCGGGCGAGGCGTTCCGCCTCCTTCTCCGTGTCGCCCGCCATGGCGCAGACGAGCACGAGAAAGCCACGGCCGATGGCCCCGGTGACCTGGGACCCGACCGTGACGGAGGCTTCCGAAACCCGCTGGACGACGGCGCGCAATATGCCCGCCGTCAGCCTTCGAAGGACTTCATGTCGAGCGAGCGGCCGACCAGGATCTCGCCCGGCGTGCCGAGGATGCCCTTTTCCTTGCCGTCGATCAGGTAGCTGAGCAGGCCGCCGTCGCGCGCGATGACGACGAGCCCCTCGCGGTTCGGCACGCGGTAGGTGTCGCCCTTCATCAGCATCTGGGTCATCACCACATTGCCCTGGGCGTCCTCGATGCGGACCCAGACGGGGGCCCGGGCCTTGAGCGTCAGGCGGCTTTCGCCGTTCCCGGCGCCGAACTCGCGGCCGTCCTTGGTGATCGCCACGTCGCTGGCGGAGGCCAGCCCCTCGATCGTCTTCGCTTCGCCGGAGGCTTCGGGAACATTCTGCTCGATGAGGGAGGAAATGCCGTCGAGTCCGGTGCCCGCGAGATCGTCCTCACCGGCCTCCACGGCCTTGGTGGCCAGCGTCTCGTCATCCGGCATGGGCTCTTCGCCCACGCTGATCTCGGCCGTTTCCGGGCCGGTCGAGGCGGTCGGCATCGGGTCCGCCGCGGACTCCGCGGGGACGGCGAGTTCCGCCTGGTCCTGGCCATCGCCGCCGGGCGACATGAGCATGTAGCCAGCACCCGCGAAGAGCAGCATGACGGCGGCGAGCGAGGCGACGAGACCGCCAGCCCCACCCGGCACGCCGTTCAGCCCGAATTTCGGCAGTTTTGGCAGCCGCCCGAAGGCGAGAACCTTTGCACTGGACAAGGGTGCCGGGTTGGCCGGGTGCCGCGTTTCAACGACCGGCGCTGGCGGCGTGGGCAGGAGATCTGCGTAATGTTCCACCAGCGGTTCGGGGTCGAAGCCCAGGAACACCGCATAGGCCCCGATCATCTCGAGGGCATCCGCCCGCTCCGGCATGCGGGTCATGTCGCCCAGTTCAATGGCTTCGAGATGGTAGGGATGGATGCCCGCGGCGTCGCCGGCCTCCTCCAGGCTCAGCCCGCGCGCTTCGCGCTCGCGCTCCAGATACCAGCCGGCCTCGCCCAGCGGGTCTGCCCCGCCATCGGGCTTGTCCCGGACCATGTCCGGCAGATCGGCCCGGGCTTCGTCCGGCACGCCGGCCTGGGCTTCCTCCTGCAAATCGTACTGCACGTCGGCCTGGGCTTCCGCTTCGGCCTCTCGGTTGAGCTCGGCGCTGTCGTCACGCATGATACCACTCTCGCGTACGGATGGGGTGAAGCCCCCTTCGTGGAGCTTTTCCGGGACAATGAACGAGAATGGTGAATGGGAAGCTAACGCGAGGCTTGTCTCAGAGGACCACGCCGTTACGCTGGGCGAATTCCATGAGTTCGGGCCGCAGCGTGTGAAGCGGGCTCGCCAGCAGCGGCTCCATGAATTTCCAGAGCTTCTGCCGGTCGAGGGAGCGCACCATGGCCTTCACGGGTCCTACCGCGGAGGGCACCATGGAAATCGAATCGAGGCCGATGCCGACCAGCGCCATGGCCTCGAGCGGCCGCCCGCCCAGCTCGCCGCACAGCGTCACGGGCTTCCCGTGCCGGGCCGCCTTCTCGACGATGAGCCGCATGGCGCCCAGCGCCGCGGGGCTCAACGGGTCGTAGCGCCCGGCAAGCTTGGGGTTGCCGCGGTCTGAGGCGAAGAGGAACTGGACGAGGTCGTTGGAGCCGATCGAGGCGAAATCGACCAGCGGCAGCAGGTGGTCCAGCTGCCAGAGCAGCGACGGGATCTCGATCATGGCGCCGAGCTTCAGCGGCTGCGGCAGCCTGTGGCCGCGCTTCAGCAGGTGCCGCTTCTCGACCTCCACCACCTCCACCGCGCGCTTGTATTCCTCGACGTCGGCGATCATCGGGAACATGATCTTCATGGGCTTGCCTTCAGCCGCCATCATCAGCGCCCGCACCTGGAGGCGCAGGAGGGCGGGCCGGTCCAGCGCCATGCGGATCGAACGCCAGCCCAGCGCCGGATTCTCTTCCTTGGGCTGGCGCAGATAGGGCAGCACCTTGTCCGCGCCGATGTCGAGCGTGCGGAAGGTGACGGGCTTGCCGTCCGCCTGCTCGATGATCGTCTCGTAATGCCGCACCTGGCTGGCGAGCCTCGGAAAGCGGCTCGCCATCATGAACTGCAGCTCGGTGCGGTAGAGGCCCACCCCGTCAGCCCCCGAATCATGGAGATGCGGCAGGTCGACGATGAGGCCTGCATTGATGTTGAGCTCGATCCGCTCGCCCGAGCGGCAGATCGCGGGCTCGTCGCGCAGGGCCGCGTACTGCGCCTGCTTGCGGGCATAGAAGCGCACCTTTTCGGCATAGGCGCGCTGCAGGTCGCTCGAGGGGCGGACGAAGACCTCGCCCGTGCCACCGTCGACGATGATCGGGCTTCCGGTATCGACGAGGTCGATCAGCCCCTCCGCCTGGCCGATGGCGGGAATCCCCAGGGCCCGCGCCACGATCGCCACATGGCTGGTGCGGCCGCCCTCCTCCAGCACCACGCCGCGCAGCTTTGAGCGGTCGTAGTCGAGGAGTTCGGCGGGCCCCATGTTGCGCGCGACCACGATCGCATTCTGCGGCAGGTCGGAGCGGGACGCGGTGGCGATCGCCCCGGTGAGGATGCGCAACAGCCGGTTCGACAGGTCGTCGAGGTCGTGCATGCGCTCGCGCAGATAGGGGTCGGGAGTCCTCGCCATGCGCGCGCGGTTGTCGTTCTGCACGCGCTCCACGGCGGCCTCCGCCGTGAGGCCCGTATCGATTGCCTCGCGCAGGCGGTTCACCCAGCCCTTGTCATGGGCGAACATGCGGATGGTCTCGAGGACGTCCGAATATTCGGTGGCGCCGCGCTGCGCGTCCGAGCCGTCGAGGAGTTCATCCACATGCGCGCGCAGCTGTGCGACGCCATCCTCCAGCCGCTGCCTTTCCTTCGGCACGTTCTCGGCGATGAGGTTCTGGATGATGACGCGCGGCTCGTGCAGCACCACATGGCCCAGCGCCACGCCCTCGGCGAGCGAGTCGCCGCGCAGGTGGTGGCTCCGGACATGGGCCACGTCGGCGGCGACCTCGGTCGCCACCTCGCGCAGTTCGCCCGCCGCGATGACCTCGGCCAAAACCATGGCCGTGGTCTGCAGCGCCTCTTCCTCTTCTTCCGTGTAGTGGCGCCGCGTGCGGTTCTGCACCACCAGCACGCCGATGACGGTGCCGCCGCGCATGATCGGCACGCCGAGGAAGGAATTGTAGATCTCCTCGCCCGTCTCCGGCAGGTATTTGAAGGAGGGATGGTGCTGCGCGTCCGAGAGATTGAGGCCGATCGCCTGCTTGGCGATGGTGCCGACGAGGCCTTCGCCCGCCTTCAGCTTCGACTTGTGCACCGCCTCGCGCTTGAGGCCCTCGGTGGCATAGAGTTCGAGGATGTCTCCCGGCCGCATGACATAGATCGAGCAGACCTCCGCCACCATGTTGGCGGCGATGATCTGCACGATCTTGTCGAGGCGCTTCTGCGCTGTGACCGGCTCCGCCATGACCTCGCGGAGCCTTCTGAGCAGGACGCGGGGGCCGAGGGCGGAGGTTCCCATCAGCCGGTGTCCCCGCGTACGGAGACGCGGACCGCTTTGGAGCGGCCGGACGTCTTCACGAGGTGGCTGATGATGCGCATGGGGCTCAGGCGACCTTGGCGTCGAGCCCGTAGGCCGTGTGCAGGGCGCGCACGGCGAGTTCGGTATAGGCCTCGTCGATCAGCACCGAGACCTTGATCTCGGACGTGGTGATGGCCTGGATGTTGATGCCCTTCTCGGCCAGCGAGCGGAACATCTTGGCGGCAACGCCCGCGTGGCTGCGCATGCCGATGCCCACGATCGAGACCTTGGCGACGTCGGCCGAATGCACGAGATCGTCGAAGCCGACCTTGGACTTGACGCCGTTCAGAACGTCCAGCGCCTTCCTCAGGTCCTTGCGGGCCACGGTGAAGGTGATGTCGGTGAAGGCACCGTCGGCCGAGATGTTCTGCACGATCATGTCGACCGAGATGTCGGCCTCGGCCAGGGGGCCGAAGATCGCGGCGGAAATGCCCGGCTGGTCCTTCACGCGGCGGATCGAAACCTTGGCCTCGTCGCGGGAATAGGCGACACCGCTAACCACATGCTGTTCCACGATACGTTCCTCATCGCATACGAGTGTTCCGGGACCTGTCCCGTCGGGCTTGTTCTGGTTCGGCGCGTCGGGCGCCTCGAAGCTGGAGCGCACCTGCAAGGGCACCTTGTACACCATGGCGAGTTCCACCGAACGCGTCTGCAGCACCTTGGCGCCGAGCGAGGCCTGCTCCAGCATCTCCTCATAGGAAATGCGGTCGAGCTTGCGGGCGCCGGTCACGATGCGCGGATCGGCGGTGTAGACGCCGTCGACGTCGGTATAGATGTCGCAGGCCGCGTCGAGCGCCGCCGCGACCGCCACCGCCGAGGTGTCGGAGCCGCCGCGACCGAGAGTTGTGATGCGCCGGTCCGGGCCGATGCCCTGGAAGCCGGCGATGACCGCCACCTGGCCCTGCTCCATCCGCTTCCGGATCTCGTCGCCGTCGATGCCGGCGATGCGGGCTGCGCCATGGACGCCGTCGGTCTTCAGCGGGATCTGCCAGCCGGCCCAGGAGCGGGCGGGAATCCCCAGGTCCTGCAGGACGATGGCCAAGAGCCCTGCGGTGACCTGCTCTCCGGACGCGACCACGGCATCATATTCGCGCGCGTCGTGGACGGCGGCGGCCTCGCGGCACCAGCCGACCAGACGGTCAGTCGTTCCCGCCATGGCGGAGACCACGACCGCCACATGGTGGCCGGCCTTCACTTCACGTTCGACGTGGCGGGCAACGTTGCGGATGCGGGCGATATCCGCAACCGAGGTGCCCCCGAATTTCATAACCAAACGGCCCATCGGCCAGAACCTTTCATATCCCCTGACGCCCGGATCCCTTGTCTTGAAAGGGCCGGCTGGTGGCCAAGTCTGATGGACGGCTGAACCCCCGGGTGCGGCGCGGCGTACTCATAGATGACGGGCCTGGCTTATGCAATAATGCCCCCGACAGAAAATTGGATTTCGAAATGACCGCCTTTGCCCCCTCCCTCGACCCCTCCGAAGTCGAGAAGTTCTCCAAGATGGCCGCCGAATGGTGGAACCCGCAAGGCAAGTTCGGGGTGCTGCACGTGTTCAACCCGGTCCGCCTGGCCTTCATCAAGGAGCAGGTGACGGCACGGCTGGCGCGGGACCCGCTGGAGCGCCGCCCCTTCGAGGGCCTGCGCTTCCTCGACATCGGCTGCGGCGGCGGCCTGCTGACGGAACCGATGGCGCGGCTCGGCGCCAGCATGGTGGGCGTCGACCCGTCGGAGAAGAACATCAAGACCGCCTCCGTCCACCGGGATGAGATGGGCCTCGGCATCGACTACCGCGTCGGCACGGCCGAGGACCTGGCGGCCGCGGGCGAGCGTTTCGACGTGATCCTCAACATGGAGGTGATCGAGCACGTGGCGGACCCGCGGGCCTTCACCGCCACCTGCGCCGCCATGCTGAAGCCGGGCGGGCTGATGTTCGTGGCAACCCTCAACCGCACGCTCAAGTCCTTCGGCCTGGCCATCATCGGCGCCGAATATGTGCTGGGCTGGCTGCCCAAGGGAACGCACCAGTGGGAGAAATTCATCACGCCGGACGAACTGAAGGGCTGGCTCGGTGAAAACGGCCTGACCCCGAAGGAGGAACTGGGCGTCACCTACAGCCCGTTCACTCGCCAGTGGAAGCGGAGCCGCGACATGGACGTGAACTACATGCTCGTGGCGCAGAAGACCCCCGGCACGCCCGCCTGATGCGGGAAATGGCCGGGGCATGCCGCGAGGGGCTCCGGCCGACCCGCCTCAGGGCTTGAGCTTGGCCGCGGCTTTCTGGAAGCCGTTCAGCGACAGGGAATAGACATAGGCGTTCTGCGCGCCGTCATAGAAGGTGAACTCCACCTTCTTCTTGCTCGCCTTCGAGAGCAGCGCCTTCGGCACGTCGACGGTGGCGGCGCAGCCGGAAGTCGCCTCGCAGCCGGTGTAGTCGGCGCGGGCCGTGCTCGCGTCCGGCCATTTGACGTCAAGCCCGCGGCTCATCAGCACGCCGTTCGGCACATGCACGGTGCTAACGAGCTTGCCCTTGCTGTAGCCGATGTCCCAGCCCATGACGGTGGACTTCGTGCCGGGCGCATAGGCCACCTGCCGCATCTTGCACACCCGCGGCGCCTTCTTGGCGGTGCAGACCAGCTGCCAGGAGCCGATCTTCTCCACCACGGGCTTGGCGGCCGCCGCCAGCGTCGTTCCGGAGGAGGCCGCAAGGATGAGCGCGGCGGCGGCGATGCGGAAAGGTCCGGTCACGGCGAATGCACTCACTTCATTTTCCAGGACAGATAGGCGCGGACTTCGGGGAAGTTCACCGTCACCACATCGGCGTCATAGCCGTCATACTCTCCTTCGGCCGTCGTCCAGGTGTATGACGCCTCGCCGCCGACGACGAGGTTCGACCGCAGCCGGCGCTCGAGGCCGGCCTGGAGCTTGGCGCCCCTCACCTCGACCTGCTGGTCGATCGCGAACTCATAGTCGTTCAGTTCAGCCAGCAGAGTTTCATCGACGATCATTCCGGCCCAGAAGGCGGAGGCCGTGAAGGACAGCTTCGTCTTCTCATCCAGCATGTGCATGTAGGAGATCAGGCCGGAGACGCCGTCGGAGAGTTCCATGTCACCCTCGCCATCGACCGTGTAATCGATTGCGAGGTTGGGAATGCCGAGATAGCCCAGAGCCCCCCGGGCCGCCGAGATGGTCGCCATGACCCGGCTCAGCTCCTCGTCGCCGGTCACCTTGGGGTCGCCCTTGGAGCGGAACTCGTACATCAGGCCCACCCGCCCGGCCAGGCCCCAGCCATCCTCATTGTCCATGCCAAAGTCCGCGCCGTCGAAGGTGACGCGGTGAATCGCGGCGGAGGCATGGTAGAGGGCGTTCTTGTGGCGGCCGCGGAACTGCAGGACGGGATCCAGCATGAAATCCTCGTCATAATTCGCGATGACGCCGTCGTCCCGGTTGCGCCTTGCGGAATCCTCGAACGAGAAGGACAGGGACGTGTCGCCGAAATTCTTCGTGGCGGCCACGGCGAACGACCTGTCGCGCGAGGCGTAGCCCGGAAACGCCGTGTAACCGGCCGAGATGAAATCGAACTTCGAGGGCTGAATGCCGATCTGGACGCCCTGATAGCGGAACCAGGCCTGCTGGATCACGCCCGGATAGAGATTGATCGAACCGTCGTTGTAGACGTTCTGGTCATCCAGCAGGTCCTCCTGGCCGGAGACGTCTCCGTCCGTGAACAGGCCCAGCGAGGCGAATGCCACCAGCGGGCCGCCCTTGGTTTCCCGCACCACCGTCACGTCGTTCGAGATGCCGCCGCCCAGCTTGGGATATTCGGTTTCGTCGGACACGTCTTCCTTGCCGTAAGTCAGCAGGGGCAGCTGCTTACCCGTAAGCGGCAAATTGACCCGGTCGCCGTTCAGCTGGATGTCCTCCTGCGCGAAGTCCATGCCCGAGTAGCCGAACAGGCTGGCCTCGTACTTCACGCACACGCCCGCCTTCTCGACATAGAAGAACTGGGGACCCAGACGCTTGCACTGCGTATTCGCCTCAGGCGGGGCAGGCTGGTCCGCAGCGAGCGCGAAGGGCGCCGTGACCGCAAGCCCGGCAAACGCCGCCAGCGCGATCCCTATCGTCTTTCGTGTCGTTCGTTGCATCAGATACTCTCTTGGCTACGCGGCGGGCACACACTCAATGAGAACGGCCGATGGAGCTCGAAGCCCGGTATCCATCGATGTTGTACTGGACGGCGATCTCGACATCGCCGCTCTCGAAATTCAGGTCGAAGCCGCCGCCGGAGAGATCGTCATCCGTGCTGACGTTGCTGTGATGGTCGGTGGCGTCCGCGCCGCCCGGTTCCGCGATCTGGATGACCACGGCGTCATTGTTGATGCCGCGTTGCTGGGCCAGGGCGATGTTCGTCTCGCCGTGCTGCATCAGGTTCAGCTTGTTGAGCGGCAGGTTCGTCCCGCTGAACTGGAAGGGGCCGTCCACCGTCCAGCCCTGCGCTGAAATGAAGAGGTTCCGTTCGCCCAGCTGCTCGGCCCGGATCTGGCTCTTTCCTTCCGTGTTGGACACGGCGATCGCGATGTTCAGGCGGCCATTCTGCTGGAAGTTGGCGGGAGGAGCATCCTCGGCGTGAACTGCGGACGCCGCAGCCGCGCAGATGAAGACGACCGCAAAGGAACGAGCCGGAAACCGCATTGTTTTTCCCCGATGATGACTGAAAGGATGTGGAGCCGGGGCGGCAGACTGGCCGCCCCGGCAAGTCACCGATCAGAGAAGACCGAGGGCGAGGGTGTTGTTGTCGAACCTTGCGTCGATCGTGACGTCTTCGATCTCGACGTCCACTCCGCCGTTCAGAACGGCACCACCGACCTCGTCGTTGATGTTCTGGACACCTTCGATCTCGTTGTTGTCGCCGATCACGTAGTTCACGTTCTGGATCTCGAGGTCGCCGAGGTCGAGGGCGGTGTCGAGGTTCTTGAAGGATTCGGCCTCGACCTCGATGTCATCGCCGGAAACGTTCTGGATGGTGATCGCGCCGTTGTTCACGCCGATCTGGTCGAGTTCGAGGCTGTTGGTGACGCTGATCTCGCCGGCAAGGGCGGGAGCGGTGAGCGCGGTGGCGAAGGCGAGAGAGAGGAGAAGCTTTTTCACAGTTGTGACCTTTCAACTAGCTTAGTTTTTGGGGTCGTTGAGCGACCGGAATTCACCATAATCGACAACACCCTGAGCGTGGTATCGATTTTTAACCATACTCGAAAAATTGCATCGGTGTTTTTACTTATGTTGATAACTCAGGCGGTCTTTTTGCGGTCTCTGGTTGCTTATTGATGTACCAAATTGGAAAGCCGTTAATTAATCCTTAGGAGTGTAAATTGAAGATCACCCCCTGGTGGCGGATTGGGCAGGGTACCGAGCCTTCCGGGAGCCGAATCAGCGAGCCTGATCCGCGCCGGCCCCCAGGCGCGCTCGCCTGGTCGGTGAGAACTCGCGCCAGATCAAGAGCTTGAGCATGATCTTGCCGCAAAAGTGGTTTCCCCTTTTGCGGATCATGCTCTAGCCTGACGGTCCTTCATCGCACGCGGGCATCACATGTATCTCGGCATCGACATCGGCACCTCCAGCGTCAAGGCGGTGGTGACGGGCGAGGATCAGCGCATCCTCGCCTCCGCCTCGTCCCCGCTCGCCGTCTCCCGCCCGCGGGAGCTGTGGTCGGAACAGGACCCGGACGACTGGTGGCGCGCGGTGGAACACGCCGTTGCGGAATTGCGGACCGCGGCGGGCCCGGCCTGGGCGGGCATCCGCGCCATCGGCCTCTCGGGCCAGATGCATGGCGCGGTGCTGATCGACGCGGCGGGCCTGCCGCTCCGCCCCGCCATCCTTCACAATGACGGGCGCGCCTTCGCCGAGGCGGAGGAGCTGAACCGCAGCCTTCCCGGCATCGGCGCCATCGCGGGGGTGCCGGCCATGCCGGGCTTCGCCGCGCCCAAGCTCATGTGGCTGACGCGCCATGAGCCGGAGGTGATGGCGCGCGCCCAGCACATGCTGCTGCCCAAGGACTATGTGCGCTTCCGCATGACGGGAAGCTTCGCCACCGACATGTGCGACGCCTCGGGCGCACTGCTCCTCGACGTGGGGCGGCGCCAGTGGTCGCCCGAGATCGCCGCGGCCTGCGGCATTCCGCTGGGCCTCCTGCCGGCGGCGCTCGAAGGCTGCGCGGTCTCCGGCCAGCTGAAGGGCCAGGTGGCGGGGGCCTGGGGCCTCAGCCCGGGCACGCTCGTCGCCACGGGTGCGGGCGATGCGGCGGCAGGCGCAATTGCCTCGGGCGCGGTCAACGCGGGCGACGCCTTCATCTCGCTAGGCACGGCGACGCAATATTTCGTCGCGCGCGAGGCCTATCACCCCGCACCCGAGCACCTGATCCACAGCTTCGCCCACGGCCTGCCCGGCCGCTGGTTCCAGATGGCCGCGCTGCTCAACGGCGCCGGGGCGCTGGCCTGGGCGGCGGGGCTTCTCGGCCGGGCGGACATCGGCCAGCTGCTGGCGGAGACGGAACAGGCCTTCGCCGGGCCCTCGCCCCTCCTCTTCCTGCCCTATCTCTCGGGCGAGAGGACGCCGCACAACAATCCCCATGCCAAGGGCGTTCTCTTCGGCCTCACCGCCGCCGCGACGGCCCAGCAGGTGACGCAGGCGGTGCTCGAGGGGGTTGCCCTGTCACTCGCCGATGCCCAGGCCTATGTGGCGGAGACGGGCGGACTGCCCGGGCGCATCGCGGTCAATGGAGGCGGATCGCAGAGCAGGTTCTGGATGCGGATCCTCGCCAGCGCACTGGACAAGACCGTGCTGCTGCAGGCCGGCGCGGAAGCCGGCCCCGCCTTCGGCGCTGCGCGCCTCGCGCGGCTGGCCGCCACGGGCGAGGACCCCGCGGAGGTCTGTACCAAGCCGCCGGTCGCCGCCGAGGTGCCGCCCGACCCGGCCCTGAAGGACGCCTATGCCGAACGGCTGCCGCGCTTCCGGTCACTCTACAGGGCGGTCGCCCCCTTCTACTGACGTTGGGGGCCGCCCTCGGCCCGGCAGGGCCGGCCCGGGCTCGCAATGTCGATTATTTAACCATGAGCCGCTTTTCGCCCCCTTGACGGAGCGCGCGCTCGGTCCTATCTCCTCAGCCAGCTGCTAGCACTCGGTTAGCCCGAGTGCTAACAGGCCTGGCCCCCGATGGGAGACGGCCAGATAAAACCTCAAATAATGAAGACATTACGAGGAGTTAAACCACATGAAATTCCGTCCTCTGCACGACCGCGTGGTTGTCAAGCGCGTCGAGGAAGACACCAAGACCAAGGGCGGCATCATCATCCCGGAGACCGCCCAGGAGAAGCCGATGCAGGGCGAGATCATCGCCGTCGGCCCGGGCGCGCGTGACGAGTCCGGCAAGGTCGTCGCCCTCGACGTGAAGGCGGGTGACCGCGTGCTGTTCGGAAAGTGGTCGGGCACGGAAGTCAAGATCGACGGTACCGAGTACCTGATCATGAAGGAATCCGACATCATGGGCATCGTCGGCTGAGCCGGACGCCCTCTCCCACCCGAAGAATTCAACGTCAAGTTTGAGGAACTCACATGGCTGCTAAAGAAGTCCGTTTTGCCGCCGATGCCCGCGAGCGCATGCTGCGCGGCGTCGACATTCTCGCCAATGCGGTGAAGGTCACCCTCGGTCCCAAGGGCCGCAACGTGGTCATCGACAAGAGCTTCGGCGCGCCCCGCACGACCAAGGACGGCGTGACGGTCGCCAAGGAGATCGAACTCGAGGACAAGTTCGAGAACATGGGCGCCCAGATGGTCCGTGAGGTCGCCTCCAAGACCAACGACCTCGCGGGCGACGGCACCACCACCGCCACCGTTCTCACCCAGGCGATCGTCCGCGAGGGTGCGAAGAACGTGGCCGCCGGCATGAACCCGATGGACCTGAAGCGCGGCATCGACCTGGCCGTCGCCGCCGCCATCGAGGACATCAAGAAGCGCGCCAAGAAGATCAAGGGCTCTTCCGAAGTGGCCCAGGTCGGCACGATTTCCGCCAACGGCGAGAAGGCCATCGGCGACATGATCGCCGAAGCCATGCAGAAGGTCGGCAATGAGGGCGTGATCACGGTCGAGGAAGCCAAGACCGCCGAGACCGAGCTCGACGTCGTCGAAGGCATGCAGTTCGACCGCGGCTATCTCTCGCCCTACTTCATCACCAACGCCGACAAGATGGTGGCCGAGCTCGACGAGCCCTACATCCTTCTCCACGAGAAGAAGCTCTCCTCGCTGCAGTCCATGCTGCCGGTGCTGGAAGCCGTCGTCCAGACCTCCAAGCCGCTCCTCATCATCGCCGAGGACATCGAGGGCGAGGCTCTCGCCACGCTCGTCGTCAACAAGCTCCGTGGCGGCCTCAAGGTCGCGGCCGTCAAGGCTCCGGGCTTCGGTGACCGCCGCAAGGCCATGCTCGAGGACATCGCCATCCTCACGGGCGGCCAGGTGATCTCGGAAGACCTCGGCATCAAGCTCGAGAACGTGACGCTCGACATGCTCGGCCGCGCCAAGCGCGTGAAGATCGAGAAGGAGAACACCACGATCGTCGACGGCGCCGGCAAGAAGGACGACATCCAGGGCCGTTGCGCCCAGATCAAGGCGCAGATCGAGGAGACCACCTCGGACTACGACCGTGAGAAGCTGCAGGAGCGTCTCGCCAAGCTCGCTGGCGGCGTGGCCGTCATCAAGGTCGGCGGCGCCACCGAAGTGGAAGTCAAGGAGCGCAAGGACCGCGTTGACGACGCGCTGAACGCCACCCGCGCCGCGGTGGAAGAAGGCATCGTCCCCGGCGGCGGCGTGGCCCTGCTGCGCGCCAAGGGCGCTGTTGCCAAGCTGAAGTCCTCCAACCCGGACATCCAGGCCGGCATCAACATCGTGTCGAAGGCTCTCGAAGCCCCGATCCGCCAGATCTCCGAGAACTCGGGCGTCGAAGGCTCGATCGTCGTCGGCAAGGTGCTGGAGAAGGAAGGCAACTTCGGCTTCGACGCGCAGAACGAAGAGTACTGCGACATGGTCGAGAAGGGCATCATCGACCCGGCCAAGGTCGTGCGCATCGCGCTGCAGGACGCGGCCTCGGTGTCTTCGCTCCTCATCACCACGGAAGCGATGATCGCCGAGAAGCCCAAGGACAAGGCTCCCGCCATGCCCGGCGGCGGCGGCATGGGCGGCGGCATGGGCGGCATGGACTTCTAAGTCCACGCAGCCGCAGGCTGAAAGAACGGAACCCCGGTGGAAACACCGGGGTTTTTTGTTGCTCGAGCAGCCTGCGGGGGGCGCTGCGCCTTTGCACTCGGGCCATGCCCGGTGGAGACGAAGCAAGACCGCGCGCAAGAGGAGGCGAGCGGGGCCCAGCCCCGCGCGAGCCGGAGGATACGGCCGTGTTTTCAGGTGGTTACAAAAGCTGAGATGGCACTTGCATTTCAGAGCGCATCAGACTAGAGACTGCCTCGGTCAGCGCCCGTAGCTCAGCTGGATAGAGCACCAGACTACGAATCTGGGGGTCATGGGTTCGAATCCTGTCGGGCGCGCCACTTACGAACAAAACTGGGCACTCCAGCCGGAATGGCGCCATTCGCCATGACCAGCCGTTCCAGAACATCTTTTCGTCCGTGAATGCGAATCTCCGCGTCATCGACCTCCACCTGGTCGACGACGGCACGGATGTAGGCGCGGCGGAACGGGATCGGTCCGTTGGCCACGTTTTCCCGCATCAGATCGGCAAAGGCATTGATCTTTTCCTCGGTGATCCGGGTCTCAGGCTGCAATTCCTGCATGGCGCGGTGACGGGCGGCCTTCGCGCGATCACGCTCGTTCTTGAGTGTCGCAAGGCGATCCTTGAGTGTGGGGTCCGTGCTGTCGGCGATCCCGCTTTCAATGGCTTCGTATAGCCGCGAAAGACGGGTCTCGCATTCGGCCAGCTTGTTCTGCAGGGCAGTAACGCGCTGGCTGTGATCATCACTGCGTGCGCACTGTCGGGCAAGCAAGCCGGTCAGCAGCGCGCGGACCCGTTCGGGTTTGAAGAGCGACTCGCTCAGCTTGTCTGTGACGAGGGTATCGAGCTTATCCATCGGGATGCTGCGACCGGTACAGGCCGACTTGCCCTGCTGCGCACAGGTCGCGCAGGTATAGTACCGATACCTTCCGGACTTGCCGGTCCTCAGCGTCATGCCACCGCCGCAGGTCGCGCAGGTGGCAATGCCGGTCAGGAGGATGGGACCAGTGACAACGCGAGGCGGCGTCACTTTGGGATTGCGGGACTTCAGGCGGGCCTGCACTGCATCGAAAATCGCCGGTTCGATGATGGGATCGACAGGAACCACAATCTGCTCTGATTCCGGTTTAGCCTCCTTCGTCTTCCAGACCTTCCGGTTGAAGCGGTGCTCTCCCACATAGGTTCTGCTCGTCAGAAGGCTATGCAGGGGGCCAGTCCCCCAGCGCGCGCCGCGGCGCGTGCGGTAGCCATTCTCATTGAGATAGCAGGTAAGCGCTTTTACCCCGAGAGGACCGCTGCTCCCGGTGCCCTCATAGGCAAGGCGGAAAATCAGGCGGACCACATCGGCTTCGACAGCATCAACCGCGAGCCGCTTCTTTGTCTTGGCCCCGCGCTGTTCCGCGGCGACCACCTTATAACCGAACGGCGCTGCCGAGCCGTTCCAGAATCCCTGCCGCGCGTTTTCCTGCATGGCGCGCAGGACGTGCTTGGCGTTCTCTTTGGATTGATATTCGTCGAAGAGCGCGAAAACCTGCCGCACCATGACGCTCATGGGATCGTCGCCAAGGTCCTGCGTGATGCTGACGAGCCTGATGCCATGCTTGCGCAAGCGCCGCACATGGTATTCGAGGGCGAAGTGATCACGGGCAAAGCGGCTGAAGGAATGAACGATCACGACGTCGAAAGGCGAGCTATCGCCTGTCGCGAGATCGAGTAGCCGCTGAAGCTCAGGCCGACGGTCATCAGTGCCGCTCAGGCCGGCGTCGACAAACTCAAGGACGACATTCCAGCCTCGCGCCTTGCAAAAGGCCTGCGCCTGGCGCCGCTGGTCAGGAATCGACAGGTCACTTTCCGCCTGCCTGCCCGTGGATACGCGAAGGTAAAGGGCAGCCCGTAGAGACTGCCCTTCAGCTGGATTGTCGAGACTTGTCTGGTTCAGGAGTTTCATGGTGAAGGCCCAGATGTTTCCGTAACCATTGCAGTCTTTTGAGGCACTATCGAGTCCTGATCTCGCTTTCCACCTTCATTCAGAAACTCAAGTATTTGCGGCATCAGATAGGCTTCGATGGCGTCCAGTTCCTCCGCGGACACCGGGAACCCGGTGAGGTCCGTATCGGAAATCACGGCAGGCAGACTTGCGCTGCTTTCGGCGCGGTTGCCGAAAGCAGAAGGCAGCAAGTCGTGTTTGCGGGACGAAAGTCCGCGCATTGCCGTGCCCTCGTTTGAATGTTGCAGTGGTTGTTGAAGACGGGAGGTGTTGAACGACCCCTACCAGGGGTCGTTCAAATCGTGATCATCAGGTGGCAACGGGCCGCCGCCGGGGTCGAGGCGTGGACCGCGACAGCGCACGGTGTGGTCCCCGCGGCAAGCCTGCGTCATGGCCTGCTGAAGAAGATGGTCCAGCAACATCTCCAGGGGCGCGCGGTCCTGTTCAGAGTAAGCGCTGCGAAGGGCGATACCACGCAACAATTGGCGTACGTCTTCTTCCGTTACGCAGCTATCTTGCTGAGACGCCAATAGCTCAGTGGCATCCTCCACAAGCTCCCGCGCACCTATCTCAAGTTGGCGGATGATGTATGCCATCTGGCATACTCCATCCATATAGTCTGCAAACCGGAGCGTGACCCCCAGCATCAGTTGTTCTTTCTCATTCATCATTGCTTTGCTCCTCATCTTGTGAGGGCAGATTACGCGGCCGAGAGGGCGCGATTCCTCGTACATTCCTCGCGGTCCGCGGCTAGAGCCGCGGACCGGCCGGGGCACGGCGCCGGATCGCAAGATCGATGATCGAAATGTTGAACAGTATTTCCTTGGCACCGGCCGAGTTCGGCACGGTCAGGTTCAGCTGCTTCTGCAGGTGGCCGCGCAGGGCATGAAGCTCTGGCAGGGAGCGGGATTGAAGGTCCTGAAGGGTGTAGGTACGGGACATCGTAGTTTCCATTCTCAAGCGGCCCCGCCAGTCGGGGCCTTTGAGCCCCACACCAGAATCATCGGCAAAAGGTCCGATGGCGGGCTGCGGTAAGGGAAAGGAAGCTGAGAAGGCTCGTGCCGAGCCCAAGGGAACTGAAGCTCGATCCAAGACAGTGTTCGAGAACTGCGAGACACAAGAAGCGTCAGAATTTGAAGCGCCGCGTTCTGTCGTGTTAAAATAAAGGAATAGTAGAAGACATTTTCGATTATGGATTTTGAATGTCGATCATGATCACCGTGCGTGGCGATCTGACGATGAAGGAGATACGGCAGGCGATCTTTGAGAGCCTGGCTGAAATCGAGGACGAGTACGCGATCCACCATTCGCGAAACGTCACACTCTTCATCAACCCAACCGACGAAGTCGGAGAAGCGGTCGTTGCTCGCAACAGCCTCGGGGCCGTCGTTACGCGCGTGACAAAGAAAGGGCCTTATCGCTCGGCTGCCGACGAGTTCAAACTCTAGGCTGGCCAGATGAGGCTGAAAGGGGATAAGCGGCATGAAGCTGCCGCCTTGCTACATCGGGCTTGAACAGGCCCGGAAGGTATTGGCCGAGATCGGTGTTGAATTGTCACCCCGCCAGATGAAGCGTGCGGCTGACAAGGACGCCCACGGACATCGCAAACTTCCGTTTTTCGTCGATCCCATTGAGGGGACGCTCAAAATCGAGAAGGGCACGCTTGTTGAAATCTATCAGCAATTACAGCGGGACGCGCTGACCGACTTCGAGAAATGGGATTGACTTGATGTTCTTATTTTGTTCTATTTAGTGCTTACTTACATGATTTAAATGGCAGACATCAGAAAACGCACAGGTAGCAAGGGCACCACATATCAAGTTCGCTATCCCGATCCTTCATCGCGTTCGGGCTACTCGTACGCAACCTTTGAAACCCGCAAAGAGGCACTGGAATTCAGAGACGGCTCTGCGAAGCAGAAGCCGAATGCCTCACGAAGCTCCGAAATCCGCACGGTCGAGCAAGCTCTCCAGAAGTGGCTGGACATTTGTGAGAAGGAAGGTCGTGACGGGCGTGACCCTGTTACCGGCTACACCCTCAAGAACTATCAATGGCGGCGCGACCATATCGTCTCCTATGGCTGGACTAAGCCACTCGCTGAGTTGACGACGCCGGACGTGGTCGAATTCCGTTCATGGCTGCTGCGGAACCACAGCCGGGATGTTGCCGGCAAGCTCCTCTCATCCTTTCACTCCATGATCCTAGAAATGATGAAGCGCGGGATCATTGATCGCGACATCGTCGTCGGTGTCAGCATCCGCAACGACTCCCGATACGACGAGCCCGTTGTCATACCTACTGAGGCTGAAGTCTATGCTCTGCTGGCCGCCGCGGACCGTCTTGCCAATTCCCGCAACAAGCGCATTCAGAAAACCTGGGAGCGCTATCGCGCCATGCTCTATCTGGCCGCCGACTCCGGAATGCGACCCCAGGAGTACATCGTGGTCCCCCGCCAGAATCTCCTCGACGGAGGCGTGAAGGTAGATCGTGCCCTTGAGCGCGGCGGCGCAAAGATTTCCGTAACCAAGACCCCTGCTGGCCGACGCTTTATCGATTTGAGTCCCAATGTCCTCGACATGGTTTTGCATTTTGCAAATACACATGCCGTCGCCAGCAAGCATGATCTCGTCTTTCCGACGGCGTCTGGCCATTGGCAGAGCACAGACAACTGGCGCAAACGCGGTTTCTATATTGCCTGCGAAGAAGCGGGCTTGATGGAGAAGGTCATCGTTGACGGGGAAACCGTCGAACGGCCGAAGTTCAGCCCTTACGACCTCCGGCATTTCTACGCATCGATGCTGATTGAGAACAAAGTGAACCTCAAACGCATCCAGAAACTGATGGGTCACGAGAAGATCGAAACGACGCTAAACGTCTATGGCCACCTGATAGAGCGGGTCGAAGCCGCCGCCGAGAAGCGTACCGGGATGCTCGCGACACTGGGCGGAATTTCATGTGGCAAATCTGTGGCAAATCGGCTGGAGACCGCAGAAACCTTGGCCTAAAATATTGCCTGTCACGCAGGAGGTCGCGGGTTCAAGTCCCGTCGCTCGCGCCATTTGTGATCAAAGACTTAGCGGTCTTAAGTTGGAAAAAGCGGCTCTTCGGAGCCGCTTTTGCCACATCTGGGGAGTCCGCTGAAACCCGCAGAAATCCTCGTTTGTCTGGCGCAGCCCGTATGGGCTTGTGGCAAGCCTGTGGCGAATCCAAAATCGAAGTCACGACGTCTTCGCCAGATTCGCGACATCTGGTTACGGCGCAGCCAGTCATGCTTATGGCAATTTCTCCGGTCGTTGTATTCCCATCAAGGCGCGCGTGACCCGCCAGCTGAAATCCAGCGCCATGGGGTCGCCCTCGCTTACGAGCCGGTCGACCTTCAGGCTGAACAGCGCCTCGATGATATTCGGTGCGCCGGTCCTGATGGCCGCGGCATCAGCCTTGGGATCAGGCACAGCGCGGTAGGCGTGGGGCTGACTCTGCAAATGCTCCACGAGGGCTTCCACGGCTTCTTCGTAGGAGTGGCCGCAGACCTCGACAAGGAAGCGGACGACCCTGCCATTGCAGACATAGTCCTGGCCGTTTGGATAACGAATTAGCCCATACTCCTTGCCAAAGGCTGCCCGGTCCCTGTCCTCCCGCCCAGGATCGTCTTCGTTGTTCCAGTCGACAAGGCCTGTCATGGCGTCGTAGCGCCATAGACTATTCAACAGCTCATCTCGCATTTCTACCTCCTGTCCGCCCGCAGGCAGGGTGGAAGCACCCGTGCATGCCGGCTTCTCTTGCTCTGGATTGGATTTGTGTCGTGGTCCTGCCCAAGGCCGTTACGGCTGTCCGGCAGCCGACACCGCTCTTTGCTGGGGATCTCCTCAAACATTGACGCGCGTTTCTGGCCGGGCGCGCCGTCCGGTCAAACCCCGCCCGCACCACTCCCGCCTTCAAGGGGCGGGACCGAGTTAGGGCCTGACCCTCCGGCTTAATCCCCCGGCCTTCCTTGCCCGCGTCTTGAGGAAAACCCCGACGCAAAGGAGCAAGGTCATGTCGGACACAGTTGAAGCCCCGCGGCAGGATGTTTACAGCCGCATCACCAACCAGATCATCGAAGCCCTTGAGCAAGGCGTGAAACCCTGGACCCAGCCCTGGAATGCCGCCCACGCCGCCGGCCACGTCTCCCGGCCTCTGCGCTACACCGGCCAGCCCTATGCCGGCATCAACGTCCTGACGCTCTGGGCCTCGGCCATGACTAGCCACTACACGGCGCCCATCTGGATGACCTTCAAGCAGGCCATCGAGCTTGGCGGCCATGTCCGCAAAGGCGAGAAGGGATCGCCCGTCGTCTACGCCGACACCATGCGCCGCACCGAAACTGACAACGCCACGGGCGAGGATGCCGAGCGAGTCATTCCGTTCCTGAAGTCCTACACGGTCTTCAACGTCCAGCAGATCGAAGGCCTGCCGGAACACTTCCACGCCCTGGCCACGCCCGTTGCCAACCCGGACGAGCGGGTGGCCGCGGCCGAATCCTTCTTCACCGCAACCCACGCCGACATCCGCCATGGCGGTGACTGCGCCTACTACAGCCCGACCCTTGATTACATCCAGATGCCGCCCTTCGAGGCGTTCCGGGATGCCCAGTCCTACTACGCAACCCTTGCCCATGAAGCGACGCACTGGACCCGTCATACGACGCGCCTCGACCGTGACTTCGGGCGCAAGCGCATGGGCGATGATGGCTATGCCCGCGAAGAGCTCGTAGCCGAGCTGGGTGCCGCCTTCCTGTGCGCAGACCTCGGGCTGAAACTCGAAGATCGCACCGACCACGCGGCCTATATCGGCCACTGGCTGTCGGTCCTGAAGGATGACAAGCGCGCGATCTTCGCCGCGGCGGCTCACGCGCAGCGCGCCGCTGATTACCTCAGCCGCTTCAGCCGGCCCGCGAAGGAAGCCGCCTGACCGGCGGCTTCCCAAAATGCTGCTCCTTAGGGTAGCCCGTGTCATGTCCACCACCCTCATCGCGGAAGAGGGCTGGTGGGAGGTGACCACTCCTGCGCTGGCTCCACGGCCACGCGGGAGCCGGTCCCATGCAGGGCGTTCATGTACTCGTCGCACAGGGCGAGACGCTCCATGATGGCGCGCGCATCGCGCGCGCCCATGACTTCAGCGATGTCAAAACGCTGGCCAAGATACTCAAGCACCACGATCCAGGCGTCCGTGTAGTACCGGACGATGCGCTTTCCCGGGTGGGTGCGGATGCTGAACTCGATGTCGTCGCGCTCTTCGCGCGCCCGGTCGTGCTCTACGACCATGAAGCGGTGCGGCAGCCGCCTGTCGAAGGTCTCCCATTCGACCTTCTCTATGAACTTCGGCGCACGCTGGATCTGAATCTGCTTTTCCGTGAACCGGATGGTAGTCTTGTCGTGCCCGCTCTGGCGGTGCCACACCTTCATGACCGGGCCGAAGAGGATACCGGCGCCCAGTGACCACAGCGCGCCTTCGCCAGCGCCCTGGGAGGCGAGGTATCCGGCAAAAATCAGTCCGCCCCAGCCCATGACCGTCGAGGCTGCGTCATTGTTCTGCACGTCCGACGGGCGCAGATGCTTGGCGGTCACCGTGATGACCTGCCCGCCATTCTCTTGCGAGAACACCGTCTCCGGGCCACCTTTGAATGCTTTGATCACGTCGGACATGGCTATCGATCCCTTTCCCCGGGGCGGGCTTGTCAGCCGCTCCGGTAAGTGGGAATTTGCCCAAAGCTGCCTTGGGTTTTCCTCGCGCTTTCCTCGCCGCTATAAGGGCTCGGGATGGAGTATTCTGACGATGTACTGGCGCGTATCCGCGACGCCCTAACCGAGTACCATGCGGCGACTGGTCATGACGGTCACAAGCGCTCGTGGTCAAAAATCGCCTTTGACCTTTATCTGGATTTTATCGAAGCGCCCGACCTCGACGATGAGGACGAGGACCGCTTCGCCGATCCCAACAAATCACTTGGCGAGTCCTTGCGGCGTTTTGTGCTGGGAACGCAGGTACCGGCCCCCGAACGGCTCAAAGCCATTGGCCAGTACCTGATCGGAAAAAGTTATCTGTCAGAGGACGACCTGCGTCCTGGCGAAAAGCAGCGTTCGTTTGCGCGGGCGTTCGCCGAATTTCTGGGATCGAACGACAAGCGTCAGTCGAACGCCGCGAACAGAATCAAGGGCCCTTACCAGGCCGTCCGGCGCAAGCCGGGCCAGTTGTCCGAGTTCAGTATCCTCCGGGTGGCTGAGGGCAGCGGCCCCGTCATCGATGTTGAAGATACCGAATACACCCAGATTGCCGATGCGGCGGCGAAGACGAAGGCCGGCCTTCGGCGCGCCCTGCGTCGCACGGGCGGAAGCGAACTGCGGTATGAAGGCTGGCTCTTTCACTGGAACGGCCAGACCTGTCTCGCCCTGAAGGATTCTCTCGGCAGAGACGCGCCGCGCCTCTACACCGTCATCCGCCACCAAGTCCTGGACAAGAGCGACTCCGAGCGCCTTTTCGTAATCAAGTCTAATGACTTTGGACACAAAGGCGCCGGCTATGAAATGGAGTTGATAAAGGCCCTGCCCAAAGGCGCGCCCGTCACACTTGTCGAAAGCACGCTTGCCAGCGTCCGCGACAATCTCTGGGAGTTCAGGAAGGAGCCGGGACATGGCGACTAGACCCGGTCCGCAGGACCCCAACCATTTACGGCTGCACCAGCGCTTCATGGAAGCGGTCAACCGCGGCGATATCGAAAAGGTCCGGAAGTTCCTTCAGGACCCGAAGATCGACGTCAATTTCATCGAAGACGGGACCGGTCTCACGGCCCTGCACATCGCGGCGGCGCGCAACGCCACGGCGATTTTGCGCCTGCTGGTCGCTACCGGCCGCTGCCGGTTCGACCTCAAGGATGGACAGGGGCGGAGTGCTGCGCGCCTCGCCATGATTGTTGCCAACAATCCCGCCGTCAGCCGCTATCTCTATGACCTGCAGTACGGCAACAAGGTTGTGACCGAAGGGGCCGGCCGCCGCCGGAAGGGCGGCCCGGCACAAAGCGAAGAAGAGTTAGAGTGACCCGTACTTGCCGGCAAAATGCCGATGCACCGGGCTCTGCTTATCGAAATACTCCGCCCGCTGGATCATCAGCGGATGATACCCGGCCCAGAAGATCAGCTGGCGCTTGAGCCGGTCGCTGCGCGCAAACTGACGCCCGACCTCGTCGGGCGTCAGCAGGTCAAACTGCTCAAGAGATTCCGATCGCCCACTCACGCCTGTGGCCTTCTGGTCGGGGGCGGTTTCGCCCTGGCGGACGACTTTGACGACGGTCTTGCCGAGCCGCTTTGAAATGTACTCGGTGGTCCTCATGTCGTTGTTGCCAAAGAACTGCAGCACCCCGGCATTGCCGACGAAGGTCTCCCACCGGTCCTTGTACAGCGCCACCCCCTGACCCCAGTCCTGAAGGATGACCCAGAGCTTGACGCCAAAGGACGCGATCTGGCCTGCGGCGTCTTCAAGCTGACTCATATGACCCAGCACCGGAAACTCATCGAGGCAGGCAAGGACCGGATGGGCTGGTTTCGTCCGCTCGCGCTCCATGGCGTCGAGTAGAAGGTTGATGAATAGGCGAAGCCAGCGGTTGCACTTCTTGAGGCGGTTGGCGGGAAGGCACAGATAGACGGTCATCCCGGCCTTGGCGGTCTTGAGCTCCGAGAGATCGAAATCATGACCGCACAGAACACGGCGCATCGCGCGATAGTCGAGGAACTTGGTGTGCCGCCGCGTCGTGGACAGGACGCCCGCCCGCTCATTGGGCGCGCGCTCATAGAAGTCACGGGCTGCGCCTTCGATGACATCCCCCACATCCGTGAGCCTGTCATCGCGCTGCAGCCGCTGCGCGTTGCGAAGCATCGCCATTTCGAGCGCGAACGCCTCATTGTCGCTTCCGCCCGCGGGGACGAATACGTCCCGGAGCAGCTTGCTCAGGGACAGGAGCGTGCGCTTCCCCTCGAAGGTGGGGTCGGTAGCGATGTGCAGCAGCAGGCCCTCGATCCAGTTCTGGGCACTTTCATCCCAGTGCGGGTCCTTGCCGCCCGCAACGACGAGGGCGTCCGCGATAAGACCGGCATCCTCGATGATCGTCTCGCTATCCGCGCGCAGCAGCGACAGCGGATTGAAGTTGCGCCGATAGGGGGAGAGCCGGTCCTTGGTGATGTTGAAGGGGTCGAGAATGCAGACTTTCTGGCCGAGCGCCGCCCGCCGCTCAGCGGTCAGGTTGGCCAGCTCGCCTTTCGGGTCGAATACCTGCGCGCTCCCGGGATAGAACAGCATGTTGTTGGCGATCGTAACGGATTTACCGGACCGCGAACCGGCGACAGTCATGACATGCCTGTTATCGGCAATGCCAATAAGCTTGTCCCCGAGTGCCCCAAACAGGACTTTTCCGTCCGGCTTGTCCGGGTCGAAATGCAGTGTGCGGCTATTGTAGATGTTCTCGGGTGTTTCCCATGTCGCCTGGGGCACGGACTGCTGATCCAGAAATCGCGTCCTCACTCCGCGCGGGACATCGCCTGTAAAGTCGGTGAAGAAGTTCGGCATCGTAGTCTCCTCGATCTACAGGAGACCATGACGATTCCGCGCCAGGCTGATCCTCGCGCGTTCCTCGTCGGGCAGTACATTGTCGTCTGTTGAGAGGCCTCTCCTCTCGTTGGCTGCCCAAAGGATGATCCGCTCCTGCCGGACGGCGCCTTGCCGTCAATGACCGGCCCGCGCCAGCCTTCGCCCCCACCGGCTCAGGCCCGTGTTGGTCATGACCGCCGCGGCTGCTGCCGCCCGGCCCTTCGTTCGCGTCCTTCGGGACAGTCAACAACGAACGAAAGGAGCGCCTCATGGGCCTGGATATGTACGCCTTTACCACCAACGAAGTGCTGGATACGCCCGTCGACTTCAAGGTCGATGGATATGTCGATGTTCACTACTGGCGGAAGCACCCCAACCTTCACGGTTGGATGGAAAACCTCTACCGCGAGAAGGGCGGCAAAGACGAGACCTTCAACTGCGTCAACCTGCAGCTCACGGCAGACGACCTCGACCGCCTTGAAGCCGATAGCCGAAGACGAGGTGATCGATCTCCTGATCGATATCCGCCACCTCTGCGACGCCGCCGGGCTCGATTATGCCCAGTGCCACTATCTGGCCCGCGGTCACTACCAGCACGAAATCGGGGTCGCGTCATGACGCGGCCCCCTCGCAACCTCGGACCTGTCTGGGCCGGGGTTGCCTGCCTCACGGCGGCAACCTTCAACCGGGTCTCGCGGTGGCCGCAGGCGGCCACACGCTGAAGACGGCGCAAAAGAAAAGCGGCGCGGGGACGAGCCCCGCGCCGCCATTTGCATTTTGCGAATCTTACTCCGAGGGGAGCATCTGCACATTGTCCGTGCCGCAGAGCAGTCGGACGTCGTGCTTGGCCCAGGCCTTGAGGTCGCATTGCGGGCAGCAATAGCGCACGCGCTGCCCGGATTTCGGAGTGGCAGGCTCGGCGTTGCCATCGCCTGTGATGGCAGTGGGGTCGAGGGCCTCTTTCCAGGACAGGGCATATCCCTTGTTCAGGAGTTTGTCGGCGGCGCCGTCGAACGGGCCGCCGGGCATGATGTAATGGCTGACCGCTTCGCCGGTCTCTTTGCCACCCTCGATACCCGTGTCCGAGGGGCAAAGGCCGATCTCCTTCATCTTCTCGGCCCACTCCCTGTTGTGGTAGCGGCCACGTCCCGGCTGGCCCTCATGGCGTTGCCATTGATGGGCCATCTCGTGGACGAGCGTCGCCAGAATGTCCTTCTGGCTGCGGCTCGTGAAGTGCGCGGGATTAAGGGCGATCTCGTCGGCCCTGTGGCCGTCCTCGTTCGCAAACCGCCCGCCCGCGAAATACCCGAACGAGCCCTTGCGCCGCTGGAAAGTAATCAGCGCGTTCGGCAGCGTGCCGCCGAACAGCGCCTTGTTGAAATGCTCATGCGCCTGCTGCAGGCGGTCATAAGTTTCCTTGGTGGGTTTGATCGATGATGCAGCCTGGTCGGGGGAAGCGGTGACAGGCTTTGCTTTCTTTGGTTCAGTCATGGGGACCATCCTTTCCGGCCGGCCCCTCATTTTGGAATGCACACTCCAAATCCAATGAAGTGCCGGGCTTGAATGACGGTCACATTGGCAGCGATCCCGAACGGGTTTCCTCGTACTTTCCTCGTCTTCTGTCAGTTTAAAAATGCAGTGTACGGAGCAAATAGCTTGGCTATAGTGGCGATGTACATTTCCAATGCGGCCCCGCTTTATGGCATAATCATAGTGTGGGCTTATCCCAGGCAGAGAAGAGCACAAGGTGTGCGTGGTAGTACCACGCGCACCTTGCCGGGGGAACTCTCCGGTTCCCCGCGGACCCCCTGCAGGGCATCCCTAAGCCGATGAGTCCGTCCTGGTGACGGTCTATGCGGCAAGGGATGCGGTCAGCCGCGTGCGGGCATCGAGCCCTTGCGGCTGAGGGCAACGTGTTCGGCGTTGCATCCCGACCATGGAGACTGCCGCTCTCCCTGGACCCATCGCGCAAAGGGGCTGGCCGCGCCCCCTTGCAACCCAACCCGCCGATCCCAGAGGCTATGGCGGGTCTTGCGGCCAGGGCTGTTCGCGCCCTGGACCACGACCGGTGTTTCGCCACCGGCTTCGAGCAAAGGGGAGACTTCAGCTCTCCCTTTGCAAACCCATCGACCGGGGAATGGCGCTCCCCGGACCCTCGCAATCGGCGCGGGCGATGGCGGCGGCAGCGTCCCGATCACGGATATGCGCGCGCGTGGAAAGCGCGCGGATCGGGGCGACGCGACGGCGCTATCGATGAGGCATGACCGATAAGAAACGTGAGGCCCCGATCTCTTACCGCCCCCCGTGTGAACTGCGGGAGCAGTTCCGGGCGCGGGTGGAGGATTCGGGGCTCTCGGTCAATGCCTTCATCACCGCTGCCGTGTTCGGTGAAGGTGCGCCGAAGCCTCCGCGCCGCGCGAGCGCGCAGCGGCAGGATATCGCCCGGCTGCTGGCCGAGACCGCGCTGCTCCATGAGCGGCTGAAGGCGCTCATGGAGGGGGCCGATGCGGGCGCGGTCGAAGGGGCCATGGCCGATCTTCGTGAAATCAGGGCCGCCTGCCTTGCGGCGTTGCGGCGTGCGCCATGATCCCCAAAGCGAGCCAGCGCGGCGGGGGACGCGACCTTGCCACCCATTTGTTGAATGAGTTCGACAACGAGTATGTCGAAGTAGCCGAGGTCCGCGGGGCCATCGCGGACGACCTTCACGGGGCCTTTGCCGAGTGGGAAGTGCTCGCCGTCAACCTGACCCGGTGCCGCAATTACCTCTACAGCATGTCGGTCAATCCGGACCCTGACGGTGGGCTGCTCGCGCGCGAACAGTATCTTGATTACGTCCAGCGCGCGGAAAAGGCCCTTGGCCTTGAAGGTCAGCCGCGGGCGGTGATCTTCCATATCAAGGAGGGGCGCGAGCATTGCCATGTGGTCTGGTCGCGGATCGATGCGCGGCAGGAGAAGGCTGTCCATATCGCCTTTGACCGGGAGAAGCTCCTGATGGTGACGCGGGCATTTGCCCGGGAGCATGGGCTGTCGCTGCCGGAGGGATATGGGCCGGACCGGTTCGACAAGAGGCGTGAGAAGGTCACGCTCTATGACCGGGCGCAGGAGCGGGCGACGGGCCTGACCAAGGATGAGCGCAAGCTCATGGTCACGCAGTCCTGGCAGCAGAGTGACAGCCCGCGGGCCTTTGTCCGGGCGCTTGAAGAGATGGGCTATGTGCTGGCGACCGGTGACCGGCCCTATGTGCTGGTCGATATCTATGGCGGCATGAATGCGCTCACGAGGCTGATCGATGATCGCAGCGTGAAGACAAAAGATGTGCGGGCCTTCCTCGAAAAAGAGTTCCCGCCGGAATCGCTGCCGAGCGTCGAGGAAGCGAAGGCGCTGGTTGCCGAGCACCGTAAGGCCCGTGAGCAGTTCGCTAAAGCGCGCGATGATGGACAGCAGAAGGACCAGCTGGCGCGGGCGCAGGCGGCGCGGCGGGAGCAAGTTCTTGCCGAGCAGGCCGCGACAAAGGAGCGGCAGCGTCAGGAGATGGAGGCGCTGTCGCGCGCGCAGCTGGCGGTCCGGCAGCAGATGCGGGCGGAGTTTCTGTTGGAGAGGGCGCGGGTGCGGCAGCAGCGAGAGGAGGCACGGCCGACGGGGCTGGCGGCGTTTCTGGGCCGGGTGACCGGCATGAATCTCGTGATCGCCCGGGTGCAGCGGTACCGGGACGCGAAGCGGTATCTCGCCTTCCGGGAGAAGAAACAGGATGTTGCCCATAGTCAGATGGTGGAGCGAGCGGCCCTCAAGCACCGGCACGACCTTCAGGGGGTTGAGGTCGCGCGCAAGCTTAAAGGCCTCGATGCCGTGGACGCGCGCGAGCGCAAGGCGCTGGAAGAAAAGCGCGTGCGCGAGCAGCGGGTCATCGAGCGCAGTGGGCATCAGCATATGCCCGCCATCAGCCTGGAGCTGAAACCGGGACGGCGGCGGGCGTCTGTCCGCAAATCCAAGAACAGGTATCAGGACGCCCTGCGGGAGCGGGAAGAGCGGCAGAAGGCAGAGGCGCCGGAGCAGCGGGAGGAGCGGGTCCTGCGCGAAGAAATGGAGCGGGCGGAGGCGATGCTGGCGCCGCCCGTGGAGACGGACATCGCGCTGCAGGCGGAGTTTACGAAGGCAGCGGATGATGGGCGCAGCGATGAGGAGAGCAGCGGCGGCGGGGATGAGAGCGGGCCGCGGATTACGCGCGCCACGAGGAGCAGTGAGCGGGGACAGGATCAGTCCCGGCGGCGGGGGGATTTTGATCGGGAGCGGTGAGAGGTATTCAGCTATTTGGCAGGTTCGCGGAGTCTTTGTAGCGGTGCCAGCAACAGACATGGAGGGTGTGGTCGGTGGCGGATGAATATGAGAAGGAGCGGGTTCAGGCGCTGGCAGAGCGGCGAACGGCAGAGTTCCCGGGGCCGGATCACCGCAGCCTAGAGGCGCGTTTCGGCCCAGGATCGTTCGGGTGCCATGAGGCGCTGCATGTGACGCAGGTCATCGTCGATATGATCGACCGGGAGCTGCTGTCGCATAGTGCGGTGCTGCTCAATCCGCTTTGGTACGGGAAGGTCAGGGAGGCGCAGGTGTTGCTTCGCACCGCTTACAATGCGGTGGCTGACAATCATCTGGAAGCGGCTTTGCCCGTAGATGACTCTGGCCAGAATGGCTCAACGCATTAGGCGCGTCCGGCAGATTGGGCTGGTCTGGCTCCAGGTGGGAGCGCCGTTGTCGGGATGGCCATCAACCTCAGTCAAGATAGGAACTGCCAGCCGTTCGGCTGATCGTTGTGGCGCGGGCAATCCCTTTGCAGGCGGCCTCGATCTCCGCGGCGCGTTTCAGCGGGTCCGGGATTTCGAGGGCCCGGCGGAAGCGGTTGACGGGGCCTGGCCGGTCTGCGTTCTGCTCCAGATAGGTGAGCGCCTGCTGGACCTGCGGGCAGGTCCGCAGGTCCAGTTCGATGCAGCGTTCGATAGCTTCCGCGCAGATGCGCAGCGCCTCCTGGCGGTAGGAGCGATCGCGGGCGCCATCGGCCCACACGCCGAAATAGGTGACTTTGTCGTCTTTGCTTGATGAGAACATATTGTGAACATAGACTGACGAAGGCAGGTCGGCCAAGGAGGACGTATTCCTAGGGAGCGCGTCCTGTCGGATCAGGCTCTAGGCTGCGCCCCGGGCCGCAAGGCGTCCCGGCCCATGCGGGTGACGATCCTTCGCGCCGGATAGAGAAGGCTCGGGAGCCCACCACCAAAGCAGGCCCTTGCTTGCGCTGTTTCCGCCGCGCCCCTCAGCTTGGTGAGGGCGACGGACGGCTCCAGACGAAGCAGGCTGTTAAAGCTGAAAAGCTCCGGTCTTACGGAAAAGACTAACGTTCAGCGCGATTGTGGCTAACCGGCAGAAACCACTATTATTCTGTGTATCCGTTGGCTACACTCCGACCCCATGAAGGATGCCGGTCTCCGTATTCGGGTGCAGCGCGAGCTTCGCGAGCAATTCCTGGACGCTTGTCGGGCAGATGATAAGCCCGCCGCGCAGGTGCTTCGTGAGTTCATGCGCGATTATGTAGCCCGACGTATAGGAAGCGCCGACGATGATCGAGGGAGTGCGTCGACCGCGCACCCTGAGGTCGAGTTGCAAAGGTTGAAACGCTAAGGGGGAAGACACTTGGGGAGTAGGTCACGGAGGCAGTTGAAAGTCGCACAAGTCGCGGCCTCGCGCTTTGGTGGCGTGGGTGACGACGAAGTCGCTCCCCATTTTCAGGAGCGCGGCCATTGACGAGTGCCACCCTAGATTTTGATCGGCTGCTCAAATTCCGCCTGGTCGTCGCCAGATTTGGCGAAATGGACATCGCGAAATGGTGGAACACGCGCGGCCAGCTTGGCCGGATGGGAGCGCTAGCTCTCCGCCGCGGTTTCCCGCGCACGCATTATTTCGCACAGGCCCGTTCTGTGTTTGCGGTTGCAGGCAACCGCTGTCGCGAAGTTTTCGCCCCTCCTGCGGGCGTGACGCTTTGGCATCTTCCAGAGGAGATTGAAGAGGAGTTCGAGTCGCGGTGGGAGCATTGGCTAGATAATGCCGATGAATGGAGTCCGTTTTTCCAGAAACTGGAACAAATCCAAGAGGGTGATTTGAAAGCGGCGCTTCAATCGCTCGTATCAATCAATGACGCTGAGCAAGAGATGTTCTCGCGTTTGCGACGTACGGCCGAGGGGCGCGCCGTGCCGTTACCGGCGCCGTTTACCGGAACCGACCAAGATATTGCCATGCTCGCACTCGGCTTTGGGCGCGGAGAGCCGGGCGCGCTGGCAGTTCCTTTTGCGGAAATGGATTAAGTCATGAAGAGTGTGACCGAACCATTTTCGCAAAGACTTCTTCGCAAAGGTGCCCTCGTTGAAGAGACTTACACCCTGTTCGCGCAGTGGGAAGAAGGGGACTCTTTCGACAACAACTTTGAACGTATCTTCAATGGTCATTTTCGTAGTGAAGGATGGAAGAAAGAAGTGCGGTCAACTCTGCACCGTCGGTTCCGTGATCTAGGGGACGCAAAGCCACTCATCGAGCTTGCGCAAAAAAACTACAATCTAGTTGATTGGAAGCTGTGCCTTCATTTTTGGATCGCGTTGCGCGAGACAATGTATGGCCTTTTCCTGGAGAGCTGGCTATTTCCCCAATATGAATCCGGTCGCCTTCTTCTTCGAACAGAAGACGCTCTGCCATATGTCCGGCAGTCATGGAAGACATTGAACGCAACGCGGGCTCCCCTCTCAGAGTACGGCGCGGTCAGAACTGCACGCGATCTTCTGCGCATGGCACGAGATTTTGGAATCCTAGAAGGGGAAGGACCGGCAAAGAAGTTTTCCTCTCTGCAGCTATCGGACGACTTGTTCCTGTACTTTTGTCATGCCGTTGCGACGGAAGAAAAGTCGACTTCACGAGTTCCGGTCAGCAAGCTCTGGAAGCTGCTTATGCTGGATCAAGAGAGAGTGCACGATCACCTGTTGCGCCTGCATCAGTATCGCAAGCTGGATTACCAGATTGCCGGAAGCCTGGTGCAGCTGACACTGCCGTGCGCCAGTGCCTCTGAATACGCAGAGAGGATGGCGGCATGAGTGACCTGTTGCACCGGCTCAAGACCAGTCTTGAGACAATTCTCGAACTTCCTGATCCCCGCGAGCGCATAAGCGCTTACCACGACATGCCCTATGCTCTGTTCCGCTACGAGCCAGAGGACGAGTTCGAGTTGCGCAGGCAGGTGACGTTGTTAGAGACACGTCTCACGCAAAGAGGGAAGCGCATCAAACGCATCTCGTTGGCCGCATGCCTGGACAAGGCGATGATGGCGCAGCGTCCCCTTGCTGAGTGGTTTGATACTGAGCGTGAGCAAGGAACGGAGACCATAGTCGAGACCGTGCACTCGGTTCTTTCAGAATACACGCCGCTGGTAGACCTCGTCGCCGAGCAGATGCCGGATGATCCCGATCCTCTATCCGACATTGTGTTCATTATGCGCACCGGAGCCCTTTTCCCTGTCTATCGAACCTTCTCGCTACTGGAGCAACTAAAAGGGCGTGTCACTGTACCGACAGTGCTCTTCTATCCGGGCGATCTGGATGGGGCGGCCGGCCTTCGCTTTATGGGCGTGCTGGCGGCTGAACATAACTATCGCCCCAAAATTTTTTGACAGGGCCAAAGCAATGACCAAAACAATCAAAAACCTGTTCGCAAACGATATTCATCGACGCATCGAAGAAGTTATCAAGGTCGATCAAACAACTGACGACGTACTGCGCGATGAGATCAGCGAGTATGTTGTGACCGATGCTATTCGGTCTCACTACACCGGTATTTTCGACGCCTACAGTGAAACGCCCAACAAGCCCCACGAAGGTATTGCCATCTGGGTGTCGGGCTTCTTCGGATCGGGTAAGTCGAGCTTTGCAAAAATGCTCGGCCTCTCAATCGAAAATCGTTCAATTTCTGGCATTCCTGCGGCAGATCGATTTGCGCAAAGGGCGGGTGACAACAAGCTTCAGGTTCTTCTGAAAACAATTAACGAGAAGATTCCGACGCATGCCGTTATCTTCGACGTCTCAACTGACCGCGGCATTCGGACGGGCAATCAGTCTCTAACCGAGATCATGTATGGACTTTTTCTCCAAAGTCTTGGCTACGCCAAGGATCTGGATTTGTCCGAGCTTGAGATAGCTCTGGAGGAAAAAGGACGGCTTGAAGATTTTGAGGCCGAGTATCGAAAGCTGTTTGACAAGGAATGGGCTTCCGAAAAAGGAAAAGTCGCTTTTGCGCTGAGCGAAGCAAGCCGCGTCCTGCACAGCCTTGATCCTCAAACCTACCCCATGGCGGATTCGTGGGTAAAGGCCGTTAAGAACAAAGCCGATATATCGCCCGGGAAGCTTGCCGAGCGGGCAAATGAACTGATGAAGCGCAGGCGTCCTGGCCAGTCGTTGATGTTTGTAATCGACGAGGTCGGGCAGTTTGTCGCCCGCGATGTTCAGAAAATGCTCGATCTGCAAGCTGTCGTGCAGAGCCTGGGCGTGAAGGGTCGTGGCAAGCACTGGATCGTTGTCACATCCCAGGAGAAGCTCGGCGAGCTGGTGAGCGGACTCGACGACAAAAAGATCGAGCTTGCGCGCCTCATGGACCGCTTCCCTTTACAGGTCCACCTAGAGCCTTCCGATATCTCCGAGGTAACGAGCAAGCGCGTCTTGGCAAAAAATGGTCCGGCGGAGAAGGTCCTCGGCGATCTCTTCGACCAGCATCGCGGGCGATTCACCGAGCACACACGACTAACGGCTGATATCAAGTTGCCCGAGCTGACTCGTGACGGTTTCATCGACCTATATCCGCTCCTTCCCTATCAGATCGACCTCATCATCCAGGTTGTGTCAGGTCTCAGAACGCAGGGCGGGGCCAGCAAACATGTCGGCGGTGCTAACCGCACCATCATCAAGCTCGCCCAGCAGCTGTTGATCAACCCTGCAGTAAATCTCGCCGACCAGACGGTGGGCGCGGTGGCACGGCTGGATCAGGTCTACGATCTGGTTGAAGGCAACATTGGCTCTGAGGTCAGGGCAAAGATTTCGGCCATTTCAAAGGAGCTGGAGCACCCCCTCGCGCAGCCCGTCGCCAAGGTGATCTGCCTCCTCCAATATGTGAAGAGCGTCCACCGAACAGCAGAGAACATCGCAGCGGCGCTGCATCCTGGCGTTGCTGGGGATTCCCAGCTCGCGGCCGTGAAAGAAGCGATCCGTCACCTGGAAGCAGCAAACAAAGTGCGTCTCGGAGACGATGGATACCGCATACCCACGCCAGCAGAAGACGACTGGGAGCGCATTCGCAACGGCATAAGCCCCAAGCCGGGCGATGCCCATCGAATCTATTCGGAGGTGCTGTCCTCCTTCTGGCAGCCGCAGCCCAGCCACACGCTCCTAGATACCAAAACATTCAAAGCGGGTCTCGCCATCCACGGGCGCCCAATCGTCGACGGCGACATGATGTTTCATGTGCACTTAGCTGACGATGGAGCAACGTTCGGCGCACTCTCCACGGAACTCCGCACCCGTAGCCAGCAGGAACGGAAGAGCGTCTTCTGGGCCGTCTCGCTCAACGACGCCATCGACCGAGAGATAGTTGAGCTCTTCCGCTCCAAGGAAATGCTGGCGCGCAAGGAGCGCGAAGCAAAGACGGCGGATGAGACCGCGCTCATCGGCGAAGAGAAAATCCGGCAAAGGCGTCATCAGGACGAGCTGCGGCGCCTGCTGCGAGCTGCTTGCCTTGCGGGGAGTGTAAGTTTCCGAGGCAACGATAGAAGCCCTGATGACCGGGCCGTGGATGTAGGAAAAAGCGCATCCGACATCCTCGCTGACGTGCTGCCGGAGGTTTTTGACCGGTTCAAAGAGGCAGCCGCTCGGCCCGCGGACGTCAAGAAGGGCGTCGATGCGCTATTTGTCGCCGAAAACCTGCAGGGGCTTCCCGCCGTGTTCGGTACACTGGGACTTCTGCGAGATGAGAAAAACAAGACGGTGTTCCGCGTTGAAAGCGGCGCGATGGCCGAAGTTTTATCGCGCATCGAGGACCGGGCAAACTACGGCGACACCGCGAGTGGGCGCTACCTCGCCGAGGAGTTCGCCAAGGAACCGTTTGGCTGGGACTTTGAAGTAGTCAGGCTTCTGGTTCTTTCCTTGCTCCGGGCCGGAAAGATACAGGTCACAAGCCGCGGCCAAACCATAGACTCCGCAACCGGGATAGAAGCGCGGGATACGTTCTCGAACAATAATTTCTTCCGCCAGGCCTCCTTCCGGCCCAAGAAAGGAATCGAGTTCGAAGAGCTTGTGAAGGCGTCCGAAGCATTCCGAGATACGTTCGGAACCGAGGTTCGCGAGCTGAACGCGGGCGCCATCGTCTCCGAGCTCCGCAAGGAGATTGCCCGTCACGAAGACACCGTTGCCTCTGCCCTGGGTCAACTGAACACCTACCGGCTGCCGGGCGCCGCTCTTCTCGAAGGGGCGATAGGCGAGATGAAGGCCGTTCTGCGTGGATCAGAAGATAACGCCATCGCGACGTTCAATGCCTCACACCGCTCAATCAAGGACGCCATTAAGCGTGCAACAGAGCTGGAACAGGCTCTCACAGAGCCGCGATTGAAGGATTTGGAACGGGCGCGTGACGCGCAGAGCGCAGCATGGCCCTTCCTCCAAAGCGAGCCCGACATAGCCGACGAGCTGCGGGCGAAGGCAGAGCAGCTGGGAGATTTTCTCCAGCGGGAAACCTTCTACCGGGAACTGCCGACAATTGAGCAGCATGCGACAGCGATCAACGCTGAGTACGGCCGCCGGTTTGAGAAAGCGATGGACGCGCGGGTTGCGGCCTACACTCAGGCTCTGGACAGACTAATGCATACGCCGGGATGGGAGGAAATCACGGAGGAACGCCGGGATAGGCTTGCGGCGCCGCTTCAGAGGGGCGCGACCCGCAATCAGGAGAAGGTGTCCATTCCTCAACTGCGGTCGGAGTTGGATGCTTGTGAAAGCCGCTTTCAGGACGCGATCGCGGAACTGCACCGCATTGTGGACGGCGACAGGGTCGCCACTGTGAAACTGGGCGGGTACTTCTCGGGAGGGATCGAGACCGAAGAGCAGCTCGACGCCGCGCTTGCGGGCATCCGGGAGGAGTGCACCCGCCTGATTGGAACGGGCAAGAAAGTGATTGTTCAATGACAGGCGGGCATCATGGATAAGGCGACCCGCAGCGCGATTGAACGCGCAACCCAGCAGGCCCGCAAGCTGCTTGATGAGGATTTCTCGTCTCAGCTTGAGGGCACGTTCGACGTTCTGCGCAATGGCGTTATAGCAGCTGACGACGGCGCACACCTTTCAGCCCGCCAGAAGGCTCAGCGCGGAAAGATCGTTGCCGCTATTGACCACAAGAGGGCTGCAGGGGCGACCAGCGCGGAGGCGATCACCGACTATGTCCGAGACGCCGCGTTCACTACTCTCAACCGCTTTGTCGCGCTCAAGATGCTCGAAGCCCGTCGGTTGGTACAGGAGTGCATAACAAAGGGCGAGCAATCTGGCGGGTACAAGGAATTCTGCGGGATGGCCCCTGGATTGGCGCTGCTGCCCGACGGCGCGGGGTATCGCCTTTACTTGGAAAGCCTGTTCGACGAGTTCTCGACGGAGATCAAGGTTCTATTTGACCGGCGTGATGCTGCCTCAGTGCTGTGGCCGAAGCGACAGACGTTCGAGGCCCTGCTCAGTATCCTCAATGCCCCTGATCTGTCAGGGGTCTGGGGCGAAGATGAGACGATCGGCTGGGTCTACCAGTTCTTTAACAGCGGTGATGAGCGCAGGAAAATGCGCGAGCAAAGCCAGGTGCCGCAAAACAGCCGAGAGCTTGCCGTACGCAATCAGTTTTTCACGCCGCGGTACGTTGTACAATTTCTCGTTGACAATACGCTTGGGCGCCTTTGGTTGGACATGCTCGAAGACGGTACCGCGCTAGGCGAGTTATGCCAATTTTTAGTACGAAACAACGAGCAAGGAAGGCAACGAAGGTCAAGAAAGGACCCGCGTGATCTCCGCATTCTAGACCCCGCTTGCGGCTCCGGTCATTTCCTATTGTACAGCTTCGACCTGCTGCTGGCGATGTATGAGGAGGCGTGGTCGACAAAAGGCCCCGAGCCGAAAAGTGAGGCGACAGGACGCTCATTGCGCGAAGACTATGCGGATATCACAGACCTTCGGCGGGCAGTACCCAAGCTGATTGTTGAACTAAATCTCCATGGCGTCGACATCGATCCTCGGTGCGCCCAAATCGCGGCATTGGCGTTGTGGTTGCGTGCGCAGCGAGCTTGGAAGGACAGCGGCATTGTCGCTTCAGATCGACCGCGCATACAGCGGACGCATATTGTAATCGCTGAGCCAATACCCGGAGACGCGGGGATGGTCGATGAATTTGCGGCTCGTCTCGATCCCCCCCTCTTGCGTGACCTGTTCAAGAAGATGATCAGTGAGAGCGGCCTTGCCGGCGAGCTTGGAACTCTCCTGCGTGTGGAAGACGGCATTGCAGCGGAACTTCATCGTGCTCGCGAGCAGTTTGTGAAGCAACGCGAGATGACTGGGCTTCTTCCAGGTCTGGTACTTGCTGCACCCCAAGGCTCCCTCGATCTTTCTGGTATCGATGACGATCAATTTTTTCAGGAGGTTGAGGCTCGCATCGTCGATGCCTTGCGGATGTTTTCAGAGACGGCAACCGGCAGCGCGAACGTGCGCCGAAGACTATTCGCGGGGGATGCGGCTCAAGGTGTCGCGCTGATCGATTTGGTGCGTCGCCGTTTTGACGTCATTTTGATGAACCCGCCCTTTGGAGAGTTACCCGAGACGGGCAAGAGCGCGTTGGGGAAAGCACGCGCCCGGCGACCATTCGATGCCTATGCGCAGTTTCTGTATCGTTCGGTAGAGTTGTTATCGCCTTCCAGTTACGTAGGAGCGATAGTCTCAAAGACGTTTATGACTCACGCAGAGTTCGAAACTACTCGGCGATGGATGCTAAGCGAAGATGGATCACTAAGTCTTTTTGCCGAACTTGGTGCCGGCGTTCTGGATGCTGCGGTGGAAGTTGCCGCTATAACGCTCTCTCCCGGCGCGACAAAAACCACGACGTTCTTTGATCTTGTTTCGGCGAGCGATAAGGGCCCAGCTCTAAGAGCGGCTTGCGATGCTGCTAGCGCTGGAAAACCTCTAGTCCGCGAGCATTCGCAATTTCTGAGTATGCCGGGTGTACCCCTCGCGTATCGCCTAAGCGCCGACGCCGCCAGTTCGATTGCTGAAGAAGCCACTCTTTCGGATTTCGTTGATGGCGCCTGGGGTCTATTCACAGCGGCAGATGACCGATTTCTACGAGCGTGGTGGGAAGTTGACCCTCAGTTGCTAGGAACTCGTTGGCTGCCTTTTGCTAAAGGTGGGACGCCGCTAGCCTTCTTCGCCGAACCGCTTCTTGTCGTTCGGTGGGAGGACGAAGGAGCTGAAATCCTGAGCCGAAAGGGAGAGCGAGGTCAGGTGCTCGCTCGCGCTCCAAATAAGGACAAATATGGACTTCCTGGACTGACATACTCCAGCATTTCTTCGTCCGGACTTCGTGTGAGACCCCTCAATGAGGGATCGATATTCTCCATAAAAGGACCTGCCTTATTTCCAAAGGAGTTCAGCCAGGATCGACTGCGCTTGTTGGAGCTGCTCAACACAGGTGAGGTTAGCTACCTACTCTCCACGTTAAGCTCCAATCGATCGGCTGAATTGAACTACGCCCTGCGCATTGGCGTTCCGCGTGACTGGGAGCGCCACTTCTCAGGAGAAATTGCTAGGGATTTGTACCGGCTGCAAAGGTGGTTTGCTACGGGATCAGAAATCTCGCGCTTTTTTCTAGGCTATCCGCTCGAACGAGATCGATGCGGGCCGTCCAGCACGATCGTGGTCGAGAGCCTCCTGCGCAAACTAAGTGACGCTGGTAAAAGTGCCTTCCTTAAGATTGGTCTGAATGATGTGGCTGTCGAGAAATATCGCCCTAGCGCGCATCATCTTTCATCACAACCCGAAGCAAACTTACACTCAATCCTAAGCTATTTTATTGGTGTTGCCTTCGGCCGATGGAAATCGACGCCCGTCTGCGCTGAAAAAGCGGAGGAAGTGCTTCCCAGCGAATTTGATCCAGTGCCGCGTATCCCGGATGCTGCTCTCAATACCGCTCTTTCCGGCGCTAACCTGCCTAAAGTTCTCGTGGACGATGCCGGCCACAGTAACGACGTTGCTGAGCAAATCGTAAAAATAGCCTCAAATTTTAACCCAGTTATTCCGCATATAGACGACAGAGATTTCATTGGAAAATATATCAGGAGTGAATTTTTTAAATCGCACCTACTATTGTATTCCGAGTCAGGGCGAAAAGCGCCGATATATTTACAGATTACAAGCTTATCGGGAAGATACTCACTTTGGCTGTATTATCAGGCCCTCTCGAAAGACACTGTCTATGCATTGCAAAATGAGTTTACCGCTCCAAAAATTTTGCACGAGGAACGCAGACTTACCGAATTGAAGGCTGAGGGCGGGGGGGCGCCATCGGCATCAATGCGCAAGGATATTTCACTGCAAGAGAGTTTTGTCGATGAGCTGCGAACGCTATTCGACGAGCTAAAGTTAGTCGCGCCACTTTGGAATCCAACTCTCGACGACGGGGTGGTCGTAACGATGGCGCCACTGTGGCGGTTGTTTCCACAGAATAAACCTTGGCAGACCGAACTGAAGAATAAGTGGGAAGAGTTGATTGCGGGTCAGTGTGACTGGGCGCAGATCGCGATGCATCTGTGGCCCGAGCGTGTTGTTCCGAAATGTGCGGAGGACCGCAGCTTGGCAATCGCTCACGGACTACAAGATACATTCTGGGAGTTATCCAGCGACACGAAATGGCGGCGTCGAGTAACTCCAGCGCGCACTGTGGAGGAGCTCGTTCTGGAACGAACTTCGATGGCTGTTAAATCTGCGCTGAAGGGATTGGTTGATGCTCCAGCGGCAAGCACTACGAAGGCTCGGACGCGGAGGTCGGCATAATGACGATCTCCGAGGACACCATCAAGAATGCCGTGCTCCGTTACCACCGCGAATACGACAGGTATCTGAAACTGTCGGCGCGTGTTGCTGAAATCTGCCGTTTTGAGATCGTCGAGGGGAACGCGATCCGCGCGCAGGTGACGTTCCGTGCCAAGAGCCCTAAGAGCCTTGAGGGCAAACTGCGTCGGTTCTTGGCTTCCGGGAAGAAGAACCTGCCGAGTGTGCAGTCAGTTTTTGATGAAATCCGCGATCTCGCTGCAGTTCGTATAGCGACCTACGAGCAGCGCCATGAGGATCAGGTCGTCCAATTGGTCTGCAAGAGATTTGTTGATCTGAAAGGCAAGCCTCCGGTTTCTGAGCGTAAAGACAAGAATGCGTCGGACCACAGCAATTTCTACCGCGCGTCCCATATCGAAGCGTTTCTTCCCGATTCCGATGTGATCGGTACTTACGCCAACGTCTCTGATGTGCCCTGTGAAGTACAGGTATGTAGTATGATGGCGCACGTCTGGAACGAGATCGAGCACGATCTGGGCTATAAACCAGTGACGGGCTCTTTGTCGGAGCCTGAGCGCAATTTTCTTGTCATGCTAGGCCACGCCGTTCGTCAGGGCGATATGACGATCGGGAGTCTGTTTGCGGAAACCGAGCGTCGGCAGCGCGAACATGGGGGCGTCTTCACCGACGTCTATGACTTTGTCGCACGAGTTCGCGGATGGTTCCCAGAGGTCGATTTTGGCCGAAATGCTGGCCCGCTTTACGAGGCTTTGCAGCCTGTGCGGCTTGTATCACCGGAAAGTATCCGGAAGCAGATTACGGTTCCAGAACCTATGACAGCAGCAGCGCAGCAAACACTTGATGAGTTTGCGTCAAAGCTGACAGCAAGGGGTGACGTGCGCTTTAATCTTGATCGAAATTCTTCCGATCTCTTGCTTGTGCTACTTTTGCAAAAGGTAGCCCCGTACATTGTGTCAACGTCAGGTGATGCCGTTTCCGACGGTATTGCACGAATTCGATGGTTTGCAGCCCGCTTCCAAGAGCTGTCCAAGGTCGACTCCGGAGGAACAGGCTGAATGAATCCGCTTCATGATTACATCTCAAAACAGCTCGCTGAGAAGCTAAAGTTGCGCAAAGTCGTCGTTTGGTATGACCATCGCCGGGAATTCGTGTCGTATGTTCGCGAAGTCCGCGGTGGAGTCCGCACCGGTCCAGAAGCCGTGCCCGTTACCGTTTCGGGCGTTCCTGTCCGGTTGACTGAATATGATGGATCAATGTTTGAACTTCGCGCCGTTACGGAGCCCTATGTCAGCGGAGATACGCCTTCAGAGAACGTGATCATTTATCTACCCGGCTGCGAGCGTGATCGCCAGGGCTCTGTCTTGATGGAGCTTGAGAAAGCCGGGGAGTGCTACGAGCCACAGCTGAAGCGTCTTGCTCGAAATGTCCTGCGTCAGCGTTATACCGATGGCGTCATTGATGACATGATGGCGGCAGAACATGTGTCGTACGACGATCTAGCGCGCGCGGCCTCGGATACGTCTTCGACCGAAGCTCCATCTGTTCTCAGGTCCATTTTTCACAATATCAGTCCAGACGGGATTATTGCCGCTTGGCTGGCGAGTGATGAACGCGACGCCGAGATGAAGGCAAAGGAAGCAACGCGGGAACTACTGAAGCTCGTCCGCTCAAAGCTTGGTCTTGAGCTTCCAGACGACGCCACGCTTTCCAAGTTGCGGTCTATCACGTTGCGCTATGTGCTTGCCGGAGAGTTCAGGGCTGACTTGCGCTGTCCCGCTCCCTCGACCCTCGACGCCCTGACGGCGCCTAAAACAAAGGATGAGGCGGCAGCTACTAGCGAACTTGCCCGCAGCCTGAGGGTGAAGTTTCCGGCGCAGTATCCGGCGATGGCAGATCGTGTGGAAGCTGAGTTGGGGCTGCGCGAGGATTCCGTTCCCGCAGGCGCGCTCGGCTCGATTGACACGTTCAGATTTGAAGAGCGGGCGCTCCTCGCACACTGTGGCGAGCTCGTTGCGCGTCGCGATTTCGATGAGGCTCTCAGTGTCATCAGCGAGCGAGAACATAGCTTCTGGCTAGATCGCGATGTAGGGCGGAAAGCCCAGTGGGAAGCGTGCCGTCGCATGGCTGAACTGGGCAGGCTTAGCGTCACCATCAAGGCCGCAGTAGGTAAAGCATCCGGCGATGCAAGGACCTGGATTGACGCCTATGCGTCCAGAGAGGGCTGGTTCCGACTAGATCAGGCGCAGCGACGCCTCGAAGCCTGGGTCGCCAATCTTGATGACGAGCCCAATGAACGGCCCCTCGGCATTGTCCGAAGCGCCTACGACGAAGCCTGCCGTGCTATGGCTGAAGGTTTTACGAAGACTCTCGTGACGGCCAATTGGACGATTCCTGACGCCCTGTACCAAACGCGGATTTATAGCGAGGTCGTTTCCGCGCAGCCAAAGCCAGTCGCGTATTTTTTCGTAGATGCCATGCGTTTTGAGATGGGGGTGGAGCTGGCGGAGCGGCTGCCAAAGTCAGTCGAGGTGAGCGTCCGGCCCGCCGTATGCGCTCTTCCCAGCATCACACCGATCTGCATGGCGGCGCTTCATCCAGGCGCATCTTCCAGCTTTAGCGTGGTGGAAGAGGGAGGCGCGCTTGGCGTCAGGATCGACGACGCCTTCCTTCCAGACCTCACCGCCCGCAAGAAGTTCGCCGCGTCTCGCATTCCCGGCTTAGCTGATATGGCGCTCGACGAACTATTAAGCCTTCAGCCGTCGAGACTGGCCAAGAAGATCGGCGGCGCTCAGGTCGTTATCGTGCGCTCCCAAGAGATAGATCATGCCGGTGAACGCGGGTTCACGTTCCAGGCTCGCCAGGTCATGGACACCGTCATCGACAATCTGGCACGAGCAATCCGCAAGCTCGCTGCATCGGGGATCGAGCATTACGTTGTCACGGCCGATCATGGACATCTTTTCCATCCGTCCGACCGCGACGAATCGATGAGGATCGAGGGGCCTGGAGGGGATCAGGTTGAACTTCATCGTCGATGCTGGATTGGGCGTGGTGGTGCGACACCTGCGGGCTGCATCCGTGTGACGGCGGCCGCTCTTGGCTACGATTCCGATCTGGACTTTGTGTTTCCTACCAGCAGTGGGGTCTTCAAAGCTGGCGGCGATCTTGCCTTTCACCATGGCGGACCATCTTTGCAGGAACTGATCATACCGGTCGTTACGGTGCGTATGAAAGCCCCAGAACGCGAACGATCCTCCGTTGGTCCGGTAGCTGCGACGGGCATCCCCGATGCCGTAACGAACCGCATTTTCAGCGTGAGTATTCACCTAGACGGCAAGAACCTCTCGCTCTTTTCGAACGAGCTGCTGGTACGGCCCTTACTCGTATCTGAAGGCAAACAAGTTGGCGCTGTCGGCATGGCTGTAGACGGGGAGTTTGATCGGACGACTGGCTGCGTCAAGCTTCAGGCCGGGAAACCGGTCACGGTCGCTTTTTTGCTCAGTGATGAGAGTGTGCCGAGCTTGCGTATCGTCCTTCAAGACCCAGCCACAGACGCGGAGTTGTTCCGTTCCCCCACTGACATACCTATTCGCCTCGGAGTTTAAGCATGAGTAATGGAACCCCGCCGACCCGCGACGCACTCGACGACAAGGCAAATCACCTTTTTGCCGGTAAGGTCGTCCGCAAGGACCTTGTCCGAAAGGTGAAGGTGGGTGCAAACGTTCCAGTCTTCGTGCTGGAGTTCCTTCTCGGAAAATACTGTGCATCTTCAGATGAAGTATCTATCCAGATGGGTTTGCAGGTAGTCAATGATACGCTCGCAAACAATTACATCAGGCCCGATGAGTCAGCTAAAGCACAGAGCAAGGTGAAGGAACGAGGAAAATATTCGTTTATCGATAAACTGAAGGTACGCCTTGTCGACTCGGACTACTGGGCTGAAGGCGTAAACTTCAACAACAAGTTCCTTCATATTCCCAGTCAGTACGTACGCGACTACGAGCGTCTGTTAATGGGCGGCGTCTGGGCGCAAGTTGATATGCGCTTTGAAAGCGATGAGGAATCTAAGGGCAAGAACCCGTTCTGGATCGACAAGCTCACGCCAATCCAGATCGCCACCTTCGACCTCGATGAATATCGGAACGTGCGCAAGGAGTTTTCGACCGACGAGTGGATCGATCTCATGATTCGCAGCATGGGATATGAGCCTCAGGATATGTCTAGGCGACTAAAGCTTCTTTTTCTCGTCCGTCTCATACCCCTTGCAGAGCGGAACTATAACCTCATCGAACTCGGGCCGCGCGGAACAGGAAAGAGTTATGTTGTTCAAGAAGTTTCGCCCTATACGGCCCTCCTGACGGGCGGCAGTACGGTAGCCAATCTCTTCGGTCATATGTCGGGCCGTCAGAAGGGGATGGTCCAGATATGGGATGTGGTCGGTTTCGATGAGGTCGCAGACCTACAGAAGATGCCTAAAGAAGTCATCACCACGATGAAAACCTACTGTGAGTCTGGAACATTCCAGCGGGGCCAGGAAGCTGTCGCCGGTGATGCCAGTATCGCCATGTTTGGCAATACCAATCAACCCATCGACGTCATGGTTCAGACTGGCCACTTATTTGCGCCGATGCCTGACACAATTCGCGATGACATGGCTTTCATCGATCGCCTTCATTTCTATGTTCCTGGATGGGAAATTCCGCAGATGCGGAACCAGTTGTTTACCGATCACTATGGATTCGTCGTGGACTATCTCGCCGAAGCATTGCGCGAGATGAGGAAACACAATTTTACGGAGATCATTGACCGTCATTTTTCACTGGGCGCCCATCTCAACGCGCGTGATCGCAAGGCCGTCAGGAAAACCGTGTCCGGTTTGATGAAGATTTTACACCCGCACGGGGACGTCACGCAGGAAGACCTTTCGGAAATTCTTGAGTTGGCTCTAGAAGGTCGGCGACGCGTGAAGGAACAGCTCAAGAAAATGGGGTCATTTGAGTACTATCAGACTTCATTCAGCTACACGCTCCAGGACACTGGAGAGGAGAAGTTTGTCGGCGTTCCCGAGCAAGGCGGTCGCGACCTGATATCCGCCGATCCGTTGTCGCCTGGAACCGTTTATACGGCTGGCGTGACGTCTGACGGGACTGTTGGACTCTACCGTATGGAAGTTTCGGTTTCGAGTGGAACCGGGAAGCTCAAAATGGCTGGAGGCATTTCCGGGGCAATGAAGGAATCCGTGCAGCGCGCTTTCAGCTATGTCCAAGCTAAGAAGACTGAGCTTGGCATCGCGCGAGACCTTGAGACTTCGGATATGCATGTCGAGGTGATTGACCTGTTGGGGAACCGGGTGGAGGCCGAGGTCGGGGTAGCTTTGTTCGTTGCAGCTTATTCAGCACTCAGGAAAGCGCCCGTCAGTTCAGGGTTGCTCGTTCTTGGAGACATGAGCGTGCAGGGAAACATCAAGCCTCTTCGTTCACTCACGGAACCGCTTCAGGTCGCCAAAGACAACGGTGCGAAGCGTTCCCTCATTCCCATTGAAAATAAGCGAAACTTTCTCGACGTGAGTGCCGACATCATGGAGCATGTTGACCCGATTTTTTATGGCGATCCTAAAACCGCAGCCATGAAGGTTCTGGGCAACGTATAGCCCGTATTCATCTCCTTCGTGCCTTTGGCTCAATCCATGACGCCATGATGGCCGGGCGCGCCGCCCGGTCAACGGCCTGCCCGCACCACCCCGGCGTTGCCGGGCCGTGTTGGCCGTAACCGCTTGCAGCGGTGACCCGGCGGCTTGTCCGCCCAGCCTTTCTCCCTGGCGTCTTGAGCCAACCGACAACCAAAGGAGAAAGTCATGACCGAGACAATTACCATCCCTCTGAACAAACTCACCGTGTGGAACGGCAATGTCCGCAAAACCGGCGTTTCGGACGGCATCGAGGAACTTGCCGCGTCGATTGCTGCGCATGGGCTTCTGCAGGCGCCTATCGTCCGCAGAGTTAAAGGCGGCAAGTTCGCCGTCGTAGCCGGGCAGCGCCGTTTGCTCGCGCTTAAGCTGCTTGCCGAACAGGGCGCCATCGCTTCTGACATGGACGTGCCGTGTCAGCTTGTGGCTGCTGATGCCGATGCTGGTGAAATCAGCCTTGCTGAGAACGTGGTGCGTGTGGCCATGCACCCGGCTGACCAGTTCGAGGCGTTCCGTGATCTCGTTGATCGTGGTGTCGATATGGCGGCCGTCGCTACGCGGTTTGGCGTTACTGAATCCGTTGTGGCCAAACGGCTGAAGCTGGGTCGTCTGAGCCCGGTCGTGCTTGAGGCCTATCGTCAAGGGGAGATTGACCTTGAAGACGCGCAGGCCTTTGCAATCTCTGACAATCATGTCGCGCAGGAACGCGTGCTGGCTGATCTGTCCGAGTGGCAGCGTTCTCCATCATCCATCCGGCGCTATCTGACCGAAGGTGAAATCCCCGCAACGGACAAGCGCGTGCGCTTCGTTGGTATTGAGGCCTACGAGCAGGCAGGTGGTGCTGTCCGCCGTGACCTGTTCGACGACGAAGACAGTGGCACGATCATCGATCAAACGCTTCTCAACAGCCTTGTGGCCGAGAAGCTGTCCGCCTCGGCCGCAGACGTTCGGGCAGAGGGCTGGGCGTGGGTTGAGATCGCCGGCGATTTTGACCGTTCGATGCTGACGGATTTCCATCGTGCGCAGCCTGTGCAGCAAGAGCTGTCCGAGGAGCAGGAAGCGCGCTCTGCGGCGCTGGCCGAAGAGTATGATGCTCTGGCCGACTCGGCAGAAGCCGATGACGGCGATGAGGCTGTGCTGGTACGTCTTGACGAAATCGATCAGGCCCTTGCCGCGATTGAGGAAAGCCGGACCGTATGGACCGCCGATGTACTCGCCCTTGCCGGTGCGGTTGTCACGTTGGCCTATAACGGGTCGCCGGACGTCGTGCGGGGTCTTGTTCGCCGGGGCGACGAACCTGATCCTACTGACATCGATCAGACGCCGCGCAAACCTGCCGGGATCTCCGCGGCATTGGTCGAATCTTTGACGTCCGAGAAATCGTCTATTGTGTCGCGGGCGCTGGCAGAGAATCCAGCGGTGGCGCTGGCCGCTGTCGTCCATGCGCTTGCGCTGCCGGTCTTCTACAGGTTTGGACGCGAGCAGTCCTGCCTGCAGATCATAATCCGCGATGCGGGACCGGGTTGCGGCGATGACGCAGATCGCGGCTGGACCGGGCGCTTGCCAAAAGAACCTGAAGCGCTCTGGACCTGGTGCCTTGCGCAGTCGCAGGAAAGTTTGCTGGCGTTACTTGCCCATGTTGCTGCCGAGAGCGTCGATGCTGTCCGACGCAAATCTGATCCGGTGAACAGTCCGCGTATCGGTCATGCTGATGCTCTGGCACGCGCGCTTGGGATCGACATGGCGCAGGCTTTCACGCCCGGCGTCGAGAATTATTTCTCGCGCATCAGCGGGGTGCAGATTGTATCGGCGCTGTGCGAAGCGAAGGGCGTACCGGCGGCACCGTCCTGGTCGAAGATGAAGAAGGTCGAGCTTGCCGCGTTTGCGGCCCGCGAGATCGCCAGCACTGGCTGGCTGCCGGAGGCGATGCGTTTGCGTGACGAGCGAGATACAATCATCGACGAAGCGGCCTGACCGCTCTCATGCCGGCCGCGCCTTCGGCGCGGCCGGTCCTTACTGCCGGAAACGCGGCGTCCAGCGTTCGACTACGTCTTCGTCGCTTTCCTCGTCCTCGTCCGGATCGTCGTCCTGACCGATGCTGGAGGAGACAAGGACGGTCAGCACTTTACCGTAAGCGCCAAGTCCGATGGATTCTTCAGAGACTTCGGCCTTCGTCGTTCCGCCGAGCCAATCGCGCACATCGACCGCATCGGCGATCCGGTTGCCCGCGCGCACTTGCGCGGGATCGGCGGCGAGGCGCGCGGTGGCGGTGCCTGCTGGGAGTTTCGTCCCCTTGCGCAGCCAGTCGAGCTTGGGCAGCGCTTTCATCGGTTCCGACAGGAAGCTGTAGTCGATGATGCCGCCGGTGGTGACGATGACGGCGATGGCCGTGTCGCTGAGCTCCGCGAAGCGGATGGCGGTCGCCGTAAGCGAGGTCAGGCATTGGTCGGCGACGGCTGCGATGGCGTCGAGGCCAGGGTCGTGGCGGTTCATCTCGGTTTTGAACGGGGCTTCTGGCATCAGAAGGCCCGCCGCGAAATGATCCGCCTCCAGTTCGCGGGGGTCGTTAGTGACGAAGCCGGCGCGGGAGACATGGATGTTGTTCGTGAATATCTGTTCCGGATGGCCGGGCAGCATGTAATGCCCGAGCTCATGGCTGACGCTGAAGCGCTGAAAGCCCGGGCTGGGAATATGCGTTGCGTAGATAATGCCGAAGCTGTTGCCGTGTCGGAGCAGCATGCCCGAGACGCCATCAGCGCCTTCAGGCTTGCCCTCGACCGCGATGTCGAGACTGTCGGCGATGGCGAACGGATCGACCGGCAGCGTGACGATGCCTTCGCGCTTCAGGAAGGCTTCGGCCGTTTGCCGGGCCATCTTGAGGCTGAAGGGGCGCTTCACGGGTCTTTGTCTTTCTTCGCGTTGCGTTGGGCGAGCATTTCCAGGAAGCCCTTGGCGATCTCGCGGTCGTCGGCGGACAGCTTGCCGATATCGCGGAACAGCGGGTCGCCGGCCTGTGCTAGGTCGGGGCTGTCCACGCGGCCGAGCAGATAGTCGGTCGTGATTTCGAGCGCGTTGGCCAGCCGCCGAAGCGATTCGAAGGACGGCTTGCGCGTCCCAGTCTCGAAATGGGCAATCGAGCTGGCGGGCATGCCCGCTTTATCCCCAAGCTCCGCTTGGTTCCATCCGCGTAATTCACGAGCCTTTTTAAGCCTTTGCTGGAAAATCGCGGCAGAGTCGGACTTTTCTGTCATGTCTTGTTCGACATCCTTTACTTGACGAGTTGTAAGATCGTTCCTACATATAGTCAGACATGTATCTCATGTCGAGAACGACATTCGCAAGCTAAACGTGGCGACGCCCGGCACGGCCGGGCCGCCTATCAGAGGAACGAACGCCCATGGCCGAGCCTGACCCTTTTCATAGTCCCGCCGCCCTCGACGAGGTGCTTCTCGACGTGGCGGCACTGATCGAGCTGAGCCCGCATGACCGCAAGGTCGCCGAGAACCGCTACCGCCGGCTCAAGACCCATCTGGAGCGGCCTTCCAGCAAGATAGCGCCCTACCTGATTGACGGGGCCAGCCTGATCTATGCGCAGGGCTCCATTGCTACGAGCACCACAATCCTCAGCGGCACCGAAGACGACCGCTTCGACGTCGATGCCATTATCGAGATCGATGTGCCGGATGACTGGGATAACAGCAGGGCGCTCGACCTGCTGGAGGAGTCGCTGCAGGGATTTCCGGGCGTGACGGCCATCGTGCGCTGCACGCGCTGCGTCCAGCTGCAGTTTCCGTTCATGCACATGGACGTCACGGTCATGGACCGGCGGCAGCGGCTCGCCATCGCCCGCGCGGGTGAGATTTTTCATTCTCCCGACGAAGGAGAAGACCTGCGCGTGCCGTCGAATCCTTGGGGCTTCACCGATTGGTTCCGGAGCCAGGTCGGCGTGGGACAGGCCTTGTTCACGGAGCAGTTGCGGCGCCACCGCGCGACAGCCTCACGCAGCCGCCTGCAGTATCTTGATGAACAGGAACGGCAGGTCGTCGCCAAAGCCGACCAGCATGAACTGCCGCCCGCAATTCCGAACGCCATCGACGCGCAGGAGGCAGTCGCGCTCAAGCTGCTCAAGCGGTTTCTCAATCTCCACTACGAGGACAAGGTTCAGCCGCGTCCGCCGTCGATCTACCTGACAAAGCGAGCCGGTAGCGTCGGTTTCATGCCGGCCGGCCTGACCGCGCAGCTCTATGTGCTGGCGGACGGCACGGCGAAGATCATGCGGGAGCATCTGGCACGCGGCACGCGCCCGCAGGAAGTGAATCCGTCCTATCCGGCCGACGTCATCAATGACCGCTGGCCGCGCCCGGACGCCGCTGGCCGCGCCGATATGAAGACGCTGGCCGAGGCGCTCGAACATCTTGCGGATCGCCTTGTGTTCATGACAGGCGCGTCGATTTCCGATATCGCCCGCACCATCGACGAGCTTTTCGGTGAGCGTGTCGGCCGGGAACAGCGCGCTCTGCTGGTAGAGCGCTACGACCGTCGCGACCGCACGGCGCCGGTACTGTCGGCCCCGCGTTCCGGTGGCATCTATGCGCCCGCGGTCGTGGCAGCACCGGAAAAGATGCGCGAGGTGCCGCGGCACAATTTCCATCCCCTTATCATGGGCGGTAAGCCGGGCGGCCGGGATGACAAATAGTCCCGGCGCGCGGTCGCCGGATGCGCAGCTGAAAGCCATGGCGGCGCAGTGGCCAGATTTTGGGGGCCGCCGGCTCGGAGATGGTACGCTTGTCTGGCGCGGGCCGCTGCGGCCGAAGGCACTGGTCTATGACGTGCTGCTCTTTTGGAAGCCGGGCGCGATGGCGCTGCCCTATGTCATGGTGGTCGAACCGCCGCTGCAGCCTCGTCCGGGTGGGACATTCGCGGAAATTCCGCACCTCATCTTCGACCAGAACGACCCGGTGCGGTCAGGTCTCTGCCTGTTCGATCCTGAAGGGGGCGAGTGGTCTCCCGCACGGCTGATCGCGGAAACGACGATGCACTGGGCGTCGGAGTGGCTGCTTTACTACGAGCTGTGGCATCTGACCGGCACCTGGCTCGCGCCGGGCGTCGGCTACGAGAGCGTGGCCCACATGCACGCGTCAGAGGCGCAGACCATCAGGGAGATTAAAGCCGATGTTCACTGACCGCCGGGCAAACAGCCGCGCCACGCGCCGCGAGCGCCAGCCCTGGCCGGCGGGAAAGGCGTTCAGAATCCTGTCGCTCGATGGCGGCGGCATCCGGGGCATCTATACCGCCGAACTATTGCGGCGCTGCGAGGAGAGCTTCTGCGGAGGTCAGAAGCTGGGGCGCTGTTTCGACATGATCGCAGGCACTTCGACCGGCGGCATCATCGCCCTGGGACTGGGCCTCGGGATATCCACCGCGGAGATCACGGCCTTTTACCGCGATGACGGAAGGCGGATATTTCCGCCACTGCCGGGATGGTGGCTGGGACGCAAATGGCGATTTGCATCTTGGCTCGCGGGGACGGTACTGAACGAAAAGGAACTTGAGGCCGCGTTGCGCAAGCGGTTCGGCGAGCATCTGCTCGGGGAATCGATGACGCGGCTTGTGATCCCGGCCTTCATGATGCCGAAGACCGAGATCGCCGTGTTCAAGACCGATCATCACAAGGATTTTAGAAAAGATCACCTGGCCCCGATGTGGAAGGTGGCGCGTGCGACATCGGCCGCGCCGACCTATCTCAAGGGCCTTGAGCATGAGGAAAGCGGGCGCATCTTCATCGACGGCGGCGTGTGGGCGAACAACCCCGTCATGGTCGCACTCGTCGACGCCGTGAGCGCTTACGACGTGAGCTTCGACCAGATCGAAATATTGAGCATTGGCACCGGCAATGCGCCATTTTCGCTGCACCGGCCCAAAGTGCTGGGCGGGGCGATTGCCTGGCGCGAAGCGATCAAGGCGGCGATGTTCCTGACCACGGATAACGCGACCGCGCAGGCCAAGTTGCTGTTGGGACCTGAGCACTGCCTTCGTATTGAGCCGGAGGAAGCCGATTCTCTGATTGAACTGGACGATTACGATAGTGCGTTTGCCGCTTTGCCCGCGCGCGCAGCGGAGCATTTTGAAGAGTACCGGGAGGCGCTGGCGCGTTTCTTTGTGAGCACGGCTGAGCCGCGCGAGCGTCATTATCCGCAAAAGTCGTAGGCTGCCCCCGGACATGCCGGGCCGGGCGTCTATGGCTTCGCCCCGGAGCCAGTCGTCTCCGTCCGTTCGTGTCACGATCCTTGGCAGGGAGGTTTTGGCGCTGCCGCACACCGTAGATTTCCGCGTCCAATGGCAGGGCGACACGCCCCGCGCGGCCGACACCCCGGAAGCCGAGAATGTGCACCGACCTCATCCCGCCCGCTCTCGGCGAGGGCCAGGGAGCTAGAGCCCCGTTTTTGAAGGATCTGATCTGGATTTGCGGTTTGCAACTTAGGGAATTTGCCAAGGCTGGCTTCGCAAATCTTCGGAACCTTAAACCTCGTGACAGATGTCTTGTGCAATAGCCAGTATCTCATGTCAGGGTATCAATGCGTTCTCTGACAATTCGCCTCATTTCGGTGACCGCTTCGAGCGCCGTGGGTGAGTCTGCCAGCAATGGGGGAAGGGCAGGCGTATCGAGGGCGACTTTGAGTGCGCTCGTCATCTGGTCGATGGCTTCGTCGGCGGCCGCGGCCCTAATGCCGGCTGTGGCCGCAAACGCCCTGAATTCGGACCGGCGCAGGCGGTCGTCCTTGCCGCTAAGCTTGAGCGCCATGCGGTCGCGCGCAAGACGCGGGAACACACGCGTGGTCACCGCGTCGTAAAGCGGGGCGACGCGGACGCTAGTGAAACGATCACTTCCAGGTTCGGCAATCTTGAGGAGTGCGAGATTTTTGAGGTGCATGTCGCCATCGGCAATCAGCCACGCGAATAAAGCGCGCCTGAAGACAACAAGAAGGTCTTCATCAGGCGCCGTGGACAACGCGCGCGCGGCGCGCGCCACGCGCTCCATCGTCCCGTCATACTTTGCTTCTGTTGGCAAGCCGAGAACTGAGCAAAAGTCCTCAAGCGCCAATAGTCGCGGATCGTTGTCCCCGGTCCTGATGTCGAAGCGTTCGACGAGCAGCGCGGGTGGCATTCCGTCCGGCATGGGCACAAGCGCCATCGCCGGGGCTTCGAAACCCGCTGCTGCGCCCAGGGCAAGTGCCTGCCATTCGACTACCGGCAGAATTTCGAAGCCGCTGGTGCCAGCGGGTTTAAGAATGTGTGTGAAGGGCTCTTTGGTGCTGGTGGTCAGGGTGCCATCCGGACCGAGGAACATTGGTGCCTTGATCTGGATACCAGAAAGACGTGGAGTCTCGCTGCTGGCGAAGATGGCAGCGAGATTGCGCTCGAAACTTTCTTCGATCGGACCGCGTCCGGGACCTGCGTATCGGCCGGTGAAGATGCCGTCTGCCGAAAAGCGCGCAAGGGGTGTCGTGAGGACATCGGCCGGAAGCTCAGCAAGCTCACTGGGCCGCTCTGCGATGGTGATGTTCGACATGTAGCGCCGGCCGGATTTCAGGAGGGCGCGTTCGTCGCGGTCATGCAGAACGGATTCGAGCCAGCCTTCTGGCAGCAGGGAGATGATGAACGGGGGCAGCTTGCCAGGCGTTGTTTGCCTAATCAGGGGCGGGCCATCCCAGTTCTCATCTCGCCAGCGCCATTCAAAGCCGTCGTGACTCAGGTGCCCGACCGGCGCGCCGTGCCAAGCAACTGTGAGATCGAGCGCTGCTTCGTTCCGCACCGGCACGGCGGCTGGGTGGCGCAGTAGAAATCGTTCAGCGTGCTCGCCTTCGCGATACCATTGGTTCTCGCGGGCCAGAGTCCAAAGGGCATCGGAAGCTGCTCGCGGTGTTCCAAATTCTTCGACCAGCCTCTGCGCGATCTGCTCTCGCATTGCTTCATCGAGCGCGGCAGCATGCTCGCTTCTGATCCGGAATGCCTCCAGGAACCGCTGCCTGATCGAGGACACGTCGATCCGGAATTCACCCATACCGTCATCGATGACAGCCGGCGCAATGGACGGGTGTTCAGGTGCTGCGTTCTGAATGATTTCGAGAGACCGCAACCTGGTACGCTGAATGCGTCGTCCGCTCAGGAATAGGCGGCCGTCTCGGGTAGGACCGAGAAGTACGGCACTCGCTCCGGAAAGATAGGCCCGTGGGTAGAGATAGTGGGCGATACGGACCGCGTGCCGCGTGACAGTCGCATCGGCATCGTCACCGGCATCAACGTAGATACCGCGCATCAACTGCACCAGCCGACCTGTCTCGGCGAGGTAGTGGCTTCGGGTCTTGTCGATGGTCTCGCCTACGAGGTGAAGGGTCATAATTCTAACTGTCGCGTGTTTCAGATACGAGAAAGTTAGCAGATTGGGCGAGACACGTCAAGAAATTCTAACTTTCTCGTATTTCAAATACGGAAAAGTAAGAAAGGCCGACCAAACGGGGATACCTGAAGGATTTTGGCGTCCTTGCGTCTTAATCCGCTGATTTGAAAAAATTATATAGCAGCAACAATCACATACGAGTTCTCAGTTTCATCCTGTCTGGTGCGCCATTTTCCTAAAATCGAGAGAACTGCGGGACGGCCATCGCCCCGGGCGGAGCAACTGCTGGCCAAGGTTGGCATGGCGCACAAATGCGATGCATGGCCTTCGCAACTCTCAGGCGGGCGGCAGCAGCGCGTGGCAATCGCCCGCGCACTCGCGCCGTCACCACGCGTGCTGCGGCGCGACAAGCCGACCTCGGCGCTCGACCCGGAACTCGCCGGGGAGGTCATCGAGGTGCTTTTGGGGCTGGCACGCGAGGGCACGACCATGATGATCGTCACCCCATGACCTGAGGCTGGCCGCAGGCGTTGCGCAGGAAGCCGTATTCCTCGAAAGTGAGGACGTTCATGAAATGGGAAAGGCCGACATGATCTTCCAATCCCCCTCCCGTGACCGCACGCGGCGCTTCATCGCGACGCTGGGCGCGCAGGACGGAAAGTTGTAAAATGTTCAGCCCGCTTCCGGTCACCGGAACTGTTGAGATTTTCGCCTCCTGTGGGGTCTTTTCTTCGTTCGCCCTCTTGCCAACCGCAAGGGAGCCTTGCTACAAAACCCTACATATTCTGTAGGGATTTCGGTAGAACAGCCTAGAAACAGGGAGAGAGTGATGCTGTTTACAAGAAGAACGACGCTCGCCGCACTGGCCGGCGCCATGACGCTGCCGATTGTGCGCGCGAGAGCTGCCGCACTCGATGAGCTTCGCCTCGACTGGGCGACCTACAATCCGGTCAGCATCGTCCTGAAGGAACAGGGGCTGGTCGAGAAGGAATTCGCCGCCGACAACATCCCCGTCGTGTGGGTGCAATCGCTCGGGTCCAACAAGGCGCTTGAGTTCCTCGCGGCGGGCTCGATCCACTTCGGCTCGACGGCGGGTGCTGCAGCCCTCATCAACCGAATCAACGGCAATCCGGTGCGTTCCGTCTACGTCTTCTCGCGGCCCGAATGGACCGCCCTGGTCACGCTGAAGGACAGCCCGATCAACACGGTCGCGGATCTCAAGGGCAAGAAGGTTGCCGTCACCCGCGGCACCGACCCGCATGTCTTCCTCGTGCGCGCGCTGGCCGATGCGGGACTGAGCGACGCTGACGTGACCTTCGTGCTGCTCCAGCACGCCGACGGACGCCTGGCGCTGGCGCGCGGCGACGTCGATGCCTGGGCGGGCCTCGATCCGATGATGGCCTCGGCCGAGTTGCAGGATGGGGCGCGCCTGTTCTTCCGCAAGCCCGAGGCCAACACCTGGGGCGTGCTCAACGTCAGCGAAGAGTTCGCCGCGGCCCATCCCGACATCGTGAAGCGCGTCATCAAGGTCTATGAGCAGGGACGGAAATGGGCGCTCGAGAACCCTGACGCCCTGGCCGAACTCCTGGCCAAGACGGCGAAGATCCCCATCGAGGTGGCGCGAAAGCAGCTCGGCGAACGCACCGACCTGACCCACAACAAGATCGGCGATGCCCAGCGCGATTCGATCCTCGCGGCCGGACAGGCTCTGCAGTCGGCGGGCGTGATCGAGGCCGGTGTCGATATCCAGTCGGCAGTGGACAAGCTCATCGATCGCGGTTTTAGTGAAGGGCTCTGATCAGCCCTGATCGATGACAAGCTGAGGTTTCAGTGACTGCTTCCGACACGAGCGGCGCAGGCAGCCGGGTTGCCGACGGCCCGCGCCGCGCCACGACAACATGGAACCAGGCGTGGCTGGGGCTGTTGCTGCCGGTCACGCTGGCCTTGCTCTGGGAGTTGGGCGTGGCGGCGGGGCTCGTCGGCAGCCGGCTGATGCCGCCGCCGTCGCGGATCGCGGCAACGCTCTACGACCTGGCGCACAGTGGTGGCCTTTTCGGGCACATCGGCGCCACGCTGTGGCGCGTGGCGCTGGGCTTCGTGCTGGGCACAGTGGCGGGTACGCTGATGGGGGCGCTCGCTGGCTATTCGGCCCTCATCCGGCGCATCGTCGACCCGACGCTCCAGGGCCTTCGTGCCGTGCCCTCGATCGCCTGGGTGCCGCTGTTCATCCTGTGGCTCGGCATCTTCGAAGAATCGAAGGTGACGCTCATCGCGGTGGGCGTGTTCTTCCCCGTCTATCTCGGCGTCATGGGCGCCTTCGCCTCGGTCGACCGGAAGATCGTCGAGGTGGGGCGCATCTTCCGGCTGAAGGGCCTCACCCTGGTGCGCCGCATCCTGCTGCCGGCGATCCTGCCAGCCTATGTGATCGCGCTGCGCTCCGGACTGGGCCTCGGCTGGATGTTCGTCGTGGCGGCGGAGTTCATGGGAGCCTCGGAGGGGCTGGGTTATCTCCTCGTCGACGGGCAGCAGCTGGGCAAGCCGGACCAGATCATCGCCGCCATTCTGACCTTTGCCATGCTCGGCAAGCTCACCGACTACCTGCTGGTCACGGCGTTCACGCCATTCCTGCGCTGGCAGGATTCCTTCGCCTCCACGGAGTGACGGCCGTCCCATGATCAGTTTCAACGGCATCGCAAAGCGCTACGCCAACCAGACCCAGGCCCTGGAGGGCATCAACCTCAGCGTCGGCGACGGCGAGATCATCGCCATCCTCGGCGGCTCGGGCTGCGGCAAGTCCACGCTGCTCCGGCTCGCCTCCGGCCTCGACCAGCCGACGGAGGGAACGGTCACGCTCGACGGCACGGTGATCCGCGAGCCGCATCCCGCCATCGGAATGGTGTTCCAGGAGCCACGCCTTCTGCCATGGCTGAGGATTGCGGATAACGTGGGCTTCGGCCTGGCGGACCTCGACGAGGCAACCCGCCGGGACCGGGTGAAGCGCGTGCTCGACCGCATCGGGCTCGGCGCCTATGGGGAGGCCTGGCCACGGGAGCTCTCGGGCGGGCAGGCTCAGCGCGTGGCCATCGCCCGCGCGCTGGTGCCGCAGCCCAAGGTGCTGCTGCTCGACGAGCCGTTCTCGGCACTCGACCCGTTCACGCGCGCCAGCCTGCAGGAGGCGCTGCTGAGCCTGTGGGCGGCGCAGAAGCCCACCCTCGTCGTCGTCACCCACGACATCGAGGAGGCGATCGTGCTCGCCGACAGGATCGCCGTCATGCGCCCCTCCCCCGGCCGCATCTTCACCGAGATCAAGGTCGGCCTGCCGCGCCCGCGCGAGCGGCTGTCCGATGATTTCATCGCGCTCGAGCGGCGCATCCTGGCGGCGCTGGACGGCTCGCTCAGCGACGGTGGCCGGCAGGGGTCATATGGCATTGACGAGGCCGCCGCGGCGGCCGCACATTGGTGGTAGGAACAAAAGGACGCATGACCCATGGATTCTGAAGCCCTGCGCAAGATGCAGGCTCCGCTGAAGGAGCATTACCGCGCCGATCCGGACGCGGCCATCATCACGCTGAAGGCGCGGGGTGAACTCGACTCCGCCTCCATCGCCTGCAAGGTCGAGACCGGGCGGGCGCTTGCCGTTGCAGGGCTGCATCCGGCCACGGGCGGCTCAGGGCTCGAACTGTGCTCCGGAGACATGCTGCTCGAGGCACTCGTGGCCTGCGCGGGTGTCACCCTCAAGGCGGTGGCCACCGCCCTAGACATCGAACTGAAGAGCGGAACGGTGAGCGCCGAGGGCGACCTCGACTTCCGGGGCACGCTGGGTGTCGAAAAAACCGCACCTATCGGATTCCGTGACATCCGCCTCGCATTCGACATCCAGAGCGATGCGCCACAAGACAAGATCGACACTCTCCTGAAACTGACCGAGCGCTACTGCGTGGTGCTGCAGACGCTCTCCAAACCGGCCGCGATCACGACGTCCGTCAGCAGAAGCATGGAATAGCCTCAGCCCATCGCCGACGCGGCGATTCTTTCACGCAAGCTCGGCCTGCTCACGGCATGTCTCAGCTGGGCGTCGCCTTCCGCGGCTCCCTCATCCGCCTGCTGACGCTCACCGCCTGACGAGTTGCCGCCAGCACCCGGAGGGCAACCGGGCGCCGGCGGCGCGTTGCGTCAGGCGCCCATCACGGTGGTGAGGGCGGCGTCGATGGCATCGGTGATCGCATCGATGTCGGCGCCCGTGGCGATCAGAGCCGGCGCAAGGCACAGCGTATTGTTCAGCCCCTCGAGCGAGCGGTTGGTGGCGCCGATGATCACGCCCTGCTGCAGGCAGTTGGCCACCACGGCCTGGACGCGCTTTTCATCGAGCGGCTCCTTCGTCGTCCGGTCCGCCACCAGTTCCGCGCCGATGAACAGGCCCTTGCCGCGCACATCGCCGATGACCTGGTGCTTCTCCATCAGCCGGCGGAGGTTCGAGAGGCAGCGCTCGCCCATGCGGGTGGTGTTCTCGAGGAGGTTCTCCTCTTCGATGATCCGCATGTTCTCCAGCGCCGCCACGGGCCCCGCGGTGCAGCCGCCGAAGGTGGAGATGTCGCGGAAATAGCTCATCGTGTCGGAGGCATCGTCCTTGAACATCTCGAAGACGGCCTCCGTCGTGACCGTGCAGGAGATGGCGGCATAGCCGGACGCCACGCCCTTGGCCATGGTCACGAAGTCGGGCTCGATGCCGAAGTGCTGGTAGCCGAACCACGTGCCGGTGCGGCCGAGGCCGCAGACCACCTCGTCGATGTGGAGCAGGATGCCGTATTTGCGGCAGATGTCCTGGACGCGCGGCCAGTAGCCCTCGGGGGGCACGATGACGCCGCCGCCGGCCGTCACGGGCTCCAGCACGAGGCAGCCGACCGTGTCCGGCCCTTCACGCAGGATCACCTCCTCGATGGCATCCGCCGCGCGTTCGCCGTAGTTCGCGACGTCCCACTGCTTGCGGTATTCGAGGCAGTGCGGGACCATGACGAAGCCGTCCGGGAAGGGCCCGTATTGCGCGGCGCGCTGCGGCTGGCCAGATGTGGCGAGCGTCGCGATGGTGGTGCCGTGATAGTCGCGCTCGCGGAACAGGATCTTGCCCTTGCGGCCCTTGTGATGGCGCTGCGAGATCTGGCGCACCATCTTGTAGACCTTCTCATTCGCCTCGGAGCCCGAGTTCGAATAATAGACGCGGGTCAGTCCCGGCATCTTCTCGATCAGCTTTTCGGCGAAGAGCGCGCCAGGCACGGTGCCCGCCGCGCCGGCGAAATAATTCATCTTCACCAGCTGGTCACGCACGGCGTTCGCAATGCTCTCGCGGCCATAGCCCACATTGACCGTCCAGACACCGCCGGACACCGCGTCGATGTATTCCTTGCCCTTGGCGTCCCACAGCTTCATGCCGCGGCCCTCGACGAAGATGCGGGGGTCGACGGTCTCATAGGCCTTGTGCTGGCTGAGATGATGCCAGACGTGAGCCCGGTCCGCCTCGGTCACATGTCCCAGATCGTTGACGTTCAGAGCAAGGTTCATCTCGGTTCTCCAGGGTTGCGAAACATTGTCAGGCGACGGCCTGCGCGCCGGTGATCTCGACGAGGGAGCCGCACATGAAGGGGGCTTCCTCGCTTGCCAGGAAGGCGACGAGGGCGGCCACCTCCTCCGGCTTGCCGATGCGGCCAAAGGGCACCAGCCTGTCGAGATCGGCGATGGTGCGGCCGGAGCGCGTGACGCCTGCCTCCAGCATCGGCGTGTGGATCTCGCCCGGGCACACGGCATTGACGCGGATCCCGTGGGGCGCGTAGTCGCGCGCCAGGTTCTGCGTGAAGCTCGCCACCGCCGCCTTGGAAACATTGTAGGCAATGTGGTTGGGCGCGGGGTGGAGCCCCCATTGCGAGGCGGTGTTGACGATGGCGCCGCCGCCCCGCTCCATCATCTGCGGGATCACCGCGCGGCACAGGTGGAACATGGCGTCGAGATTGACCGCGAAGGTCGCCTGCCAGTCCTCTTCGGTGATGGCCATGATGTTGCCCCGCCGGTTGATTCCGGCATTGTTGACGAGGATATCGATCCGCGCCCGCGCAGCAAGAACCTGTTCCACGAGACCATGGCATTCCGCGGCCTTGGCGATGTTCGCCGCGATGGCGGAGGCCTGGTGGCCCGCAGCGCGGATGTCCGCCGCCACGGCCTCGGCACCGCCGGCGTTGACGTCCGTCACCACCACATGGGCGCCCTCCGAGGCGAGCCGCCTGGCGATGGCCGAGCCGATGCCGCCGCCGCCGCCCGTCACCAGCGCCACCTTGTCCTGAAACCTGCTCATCGCTTGCTCCTCAACCAAGATCGCCCACCTGCGGGCCCCATGTGTCCGAGAGGGCAAAGCCCTTGTGGAACGGATCGTCAGGATCGAGGCGCAGGTCCTCCCGGCCGTAGACCCAGGCCTCGCCGGTGATGCGCGGCAACACGGCCTTGAGCTTGCCCACCGCCGCCTCGCCGATGGCCTCCGCCCGGAAGGTTCCGCCGATGATCGAGCGCGAAATGCGGTGGTCACCCGGCTTCACCTCGCCCTTCGCATGCAGCACCGCGAGATTGGCGGAGGAACCGGTGCCGCAGGGGCTGCGGTCAACGCGCCCGGGCTTCAGCGTGGTGCAGGTCCTGACCGCGCCGTCAGGGTCGCGGTCGCGGAACATGACATAGGCGATCTCGTCCAGGCCGGCGATGTCCGGATGCACCACCTTCACCTGCTCCTTGAGCAGCGCCTTGATCGCGATACCCGCCTCGGCCAGCGCGCGGGCATTCTCCGGGGCGATGGTCAGCCCGATCTGGCGCACGTCGACGAGCGCATAGAAGACCCCGCCGAAGGCGATGTCGGCCTTGAGCGTTCCCCACTTGGGCGTCGTCACCGCCGCATCGATCTGCAGCGCGAAGGCCGGGACATTGTCCAAGCTGACGGACAGGCAGCGGCCCTGGCTGCAGCGGGCGCGCGCGGTGATGAGGCCCGCGGCGGTGTCGAGCTTCACCACCGTCTCCGGTTCCACCATCCTCACACGGCCGGTCTCGAGCAGCGCCGTCACGACGCAGATGCAGTTGGAGCCCGACATGGGGTGCGCCTTGTCCGCCTGCAGCACGATGAAGGCGGCATCCGCGTCGGGCCTGGTCGGCGGCAACAGGAGATTGACGGTCATCGCCACATGGGCACGCGGCTCGAAGGTGACGAAGCGGCGGAGCCAATCATCGACGGTGTTGATGTGGTTCATCTTGTCGAGGACGGTCGCGCCGGGGATCTCCGGAGCACCGCCCACGATCACCTTGCCGATCTCGCCCTGGCAGTGAACCAGCAGGAGTTCGAGGCTGTTCTTCCACATGGGGCGTCCTCCTTCAGAAGCGGTTGACGCGATAGGGCTTCATGTCGATGGGCGGTTTCGCACCCGTGATCAGATCGGCCATCAGCCGCGCGGTGGTCGCGGCATAGGTGAGGCCCAGATGACCATGACCCGTGGCATAATAGAGGCCCTTCGTCCGGGCGGACGCGGACATCACCGGCACCGTGTCCGGGAACGCCGGGCGGTGCCCCATCCACTCCGTGAAGTCCTCGCACTTGAGGTTCGGCAATGCTTCCCTGGCGCGCCTCACCGTCACCTTCGAGCGGCGGTAGTCGGGCGGGGCATCGATGCCCGCCATTTCCACCGTGCCGCCGACGCGGATTCCGCCCGCCGTGGGCGTCACCATGAAGGCGCGCGCCGGCCAGATGACCGAATGCTTCATCGAAATGCCGGGGGCCATGATCTGGGTGTGATAGCCGCGCTCGGTCTCGAGCGGGATCGGTTCGCCCAGCATCTTCGCGAGCTTCGCCGAATGAACGCCCGCCGCGATCACCACCTCATCGGCCAGGATGCGGCGGCCATCCTTCAGGATGACACCACGCATGGCTTCGGCCCGCTCGAAGCCCACCACCTCGCCCTGCTCAATCCGGCCGCCCAGCGCCGTGAAGCGTCCGGCGAGCTTCACCACGAGCTGGTAGGGGTTCTTCATCGAGCGGTTCTGCGGGAACAGCACGGCAAGGCCGATCCTGTCGGAGAGTTCCGGCTCCAGCGCCCTGATGGCCTGCCGCCCGATCACCTCATGCGGAAAGCCGAAGCGTTCGAGGATTTCGATGTGCTCGCGGTCCGCCTTGAACTCGGCTTCATCGGTATAGAGGGACAGGCAGCCCTCATCGCTGATCTCGCCCTCGAGGCCGGTCTCCTTGAGCAGCGGCAGCAGGTCGTCATAGACGCGCTGGCACAGCGCCGCGCCCTGCGCCTCCAGCTCCCGCAGCTTCGAGGGGCGCGAAGCCGCGATGAAGCGCAGGAACCAGGGCACCAGCTTCGGCATGTAGGCCGGACGGACACGCACCGGCCCTTCAGGGTCCAGCATCCAGCCCGGAATCTGCTTCCATATGCTGGGCCTGGAGGCCGGCATGAACTCGGTCACGGCGATCGATGCCATGTTGCCATAGGACGCGCCCTTGCCGGGTGCATCGCGTTCGATCAGCACCACGTCGCGGCCACGCGTCTTGAGCGTATAGGCGAGCGCCGTGCCGATGATGCCGGCGCCGATGACGGCGGTTGTCATGTCGCGCTCACGTCCAGTTCAGGATCGGTTCCATGGCGGCGCGGAAGGCGGCCTTCTCATCCGCCGTCAGCGGGCCCAGCGGCATGCGGCACTCACCCACGGGGATGCCCTGCACCTCGCAGCCATATTTGACCTTCTGCACGAACTTGCCGGATTCGAGGATGTTCATGGCGGTGTAGAGCGTGGCCATCTGCTGCCTGGCCTTCTTCAGGTCGCCGGAGCGGTAGGTGCGGTCGAGGTCGCAGCAGGCCTTGGCCATGCAATTGGCGGGTCCGCAGATCCAGCTGTCCGCGCCCCACAGCATGAAGTCGAGCGCGATGTCGTCCGAGCCGGAGACGAGCTGCAGCCGCCCCTCGTAGCGCGTGGCGATGCCGATCGCCCGCTGCAGCGAGCCCGAGCTTTCCTTGATGCCAATGACGCGCGGATGGTCCGCCAGCGCATCGAGCGTTTCCCACTCGATCTCGACGCCGTCCTTGCCGGGATAGCTGTAGAGCACGATGTTGACGTCCACCGCATCGAGCACCGCCTTGAAATGGGCGATCAATTCCTGTTGCGCCGGCTTGGTGTAGAAGGGCGTGGCGAGCAGCACGGTGTCATAGCCGATCTCCTTCGCCCGCTTCGTGTTGGCGATGACGCCCCGGGTGTGCGGCGCATTGGTGCCCGCGATCAGCGTCTCGCCCGGTGTCGCGAAGTCCTTCACGAACTGCAGCACGGAGTCGCGCTCGGAATCCGAGAGGAAGTTGTATTCGCCCGTGGAGCCGCAGGGCACCCAGCCGGTGACGCCCGCCTCGCGCAGCATGTGCAGGTGCTTCCCGAAGGCCGTGAAGTCGATCTCGCCCTTCGCGTCGAAAGGGGTCACCAGGGCGGGCATCACGCCCGAAAGCTTCTTCTTCATTCTGTCCTCTTTGACGGCAACCGGGGCCGGCGGCGATTGGGTGGTCAGAAGAGACTTGCCGACAGGGTGGCGACAAGTCAAACAAATATTCTTTGTGTCGACACAATGGATGGATACCGCTAGATTGTTGACTGCGAATTCAGGAGACGCGAATGGGCAAGGATGGCGATGTGCGCCGCGCGAAGGGCACCGGGGCCAGGTTCGCCTATGACGTGATCCGCGACGAGATCCTGGCGCTGAGCCTCGAACCAGGGCAGCCGCTGGACGAGACGACGCTGGCCACGCGCCTGAACATGTCGAGGTCTCCCATACGGGAGGCTCTCATTCGCCTGGCCGGAGAGGACCTGGTGGTGATCCTGCCCAACCGCTCGACCATCGTCGCGCCGCTGGACGTGACGCGTTTCCCCAAATACGTCGAGGCGCTGGACATTGCGCAGAGGATGAACACCCGGCTTGCCGCGGAACTCCGCACCGAGGACGACCTCAAGGCGATCGCGAAACGGCAGAAGGACTTCGAGGCCGCCGTCCGCTCGGGCAAGCACCTGGCGATGTCGGAGACGAACAAGCAGTTCCACATGGCCATCGCCGTGGCGGGGCGCAATCCCTACCTGTCCAACTTCTATGAGCGCCTGCTGGACCAGGGCCGGCGCATGCTGCATCTGCATTTCGACTTTCTCGAGCGGACGCACGAGGGATATCTCCTCACCGACGAACATGCCGAGATGCTGGATGCGATCCGCGCCCGGGACATCGACCGCGCCGACCGGCTCGCCCATGCCCACACGCGGCAGTTCAGGGACAACTTCATCGGCTTCCTGAAAGAGAATTATTCGACGCAGATGCCGATGACCATCGCCCCGGCGGAATAGGGCAGCCCCGCCCCCGCCGTTTCGAAGCCCGGTTATCGCAACCCGTGCCTTGTGACGCGCAACATCGCGCAACCGGGGCCAGCCCGTGGCGTCTCCCGGCCCAGAGATAGTGGACTCTGGGACATTCCGCACCCCTGCCTCGCCCTCCATCATGCGGTGATCAAGATGCGGGAGGGCTTCATGAAGATCAGTGCCTATTTCGAAGAGTGGTCGCGCCGCCCCGGGGAGCAGGTGCGCATGGCCATCAGCACGCCCCTCGCCGAGGTGAAGGCCGAACTCGTGCGGCTGACGAGCGGGCCGGGTGCGGCCGGTGAATGCAGGGTGATGAGCGAACCGGTGTCCGGCGTGGCGCCGATGACGGTGCCGGGGCGCATGCAGACCAGCCCCGTCGGGTCCTATGCCGTGCTGCCGCTGGGCGATGCCCAGCCCCGGGGCGGCATCAGCCTTCACTGTTCGATCTGGCCCACGCTGCCGGGCAAGGGGCCGCAGACGGTCTGGGCTCTCCAGCATGATGCGGGATGGGTGAAGCTCGTCGTGGCGGAGGGACGCCTCAGCCTCACGGCGGGGGATGTGCTGGTGACCTCGGACATGCCGATCCTGCCGCGCAACTGGTATTCCGTCGTGGCGACAGTGGAGCCCGAAGGCGCGGTGCTGGACGTGCGCCTGCTGAGAGGCCACACGACGAAGCGCGAGGCGCGCAACGCCGGAAGCGGCCGGGCCATCGGCCAGGCACAGACGCTGATGCTCGCCTCCACCGGGCCTGACGCCCAGCGCCGCGCCCAGGACTGCTACAATGGCAAGATCGATTCGCCGCGGCTCTACGCCGGCGCACTCTCCGCCGCGCAGGCGCGCGAGCTTCATCTGACCGGCACGACCTCGGCGGTTCCCGCCGCCGAGTGGCTGGTGGGCGGCGACTGGTCGTCACGGAAGGTGAAGTCCCTGGTGCGCGGCATGCCGGACGGCGAACTCGTCAATGGCGTGGAGCGCGGCGTCACCGGACGGAACTGGGATGGCCGGAGCGACTCCTTCATCGAGACGCCCGCCCAATATTGCGCCCTCCAGTTCCACGAGGACGACATGGTCGATGCCGGATGGGACTATGACCTGGCGTTCACGCTTCCGGCAGACATCCGGAGCGGCGTCCATGCCGTGAAACTCACCTCCGGCAGCGAGACCGAGCATTACCCCCTGTTCGTGATGGGGCCGAAGACCGAACAGGCCTGCGCGCTGTTCCTCGCCTCGACCAACACCTATCTCGCCTATGCCAATGACCACCTCGCGGCGCTCGACTTCTCACAGGTGATGACCCACGACATGGTGGTGCCGGAGGACGAAAAGCTGCTGTTCAGCGAGCCGCAGTTCGGGCGTTCCTGCTACGACACCCATTCGGACGGGACTCCGGTGCGCTATTCCAGCAGGCGGCGGCCCATCGTCAACGTCCGGCCCGGCTATCCGAACTGGCTGACCGGCTCCTACCGGCATTTCCCGCAGGACATGTATTTCGTCGAGTGGCTGGAGCGCACGGGGCTTTCCTTCCACGTGGCGACCGACGAGGACCTGCACCGCGAGGGACAGGAACTCCTGAGCAAGTACAAGGTGATCATCACCAGCTCGCACCCCGAATACTGGACGCGCCGCGGGCAGGATGTGCTGGAGGACTATCTCAACACCGGCGGCCGCCTCATGTATCTCGGCGGCAACGGCTTCTACTGGGTCACCAGCCACGATCCGGAGCGGCCGTGGATCATCGAGGTGCGGCGCGACAATTCCGGCACGCGCTGCTGGGACGCCCCCTATGGCGAGCGCACCCATGTGGCGAGCCTTGAGCAAGGCGGCATCTGGAAGACGCGCGGCCGCGGGCCGCACGGGCTCGTGGGCGTGGGCTTCGCCTCGGAAGGCTGGTCCAAGGGCAGCGGATACCAGAGGCTGGAGGCGAGCTACAGCGGCCCCGGCGGCACCTTCTTCAAGGGCGTGAACCAGGAGGTCGTCGGCGATTTCGGCCATGTGCTGGGCGGTGCGGCGGGCGACGAGGTGGACCGCCACGACGTTTCCCTCGGCAGCCCCGCGCATGCGCACATCCTTGCCTCCTCCACGCCGCTCGGCAACGAATATCAGCTGGTGATCGAGGAGCAGACCCTGGCGCTGCCCGACCAGGGCGGCCAGCACAAACCGCGGCAGGTGCGCTCGGATTTCGTCTACTTCACCACCGACAATGGGGGTGCCGTGTTCTCGGTGGGCTCCATGACCTATGCGGGCGCGCTGGCCTGGAACGACTACAACAACACCATCGCGACCATCACCACCAACGTGCTGCAGGCCTTCGCATCGGAGAAGCTTCCGGAGTGAGGGCGGGGCTGCTGCCCGTCAACCGCCATGCGGCTCGGTGGCGAAACGCAGGAGCGCCGCCTCGAGGACGGCGCAGCCCTTGCGGATGTCATCGTCGTGCGTCAGCTCCGCCTCGTTGTGGCTGAGACCACCGACGCTCGGGATGAAGATCAGGGTGCTTGGCATGATGGCCTGCAGCATGAGCGCGTCATGCCCGGTGATCGTCATCATGCGCGTTGCGGACAGACCAAGATCCCGCGCAACGCCGATCACCTGCTCGACGCCGCCGGGATCAAGCATCGTGCCCGGCCGGTGCTCGTCGCGGACAATCTCGACCGCGATGCCCTGGCGCTCCATCTCGGGCTTGAGGGAGGACATGAAGCCGTCGCCCGCCTGGACGGTGATGGCATGCTCCGGATTGCGGATTTCGAACCATACCGTCACCCGTGAGGCCACGACATTCGGGCTGTCCGGCTCGGCGACGATCCGGGCGGCGGACCAGTGCAACAGATGCGCCCGGGCGGCGGCCTCCATCACGCCATGGAAATGCGTGATCGCCGCGGCCGCCGCGCGCAGTGCGTCACGGCGGCGGTGCATAGGGGTCGGGCCCGTGTGGGACGGCTCGCCGATGAAGGCGATGGTGATCTTGCGCGCCGCCCAGGATGAGGTGACGGCGCCGATCTGCAGCCCCGCGGTTTCCAGATGATCACCCTGCTCGACGTGCAGTTCGAGATTGCGCACGGGCCGGAGGGGCAGCGGGGACGTTCCCTTGCACCCGATGGCTTCGAGCTCAGCGCCCAGCGTCCGGCCATTCCGGTCCTCGAGGGCAAGGGCCTCGGCGAGTTTCATCTTTCCCGTGAAGACGGAACTTCCGGTGAGGCTCGGCTGGAAGCGGGCGCCCTCTTCGTTGGTCCAGTTCGCGACGGTGATGTTGTGGCGGGTGCGGACGCCTCTTGCATGGATGGCGCTTGCCGCGGCGAGCCCCGCCAGCACGCCCAGCGTTCCATCGAACCGTCCGCCCGTCGGCTGGCTGTCGAGATGCGAACCGACGAGCACCGTGGTTTCCGCTTCGGGTGCGGTGAAGAAGGTTGCGAACATGTTGCCGACCGGATCGGCATGGAGCCGGGCGCCGCGCCTTTCGGCCTCTTCGGCGAAGGCGCGGCGGGCGGCGCCGTCTTCCGCGCTGGCGGCGAGGCGCCTGACGCCCCCGCGAGGGGTTGCGCCAAACCGGGCGAAGCGGTTCAGAAGGTTCAGAAGATCATCCGGCATGTCAGGACCTTTGGGCTACTGCGCGTGTCGGGCGGCGGTCAGGGCCGGGGACTTGCGACGAGTTCGGACAGGACGCGGACCAGGACCTGGGCGCCGGCGGCGAGGTCTTCCGGCGTTGAATACTCCGCGGCATTGTGACAGATGCCGCCGATACTGCGCACCGCCACCACGATGGAGGGGCAGATTTCCGCAAGCCGGATCGCGTCATGCGCGGCAATGGTCGAGAGGTGCCTGCCGGCGATGCCTTCGGCCGCCATGGCCGCTTCCACCCGGTTGCACAGCTGAGCGTCGAATACCCCTGCCTTGCGGCACTCGACATGCAGCGTGCGCCCGATCGTGCCGGACCGCTGGGCTGCCGTCTCGAGGGCGCGGTTGAACCGCTCTTCCGCCCAGATCAGCACATCCTGCGCGGGCGAACGGAGTTCCACCCACATGGTTGCCTCCGAGACGACGCTGTTGGGCGAGTTGGGATAGGCCTCGATGCGGCCGACGGAAGTGTGGAGCGTATCCGGCGCTTCGGCGCAGAGCTCCTTCAGATCGGCGATGAGATAGGCGGCCCCCAGGAGAGCATCCCGCCGCCGCTCCATCGGCGTGGGGCCGGTGTGGGCCTGAAGCCCCGTCATCCGCACGCGGATCTTGGTGGCGCCCCAGTAGCGGGTGAAGGGCCCCATCCGGAGACCGTCCTGCTCGAGGTCGGGCGCGCATTCCACATGCATCTCCACGAAGGCGGCCGGAAGCGGCAGCACCGCCGCGCCCCGGTAGCCGATCGCATCGAGGGCCGCGCCCACGCTGATGCCCTCGGCGTCCTTCACGGCGAGCGCCTCCTGAAGCGGCATGCCGCCGATATAGACGCTGCTGCCGATGAGGCTCGGCTGGAAGCGGGCACCCTCCTCGTTGGTCCAGTTGCAGACGGCCAGATTGGCCCGGGGCTTGAGGCGCCCTTCGGCAACGGCTTCCTTCAGGGCGGCCGCGGCGGTGAGGCCCGCCACCACGCCATAGGCGCCGTCGAACCGGCCGCCATTGGGCTGGCTGTCGAGGTGGGAGCCGGTCATGATCCACGGTGCGCCGGGGCCTGCCCATTCGAGGCAGCCGAGCATGTTGCCAACGCCGTCCACCAGCGTGCGCATGCCGAGCGCATCGAACCTGGCCCGCAGCCAGTCCCGCGCCACACGGTCGCCCGCGGTGAGGGCGGGCCGGTTCACCCCGCCATCCGCCGTGGCGGCACAAGCGGCCTGCTCCTCCATCAGCCTTGCGAGCAAGGCTTCATCGGCACGGATGAGCGTCAATTGAGGAAGCTCCCTCCGGGGGCGGCGGCCCCGCCGGGCATCGCGCCCTCGTGCTGCCCATCGAACAGGTGGCAGGCGACGGCGGCCGACGGCGAGACGGCGGTGAGGGCCGGCGCCTTCTCACGGCAGACCTTCATGGCGAAGGGACAACGCGAGGCGAAGCTGCAGCCGGGCGCGATGTTGATCGGGCTGGGCGGCTCGCCTTCGAGCAGCAGCTTGGAACTGTCATAGGGATTGTCTTCGATGGTCGGAATGGCGCTCAGCAGCGCCTTGGTATAGGGGTGGCGCGCGGAATAGAAGAGGTTGCGATTGTCGGCGATCTCGACGATCTCGCCCAGATACATCACCGCGATGCGCGTGCACACCCGGCGCACCATGGCGAGATCATGCGAAATGAAGATGTAGGTGAGGTTCTTCTCCCGCTGCAGGCGCGAGAAGAGCGCCAACAGCTTGTTCTGCTCCGCCTGGTCCAGCGCCGAGACGGTTTCGTCGAGGATCAGCAATTTCGGTTCGAGCACCAGCGCGCGGGCGACCGATATGCGCTGCCGGTCGCCGGTGCTGAGCGAGTTGGGCAACGCGTCATAGAGATGCGGCGGAAGCCCCACATCCTCCATGGCCTTGCGCACGCGGGCGCGGAGTTCGTCTCCCCTGGCCAGGCCGTGGATGCGCACGCCCTCCTCGATCATGCGGCCGACCGTCATGCGCGGCGGAAGGCTGTTGTAGGGGTCCTGAAGCAGCAGCTGGAAATGGCGCCGGGATTCCTTGAGCGCGCGTCCGCCGTCGGCGGACAGGGGCTTTCCCTGGAACACGATTTCGCCCTGTTCCGGCGTCTCGAGCGCCGCGAGGAGCCGCGTCAGCGTCGACTTTCCGCAGCCGCTTTCGCCGACGACGCCGATATTGTCGCGCGCCATCACGTCGAAGGTGATGCCGCGCACCGCCTGGACCTCGTTGTAGGAGTTGAAGTGCCCGGGGCGGCGGACCAGATAGGTGCGCTTCACGTCACGCACCGACATGACCGGCTCATCGGCCGAGCGCGCACTGACCGCGGGCGACTCCGTGCTGATCCAGATGCGCGGGATCTGCTCGATCACGCCCTTCATGTAGTCCGTCGCGGGCGCATGCACGATATCGGCCATGCGGCCGGTCTCGGCGGGCTTTCCATCCTTGAGGACCAGGATGCGGTCCGACATCTGGTGGAGCGAGGGGAGCGAGGAACTGAGGAACAGCACGCTCACGCCATGGCGCTCCGCCATCTGCTTCAGGAGCCGCACGACCTGCAGGGCGATCGTCACGTCGAGCGGCTGCGTGATGTTGTCGGCGACGACGATGGCGGGGTCGGTCGACAGGGCGTCCACGATCATGGCGCGCTGCATCATGCCGCCGGAATATTTCGTGGGATATTCATGGAAGCGCTCATGCGGCGATGGGATGCGGACCTCGCCGAGGAGCTTCAGGATCTTCTGTTCCGCGTCGGCCTTCGACATGTCGGGCTTGACCGCGCGCAGCTTCTCGACGAGCTGCGGCCCCACGGGGATGGTCGGATCGAGGCTGCTTTGCGGGCGCGAGCCGATGTAGCCGATCTCGCGGCCCGGCTTGATGAGCGAGCCGCCGTCGGCGGACAGGATGCTGCGGCCCTTGAAGCGGATATCGCCCCGGCGGTAGCGCAATGTCGAGGGCAGCCAGTTGGCGAGCGCGCGGCTGAGGATCGACTTGCCGCCGCCGGTTTCGGCGAAGATGCCCAGCACCTCATGCGACGCGAGGTCGAAGGAGATGCCGTCCAGGATGGCCGGGCGGCCCTCGTCCTCGGGACCGACCGTCAGGTCATGGACGCTCAGGATCGGAGAGGTCATCAGCTTGCTCCTCCGTAGATGCGGTTTCTCGCCTTCTCGAGCGCCGAGCCCATGAGGTTGATCGAGACGAGCACGAGGGTGAGGAAGAGGCCAGGCATGGTGGCGATCCACCAGGCATTGATGAGATATTTCCGCGAGTCCGAGATGATCGTGCCGAAGCTCGGCGTGGGGGGCTGGATGCCGAGCCCGAGGAAGCCCAGGATCGCCTCGAAGATCATCATGCGCGCCACGTCCAGCACCGCCACGAAGGCAATGCCCGGCAGGATGTTGGGTGCGATGAAGAGCAGCATGATGCGGAGGTCGCCCGCACCCAGCACGCGAAGCCCCCGGATGTATTCACGCCCACGCTCGGTGATGGCGAGGCCACGGGCCACGCGGGCGTAGAGCGGCCAGCCGGACAGCGCGAGGACCAGGATGATGGTGGTGACGGTCGGCGTGGAGACGCCGAGGATCGCGATCGCAAGGATGATCATCGGCAGCGAGAGCTGCGCATCGGTGATGCGCATGATGATGGTGTCCCACCAGCCGCCCTTGTAGCCCGCCAGAAGCCCCAGGGCGCAGCCCACCAGGAACATCAGCACGACCGTGGTGACGCCGATGAACAGCGAATATCTAAGCCCGATCAGGCAGCGCAGCAGCATGTCGCGGCCGAGCTGGTCGGTGCCCAGCGGGTGGGTGAAGCTCCAGTTGTCGCCGAAGAACAGCGGTGGGAGGAATTTTTCCTTCACGCTGATCTTGGTGGCGGAGAGGCTCGTCACCTCCGGCAGGATTGCCGAGGCGGCAAGGATGATGATGAGGATGACGAGGCCCACCCGGAATCCGGTGCTCCGCATGGCATCCGCCAGGATACGGCCGGTGACGGAACGCCCCTGCGTCTGGACGGCCGCCGGAGCGGCGATGCTGATGTCGGACATGGCTAGAGCTCCACCCGCGGGTCGATCGCATAGGTGATGAGATCGACGATGATGTTGATCAGCACGAAGACGGCGCTGGTGATGATGGCGATGCCCTGGACCAGAGGAAAGTCGCGTGAGACCACGGACGAGACGGTGAGGTGCCCGAGGCCCGGGTAATCGAAGATGTATTCGACCACCAGCACGCCGCCGAGGAGGATCGAGAGCTGCATGCCGAGGAGGTTGACCAGCGGCACGGCGGCGTTGCGGAGCGCGTGCGCGATGACGATGCGCCAGCGCGAAAGTCCCCTCACCCGCGCCTCGTCGATGAAGGGCGACTGCATGATCTCGCCCAGCGAAACGCTCAAGGTGCGGATCAGGAAAGGCGAGACCTCAATCGCGAGCACGATGGCCGGCAGGAGCACATAGGAGAAGCCCTGATAACCGAGCGCGGGAAGCCAGCCGAGTTTCACCGAAAGGAACAGGATGAGGACGATCGACAGCCAGAAATTGGGGATCGAGACGAAGACCGATTGGGTGAGGAGCGCGACCGTCGCCGGCCAGCGGTTCGGGTAGAGGCCGCCGAAAATGCCGAGCGGCGTCGAGATCAGCAGGGCGAACAGAAGCGCCATGCCCGCCAGCATCAGGGTGAGCGGGATGCGCTCCACGATGAGGTCCAGTGCCGGCGCCATGTTGGACTTGGTGGGATCTATGTATTCACCGCCCGCAACCACCATGCCGCTTTTCGGGCGCACGTAGGACTGGCCGAAATCGCCTTGCGCGACGCCAGCCATGTAGCGGCCGTATTGGACGATGATCGGGTCGCGCAGGCCCATTTTCTGCGCGACCTCCTCCACGACGCTCTCATCGGCCATGCCGCCGACGATCAGGCGCACCGGATCGCCGGGCACCACGCGGAGAAGCGTGAAGATGATGAGCGACGTGATGAACACGATCACCACGCCCTGGGCGAGACGCTTCAGGAGATATTCGACGAGGAACATCGGCGGTCCGTCCTTCTGACCGGAGAAAACGCCGCCCGGCGCTTAATGTGCCGGGCGGACATCATGCAGGGAGACGTCAGGCCAGCGTCGCCTTGGAGCCGTCGAGCATGCCGTTCGGATAGATGTAGAGCCCTTCCAGCTCCTTCCGGTAGGCATGCAGGAACACCGAGGTGAAGAGGGCGAGTGCGGGCGCGCGCTCGGCCAGCAGCGGGAGCGTGTCCTCCTGCAGGATCTTGCGCCGCTCGTCCACGCTCGCCGCGTTGCGCTCACGGTCCAGCGAGGCGTCGATGTCCGGATCGACGATGCCGGTGATGCGCTTCGAGGAGGAGTGGAAGTGCGTGCGGATCACCAGATCGGGCTCGGGCGAGCCGGTGCACCAGCCGCAGTCGATCATGTTGCCCTCGCCGCCGCCTTCCTTGTCATAGAGCAGGTTGCCCCAGGCGGCGAGTTCGAGCACCTGCAGCTTCACCGGGAAGCCCTGTTCCTGCAGCATGCTGGCGATGACTTCGCCATATTCCTTGGTCTTCGGATAGAAGCCCGTGGACGTGTAGTAGGTGAGTTCGGGGAGGCCTTCGCCCTTCGGGAAGCCGGCTTCGGCCAGGAGCTTCTGGCACTGTTCCGGATCATACTCGGGATAGTTGGCGACGTCCGTGTAGCCGAACTTCACCGGCGAGATGTGCGCCTTGCTGGGGCTGCCGGACATGCCGACCACCTCGAGCAGGACCGAGCGGTCGATGGCGTGGCAGGCCGCGCGGCGCACGCGCCAGTCGGTGAAGGGTGCCTTGGAGCAGCGGAAGAACAGGTACTTGTTCTCCGTCGACATGACCTTGTTGATGACGAAGTTCGGGTTCTGGGAAATGGTCTCGACCTGTTCCTGCTCGAGACGTTCGATCAGGTCCGCCTCGCCGTTGAGCAGCGACAGGGTGCGCGTCGTGGTGTCGCCCACGAAGCGGTATTCGATGCCCTGAAGCTTGGGCTTGCCCATGAAGAAGCCGTCGAAGGCTTCGAGCATGCTGGAGTCGCCCTTCTGCTCGACGAACTTGAAAGGACCGGTGCCGTTGGGCTTGGCCGAGAGCTGCGCCTTGTTGGCCACGTCCGATGCCGACAGGATCGGCAGGAAGGAGGAGAGGTAATAATAGAGGATCGCGGGATACCCGAACTTCTCCGTCTTGATGCGGCAGGTGAACTTGTCGACCACCTCGACCTCGACCTGCCCAGGATACCACTGGGCGGGGCGGTCGGGCTGGCAGCCATATTCATAGGTGGCCTTCACGTCTTCCGCCGTGAACTCCTGCCCGTCGTGGAACTTGACGCCCTCGCGGAGCTTCACCTCCAGCGTGTACTGGTCGATGGGGGTGAGGGAGGTGGCCAGTTCGAAGACGATCTCTTCGGGGTTCTCCGGCCGCATCGGCGCGCGGGTGAGGTAGCCGAACATCATGCCTTCGATGATGAGCTGGCCCAGGTTGGTGTGGGTCGTCGGGTCCCAGTTGCCGGTCAGGGCCTCGGCGGCGAGGAAGCGCATGGGCTTTCCGGATTGCGCCCGCGCGGAAGAGATGAAGAACTCGGGGTTGACCCGCATGGCGCCGGCAGCGCCAACGCTGGCCGCCACCATCTTCAGTGCATCGCGTCGTGTAAGCATCGTTGTTTCCTCCTGTTATGTCCGGCGTTCATTCAAAAATCACCCCCGCGCGCCGGCCGGTTGGCGCGCAGTGGCCAGGAGAAGCGTGGCTCAGAGCTTGCGCAACCAAGCCTCCCACCGAGGATCGAACAGCTGGGAACGGGCCCGCATGTATTTCCAGGCGCCATATTTCTGGTAGTCGAAGTCCCAGCTGCTGAGCTTGCGGTTCACGATGGCCCAGGAGGCCCATTTGATGTCCGCCAGCATGCGGGCCACATTGACCCGCGCCACGGTGCTGGCGCTGACGTTGCCGTAATACTGCTCGATCAGTTCGAGTGAACGGCCTTCGGGATAGAACATCTCGCCGATGAACACGCCGAGTTCATAGGCGCGCTCGTTGTTCGACGTGAACTCGCAGTCGACGAGCTTCATCGGCGCGCCGGGCTTCTGCAGGAAGTTGCCCGGCATCGGGTCGTTGAAGCACGGCACGATATCGAGGCCCGAGGCGAGCATGGCGGCCCTCGCCTCCTCGTAGCGGCGCTCGAGCCAGGCGAAATCCGACGGCAGATGCGAGCCGAGTTCGCGCGCCTGCGCGAAGTGCTCGTCGATCATGTCGAACACGGTCTTGGTCAGCGGCAGCGGGGGGCCGGAGTTGAAGGCGCGGTAGATGTCGATCACCGCCGACTGGATCGCTTCGCTGCAGAAGTCCGAGGTGGTGCAGGCACGGTAGCCCTCGAGGAACTCGAAGATCTCGATGCCCGTTGCGGGATCGAAATGGATCACCTCGGGCCCGATCCCCATGCGGAAGGCGTTCGTCGCGGCTGCGTGAGCGGCCTCGCGGTCGATGAATTTCTCCGAGCCCACGCCCGGCACCTTGACGAAATAGCGGCGCGCGTCGCCCTCGATGCTGACGCGGAAATTGCCGTTCATCAAGCCGCCGACGAGCGGCGCATAGCTGGCGGCGCAGCCTTTCCATTGCGGCAGGCGCGTGATCGCCTGTTCGAGTGACGTTTCGGCCGGCGTCTCGCCCCCTCCGAGCTTCTTCTCAATCATCACAGCCGCCCCAGCTTTTCGGAGAAACGCGGATCGCGGATGGCCATGCGGGCGCGCAGGAACCGCCACTCTCCGAATTTCAGGAACTCATAGGTCTCGCGCCGGGAGGTGCCGCCCAGCAGCGCGCCGATCAATCCCCAGCGGAAATCGTCGGCGATGGCATAGAGGCAAGCGCGGTTGAACAACGCGCGCTCGAAGCGGCCATGGAACGCCTCGAAGCATTCGGCGGCATCGCTCTCGCTGTCATGCGCCTCGACCAGGAAGGCGCCGACGTCCAGCATCGGGTCCATGTCGCCCGCCATGTCCCAGTCCAGCAGGAACACCTCGCCGCGCGCGGACAGCATCAGGTTGGACACGTTTCCATCGCCGTGCGCAGGCACATGGTCGATGCCGGAGGCGCGGATGGCATCGCCCGCCTCCTGCACGCTGCGGGCCAGCCAGTCCACGTCGTCAGGCAGGGGCGCCTTGGCGCCGCGGCATTTCTCCAGCAGTTCGGCGGCCTGGGCGAAGACGTCGACCTTGCGGCCCAGCGGCTTCGTGCGGTGGAAGGCCTTGCGCGCCTCCAGAACCCTGAGGCGGACGGCGCGGTCCAGAACCTTGTCGAGCGTGCCGGCACTCCAGCCGCGCGCCTCGGAGAGATCCTCCATGACCAGCGTGGCGGAGGCAAGGTCGGCGGCGATGACCTTCGGGCCCACGCCCGCCTCCCCCGCCTGTTGTGCGGCCGCGAAAGCGGTGGCGGCATCGCTGAACTGCGCCGTATCGGGGTCCATCACCTTGGCGATGCAGGTCGACCCGTCCGCCTTGCGCAGCCGCCAGATATCGGCATCGACGCCACGCCAGCTGGGCGATGCGAGAACGGGAAGCGCTGGTTCGGCGGCGGCGTCTTGCCAGCCGGGGCCGGCGGCGCGGCGGGCGGTGTCTTGGGTGTCGGTCGGCATCGTCTCCTCGCTGCGGGGGAGGCGGAGGCCTCATCCCACGAAGCAGAGTTTTGCCCAAGCCGGCCACCTCCGATATGTCCTCCAGTCTACTACTGCTTTGCTGAGCGACCACAGCGCATGGCGGCGCTTACCCCCGGCGCCGCCCATTTGTTAGGCTCGGGCCGAACACCCGGGAAGCAATTGACATGCGCATCGATGAACTGGCCGACCTGAACACCTCCGACCTGCTCAGCCTTTACCGCAGCGGGACGCTGTCGCCGGTGGATGCGATGCGCACCACCCTTGACCATGCCATGGCCGTGAACGGCGCGATCAACGCGCTCTTCCACATCGTGGGCGAACAGGCGATGGCGGAGGCAAGGGCCTCGGAGGAGCGGTGGCGCCGCAAGGAACCCAAGGGCCGCCTCGACGGCGTGCCGGTCACCGTGAAGGACAGCGTGAACGTCGCGGGCTGGCCCTATCTGCATGGCGCCAAGCCCAATGAGGGACGCCCCCTCGCGGTGGAGGATGCGCCGCCCGCGGCGCGCCTCAAGGAGGCGGGCGCCATCATCTTCGCCAAGACGACCATGCCCGATTGCGGGCTTCTCGGCGCTGGCGTGAGCTCGGCCCACGGCATCACGCGCAATCCCTGGAGGCTCTCGGCGAACACGGGCGGGTCCAGCGCGGGCGCCGGGGCGTCGCTGGCGGCCGGGCTCGGCTTCAGCTCCGTGGGCTCCGATATCGCCGGCTCCGTCAGGCTGCCCGCCAGCCAGTGCGGCCTTGCCGCGCTGAAGCCCACCCAGGGGCTGATCCCGCATCTGGCGCCTGACATCATGCGCTCGGCAGGCCCGATGGGGCGGAGCGTCACCGACATCGCCGCGATGCTGACCGTGCTGGCCGAGCCCGACCAGCGGGACTGCTGGTCCCTTCCGCCGTCCCGCCTGTGCTTCGAGGAGGTGCTCGGGCGAGACGTGAAGGGACTGAGGATCGGACTGCTGCTCGACATGGGCTTCGATCCGCGGCCGGTGGCGGAGGTGATTGCCGTCGTCCGCCAGGCGGGCCATGTGCTGGCAGAGGCCGGTGCGTCGGTGAGCGAACTGCCCCCGCCCTTCGAGCATGATGCCTATGAAGCCATCGACCGGGTCTTGCAGATCCGCGGCCACGCCGAGATCCTGAGCTTCGCGCCCGAGAAGCGCCACCTGGTGACCGAGACGGTCCGCCGCTGGGCAGAGCCTGCAAAGAACTATTCGGCACTGGATCATACCGCCATGCTGCAGGACATCGCCCGCTCCCGCGGCATCATGGAACGCTGCCTCAGGCCCTATGATTATGTCCTGGCGCCCGTGCTGCCGGTGGTGAATTTCGCGGCGGAGGCGCCGGGCGTCTCCGCGGAAGTCCCGCTGCGGCATGCGAACTTCACGGCCATGTTCAACCAGACGGCCCAGCCGGCCTCTTCCGTGCACCAGGCCCTGGTGGGGGGCCTCCCGATGGGCGTTCAGGTCGTCGGCAGGCGCTTCGACGACCTGGGCGTTCTGCAGGTGTCGCGCCTCCTCGAGCAGGCCCGGGGGCCCGTCGCCTGGCCCACCGCGCCGCGGGGCTGAACTGCCTCTTTCTTGCGCTTGTGTTTTCCGTGATGCGTGCAGTAACCTCCCCTGAGTGAGGGTGAATGCTCAAGGAGTTTACCACCGACACGTTTCAGACGTCCCGCCAGCTGCGCGCATGGCGGGAGATCATGTCCGATGTCTACTACAGCGTCGACATTGGCCGGCCCGAATCGTACCTGCGCGGGAACTTGCGTGAAGTGGAGATTGGCAACCTTTCGGTCACCCGCTTCGATTCCGATCATCAGCGTGTGTTCCGAACCCGGCAGAAGATCGCCGAGGGTCCGGACGACTCCTATGTCTTCATCTTGCCGCAGCGCGAGAAGATGTATTACAGCCAGCTGGGCCGTAGCGGCTTCGTCTCGGAGGGGGACTACATCCTCGTCAGCACCTCGGAGTTCTACGAGCTCTCCTGCCCCGACAATTTCGTGAACTATACGGTGAAGCTGCCCGGCGCCACCTTGCGCCAGCGCATTCCCGACGTGGATGATCATCTCTGCTGCCGCTTCCCGATGAACCGGGAGATGGCGCAGATTGCGCTGACGCTGGCGACCAAGGCGGCCGCCACGCTCTCCAAGTCGGGGAACACGAACCATGTCGACGCGATCGCCAAGCGCATCGAAGACTTCATCGCCATGGTCATCGAATGCGAGGACACCTCGGCGGTGGGCCAGGAGAAGCGCGCACGCTTCCTGCTGCGCCAGCGCATTTCCAACTACATCCGCGACCGGGCCACCGATACCGACTTGACGCCGCGCGCCATCGCCGAAAGCAACGGCATCTCGCTCAGCTACCTGCACCGGATCTTCAACGAACACGGCACCACGATCGCCAGCTACATGCTCGATCAGCGCCTGAACCTTGCCTATGAAAAGCTCGCGAATCCGCTGGGGCCGCAGATGACCGTGGCCGAAGTCGCTTATTCCGTCGGTTTCAAGAGCGCGTCCCACTTCAGCAAGGCCTTTGCCGCCCGCTACAACATGACGCCGACCGACGTGCGCCAGCGCTGAGAGGCCCGGTGCCGCCCGGCGGCGCGCAGAGTTTCAATCTCCGTGCCGTGGCAGCGCGGGCGGATGCGCGCTACAGTCAGCACCGAGACGGCACTGGATGCAGTACTTCCCAGGGAGGATGCCATGCTTCGCGCGCCGTCTTGCCACCGCACGCCACTGATGATGTTCGCGGCGATACTTCTTGCAACCTTTGGACTGGGCGTGGAAGCGGACGCGGCGCCGATCAAGAAGGTGCTGGGCGCCTGCGACAACACCCCCGGCTGCAGCTACTCCATCAACGACAAGACCGGCGACATCTCTGGCTGCAGCACGCAGTCCGGCAAGTGCTTCTACTGCCCCAATGACGGCAAGCGGCAGTGCATGGCCGTTCGCCGTCTGCCCACCTCCGGAAAGCGGCCGGTCTTGCTCAACGAAGACGTCACGCTCACCAAGTGATGATGCCGAAGAATACGCCCTGCATCTGGTATGACAAGGACGCCGAAGCTGCAGCGCGTTTCTACGCGGAGACTTTCCCGGACAGTTCGGTGGGCGCCATTCACCGCGCGCCGGGTGACTATCCTTCGGGAAAGGAGGGTGACGTCCTCGTGGTCGAATTCACCGTCGCGGGCCTTGCGTGCATCGGTCTCAACGGCGGGCCGGCCTTCCGGCAGACGGAGGCCTTCTCCTTCCAGATCGCCACGGAGGACCAGGAGGAGACCGACCGCTATTGGAACGCCATCGTCGGCAATGGCGGGCAGGAAAGCGCCTGCGGCTGGTGCAAGGACAAATGGGGCGTCTCCTGGCAGATCACGCCAAGGGTGCTGACCGAGGCGATTGCCGCGGGCGGGGCCGAAGCCAAGCGAGCCTTCGACGCCATGCTTGGCATGACGAAGATCGACGTCGCCGCGATCGTGGCGGCGCGGCGGGGTTGACCAGTGGCGGCATGTGAAACGAAATTGTACATGAAAGGGCAAGATCAAGCGCGCATTTCACCCGGGATGAAATATCCTTCCGGCAATCAGGGAGGTGCCCATGTATCATGTCAATGCCATGCCGGCCTATCGGGCCCCGCTCGACCCGCGTGACCGCGCTCTGCTGGGGAATGAGGGGGCCAATGCCGTGGCCGAAATCCTCGCGCTTCGGGAGGGCCATGCGCCGACCCCGCTTTACGGCCTGCCCGGCCTCGCCCGCGAGCTGGGCCTCGCTGCGCTCCATGTGAAGGATGAGGGGCATCGCCTCGGCCTCGGCAGCTTCAAGGCGCTCGGCGGCGCCTATGCGCTGATGAAGCTGGTGCAGGAGGAAGCGTCGCGGCAGCTGGGCCGGCCGGTTCCGGCCAGCGAGATCATGTCCCCGCAGGTCCGCCAGATCGCAAGCCGCATGACCTTCGCCTGCGCCACGGACGGCAACCACGGCCGTTCCGTTGCCCAGGGGGCCGGGCTGATGGGTGCACGCGCCGTGATCTTCGTTCATGCGGGCGTGAGCGACCCGCGCATCGCGGCGATTGCGGGCTTCGGGGCAGAGATCGTGCGGGTGAAAGGCAATTACGACGATTCGGTCGCGGAAGCCGCGCGCGTCGCCCGGCGGGAGGGCTGGATCATTCTCTCGGACACTTCCTGGGAGGGCTACGAACACATTCCCGGCCTCGTCATGCAGGGCTATACCATGCTGGTCCGGGAGGCACTGGACTCCCTGCCCGCCCCGCCGACCCACGTCTTCCTGCAGGCGGGCGTCGGGGGCTTCGCCGCGGCGGTGGCGGGCCACCTCGGCGCGGTGCTGGGAGAGCAGCGGCCGCATGTGACCGTGGTCGATCCGGCACGGGCCGCCTGCCTCTTCGAAAGCGCGAAGGCAGGACGCATCGTCAAGGTGCCCGAGACCGACCCCACCATCATGGCCATGCTCGAATGCTATGAACCGTCACTGATCGCCTTTCGCATCCTCGCGCGGGTGGCGGACGGCTTCATGACGGTGGAGGAGGATGCCGCGCCGGAGGTCATGAAACGGCTTGCCCGCCCCGTTGACGGCGATCCGCCGATCGTCTCGGGCGAGAGCGGCGGCGCCGGCCTTGGCGGCGTGCTGACGGTTCTGCGCCAGCCGGCGCTTGCGGCGAAGATCGGGCTCGACGCGCGGGCGCGCGTCCTCGTGATCAACACGGAAGGGGCGACCGATCCCGGCCTCTACCAGCGCATCGTCGGCCGGATGCCGGACGAGGTCCTTGCGGAAGGAGCCGCATAGACCATCGCAAGGCGCCGCCGGACCGCCGGTTGATCGGCCGGCGGTACGGCAGGCACGGCCTGCAACTTGGTCAGAGGCGGTTCTGGGAGGATGGGCCGCCGAAGTCTCCGCCGGACGGGTGCCTCACCTCCTCCGCCACGGCGCCGGCAAGTTCCTTTGCGCGTTCGGTGGCCTCGGAGATCTTGCTGCGCGCCGCCTCGCCGGTTTCCATCTCCGTTTCGGTGAGCGGGAGTGTTGCGGCCACGCCGGCGCCGAGTGCGAGGCCGGCAAGTCCCAGCACCATCGGGTGGCGCTCGAACATGTCCTGCATGCCGTCCCGGAGCGACGCCATGCTGGACTGCCCCCGTGGCTGGCCGGTGCGCTCATGGCCCTCGTCCCAGTCATGGCGCATGTCACCGGTGTTGCGATAGGCGGACTGGGCATCCACCCCATGCAGGTTGCCGCCGACATAGTCACCGACCCGATGGGCGGCCTCGGAGAAGCCCGATCCGACGCTGCTGGCGGTGGACGTTACGGTGGACGCCACCGCCCCGCCCATGCGCCCGGCGGCCCGTGTTGCGCCATGGGCGACACTGCCCGCCCCATGCGCCACCACGCCGAGGATCGACGTCCTGTCGTGACCGCCCAGGAGGGACACCCGGTTGCCGCCCGTGAACAGCCACAGCGCGCCCATGCCGATCAACGCCGCCGAAACGGGATTGTCGCGAACGGCGTCCGTGAAGGCGCCGATGATGTCGCCCCGGCGCGGCGGTGCCCGGCCAGGGCCGCCCTCGAAGCGGTTTCCATATTCGCTCATCACATGCTCCTCAGATATGCGCCTTCACCGTGGCCGCGTCACGCTGAAGCTGGTTGATGGTGCGGTTCGGCACGAGCAGATCGGCCTTCAAACGGTTCATGCCCACCTTCGCCAATATGCCCGCGGCGATGAAGCCGATGACGGCCGTGACCAGGTAGGAGAGCGATGCCGGCAGTCCCATCTCCGCTAGGAACGCCGCCAGCGCCATCAGCAGAATGAACAGGCTGGGAAGCGCCACCACGGCGGCCGCCCCCAGCATGGCGCTGCCGCGCACCGCCTGCCTGGCGTTGAAGGAGACCTCCGCCTTGGCCAGCGCCAATTCGTTGCGCATCAGCTTGGAAAGCTGCTGCAGGGCCTCCGAGATCAGTTCCGAAACGGGCTTCCGGTCGAGTGTGCTGTCATTCCATGCCATGGTCTGCCTCACATTCCCGTGCCGGACGGCATCGTGCCGCTCCCGCTCATGCCTGAACGTGGGGAGCCGCCCGCGGCGCCATAGCGGCCGTCGTCTTCAAGGTCATCTTCCTCCCGGCGGGAGCGGCCATTCGGGCCTCCGTTCGAGGACGGGCCCGGAGACGTGCTGCGCAGGAAGCGCATCGCCGCGAAGCCCGCCAGAAGGCTGAGGCCGAGGAAGGCCGTGGGCTGGCGGCGGGCAAAGGACTGGACGTCCGACAGCATCTGGCCCATGTCGCGCCGCCGGATGGAGTCCGACATGGTCTCCATCTGGTCGGCCGCCAGGCGGATGTATTGCGCGGCCTGGGGAACGGGGTCGTCGAACTCGCTCGCGGCGCGGCGCACGGCCTCGGCGATGCCCGTCATGTAATCAGCGCCGGCGCGCTTCTGGTGCTCGGCGGTGTCCATCAGCTTTTCACCGGCCTTGGAGGCCATGCCGCGCACGCGGTCCAGCCCCTCGCTCATGCCGCCGCCGGTGCCTTCGCCCATGCCCGTGCCCGAGCCCGAGCCCGTGCCCGGCCCGCCGCTCTCGAAAGCCGGCCGGTGGTCCATGCCGGAGCCGAATCCGGATTGGGGAGTATTGCCATTGTTCATCTTCGCTCTCCGATGTCCTGTCAAAGCTTGTGGAAGGAACCGTCCTGCTGGCCCCCGTCCTGGGTGCCGCCGGATACCGTCTGGTCCAATGCCTCGCGCACCTTCTCCATGGCGGTGCGCGTGGTGCTGCGTGCCACCTCGGGTGTGAGCCCCTCCTCGCGCAGCTCGGCGGCGGCCGACTGGTAGACGTCGCGGGCTGCGTCCTTGGCATGGTGAAGGCCTTCGGACGCCAAGTCCTGTGTGCGCCGCTTGAGATCGTCACTGGGGGCGCCCATCAGCCGGTTTTCCGGGCGTGTCACCGGAAGGGCTGCGGCGAGCAGCGTTCCGGCCGCGAAGGCGAGGCCGCCCACCACAAAGGGGTGGCGGTCCACCGTGTCGGCAACGCTCTCACGCGTCTTCTCATACGAACGGCTGACGTGCCCGGCGGCATCGCGTGCGGTGTTGCGTCCGCCCTCATAGGCTTCGGACACGAAGTCCGAGGCGCTGTGCGCCGTGCTGGAGGCGATGTCCCGGACGCTTTCCATCGTCTCATGCGCCTTGCCGGCAATTTGGCTGCCGATGTCGGCCGCCTTCTCCTTGATGGCGGACACCGCTCCGGCGGCGCCCTCTTCGCCCATGGCGTCACCCGTGGCATATCCGCCGCGATGGGCGCCATTGGCGCCATTCCGGCGGGAGAGCGCCAGTCCCGCGCCGATCAGAAGCACCGGAGCGGGCACACGGCCCAGGACACGCCAGAGCGGATAGGCGAGCCCCACCGCGACCGCCATCGCCTGCAGCGGATTTTCACGCACTTGCGTTTCGATCGTCTGCATCAGCTGCTGGCTGGTGTCGCGCGCATAGCTCCGGACATCCGACTTGATCGCGTCCGGCGTTATGCGGTTGTGAAGCGCGTCGAGGGTATGCGCGAGATCGCCCCGGGTGGTTTCCGCGCGGCGTTCGAGTTCGGTCAGAGTCTCATGATCTGTCGTCGCCATCGTCTCACCCAATGCTGTTGCGTGCTTATGGGAACATCAACTCGAGCGGTGACCCTTCGTTCCCGAACGGACGATTGGATCACCAGCGCCCACTGCAGCACGCTGCGCACCAGCCTCGGTCGCAGGAGGTTGAAACGCATGCTGCAGTGCCGCGGCGGGTCGGCTGCTCCTGCGCGGCGGGCAGATGCTGCTTGAGATAGGTCGCGGACGAGTTTGGGCCGGCTGCGAAACAACGCGAGCACGTGCAGGCGAGGCAGGCCCGACGCGCGCCTGATCGAGAGGAGGGTCTAGCCTGAGCAGCTCTCGTTCGGCTTCAGCCGGCGCGGGCTGATCGTCACCTGGTTGGAGCGGCAGGTGATGATCACGGCGCCGTTCGTGGCGCAGATCCGGGCCATGGTGATCAGCTTGCTCCTGGCGAGCACCTGGAGGCTGCTTTCGGGCGCGCCCGCGTCGCCGAGCATGGAGTATCCCATCTCGAGGCACTGCGCCGAATCGCCCGTGAGCGAGACCGTCTCGAAATTGCCGATTTCGAGCTTTCCGATCCGTCTGTCCATCCGCAGCACGGGGCTCATGCCCTGCCCCGCCTCGGGGCCGGTTTCGATGGCGGTCAGCTCGGCCTCCGGAACGTCTTCCACGCCCATCGCATCGGCCGCCTCGGGCTCGGCGGCCGCGGCTGCGGCTGCCGTGTCTTCCTTCTGAAGGGCAATGGCGGTGAGTTGAAGCTCTCCCTTGAGCTGGCGTTGGGGGCCATTGGTGAAAAGCTCGTTGTCGCCGCGCTCGGGCCCAGCCGGACCAAGCGGGTGGGCCTCCGCCCTGTTCACCGCCACGGGCCCCGACATCTGGTCCGCGAGCGATGCCCTGATCTCGTCGAAGTTCCAGCCCACGAAAAAGGCACCGAGCAGCACGAGGTTGGACAGGCTGCTCCACAGCACGATGTCGAGTATGCGGCGGGTCGAACCTTTCATGGCATGACCTCTTGGGCCGGCACAATCACAGCGCGGCGCGCTTCACGGTCTTCTCGGACTCCGCCAGCAGTTCCAGGTTGTTGGCGATGTAGGGATTGTCCGGCTCAAGCTCATAGGCCTTGAGGAAGAAGCGGCGGGCACTCGCGAGGTCGCCGCGCAGCATCTGCGAGTAGCCGGCATTGTTGAGGATCGTGGCATTCTGGGAGGCGAGTTGCAGCACCTTCTCATAGGCCTTGTCGGCCAGGTCGAAGCGGCGCAGGTGATCATAACTCGCCGCCAGGCCCAGCCAGGCCTCGGCATCCTTCGGCGTCAGCTCCGCAGCCTTCCGGAAGCTCTGTTCGGCGAGGCCATAGTTTCCGTTCCGGAAATAGACCTTGCCCATCCGCAAGTGCTCGTCGGAGGCATAGAATTTCGGATCTTCCACCCTCATGCCGGACTCGCCCAGCAAGCGGTTCTCCGTGGACTTGCACCCCGTGAGCACGCCGGCGACGAGGAGGAGCAGGATCGCGTGGACGGCCACTCCCGACTTTGCCTCGATTCTGGTCATTTCTTCCCCCTATATCCCCAATGCGCGAAACAGCTTGATTGCGACCGGCATCAGCGTCACCCCCAGGATCACCGGAAAGATGAAGACCGCGAGTGGAAGCACCAGCTTCACCGGCAGCGACTGCGCCTTCTCCTCGGCCCTCGACAGGCGCTTGGCCCGCATCTCGTCGCTGTAGACGCGAAGAGACTGCACCAGGCTGCTGCCGAGTTCTTCCGACTGCTGGATCAAGGTCGCGAATGATCTGGCCTCCGGTATGCCGAGCCGGATGCCGAGGTTCTCGAGCGCTTCTCGCGTGGACTTGCCGGCGCGCAGCTCGAGCGACATGAAGCCGAGGTTGCGCGCCAGCGAGGGATAGTCGCGCACCAGGTCGCGGCTGATCCGTTCCATGGCGGAATCGACGCCGATGCCCGCCTCCACGCAGATCACGAGAAGGTCGAGGAAGTCCGGAAAGCCCTGCCGGTGTTCCTCGAACAGCTTGTCCCGCCTGATGCTCAGCACGGCCCGCGGCAGCATGTAGCCGAAGAAGGTCATGATCACGCTGACGGCGGCAACCGCCAGGACGGAATGATCCGGGAAGATCCGGCCATAAAGCAGCGCGGTGGCCATGCCGAGGCCGACCGCCGACGCGATGCGGATCGCCTGGAACCAGACGAGCGGGCCCGTGCCATAGAAGCCGGCGGAGTTCAGGAACTTCACGAGGTCGGATTTCTTCGCCTCGTCGGTCGGCACCAGGCCCCTCAGGAAGTCCGGCTGCGAGCCGCGGATGATGGAGGCCGATCCGCCCCTCTGCACGCCAGCGCTTCCTGCCGCCGCGCGGCGGCGCACGTCGGACCAGGTGGCCGTGATGGTGCCGAACGCAAAGGTCAGGAGCGACACGGCAAGGAAGATCGCCGTGAAGAGAACGAACTCGCCCCGGGCCGACATCAATGAGGTGAGTTGCTCCATCATCTCCTCAGAACTTGAAGTTGATCATCTTGAACATGATGATGTCGCCGACGAACTGCCACAGGATGAGGCCCACCATGGTGATCTGGAAGATGGGCTCATGCCAGACGTCGCTGTAGTAGCGCGGGTTCTGCACATAGATGACGAGGGCGATGAGGATCGGAAGGATGGTGAGCCCATAGGCCGAGAATCTGCCCTCGGCGGAGATCGCCCTCACCTTGCGGCGCAGATGGAATCTCTCGCGCAGCACCTTCGACAGATTGTCGAGCACTTCGCTCAGATTGCCGCCGGAGCTGGACTGGAGCGACACCGCCGTGACGAGCAGCGAGAGGTCGGGCGTGCCGACACGCGCCGAAAGGTTATGCAGCGCGCTCGGCATGTCGAGGCCATAGGTCATCTCGTCCACCGTGATGCCGAACTCGGTTCCGATGGGGTCCGGCATCTCCCGCCCCACGAGCGACATCGCCGTCTGCACGGGATGTCCGCTGCGCAGGCTGCGCACGATCACGTCGAGGGTGTCGGGCAACTGGCTGGCAAACTCCCTCTGGCGCCGCGACCTGATGAACTTCAGGATCTGGACCGGCAAGCCGAAGCCGAGGCCCGCCCCGACCAGAGGGCACAGCCAGTTCGGCAGCGCCGTGAACAGCATCAGCCCCGCGGAAATGCCCGCCATCGTGAGCGCGATCATCACGACGAAGCGGCCCAGCGTCATGCGCAATCCGGACTGCACCACGAGCTTGCGCAACCCTTTCATGACTTCGAGATCGCGGTCGAGAATGCCGCGCTCCGCCTTGATGCGGATCAGCGCCTGCTCGCCGCTCAGCTCCGCGCCCTGGGCGCGCAGCCTGCGGTTGATCTTGCGCCGGTTCCGCAAGGGTGCCACGACGCCGAAATAGGCGGCCTCGGCGAGGAAAATGAACGCCGCCGCCGTGCAGACGTAGAACGCCGCCCTGATGAAGGCCTCGTTTTCCATGTCAGTGCACCTTGCCCGGGTCGAAGTAGCTCGCCGGAACGGTGATGCCGCGCGTGGCGAGTTCGGCAAGGAACTTGGGCCGCACGCCCGTGGCCAGGAAGCTGCCCTGGATCGTCCCGTCCTCCAGCGTCGCGGTGCGGTTGAAGCGGAAGATCTCCTGCATCTGGATGACGTCGCCCTCGATGCCCGTGATCTCGCTGGCGCTGACCACGCGCCGCTTGCCGTCACTCAGGCGCTGCAGCTGGATCACCAGGCGGATGGCCGCGGCAATCTGGGCACGGATGCTCTGCAGCGTCATCGGATATCCGGCCATGCCGACCATCTGCTCAAGGCGGGAGAGCGCGTCGCGCGTGGTGTTGGCGTGGATGGTGGTCATCGAGCCTTCGTGACCGGTGTTCATCGCCTGCAGCATGTCGAAGGCCTCCTCGCCGCGGCACTCGCCGACGATGATGCGGTCGGGCCGCATGCGCAGCGCATTCTTCACCAGCTCGCGCTGGCGGATCTCCCCCTTGCCCTCGATGCTGGGGGGGCGCGTCTCCATGCGCCCGATGTGCGGCTGCTGCAGCTGCAATTCGGCTGCGTCCTCGATGGTGATGAGGCGCTCCCGCGGGCTGATGAAGGATGACAGCGCATTGAGCATCGTGGTCTTGCCGGAGCCCGTTCCGCCGGAGACCAGGATGGTCACGCGGCCCTGCACGGCGGCGGCCAGCAGTGCCGCCATCTCGCGCGAAAGGCTGTTGATTTCGACAAGCTTGTCCATCGAATAGGGACGCTTGGAGAATTTGCGGATCGAGACGAGAGGCCCGTCCACCGCGATCGGCTTGATCGCCACGTTGACGCGCGAACCATCCAGCAGACGGGCATCGCACATCGGCTGGCTTTCATCCACGCGCCGCCCGACGGTGGAGACGATCTTGTTGATGATGCGGAGGAGATGCGCCTCGTCCTTGAAGCGCGCGTTCGAGAGTTCGAGCACGCCGCGGCGCTCGACGTAGATCTGCTTGTGGGTGTTGATCAGGATGTCGTTGATCGTGTCGTCCTTGAGGAGCGGCTCGATCGGCCCGAGCCCCGTCATCTCGTTGAGCACGTCGTCGACGAACTGCTCCAGCTCCGTGGCGTTCAGGACCAGCTTGTCATTGACGACATGCTGCGCGACCAGCTCATGGATCTGGGGGCGGAGCTCCTTGATGGGCAGCTTCTCGACGGTGGCCAGGTTGATCTCGTCGATGATCCGCCCGTGAATGCGCAGCTTGGCATCGAGCAGGCGTTGCCGGTGCCGGCTGCTCTCCGCATCCGTGGCCGCCGCCGACGTGGCGCTGGCCTGGGGCCGCACGGTATCGGCGGCCGCGCCCGGCACCGGCGAGGGGCTTTTCCTGATCAGAGAGAAGCGGCCGAGAGCCATGCTCAATACCCCACGATCTTTGCAATGTCGGACACGAAGGCATTCCGGCCCTTGATGTCGGTGGTCGGAATGCCGCGGTCGATGGCCTCGCGCACCAGGCGGTCGTCGGCGGCGACATAGCCCGCGAGCCCGTCTCCCAGCATGTCCTTCACCTCGCCCGCGGAAAGGCCGGTGCCGAACAGCGAGCGGCTGTACTTGTTCACGATGACCCTGGCGTTCACCTCGCCGCCATATTGCGCCGCGAGGTCGAGCATCAGGCGCCGGGCGGTCTTGAGGCCGGGCACGGAGAAGTCGGTGACGACGAAGACGTCCGAAGATCCGAGGATCACGCCATCGGACCAGCTCTCCGTGTGGCGGGGAAGATCGACGACGAGCGTCTGGAACTTCTGCGAGACGAGGTCGAGCGTGCGGGTGATCACGTCCGGCGCGAAGCCGAAGTCGTCGCCGAACTTGCGCCGGGCGGAGAGCACCGCCACCCCCTGCTTGTGGGAGGCCGTCATGGTCTCGAGCATGTGGTGGTCGAGCCGCGCAGGGTCGGCGATGATCTCGTCAATCGCCCAGGCGGGCTGGAGATCGAGGTAGTCCGCGCAGGCCCCTGCCGTGAGGTCGAGGTCGACGATGCAGGTGGGGCTCGGCGAGGTCTTGTTGCGGGCCGCCAGAAGGGCCGCGTGAATGGCGATCGACGTGGTGCCGACGCCGCCGCGCGCGCCCATGAAGGTCAGGCACTTGACCTCCTGCTTCGAGCCGCCCGGCTGCGTCATGACGCGCCCGCAGGCGGCGATCAGCTCGCCCGGGCTCAGCGGAGTCTTGATCCAGTCCGCCACGCGCAGCCGCAGCAGCCAGCGGACGAGCTCGTCCTCAACGGCAGGCGACAGCACGATCACTGGCACATGCGCGGGCCTCTGCGCCATGAAGCGCTCGAACTCGCGCATCGAGGACTCCGTCGAGGAGTCGAGATCATAGACGAAGACGCTGAGGCCACCTGCGTCATATCCCGGCACGATCTTCTCGCTGGCCACCAGGCGGAGGTTCACGCCCTCGCGCTTGGACACGAATTCCCTCAACTGACGCCCGATCTCGAGATCCTGCGTCACGAAGCCGATGTCGAGGATGCGCTTGGCCTTGCGGACGGAGCGGCTGAAGATCTGCAGCATGCTCACGCGCCCCCACTCAATTTCAGATCCTCGCCCGTGACCGTCGTGGCGAAGCTTGGCATTGCCATGGAGTTTGCCGGCAGGAAGGCCGCGAGCAAGATGAACTCGAACTCGAGATCACTGAGGCTCACAGTGATCGTGGGGACCGGCCCTCCAGGCCGCCCCGCGTAACCCAAACCCGTATAAGAGTAGCGCACGGTTACATTTTCTTCCTTCACCCTCCCGAAGAGATGACACATCCCCACATCGAGGCGTGTGTCAGGCGAGCTGCAAGAGGAATTTCCCCGCCCATAAACAATGGACCGCATTGCAGGCGCATCGTAGGTCGCCGTCGCCGGGCATTCCTGTCCATCACACGTGCAGGTCTTCAACTTGCCACTGCATTCCACATCATAACTTCCGGTGAGAGGGCTGCCTGGCAGACTACTCGCCAAGCCCGTGATCTCCGTGAGTTCCGCCATGACAGGATTGGATACGGCAGCCAGTCTGGCGCCATGCTGCATCGCCTTTGTGGCCGCGTTCCACTGGTAGAACGCATAGCTGAACTCGACGATCCCGAAGAGGACGGTGAAGAACGTCAAAACCCCCGCCGTGAACTCAATGAAGGCTGAGCCGTTTTCATCGCGCCAGAGCGATTTCTTTTCAGCGGCCACCGATCACCCTCTCCTGATGTGAAACCGTGAGGGTCGGAGAAGCGAGGTTGAAGTAACCCAAGAACCCCAATGACTGGTAAGGTACGGTTGCGGTCACCTTGACGGAGTATATGGAGTCTGCACCTCGAAATTCATCAGCCGAATTGTCGAAGGATGCGCACGTCACTGCAATCGTGCCTGAGGTCCACACTTCACTGCCAGCGCCGGTCTGCTGAGCCAAGTCAGCGGCCATCTTCTGTAGATCTGCAGCCTTGGGAGACGTGCAGACATCCCCCGAAGAGCCCAGCACTGTGCCATTCAACCCGGCGGCATAACGCGCGGCGTCTCGAACGGCGTTGGCCATCAGGTGGTATTTGTAGAACAGATTTCCAAACTCGAGTGTGCCAAGGCCGATCGCCAGGAGCACCGGAATGACGACGGACATTTCGATCAGGGCCGCACCATCATCGTCCGCTGCCAGTCGAGTTGCTGTCTTTCGAGACACATGCATGGCGATGCCGGTCACCTGTACAACTGCACGATGTCACGGGCGACTCCGTCGCCATTGCCCGGCTCGTCGATCCCCACCATTTCGGCAAAGATATCGCCGTCCGACACAGTCTGGTTTCCGCGTTGCTTGTCCTTGCCGTCAGAAGACGCGCTGGCACTGAGAACCGGTTCGGTGAGGAAGAAACGTCCGAAGGCGACTACGGGCAGTTTCTTGCCGCTGCCGCCGGTAATCGGACCATAGGCGGCGCTTGCGTTCAAAGCCCTGCAATTCAGAATTGCCGCGTGGAAAATGCGCCGGTCGGGAGTGTTGCTGAGCTTTGAACTGTCACCGTTCCAGCACTTGGGGTACCCTACTTCGCCACCGGCCGGGGTACCATTGGAATCCTGTTTGACCAACGCGTCCAATTTCTCGAGTTCGTATTTATAGACGTCGTACCGGGATGCATTCGCCGGGAGATCATTTGGCCAAGCGGCATTCTGGTGTGCGCGCTTCCAATAGTCTGCGCGGTTCCAGTTTCCGTCACCCATGCGGCCATTCATTTCGGTGCAGTTGCCGGCGGCAAAGCAATTGTCACGGGGGAGCTTTGAGAAGTCCGGATCGGAGCTACCGTCGCCCTCGCTGGGATTGCACGGGTTTCCCGTATCATTGGCAACACCTTTCCGGACATTCATTGCCGGGCGGAAGCTTTCGTCCGATTTCTTTCCGTTCATCGGACCTTCGTACAGGTCAAAACGGGTATTGAAGCCGAACCGGACAGAGGTGATTGCGCCCGTCCTCAGCTCAACGCCGTCAGCCACGAAGCATGCTGGCGGGTTTGCCATGCCGACTTGCTCGCGCAAGGTGTTGGCTCCCGGGTTGGCATCGCCGCCCTGGGGGATCAGGAACCCGAAGTTTCCGGGAAAATACTGGGCGCTGTTTCCCCCTGTCTGCTTCATGTTGATCAATCTGCCAATGCGGTCCGGATAGTTCTCGCGGTCGAAGTGCCTCATCAATTCGGTAGCGTCCGCGATGTTCGTATTGCCCACCTCTTCGTAGGGATTGCAGATGAACATCGGCGTGAAGTCGCAGACGGCGGCTTGGAAGCCCGCGACTGCTTCGGCGTCGGTGTTCACTGAATTGGAGACAGCCCCCACGAAGGTCGCCGGGAAAATCGTGTTGTAGGTCTTCGGGTCCACGATGACCTGAAGGTACTTGGCCAACATGGCCATGTCGGGATCGATTTTGGACAGGCAATCAGCGTGGTTGATCTGAATGTCGTCACTGGCGGGGAGAGTCTGGAGGTAGCAAGTCTTGACGGAATCGTAGTCCAGTTCAGCTGCTGACGAGGTGAACAGCGCCGTGTTGCTGGTAATGAACGCCTGCATCGCACCTTCGGCGCGCTGGATCGCGTCCGGCCTGCCGTCGAGTTCGGCGGCACCGGCCAGCGCGAGTGCGTCTGCCCCGTGCTGGAGGGAGGAGTTGAGCGTGGTGAAGCGGCCGACATCCACCGCCAGAAGCGCAAAGCCGATGACCACCGGCAGGAGCACGGTGGCATAGATCAGCGCCATGCCGGATTGATCGGTGCCCAGCGTCTGCGTCAAGCTGGCTTGTCCTGTTCTCCCGTTGCGCGGTTGCATGTGACGGCGCTCACCTCAGTTGGATCCAGCGGGGCCGACGTTGATCACGGTCGAAGGGCTCGAGGATCCGTTCCCCTCGTACCGGTTGAACATCTTCTCGAGCGCGCTGACGCCCTGCCGCGCCGGCGTCCTGATGTTCGTGTCGTTCACGTAGGACGGCCAGGGTGTGGGGTGCTGGATCGCCATGTTGGCGCGCGTGGCATCGCCGGCGCCCAGATAGATGCCGTCGCCGCGTCCCAGATAATTGTAGATGTAGTTGTCGAACTCGTCCGCCTGCGCCGGGGACATCCCGCCGAGGGCCACGAGCACGGCAAGGATCGAGCTATTTCTGAGGAGCGCCATAATTCACCTGCGGAAGATCGATGATGTGACCGTAGACACCGTTGTATTTGACATCGAGGCTCTTCTTGGAAACCTCCTGCCGGCCGAGCAGGAAGAACTCCGGCTCATTGGCGGAAACCATGCTGTCCAGCGGCGTCTGCAGCTGCTGCCGGGTGCCCACCGGCCGCACGAGGCGCGGCGTCACGATGATGACGAGGTCCGATTCCTTCTTCTGGAAGGCGGAGGAGCGGAACAGCGTGCCGATCACGGGAATGTCTCCGGCCCAGGGCACCTGGCTCGCCGTCTTGGCGTTCAGGCTCTGCAGCAGGCCGGCGATGGCGAAGCTCTGGCCGTCGCGCAGTTCCACGCTCGTCTTGGCGCGCCGCGTCACGAAGCCGGGATTGCCGTCGACGCTGATCGAGGGGTCGATCTCGGACACCTCGGGCGCGATCTGCAGGTTGATCAGGCCGTCGTCGAGCACCGTGGGCGTGAAGTCCAGCTTCACGCCGAAGTCCTTGTAGTCGACGCTGCAATCGCGGTCGCTGAGAGTTCCCTGGCAGGTCTGCACCGGCACTTCGCCGCCGGCATGGAAACTCGCCGATTCGCCCGACAGCGCCGTGAGGTTCGGTTCCGCCAGGCGGCGCGCCATGTTGCGCTGTTCGAGCGCCGTGATGAGAAGATCGGGAGACGTGCCATTGTCGAGGATATTGGCGAGGATGGTGCCGAAGGGCAGGACGCCCGTCAGCCCGGCGGCAGCCGCAAGCCCCGCCGCGGCGGCGGTGGAGGCAGCCCCCCCGTTGCCGTCCCCCCCGTTCGAATCGTCCCTCGGGATGACGCCCACTCCCTGGGCATAGCCATTGCCGTTGTTCGTCAGGTTCCAGTTGATGCCGATTTCCTTGCCGGCCGAACGGGCCACCTCCACCATGCGCACTTCGAGGTTCACCTGCTGCATGGAGGCGATGGAGACGGAGTTGGTGACGTCGTCGCCCGCGAAATCCTGCGCGATGGCCAGCACCTTCGCGGCGGCAGGGGCACTCGGCACCATGCCCTCGATCAGCACGCGGCCATTGATGCTGCGCACCTTCAGCGTCGATCCCGGCACGGCGTTGCGCAAGGCCTCGCGCAGGCCGGACAGGTCATGCGTCACCTCGATGTCGATGACGGCGACGAGCTGCTTCTGGTCGTCGAACAGCGTGACGTTGGTGGTGCCGAGCTTGCGGCCCAGCACATAGAGCGTGCGGTCGCTCAGGGGGTTCACGTCGGCGGTTTCGGGATCCGCCACCACGATCTCGCCGAACGGCACGCTGACGCGCAGCGTTTCGGAGCGGCCCGCCACGATCTGCATCCGCCCGGTGCGGTCATCGGGCGAGATCTTGACGATCCTTGCCGATGCCGCGGCCGGCGCGTGAGCGGGTATGAGGCCCGCGGCGGCGATGAAGAGTGCCGCTGCAAGTCCGGAAATGCGCTTCTGTGCTGTGCCGTTTCTCATGTCACGCGTTCATCAGGGGTTGGCGTCGAAGGGAACCGTGTAGGAGGCGCTTTCGAGCCCCCGGTAGATCTTGATCTGCGCGGTGGTGGGCAGCATGGCCTCGGCGGCGGCGGGCGCCAGCACCAGCTTGCTGTTGCCGGAATCGGACATCATCTGGCGCAGGCGCTGCTCGAATTCGGCAAGGCGGGCGCGGAGCGCGTCCTCCCCCTCCCCCGTGGCGGAACTTGCATCGCGGATCGCCGCCTCGAGCTGTGCGAGCTTCCTGCGAAGGTCGCTCTCGCCCGCACCCGTGGCCTTGGCGGTGAGCTGCACGGTGGTTTCGAGCGCCGCCAGCTTTTCGAGAAGCTGCGCGCGGTTCGCATCCGCCGTGTCGATCTTTGCGGTGAGCTTCGTTTCCACGGCGGTGAGCGTGCCCTCGAGGCCCTTCAGGCGGCGGTCGAGTTCAGCCTGCGCCTCGGCCTGGGCGTCGAAGGCCGTCTGGTAGACGGACGGGTTGGACACGAGTTCATTCTCGACGATCCGCTGTGCGGGCGCCGGATCGAGAGAGCCCGCGGCACGCAGCGTCAGGGTGAGCGATCCCGTCGACTGGGCCAGCGCCAGCTTCTGCGCGTCGAGCGGCGTCAGCTCGAGGGTCGCCACCTTCCCGGCGATCGGCTCCGCCTTCTTTTCGTCCGCCGTCTGATTGATCGCGAGAACGCGCACGTTCTGCAGCAGGATGTCGATGGTCGCGTCACCGTCCTCACGCGTGTAGAGCACGTCGACGCGATCACCCGGCAGCACGAAGCCCGCGACCCCCGAATAGTCGTTGACGCGCACCGTGGCGGCCCGCATCCCCTCCTTGACCAGCGCCGAGAGGCTGGCGCGCGCGCCCGGCCCGGAAATCTTCCAGGAGAGCACGGGTTCATTTGGGCCGATCGCCGTCAGCACCACGCGGCGGCCGTCCTTGTTGATGTCTTCAACCTTGGAGAAGGCACCCTCCGGCACCGCATCCTTGGGCCAGGCGATCTCGCGCAGCACTTCCGGCGTGAGCGCCTCACCGAAGCGAAGATCCTTGGCAGCCACGACGAGCGTCGCCCTCTCCACCACGGCTGGCTTTGTCGCAGTCGGGGCAACGGCCACCTGCTGCGCATCCAGCCAATATCGGGCCACGACGACCGCGAGGCCACCGAAGAGAAGGGCCAGCAGGATCATGACAAATGTGCTGCCGCGGACGGGGAGCATAGGGGTCACCCACAGAAGATGTTGTTCAAGAGCATGGCTGCCGCAATTGAACTGCGGCAGCCAAGTTTACTTAGCCTGCAGCGGCCTCAGTGCAGGTTACACCTGCAACTTCAAAGTTATCATTCAGCGCCGTGCAAAGTGCTGTCCACACGCCGCCGGTCCACGTCCCAACAGCAGTGAGAACGGCGATTGCCGTAGCAAGAATGACCCCCAAGAGCGCAGTGTATTCGATGAAGGAAGCGCCGTTTTCGTCGGCGTGAAGAGACTGGAAGAAGGTGGCAATCTTTTTCATATTTTAGAGTCCCTGTATGGTTCCGGTTACACACTCAGAGGCCATTCGCCCCTGGTAGTCCCTCCTCCCCTTGGCAGGCGTTCCGCCAGCCCGGACCTGCGGGATCTACCTGGTTGTGAACCTAGCACTACGTAGAAATACTGTCCAATCTGCACTCCTGAGTATAACATAAGTGGTAGCAAGACATGTAAAGTGCACCCAGAGACATCCGGGAAGAACGTACTACAACCGATTGCAATCTTCAGGGTGTGTTCCGATATACTGTTGCGCGGAGCATGAAGAAGGCAATTTGTTTAATTGCGAATTTTTTTCGTACTGCGTCACACTGGCATCCACCGGCTGTTTTATTGCTCAATGGGTCCGGCAATGAGAGGTTTTACTGCCAGCCACTCATGGTGAATATTTTTCATCCTTTCCCGGCTCTGCCGGGAAGTGATTCACCTGGGTTGCAGTTGCGCGCGCCGTCTCGCGCTCACGACCGCGCAACATACACGGTATATCGCCGGACCAAGCAAATCCCGGCAGTGATTTCTACTTAGTGTTGCAACCCCTCACCATCACCGTCATTTTGCTACGAGCGCTGGCAATTTTGTCGCGAAGTCGGTAGTAAATTAAATAAGTAGAATCAGCTGAGCAGGCCGAATGCTGGACCTGGCAATTTCCATCACGCCCTTCATCTTCGCGTTCCTCGTTCTCTACGGGGCCCTCAGCGATCTCTCATCCTTCCGCATCCCGAACTGGGTGCCCTATGCGCTCATCCTGCTGTTCGCGGTGCAGACTTTGCTCCTCTGGCTGGACACGCCCTTCCTTCCGAGCCTCGAATTCCGGCTGCCGGCCTATGCGTACAACATCATCGTCGCCCTCGTTGTCTTCGTCTTCTGCGCCGTTTTCTGGAAGCTCGGCTTCATTGGCGGGGGCGACGTCAAGTATCTGACCGCCACGTCGCTGTGGATGGGTCCGGCGCTTGCGCTCCCCTTCATCATTCTTCTCACGGCCATCGCCCTGGCCTTTGCGCTTGTGCTGAAATTCCTGGCGAACTGGGGTTTCCTCATCCACGGCATGCGCCTGCCGGAATTTGCCAAGCGGCTGTTCTCGAAGATCGCCGTCAACCAGTTCCCCTACGGCTTTCCCATCGGCGTCGCGGCATTGCTGCTGCTGCCCAGGCTGTTCCGGCTCTGAGGGGCTCTCCCTCCGGGAACATTGAATTTCCGGTGCGCTGGACGTAGTGTTTTCCCGGTAAGCCCCTGGACGCCTGCGGCATGACGAAACGGAATCTGGTCCTCATTCATCGCGGCCCCGAATATCAGGCGGACTTCGACGACATCGCGAAGAAGGTGAATGCGCTCGACAGGGACATCACCGTCTATCATCTTCCGGCGAGCCTCAGGGCTGAACTCCCGCTCAGCGCCTGGCAGTACCCCACGCTCACGGTTGCGCTGACCTCGAAGTTCCGGCTTCCCGTGCGGCGCGGACCGGTGCTCAGGAACCAGGCGATCGAGAAGCTGGATCAACAGACCTTGTTCCGGGAGAATGGCATAGCAACGCCGCCCGCGCTGCCGTTCCGCTTCGGGATGAAGCTCGATCCGATCCTCTTCGGCGAATTCGTGATCCTGAAGCCGATGGACCTGAAGATGACCTCGACCGGCGAGAGCGTTCAATTGTTCCGGCGCTCGCGCATCGAGCAGCTCACGATCAGGGACTTTCCCGGCGACCATCTGATCCACAAGGACAGGAAAGGATATCTGGTCCAGAAATTCGTGGACACGGGTGACCGGATCTCCGCCTACCGCGTCACCACATTTTTTGGCGAGCCGATCCTGTCGATCCAGATGAAGTCGAATGTTCCGCGTCCGGCGCTCGATGCCTCGGACCCGGTGCTGGAGAACGCCCCGGTCGCAAGCAACGCCATCAAGGACAAGCAGCGCTTTCTCCACGCCGATCCGGACATGATCGAACTTGCGCGAAGGGTCCATGGCGCTCTCCCCGGCGTGCCTCTTCTCGGCGTGGATCTGCTGCGGGAAGCTCCGACGGGCCGGCTCTACGTGCTGGAATGCAATGCGGGGGGCAATACCTGGCACTTCTCGTCGAAGTCCGGCCAGAAGCTGAGGGGCTGGTTCGGCGGCCATCCACGGGTGCCGATCGAAAAGGCCGCGCTCAAGGGCAGGAAAATGTACATCGAGCAATACGGCGCCTTCGACAGGGTGGCGGAGGTGCTCAGAGCCAAGACAGTCGCTCTCGCGGCCTGAGCGCGGGTTTCAAGTCCAGAGAAGAAAAGGCGCTGATCCCAAAAGGAAAGACCCGCCAAGTCGTGAACTTGGCGGGTCTTTTTGGTTGCGGGAGCCCGCAGCGGACGATGGAACCCCAAATCACCATTCCAATCCTTCGCATGGTCGCATGACCATGCCACGGAAAAGGCAGGGAGATTTCTCCCCCTGCCCGCTCTTGTCAGTCTTTCTTCGTGTCGCCGTAACCAGCCTTCGGCACCCGTTCCACCGTGGTAGTTTTAGGGTGCTTTTTGGCTTCCTTGACCGGTATGAACTTCCCAGTTTCGGAATCACGGCCTACGTCAAAAGTCTTTCGTCCCATGCTCGATGCCCCTCCTTGGGGCTGCATTGCGACGACATTCGCGCTTGATTGAAGCAGCTGCCGATGGTTATTTGCAGCCGTCTCGTGCCCCGACCCGCTGCACGAATGCCTTCTTTAGCGGATCGTGCCCTCAGTCACCGTGCCTGGTGCTGAGGGCTCAATCGTTGAAAAGTGTACGAGATTCGCCCCTTGGATACAAAGCCCAGAGTTGTGGAAAACTGTTCCGGCAGACAGGTTTTTGCCGAGTAAGGTGGGTAGATCTGCACCTTTTAGCTACTGAATGGCTCGCGTGACATTGCCCCGCATGTAAGGATCGGGGCGTGGGCTGCCATATCTATCGCGGACGACTTATAATTCGGGTAGACTGTCCTCTGGCGAGAGGTCAGTCATGGAACGACACGAGATCATTTTGACCGCGCTGGCGGCGGGGGGCGAAAATGCCACCTTTACGCCTGTCCAGGTGCAGAAACTCTTCTTCCTGCTGGACAGAGAGGCTGCGCATCTTGTCGGTGGGCCGCACTTCAACTTCACACCATATGACTATGGCCCCTTCGATCGTGCTGTATACGACGAAATCGATGCCTTGGCCCGGCAGAACCTTGCACGGGTGCAGAATACAGGACACTACCGCGTCTATGCTCTTTCGCAAACTGGCTTTCAGCAAGGTGCCGCAAAGCTCGGGAATCTTCCAGAGGCTGCGCGCAATTATGTTGTGAACATCGCCCAATGGGTGCGGCAGCTTTCCTTCGAACAGTTGGTAGCATCGATCTACAACCGCTACCCTGAGATGAAGGCAAACAGCGTCTTTCGCGGATGACGGTTGTCGTCGCCTTTAACTGCACGGACGGGGTGGTGATCGCGGCGGACAGCATGATTACGCCGAACATGGGCGGCATCAATGTCGGACATCACCACGGCAAGAAAATCGAAGTCTTGCCAGGTCCGCAACTCTTTGCCTTCGCAGGTGATCAGGGACAAGGAGCGCGTTTTAGGGTAATGGCGGAGCTATCACATGCTCTAGCTGGAACCACCGCCCATCCTCTGGACTACGGCTTGGTCCTCTCCGAGGGAATAGTCAGGCAGTTTACAGCTACCGGCATCAACGGGAACATTAGCACAAATACTATTTTAGCCTATGCGCACTCCGGCATCCATCGTTGCTGTATGTTTGAGGGTGCACTGCAGCCGCGCTTGCTTGATGAAAACCACTATTATGCTGCGTTAGGATCTGGAAAGCTGTCCGCTGATCCTTTCCTGCGCTTCCTAGTGGATGTCTTCTGCCCGAATGGTCAACCCAATGTGCGGGAGGGCATCTTTCTAGCGACCTGGGCGGTGCAGCACGTCATCGATACCAATCCCGGAGGTGTCGCGGGTCCTATCCGAGTAGCTACATTTGCACGAAACGGAGATGGTGCATTCGAGGCACGCGCCTTGCCCAACGACGAAATAGCCGAACACCAACAAGCTATTGAAAGCGCCGGAGAAGCACTACGGACTTGGCGCGATCAGTTGCAGTCAGGCAAAGCGGCCGAAAATGCACCGGAGCAGCCCGAAGCGCCCCTATCTTTGCGCTGACCAGCGCCCTCAGCTCGTGCTGCAAATTCCGCAAGGGTGCCATTACAATCATCGTGCCGCACCCGAAGAGAGACCTGCCAGTCGGCACCGCCCTCGCCATCGCCAAGGACGCCGGGTGAATATGAAGGAGAAACCCATGCGCTACTACATCGCTCTCGTGCACAAGAATGAGGGGTCAGCCTATGGCGTGTAGTCTCCCGATGTTCTCGATCGCGGATTAACCGCCCACAACATGGATGCGCTCATCCAGTCAGCGCTCTTCACTCAGGCGGCTCGGCATGGGTCTATATCAGAGGGTCATCTGCAGCGTTACTCTTCGTTCCTGGAGGTGGCGCGGGGGTATCGTGGAGCGCAATCCGGACTTAAGGCGACTTGCTCGCGCGAGCAACAATATTTCGCGGAGTGGCCACCCTGGTCGTCTATCATGCCCAATTTCATGACAACCGTTCGGCTGTTATCAAATCGGAGGGCGACAACCGAGCCCAGCTTCCGAAAGGCGGGAACACAGCGCCCATCACCTAAAGTTTTAGGTCAATAGGCACACGCGCCCATTGAGTGCATTCAAGTAATTGATAATACTATTACGTATAACTACGATGGTGATGACGCCGTGCCGATTTATCGTGTTCTGCTCGAAGCTGTCGCTGACGGCCAGAAAATCACCCATGAACTCATTTTAACGCTGCCGGTGGGATCCGAGGGTATCGACTTGGTCCGTGCTGCGGAAGCCTTTGCGGCTCGTCGTGGTTGGCGCCTATTGGTCGTCTGCACAGGTTTCAACGGAACGGTGCTGCCAGAGGAAGACTGGTTCGGAGGATCCTGATTTTCCGGAAACGGTTGTGGCGTCAGCACAAGATCACCACAGAAGAGGCCGACTAGCTGATCGCGGCCCCGCGCAGGGCCTCAGCATAATCCCATCATACCCTTGCCATAACCCACAAGCACACCAGCTCAGAGTTTCTTACTCAGACAACCGAGGAGGAAATCGAGCGATAATATCAAAAAAATATCTATAGACATATACATGGCATGCGTTAGCTTGGCAGGCACAGCCCCCTTGTCGTCTAGCTGGCTCAGGACGTCTGACTTCTAATCAGAAAACACGGGTTCGAATCCCGTCGAGGCTGCCGAAGGTATTTGGCGAGGGCCAGACCACCCGCCCACTGCCAAGAGCCGCAATTGCGACTTTTGTTGTTGCCTCGCCACCTTTTGCCGCCAATCTATACCCATCCAGAACAGAGTGGCGGCGTTTAGCGCCGTTCCCACAGATCGATGATTCGGAAAGCCGCCTCAATCGAAGTCGTCTTCCCAAGGACAGTAATTCCATTTTCCGTAGGGGTAACAGCGCACTCAAACAAGAAATACCCCTCAAACCCTAAGTGCTCTGCCCCAGCGTCAATAATCGTTTGACGCGACAATGAGGCAACGTGAATACTGCGTCCGTTGTTCAGATTGGCGCTAGCAAGGATCTGTTCCATGGCACTCCTCCATAAAGCCCCTCGCATTTCCACGAATGAGCTCGCCCTATTCATGGTGTCCTCAGACATTGCAAGAATGGGCATTATAAAGCGGTCGAAACACCCCCAGAAAGCACCGATAATCCGCTACAAAGATGCCAGACCCGCTCTATGTGCACACTTAACAGACCCAATGAGATCTGTTAATCCCCTCATGGTTGCAGAAGCCATGCTGTCGCAGCGGATGACCGACATGTCCGTAAGTCCACTGATGCGCGATGACGCATCGCATTCAATTGATGTCTTGCACGCCATACAGAATATGGCGAATAAACTTGGACCTTTCGATTTCCAGCCCGCGCCCACAAAGCAGGGAAAACTCACAATTTCTGGTGTGGAGGTGTCTGTTCATGCGGACCTCTTGGTACACGGATCACGCAAGGGACAAGACCAAATCGGCGCAGCCATTCTTAGAATGACGCAAGATGACGCCGAAACAGATGGGGCGAAGGCAAAACGCAAAGAGATGGGGTTATTTGTTGCAACCATTGCCCGGCTTCACATTGACCAGAACCTGAAAACAAGCAGAACCGGAGCCAATAGGCTGTGCATGTCAATCGATGTGCAACATGGAGAGGTCTTCTTAGCACCCGACGCGAACACTCAGAGAATAAAAAACCTCGAAGCGGCCTGCCAGATGATCGCTGCGATGTGGCCTAGCCAATAGTTCCCTCTAGGCCCCTAGAACCCGTCACCCACCCTGCCTGAACAGCAGCGGTATTGTTTGCAGAAACGCAAAAAACCCCCGCCCGGGATGACCGGACGGGGGCTTTCTCTCCAGCAGAACGTGGGTGTCGGCTGCTTGGCCTATTCGCACCTTCGCGTGTGGTGGTTCCACCGACCGCCGCGCTTCTGACAGTCACGCCATTCGGCCTCCTCCTCGGGCGGCATGCGCTTCGTCAGATTGAGGAAGAGCGGCACAACGTGCCTGATCAGCGCCGGCTTCACGTGATCCCAGATCACGGGCAGCAGACCGGCCAGCAGGAAGGGGTTCCGGTAGACCCGGAAGGCCAGAACCCCTCCGATGGCGAAGAACCCGAGTAGGCCGAAGACTATGCCGGCCACCTCGAGCCAGTGCATTGCTACACCTTCGGCTTGTTCGGGACGCGCCAGGTCACCACGGCGGTCAGGACAGCGCCGAGCACGGCGGCAACGGCCTCGATGAGGGTCGGCGAGGCCCAGTCGGTCGTGACGCCGAACAGGCCGATGAGGGCGATCAGCGAGGTCAGGAAGGCCGCAACGGCCTTGTGAGCGGTCATCTGCATTTGAGGTTCTCCTTCAGGTGTCGACGGGGCCGCAGCCCCACTTGGGTCAAGGCACGGCGTTCCGGCCGCCGGTAATGACCCGGCGGCGCGGCTTCATAAGTGATGGGGAGTGGACGGCTACTGCTGGGCGGTCGCGCCCTGGATCTGGAGCTTCTTCTCCAGGGAGCCCTGCTTCTGCAGCCGGATGAGGTCTTTTATCTCGCTCAGATCCTCCCGGATGCGGAGGAACCCCTGCTCGAGCACGATGATCCGGCTCTCGTGCGCGGCGCTTTCATCCATCGATTTTTCGAGTGCGCCGACCCGATAGTCGATGCCAGCCTTCCACGAGGTGCCCACGTACACCAGCGAAAGCGTCTGGAGGGCGAACATCACGATCATGGTGATCGGCACTCGCTTGTCGAGGTGCCATGCTTCTCGGCCGTTCATGCATCCCCCCATTGTCCCGCAGCAGTGTGGCTTTCACGCCGGCGCTCGAAAAGCTCGACCACCTCGGGGGCGGCCGCATCGATGACGCCCTGCGCGGCGGCGCGCTCGGCATTGTCCTGCTCAAGAGCAGCAGGGTCGAGGATCATCGGCGCCTCCTCGCCCTCCTCCGGGGTCGCGGACGGATCCGGGATGAGATGCGGCGCGACGACCGTCCGGGCTGCCTCCCGCTCTTCCTTGTCCTGCGCGATCT
>VFQT010000144.1_pt1 | contig 112642 bp, 106 predicted proteins | sample 3512381 | NCBI WGS metagenome assembly VFQT01 (sample SAMN10412376, study PRJNA504923) | tailings metagenome | isolation source: Relicate 2 Philex TSF3 active mining site | place: Philippines: Tuba, Benguet | collected 2017-08-29
TCAGCGGCGCTTGTCGAAGAACCGCTCCACATCGCGCAGCGACGACGTCTCGGGCATGTGCGAGACACCCGACAACACCGCCGCCTTGTAGCCCTTCGTCGCGAGCCGCGGGTCGAGTACCGCGACGACACCGTGGTCGTTCGCGGTGCGGATGAGACGGCCTGCGGCCTGGGCGAGCGTGGCAGCGGCGATTGGAACGTCGATGGTCATGAACGCAGACGGCCCGGCGTCTTCGCGGCGCGCTTCGAGCAGCGGATCGCCGACCTGCGGAAACGGCACCTTGTCGATGATGACGAGGCGCAGCGCGTCGCCAGGCACGTCGACACCCTGAAAGAACCCGCGGGTAGCGAACAGGCACGACGTGGTGTCGTCGCGGAACGCATCGAGCAGCGCCTTTTTCGGCATGTCGTCCTGCGAGAGGATGGTGATGCCGTCGCCGAGTTCGCCGCGCAGGGCGTCGACCGACTGACGCAGCGTGCCCCACGCGGTGAAGAGCACCAGCGCCGAACCGCCCGACATCTCGATGAGCTGGCGGATGCGGTCGTTGACGGCTTCGTTGCGCCGGTCGGCATTCGGCGCAGGCAGGTCGCCCGCGAGATAGAGCAGCGAATTTGCTTGGTAATCGAACGGGCTCGCCACGCGAACGATGTCGTCGTCGTCGACCGCGAGCCCGAGGCGCTGGGGGAGACCAGCGGGAATCGTGGCGCTCGTCAAGATGGCGGTGGTATCGCTCCACACCGGGGCGAGCGTGCCGTCGACGCGTTTTGGTGCGGCAGTCAAGCGATGCGCGCCGCGGGGTGCGGTGACGAAGGCGACGGTGTTCTTTGACCACGACGACAACTGCGCGAGGTCGCCCTCGATGCGCCCGATCACGGACTTGGCGCGCAATACGTCTGGGGTTTCGTCAGAGACATTGCGCAACTCTTCCGTGATGCTCTTGGCGTGCGTCGCCAGCTGTGTGATGACGTCTCGCAGGTCGGCGGGCAGCGAATTGGCGAAACGCTTGTCGGTGTGCTGGGCGAGCACCTCTTCGAACATTTTGGCTGTCTTCGTCATGGCATTCACCGTCTTTTGCGACCGCACCGCCTTTCGCGCGGTCTCGGCCGCGCCGGCAATCACCCGCGGGGTCAACACCACCGACGCCGTATCGCTGATCACGTCTTCGAGTTCGTGCACCTCGTCGAACACGACCACGTCATGCTCGGGGAGGAACTCGCGATCTTGTTGCAGGTCGAGACCATAGAGCGTGAAGTTCACAACGACCACGTTCGCTGTGTCGGCGCGCTGTCGCGCGATCTCGGTGAAGCACGTGTCGCCGAACTTGCACTTGCCCGCACCCGGGCACTCGTCGCTGCCGATGCTGACCTTGGCCCATGCCGAGTCGGAAACGCCGAACGGCACGTCGGCAATCTCGCCCGTGTCGGTCTCGTCGCTCCATGCGACGAGCTTCTTAACTTCTCTGGTAACGCGCTGCGAGGCATCACCGACGTCGAGCTGGTCGGCCCCGGTTTGGATGTCGTTGATGCGCTGGCGGCACAAGTAGTTGTTGCGCCCCTTCAACACCGCCCACTCGAAGGCGAGATCGGCGTCGTCGGCGAACGCGCGTTGCAAGATCGGCAGGTCGACGCTCGCCAACTGGTCTTGCAACGCCTTGGTGTAGGTGGCGATCACCGCATTTTGGCCGGCCGCCAAGACGGGCACGAGATAGCCGAGGGTCTTGCCGGTGCCGGTGCCCGCTTGAATGACGAGCGGCGAGCCGCTCGCTATGGCGTCGGCGACGTGCGCCACCATGTCGGTTTGTCCTTCGCGCTGCTCAGCTCGGTCGAGCACGGCGAGCACCCGCTCGAGCAAGTCGGTCGCGCGGCGCGCGGCGGGCGTCATGCGCGCGAGGCGACGAGCAACGCCAGCGCCTCGTCGAGTTGGCGCGCACCGAAGTCGGGCCACGCCACGTCGGTGAAATACACGCGGGCATGCGCGGCTTGCCAGAGCATGAAATTGGAGATGCGAGTTTCGCCGGAGGTGCGCACCAACACGTCGACGGGCGGTAGCGAGGGGTCGTAGAGATGCGATTCGATGCTTTGTGCGGTGGGTGTCGCGTCGCTCGCCGCCAGTCGTGCGGCGCGGGCGATTTCGGCGCGGCTGCCGTAGTCGAATGCGACCGTGAGCACCATGCCCGTGTTCGACTTGGTGTCGTCGATCGCCTGGCGGATTGCTTTCTGCACGTTGCGTGGCGTGCGCGATCCCGGCTCGTCGAAGGGCCGCCCGATCCAATTCACCCGCACGTTGTTTTCGTTCAACTCTTCGATGCGTCCGAACAACTTGCGGTGCAGAGCAAGGATGTGGCGGACCTCGGCAGGCGGTCGCACCCAGTTCTCGGTGCTGAAGCCGAACACCGTGAGATGACCGACCCCGCGCGCTGCGGCGGCGCGCACCACTCCGGCGAGGGCTTCTTCGCCCGCGGTGTGACCTGCGGTGCGCGGCAGACCGCGGCGCTTGGCCCACCTGCCGTTGCCGTCCATGATGCACGCGACATGCGGCCCGCGGCGCGGTGCGGTGGAGTCGGCCATGGTGCGCATCAGAAACTACTTGCTAGTGCGAGGATGTAGCAGTGGCTGCGTCGTCGAATCTGTCCCATGTGTTGCTGTGTGCCGGCACCGTGGGCGAATGGGCGGCAACTTCGCCGGCGCAGTGGCGCGAGCGTCTCTCGCTCGTCGCGCGCGCCGCGCGCAGCGGCGACGCCGACTGGGCGACCATCGTGCCGAGCGCACCCGGCACGGCCGAGCAGTCGGGACGAATCCGCGAGATGCTCGTGGCTGAGTGCGGTGGCGTGCGATATGCCGACCGGGTCGTGGTGCTCGGCGACGACGGGGTGACGGTGATCGTCGATTGCTGCGCCGACGGACGCCAACGCATCGTCGAGGCGACGCTGCGCACCGCCGGGGGAGAACCAGCGTCGCGTCGCGCGAGCGACGGGGTGAACGAAGAGCGCTTGTCGGCGGCGATTTGTGCGCCGGCACCAGACGAACCCGACCTCGTCGTGGTGCTCGGTTCGCCGACCAAGATGCCCGTGTCTCTGGTATGGGAACTCGCGTACGCCGAGATCGTCTTCTTCGACGCCGCCTGGCACGAACTCGACGCCGAACACCTGGAGATGGCGATCGACGACTTTGCGCGGCGCGATCGTCGGTTCGGCGGAGTCGATTCCTGATGCCGCTCTATCGCGACGTCGGCGTAGTACTGCGCACGCACAAACTTGGCGAGACTGATCGAATCGTCACGTTCATCACACAGGAATCCGGCAAGGTGCGCGCAGTAGCCAAAGGCGTGCGCAAGCCGGGCTCGCGGTTCGGTTCGCGGCTCGAGCCGATGAGCCACGTGCAACTGCAGCTCTACCGCGGTCGCGATCTCGACATCGTGAACCAAGTGGAACTCGTGGAGACCGCCAACCGCACGCGCGGCTGCCTGGAGAGCACCACCGAGGGTCTGGCGATGTGCGAAGTGGTCGAGCAACTGTCGCACGATCGCGAGCCGACGCCCGATCTCTACCGCATGCTGGTCGGCGCGTTGCGTCAGTTGAACACAAAGTATTCGGCGCTCGTGTTGCCGGCGCTGCAATTGCGCCTTCTGGCCGCTGAGGGTGTCGGACCATGCGTGGACCAATGCGTGGTGTGCGGAGTCGCCGACCAGCTCTGCAGTCTCGACGTTGCCGCAGGCGGCGCGCTCTGCCAGACCCATCGGCGTGCCGGAGCCACGAGCACAGAAGCCATCAGCGTCGTGAACCAGATACTCGCTGGGAAAGTGGCGGGTGTGCTCGCGCAAGACAGCATGGCGGAACGGACCATCGCCGAAGTGGTGGCGTATGCGCGGGCGGCGACCGAGCACCACCTCGAGCGTCGCATCAGATCGTCGTCGCTCTTCGAAGCACCGCGTATCGGGTAGTCGCGCGAAAGGTAGCGTGAAGCGAATGCCAGCGAAAGACTTGGAGCAAATCGTCAACCTCGCCAAGCGTCGCGGGTTTGCATTTCCGAGCGCCGAGATCTACGGCGGTTTCCGTTCGTCGTACGACTACGGTCCGCTCGGCGCGCTCATGCTGCGCAACGTGAAAGAGGCATGGATTCGCTCGGTCGTGCAGCAGCGCAACGACGTGGTGCTTATCGATGCTGCGATTCTCAACCCGCCGCAGACTTTCGAGGCGAGCGGCCACCTCGCCAACTTCAGCGACCCGCTGGTCGACTGCACCACGTGCAAGCGTCGCTTCCGCGAAGATCAGCTAGAAACGCGCGATTGTCCGCAAAAGATGAAGGGCTGCGCGTTCACCGATGCGCGCGCGTTCAACCTCATGTTCAAGACGCACGCCGGTCCGGTCGAAGGCTCGGGCACCGAGGTCTACCTGCGGCCCGAGACCGCCCAGGGCATGTTCGTCAACTTCGCCAATGTGCTCGCCACCAGCCGCAAGAAGCCGCCGTTCGGTATTGCGCAGGTCGGCAAGAGTTTCCGCAACGAGATCACGCCCGGCAACTTCATCTTCCGCACGCGCGAGTTCGAGCAAATGGAACTCGAGTTCTTCGTGCCGCCTGCCGAGAGCCCGCAGTGGTACGACTACTGGAAGACGCAGCGCCTCGAGTGGTACGTGTCGCACGGCGTGCCGCGCGACATGCTGCGCCTGCGCGAGCACGACAAAGACGAACTCTCGCATTACTCGGCGGGTACTTGCGACATCGAGTTCCTCTTTCCGTGGGGATGGGGCGAGCTCGAGGGCATCGCACAGCGCACCGACTACGACCTCACGCAGCACGCCAAGCACTCGGGGCAGCGTCTCGACTATTTCGACTCGGCCACCAACGAGCGTTACGTGCCCTATGTGGTCGAGCCAGCGGCGGGCGTCAACCGCACGATGGCGGCTTTCCTCTTGGCTGCCTACGACGAAGACGTCGTGAACGACGAGCCGCGCACGGTGCTGCGCCTGCACCCGCGCATCGCGCCGTACCAGATCGCCGTCCTGCCATTGTCGAAGAAAGACACGCTCACGCCGCTCGCGCAGGAAGTGTTCGGCATGCTCTCGTCGCGGTACATGTGCGACTTTGACGAGACACAGGCCATCGGCCGGCGATACCGACGCCAAGACGAGATCGGCACGCCGTGCTGCGTGACCATCGACTTTGATTCTCTGAATGACTCGAGCGTCACCGTGCGCGACCGCGACACGACGACGCAAGACCGCGTGAAGATCGACTCGCTGCTCGCGTATTTCTCCGATCGACTCGGCTTCTGACGCAGGCGTGACGAGCGGCGCCACCTACCTCGACGACATCGTCGCCTGGCACCGCCGTCGCGCCGCGAGCGACGACCGCGACCTCGCCGTGCTGCGACGTGACGCGCTGCAGAGCACGCCCCACGAGAGCAATCGCTTCGTCGACGCACTTCGAGCCACGCCGCAACTGGCGGTGATTGCCGAAGTCAAGCGTCGCTCGCCGTCGAAGGGTGACATCGCGGTCGACCTCGACGCTGGTGCGCTCGCCGAAGAGTACGCACGAGGAGGAGCCGCATGCGTCTCGGTGCTCACCGACGCACCGCACTTCGGCGGCTCACCCGCCGATCTGGCTGCGGCCCGCAGCGCCGGCCTGCCGATTCTGCGCAAAGACTTCACGGTCGACGAACGCGACGTGCTTGATGCGCGGTTGATGGGCGCCGACGCGGTGCTTCTGATCGTCGCCGCTCTGAGCGATCAGGAGTTGCGCCGATTCATGGAGGCCGCCGCCGAGATGAAACTGTCAGCGCTCGTCGAGGTGCACGACGAGGCAGAACTGGGTCGTGCGCTCGCCGCCGGCGCGACTCTCGTGGGCGTCAACCAGCGCGACCTGCGAACCTTCCGCGTCGACACACAGCGCGCCGAACGACTGGGCGGCCTCATGCCTGCCGGCGTGGTGGCAGTGGCCGAGTCGGGCATCACCAGCGCCGACGATGCTCGGCGTTGCGCGCGGGCGGGATACCGTGCGGTGCTCGTCGGCGAGCATCTCGTGCGCACCACCGATCGTGCGAAAGCGCTGAGTGAATTGCGGGTCGCACTACCGTCGTAATCACGATGTTCGTCAAGATCTGCGGCATCACCAACGAAGAGGACGCGTTGCTCAGCGTGGCGATGGGGGCGAGCGCCATCGGCTTCGTGTTCGCACCGTCGAAGCGCCAGATTTCGGTCGGTCGCTGTGCCGACATCGTGAAGCGCCTGCCGCCGGGTGTCATCACCGTCGGGGTCTTCCGTGACCACGACACCAAAAGCATCTCGCGCATCATGCGCGAAACCGGGTTGCGCGGCGTGCAGATGCACGGTCGCGAGACCGTGTCGGAAGTTGACACCGTGACCGGCGAGTTCGGCTGGGTGATGAAGGCCGTGGTCGCCGGCTCGCGCGATGCCGAGCAGTGCGACCGCTATCGCACGGATCTCATCTTGTTCGACGCGGCGAGCCCGGGCTCGGGGGAGACCTACGACTGGTCGCTTCTGTCGGAGGTGCCAAAGGGCGTGCGCTGCGTGGTGTCGGGCGGGCTCACCCCCGACAACGTGGCCGACGCCATCGCGCAGACGAAGCCATACGGTGTCGACGTGTCGAGCGGCGTCGAGCGCGAACCCGGTCGCAAAGACGCCACCAAGGTGCGTCGCTTCGTGCAGAATGCGTTGCAGGCATTCGAATCGTTGGAAGCGCGACACGACTGACCGTCACAGTCGTGCGCAGCCGAGCATGCGCTCGTAGCCTCTAACGAATGAGCGGTCTCGCCGCACCGACTTCTGCCGGGCGCTTCGGTGATTTCGGTGGGCAATACGTGCCCGAGACGCTGGTGCCCGCGTGCCAAGAACTCGAGCGCGCATTCCACGAGGCGTGGAACGACGCTGGCTTCCGCGGCGAACTCGCGCGGTTGCAGCGGGAATATGCGGGTCGCCCGTCGATTCTCACCGAGTGCCACAACCTGTCGAAGCAACTCGGCATCCGGCTCATTCTCAAGCGCGAAGACCTGAACCACACCGGCTCGCACAAGATCAACAACGTTCTCGGCCAAGCACTCCTCGCCAAGCGCATGGGCAAGAAGCGGTTCATCGCCGAGACGGGCGCAGGTCAGCACGGCGTCGCGTCGGCGACAGCGGCGGCGTTGCTCGGGCTCACCTGCAAGGTGTACATGGGTGCAGTGGATGTCGAACGACAGGCGCTCAACGTGTTCCGCATGCGGCTTCTTGGTGCGGAAGTCGAAGCGGCGCAATCAGGCAGCCGCACGTTGAAAGACGCGGTCAATGAGGCGATGCGCGACTGGGTGGCGAGCGTCGAGCATTCGTATTACTGCATCGGCTCGGTGATGGGCCCGCACCCGTATCCGTTCATGGTGCGCCAGTTCCAGAGTGTGATCGGCGACGAGGCGCGCGCGCAGGTGCGCGAACTCACCGGGCGTGATCCCGACGTGGTCACTGCGTGCGTCGGCGGCGGCAGCAACGCGATCGGCATCTTCAGTGGTTTCGTCGACACGCAAGCGCGTCTGGTCGGCGTCGAGCCGGCCGGTGGGGCAGCAGTGGGCCGCGGCATCCCCGGCGTCGTGCACGGTATGAAGAGTTTCTTGCTGCAAGACGAAGACGGCCAGGTGCAAGAAGCGCACTCGATCTCGGCGGGGCTCGACTACCCGGGAGTCGGGCCCGAACACTCGTATCTCGCGTCGATCGGTCGCGCGGAGTATCCGAGCGTCACCGACGCCGAAGTCATCGAAGGTTTCCAGTTGATGTCGCGCAGCGAGGGAATCATTCCGGCTCTCGAGTGCGCGCACGTGGTCGCATGGATTGCGCGCGAAGCACCGCGCATGCAGGGCCAGACCGTGCTCATGAATCTCTCGGGTCGCGGCGACAAAGATGTCGCGCAGATGATGCAGATTCTCGGCCCGTCGCTCGGCGCATCCGACCGATGACCGAAACATTGCCTCTCGAGTCGCACCTGCGCGGCGTGCGCGAGCGCGGCCGCAAGATTCTCGTGCCCTACGTGACTGGCGGAGTCGAGCACTGGCAAGACGCGGTGCGCGCAGCGGTGGCCAACGGCGCCGACGCGGTGGAGATCGGCATTCCGTTCTCCGACCCCGTGATGGACGGACCGGTCATCCAACGCGCCTCGAGCCTCGCTCTGCAGCAGGGTGCCACGCTTGCCAGTGTCGTGCGCGGCATCAGCGAGCTCGATGTTGGCGTGCCGCTCGTCGTGATGTGTTACTACAACACCGTTTTTCGCGCCGGACACGAACGTTTTGCCACGCAGGTGCGCGACGCTGGCGTGAGCGGTGTCATCGTGCCCGACCTGCCGCTCGAAGAATCTTCCGACTGGTGCAAAGCGGCCGACGACGCCGGGCTCGCCACCGTGATGCTGGCGGCACCCACGGCTCCCGACGACCGCCTGCCGCGCATCGCCGCGCGCTCGCGGGGCTTTGTGTATGCAGTCGGTCTGCTTGGTGTTACCGGCGAACGCGAATCGCTCGCGTCGAGCGCCGTAACCATCGCGGCACGAGTGAAACGAGCCACTGACTTGCCGGTGCTCGTGGGGGTCGGTGTGTCTGACGCAGCACAGGCAGTGGAAGCCTGCACGGTCGCCGACGGCGTGATTCAGGGTGCAGCGATCATGCGCCGTCTGCTCGACGATGGCGTGGACGAAGTGGGTCGGTTCGTCGGCGAGGTTCGCGCCGCGCTCGACGCACAGCCGCGCTGAGACGGCTCGTAGAAGCACGTCTCGCCACTAACTTGGTCGCATGCTCAAGCCCGGTGACAAAGCCCCAGCGATCGCGCTCGTCGACCAACACGGCGAAAAGCGCAGCCTCAAAGAATTCGCCAAGCGCAAAGTGCTCGTGTACTTCTACCCGAAAGCCGACACACCGGGCTGCACGCAGCAGTCGTGCCTCCTAAGCAAGATCAAAGACGACATCGGCCGCACCGCAATCATCGGCATCAGCCCCGACGCGCCAGCAAAACAACTGAAGTTCGACACGAAGTACAAGCTCGGCTTTCCGCTTTTAGCCGACGAGAGCCATACGGTCGCCAAGGCGTACAAGGTGTGGAAGAAGAAGTCGATGTACGGGCGCGAGTACATGGGCATCGAGCGCTCGGCGTTTCTCATCGATGGCGACGGCAAGATCATCCACGCGTGGTACAAGATTTCGCCGAAAGACACGCCGGCGTTCCTGCTCGAAGCGCTCGGCAAATAGGCGAATGACTACGCCTTCGGTGCCGTCGCAGCATCCGGCGCCAGCGTCGGTGTTGCCGCACCGCCCTCCGTTTCTCTTCGTCGACGTGATCGACGAACTCGTGGTAGGTAGTCGTGCGGTTGGTCGCTGGAAGTTGCGCGGCGACGAGTGGTTTTTCCCCGGACATTTTCCTGGTCGCCCGACACTTCCCGGAGTGCTCATGTGCGAGGCGATTGCGCAGGTCGGCGCTTATGCGCTGCTCGCTGATCCGTCGCGCAGCAGCAAGTTGCCGCTCTTCGGTGGGCTTGATGCGGCACGATTCCGCCGCCAAGTGGTGCCGGGCGACGAGCTCGTGATCACCGCCGAGCTCGGACGCATGAGCGCGCGCGCCGGCAAAGGTGGCGGCAACGTCACGGTGAAGGGCGAGCTCGCTTGCGAATGCGAGTTGATGTTCGTGCTCGTCGACCGCTGACGCGTCAGGAAGCGGGCGCGAGAATCACTGAGCCGTTGTGGCCGCCGAACCCGAAGTTGTTGCTGATGGTTGGCCCCGGCGTCCAGGCGCGTGGCGCGCCGATGACGACGTCGCAGGCGATGTCGTCGCCCAACACGGTGGTGTTTGCCGTCGGAGGAATCAGTGCGTGCTCGAACGACAAGAGCACCGCGGCAGCCTCGAGCGCTCCTGCCGCGCCGAGCGGATGCCCGGTGACGCCTTTGATGGAAGTGACTGGCGGAGTCGGTGAACCGAAGAGCGTTGCGACCGCCTGCGATTCTGCGGCGTCATTGAGCGGAGTCGAAGTACCGTGCGCGTTGACTTGGCGAATGTCGCTCGGCGCCAAACCCGCATCGTCGAGTGCTGAACGCATGCAGGCAATTGCACCCACGCCGCCTGGCGACGGGGCAGTGATGTGGTGCGCGTCGGCGTTGCTTGCCGCCCCGAGCACCTCCGCCAAGATCGTGGCGCCGCGCGTCACAGCGAGGTCGTAGCGCTCGAGCACAAACACCGCCGCGCCCTCGCCGAACACGAAGCCGTCACGGGTCGCGTCGAAAGGCTTGCTGCAGCCGGTTGTGGAGAGCGCGGTCATGTTGGCGAACCCCGCGACCGCGGTGATGGTGGCGGCCGACTCTGCTCCACCAGTCACGACCGCATCGCAACGGCCCCAAGCCACGAGCCGTGCGGCGTATCCGATGGCGTGTGTGGCGGCGGCGCACGCGGTGCAGATGGTCTCGGCGGGGCCCTGCAGTTTGTAGCGCATGGAAATCGCTGCGCCACACGCGTTGCTCATCATCATCGGCACGAGGAACGGCGACACGCGACGCTCGCCCTTCTCGACTCGCACGATCACTTGTTCTTCGAGCGTGCGCAAACCACCGATGCCGGTGCCAAAGATGCTGCCGATGCGCGCGTGGTCGTAGGGCAGGTCACCCGACTGCTGGAATGCTTCGCCGGCAGCGGCGAGCGCGAACTGCTCGACGCGGTCGGCGCGCCGTGCTTCTTTCGGGTTGGCGAAGTAGGGCTGCGGATCCCAGTCGGCGAGTTCGACCGTCTTGGCGCCGGTCACGCCGGGCCCGAGCAACCCTTTCCAAAACGCCTGCTTGCCGACACCGCACGGGGCGACGACGCCGTAACCGGTGACGGCAACGCGATGACCGGCTCCCTGCATCAGGGAGTGCTACTTGGTCTTGGCGACGATGAGATCGAAGGCTTGGCCGACGGTGGTGATGCCTTCGAGCTCCTGTTCGGGCACTTCGACGCCGAACTCGCTTTCGAGTTCCATCACGAACTCAACCAAGTCGAGGCTGTCGGCCTCGAGGTCTTCTTTGAAGCGCGCCTCTTTGGTCACCTTGGCGGCATCGACTGACAGCATGTTGACCGCGCACTTGGTGAAACGGTCGAAAAGTTCTTGGCTCACAATGGCCTCCTCGTCGAAACAGCCTACTTCGTCAGTGGCCCATACCGAGACCGCCGTCGACGGGGATGACGGCCCCCGTGATGTATGCGGCTTCGGGTGATGCAAGAAACGTGATGACCCCGGCGATCTCATCCACCGTGGCGATTCGCCCCAGCGGCACGAGTGCGGCGAACGCCGCAAGCTTCTCGTCGCCGAGCGCGCGCGTCATGTCGGTGTCGACAGGGCCCGGCGCCACCACGTTCACCGTGATGCTGCGACTGCCGAGTTCGCGGGCGAGCGAGCGCGCAAAACCAACGAGCCCCGCCTTCGACGCGGCGTAGTTGGCTTGGCCCGCTTGTCCGAGCAGGCCGACCACCGACGACACGAGGATGATGCGGCCCTTGCGCGCACGCAACATGCCTTGCGTCGCGCGCTTGGTCACGCGGTAGGCGCCGGTCAGGTTGGCGTCGATCACGTCGGCGAAGTCAGACTCTTTCATTCGCAGGAGCAGGCCGTCTTTGGTGATGCCTGCGTTCGACACGAGCACTTCGACTGGGCCGAGGCGTTGCTCTACTTCGTCGAATGCGCGGTCGACGTCGGCTGCTTTCGTCACGTCGCATTGCACCGCCACGAAATCGCCGCTCGGCGCCGTGGTGTTGTAGGTGACTGCGACTTTGTCGCCGAGCGCGGCGAATCGTTGCGCAGTGGCAAGGCCGATGCCGCGACTACCGCCGGTCACGAGTACGACACGGCTCATGGGTTCCTCCATTCGATCACCGCGCTCGCAGCGGTCATGCCGGCGCCGAAACCGACGAGCAACACGATGTCGCCGTCATGCAGGCGGCCACGGTCGGCGGCGTCAAATAGTGCGAGCGGAATCGACGCCGACGACGTGTTGCCCGTCTCGTGCAAGACGACGGCGGTCTTGTCGAGCGGAATCTGCAGTTGCCGGCAGGCGGCGTCGATGATGCGCAGGTTGGCTTGGTGCGGCACGCACAATGCGACGTCGGCAGTGGTGAGCCCGGCTTTCGCGAGCGACTTGTTCGCCGAGTCGACCATGATGCGCACCGCGCGGCGGAAGACTTCTTTGCCGTCCATGTGGATGTATCCGCCGACCTCGGCATACAGCAGGTGCTCGAGCGAGCCGTCGGCGTCGAGGTCCCAGCCGAGCAGCTGGCCGGCATCGTTCGTCGCCTCGACGACGGCGGCGCCCGAGCCGTCGGCGAACAAGATCGCAGTACCGCGATCGGCCCAGTCGGTGATGCGCGAGAGCGTGTCGGTGCCGATCACCAGCAGTCGTTTGGCGCCGATCGCCAGCAGTCCGTTGGCGACCACGTAGGCGTAGACGAAACCCGAGCACGCGGCATTCACGTCGAAGGCGCCGCAGCGCAGACCAAGCGCGTCTTGCACCGTCGCCGAAGTTGCCGGCACCGTGCGGTCGGGCGTGGTGGTGGAGAGCACGAGTCCGTCGATTGACGCCGGGTCGCAGCCCGCCATTGACATCGCGCGACGCGCCGACTCGATCGACAGTGACGCGGTGGTGCCGCCCACGTGTCGGCGCTTGATGCCGGTGCGCTCGACGATCCACTCGTCGTTCGTGTCCATCATCGCCGAGAGATCGTCGTTGGTCAGCACCTTCTCTGGCAGCGCCGTGCCCCAACCGGTGATGCGGCTGCCAGTCACGATCGAGACCTCAATACAGATTGCGTCATGATTGGGCTCGTAACCACGCGACAGGTTCGCGCATCGCGAGACGTTCGCCAGCGTGCGCGATGAAGTTCTGCAGCACCCCGTCGAACAGCGAGCGCACTTCGACTTCGCCGATGTGTCCGATGATCTGGCCAGAGTGGATGCGCGCGCCGTCGGCGAGACCTGCAAGCGGTGTGAAGACGCCCGCAGCAGGCGCAACCACGAGACGCTCGACGACGAAGAGATGCTCTCCCTCGTGCGCGGCCGGCGCCGGAGTCACCTCGCTCACCCAGGCGAGCAGCGCATCGAGTTCGTCGGGAGTCGACACGCTGATCGCGCGCGCAGAGTCGACGGTGCGCTTCACCATGCCGGTGAGCACGCCGCCGGGGCCGAGCTCGACGTAGCCGGCGATACCTTGCGCGGCGAGTTGTAGCAGCACGTGTTTCCAGCGCACGGGGCTGCACAACTGCGCCGACAGCAGCGACGCCCACTCGGCGCCTTCACTGTGCGAGAGTGCGTCGACGTTGGAGATGATCGGCACGTCGGAGTCACGAGGTTTGGCGTCGGCGATCGCCACTCGCAAACGGTCGCGCGCCGCCGCCATGAACGGTGTGTGGAAAGCGCCCGACACCGGCAACGGCATGACTTTCTTGGCGCCGAGTTCTTTGGCGTGCTTGGTTGCGGCGGCAACGCCTTCGGGCGAACCAGCGATCACCACTTGTCCGGGTGCGTTGTAGTTGGCGACCCACACGTCAGCGTCTGCGCGCCGACACGCGACTTCCACCTGATCGTCATCCAAGCCGAGCACCGCCGACATGACGCCGGGCGACTGCGTGCCTGCTTCATGCATCGCATCACCGCGCTCGATAACGAGGCGCACGCCGTCGTCGAAGCCGAGCGCGCCGTTGGCGGTGAGTGCGGTGTATTCACCGAGGCTGTGGCCCGCGCACACGCTCGGCTCAAGGCCGAGTCGCTCGACCGCATCAAGCACCATGAGGCTCGACACGAACGTGGTGAGCTGGGCGTTGCGGGTGTCTTTCAGAGTGTCGGCATCGGCATCGAGCAAGAGTGCGCCGACGTCGCGACCGCTGATGGCTGAGGCCTCCTCGACCAATTCCCAACTTTCGTGGTCGCGCCAGGGTCGCCCCATGCCGGGTCGCTGAGACCCCTGACCGGGGAAGAGAAACGCGAGCAACGAACCGACCTCCTGCGTGCGCCGAACGACGCTGTCTTCAGGCTACGAGACCACGAGGCGCGGTAGCGTTTTCGCGGCGTTGCCCGAGTGGCGAAATGGCAGACGCGACGGACTCAAAATCCGTTGCCTGTAAGGGCGTGTGGGTTCGACTCCCACCTCGGGCACCAACAGCATCAACAGCCGCAACGCATGCGGTCGTGCCAACCACTTCCGCCGTCGGTGGCGTCGTAGCCTGAAGAATCCGATGAGCGTGCAGTTACCGACGGGTATGTCGCAGCGCCTCGTGCGCCACCGGCTCGAGCGCAACGCCGCCACTCTCCGCGAGTTGCGCGAAGAACTTCGGCTGTCGCGCGAACAGCACGATGTGTTGCGCGAGCAGGCCGACGAGTGCGAACTGCGCGCGATGGTCTCCGAGACACCGTATGCGCAGGCAGAGCACCGCGAGGCACACGGCCACGCCAACGCGCTCGCCGCGCACCTGCGCGCCCTCGAGCAGTCGATTGCCGACTTGGAGCGCGAGCAGGACGCGCTGCTTGATCGTCTCGCACACGACGAGGCGTAGAGTCTGGCCGTGACCACCATCGTCATCGCCGAAGACGAGGCGATCATCCGCCTCGACTTGCGCGAGTTGCTTGAGGAAGAGGGTTACCAAGTGGTCGGCGAAGCCGGGCGCGGCGACCAGGCGGTCGAACTCGCGCGCAATCTGCGGCCCGACCTCGTAATCCTCGACGTGAAGATGCCTGGCATGGACGGCATCGAGGCGGCCCGCCAGATCACTTCAGAGGGAGTCTGCGCGGTGCTGATGCTCACGGCCTTCAGCCAGCGCGAAGTGGTGGAACAGGCGCGCGACGCCGGCGCAGTTGCATATTTGGTGAAGCCGTTCCAGAAACAAGATCTTGTTCCAGCGATTGAGCTCGCGACCGCCCGCTACGCCGAGACCAAGGCGCTCGCCGCCGAAGTGAGCGAACTCACCGAGCGTCTCGAGGTGCGCAAGCTGCTCGACCGCGCCAAAGGCCGGCTCATTGACGCGCACGGCATGAAAGAAGCCGACGCGTTCTCGTTCATCCAGAAGTCCGCAATGGCGGGCCGCACGACGATGCGCGCGGTCGCCGAGTCGGTGCTGAGAGGCGAGACCGCACCCGCTACATGAAACTGCTGGCCCTCGACGGCAACTCGTTGGCCTACCGCGCGTTCTTCGCGCTGCCCGACACGATGGCCACCGTCGACGGCGAGGTCACCAATGCCGTCTTCGGGTTCTGCTCGATGTTCGCCACTCTCGTGAAAGACCACGACCCCGACGGCATCATCGTGGTGTTCGACCGAAAAGAAAAGACGTTCCGTCACGAAGCCGCGCCCGAATACAAAGCGCAGCGCGAGAAGCAACCCGAAACGTTGTACTCGCAGATGGACGTCATCAAAGGTCTGCTCGCCTCGGCCGGCGTGCTGACGCTTGACAAAGCCGGCTACGAGGGCGACGACATCATCGCCACCATCGCGGCCAACATCGGTAAAGACGACGAGCTGTTGATCGTCACGGGCGACCGCGACTCGTACCAACTCGTGCGCGATCCGCAAGTGCGGGTGGTCTACAACCTGCGCGGCGTGACCGAATATGCCATCTACGACGAAGCCGGCATCAAGACGCGCACCGGGGTGACGCCCGCGCAATACGCCGACTATGCAGCGCTGCGCGGCGACCCGAGCGACAACTTAGAAGGCGTGCCCGGCGTGGGGGAGAAGACGGCGGCCAAGCTCATCAACGCCTACGGCACGCTCGAGGCGGTGTTCGACCACGCCGACGAACAGACACCGAAGTTGCGTGAATCCTTGCACGCGTCGCGCGAGCGTGTGCTGCGCAACGCACGGCTGATGCGCCTGGCCACCGACGTGCCGGTCGAGCTCGACCGTGCGCGGTTCGCGCCAACACCCGATGTCGCCGCGGTGCAGGCGGTCTTTGCGCGACTCGAGTTCTCGGCGATCGCCGGACGCTGGAAGCCGTTCTTCGCGAAGTTTGCAGCGACACAACCGGCAACGACGCAGCGGGCAACGACCCAGCCAGCAATAGCGCAGCCGGCAACGCCTACCCCCGACAACGTGTTGCGCACGAACATCACACGCGTGACGACGCCAGCCGACGCCGTCGCCGCACTGCAGGGCGACGCCCGAACACCCGTCGCGCTTGCCGCTGCATGGGAAGGCGAACCTGGTCGCAGTGCACTCGTCGGTCTCGTAACCTCGCGCGGCACGCTCGTCGACAGTGCGGTGTCGTGCACGTCCATCCCCGCGGCGATGCTCGCCGACAAGAAGGTGGCAAGTGCGCTACGCGACTCTTCTCACTTCGTGGTCAACGACGCTCGCAATTTGATGCGCGGGCTGCTGGCCATCAACATCGACATCAAGCAGCTCGGTTTCGACACGGCGATTGCCGCGTATCTGGTGGAGGCCGAGTCGGGTTCGTACGACGCGGCCGGCATCGCACGGCGCTGGTTGAAGCGTCTCGTGGCCGCAGCAGAAGGTGCACCCGACGGCGAATTGAACTTCGATGCGTCGGCGAGCGACACCGCACTGCACGACGCGAGCATCGACGCCGCAGTCGCAGCGCTGGCGGCACCGCTCTTGCGCGCCGCACTCGACGATGCGGGGTTGGCGAAGTTGTATCGCGACACCGAACTTCCGCTCGTGCGAGTGCTCGCCAAGATGGAACACGCCGGCATCGGAGTCGACCGCGAGCAACTCGCTGCGCTCGAGCGCGACCTTCGCGCGCGCAGCACGGCGCTCGCGGCGGAACTGCACCGGCTCGCCGGGCGCGAGTTCAACGTCAACTCGACCCAACAACTCGGCAAGATTCTTTACGAAGAGAAAGGTCTCTCGGGCGGCAAGCGCACGAAGTCGAAGAAGAGCCCGAGCACCGACGCGGCGACGCTGGAGAAGATCCGCGACGAGTGGCCCGAGTTCATCGACGCCTTGCTGTCGTACCGCGAGACGGAGAAGCTGCGCGCCACCTACGCCGAGGGCTTGCTCGCCACCGTCGCCGACGACGAACGCATCCATGCGAGTTTCAACCAGACCGTCGCACGCACGGGCCGCTTGTCGAGCGACCAGCCGAACCTGCACAACATCCCGGTGCGCACCGACGCAGGTCGAGTGTTCCGCGAGGCGTTCGTGCCGCGCGCAGGGTGCGAGTTTCTGGTCGCCGACTACAACCAGATCGAACTGCGGTGCATCGCCCACTTGGCACAAGACCCCGGGCTCTTGCGCGCGTTCAACGACGGCGTCGACATCCACCGCGCGACAGCAGCTCAGGTGTTCGGCGTGGCGCTCGATTCGGTGACCACTGAGCAACGCAGCAAAGCCAAGATGGTGTCGTACGGCTTGGCCTACGGCATGGAGGCCTATGGTCTCGCGCAACGCCTCGGCATCGAAGTGGGGGAGGCGAAGCAGATTCTCGACGCGTACTTCGCGGCGTTTCCGCGCGTGCAGAAATATATGAATGACACCGTCGCCGCGGCGCGCAAATCGGGTTACACCACCACGCTCTTCGGGCGGCGCCGCCAGATCGAGGGGTTCGGCGGCAACCGCATGGTCGACGCCGCAGCCGCACGCATGGCGATGAACGCCGGCATCCAGGGGCTCGCCGCCGACATCTTCAAGATTGCGTTGGTGGCCATCGACGAACGGCTCGAGTCAGGCGGATTCGCGAGCCGACTCGTGCTCCAGGTGCACGACGAAGTCATCGTGGAGGTCGAGCATGCCGAGCGCGAGGCGGTCGGGGCACTCGTCTTGGATGCGATGCACGATGCGGCGAGTCTCGATGTGCCGCTCGTGGTGAATTCGTCGTGGGGTGCGAGTTGGGCGGCGGCAAAGGTAGCCTGACCCGTCCGCCCGACGAGGGCGACGAATACCGTCCCATCCCTACTCTCCCTATCCACCGAAAGAATCCCATGACCGATACGACCCTCAGCCCCGCCTCAGCGATGGGCACCTTCGACCAGAGCGGCAATTACGTTCCCCGCAAAATCACCGAACGCGACGCATCGTTCGCCGAAGAATTCGCCAACACCTTCCGCGACATCAAAGAAGGCAAGCTCGTCACCGGCACCGTGGTGCGCATCACCCGCGAAGAAGTGCTCGTCGAGATCGGGTTCAAGACCGAGGGCGTCATCCTCGCGCGCGAACTCACCATCCGCCAAGACGTCGACCCGGCGACCGTCGTGAAGCTCGGCGAAACGATCGAGGCGCTCGTGCTCACCCTCGAAGACAAAGAAGGTCGTCTGCTGCTCTCCAAGAAGCGTGCGCAGTACGAGCGTGCCTGGGGCGAAGTCGAGCGCGTGAAGAACGAAGACGGCGTCGTCGAAGGTCTCGTGATCGAAGAAGTGAAGGGCGGCCTCATCGTCGACATCGGTCTGCGCGGTTTCTTGCCGGCATCGCTCGTCGAGCTGCGCCGCGTGAAAGATCTCGCGCCGTACGTAGGCCAGAAGGTGCAAGCCAAGATCCTCGAGCTCGACCGCAACCGCAACAACGTCGTGTTGTCGCGTCGCGCGGTGCTCGAAGCCACGCAGCGCGAGAGCCGCGACGGCTTCCTCGTCAACCTGAAGGTCGGCGAAGTGCGCAAGGGTCGCGTTTCGTCGGTGGTCGCCTTCGGCGTGTTCGTCGACTTGGGCGGCATGGACGGACTCATCCACGTGTCAGAACTCTCGTGGAAGCACGTCGACAACCCGGCCGACATCGTGAAGATCGGCGACGAAGTCGACGTGAAGGTGCTCGAGATCGACAACGAGCGCGAGCGCATCAGCCTGTCGCTGAAGGCCACGCAGCCCGACCCATGGCAGACGTTCGCCGCTGGTCACGCCGCCGGCCAACTCGTCTACGGTCGCGTCACCAAGATCGTGCCGTTCGGCGCGTTCGTGCAAGTCGGCGACGGCATCGAAGGTCTCGTGCACATCTCGGAGATGTCGACGCACCACGTCGAAGCCCCCGAGCAGGTGGTCACCCCGGGCGAAGAGCTGTGGGTGAAGATCATCGATCTCGACCTCGCGCGTCGTCGCATCAGCCTGTCGATCAAGCAGGCGGCAGAGGGCGGCGAACTCGCGCCTGAGTACCGCGACCAGTTCAAGGCCGACGAGCAGGGCAACTGGGTCGGCGCCGACGAGGCCTCGCGCGAAGCCGCGTGGGGCGACATGTACCAGACCGGGGAACAGGCTGGGGATCAGTCCGGGGAACAACCCAGCGCCTGATTCACACACGACGGTGACGCGATGATTCTCGTCGGGCTCACCGGAGGAATCGGGGCGGGCAAGTCGGTCGTCTCGACGCAACTTGCTCAGCATGGCGCGGTGATCGTCGACGCCGACGACATCGTGCGGCGCCTGCAACAGCCCGGGCAACCCGTCTTGCGAAAGATGGTGGAGCACTTCGGCGAAGAGATCCTGTTGCCGAGCGGACACCTCGACCGTGCACGATTTGCGGCGCGGGTGTTCGGCGACAAAGAAGCTCTTGCGGCGCTGAATGCCATCGTGCATCCCGCGGTCGGCGCCGAGATGATGGCTCAGATCGACGCACGACGCGATACCGACGCAGTCGTGGTGCTCGACGTGCCGCTCCTGGTCGAGAACCCGCGCACCGGTCTGTGCGGCGTGCTCGTGGTCGACCTCGACCCGGAGGTGGCGGTGGCTCGGCTCGTTGCGCAACGCGGGCTCGAAGAACACGACGCTCGCGCCCGAGTGGCTCGCCAAGCGTCGCGTGCGCAGCGACGCGCAGCGGCCGACTGGATCATCGACAACTCGGGTTCGCGCCTCGATCTCGCGCGCGAGATTGCCGCCGCATGGCGATGGATGTGCTCCCTGCCACCTGCGAGCGCCGACGCTGGTCGGATGGCGAGGTCACCCGACTCCTAGCCTTGGCGCGTGGTCGACACTCGCGCCAAGCACGCGTTCAAAGTGGTGTCGGAGTACCAGCCGGCCGGCGACCAACCGACTGCCATCGCCGCACTTGCCGACGGCATCGAGCGCGGCGAACGATTTCAAACGCTGCTGGGCATCACGGGGTCGGGCAAGTCGGCGACCATCGCCTGGACCATCGAGCGCGTGCAACGGCCGACGCTCATCCTTGCGCCCAACAAGAGCCTGGCCGCCCAGCTCGCGCAAGAGATGCGCGAGTTCTTCCCCGATAATCGCGTCGAGTACTTCGTTTCGTATTACGACTACTACCAACCCGAGGCCTACATACCGTCGAGCGACACCTACATCGAAAAGGATTCGTCGATCAACGACGAGATCGACCGGCTGCGCCACTCGGCCACTGCTGCATTGCTCACGCGACGCGATGTGATTGTGGTGGCGTCGGTCAGCTGCATCTACGGCATGGGCGACCCCGATGAATACAAAGGTCACTTGCTCGAGTTGCACCAGGGCGTCGACTACGACCAGCAGAGCATCTTGCGTCGCTTGGTCGACCTGCAATACGAACGCAACGACACCGCGCTCGGACGCGGCAACTTCCGCGTGCGCGGCGACACCATCGAGATTCACCCGGCGTACGAAGAAACCGTCACGCGCGTGGAGATGTTCGGCGACACCGTCGAGCGCATCACGGTGGTCGACCCGGTGACGGGGGAGTCGCTGTCGTCGCCCACCGAGATACTCGTGTTTCCCGCCACGCACTACGTGGCGGGCGAGGAGCGCATGCGCGACGCCATGAAGCGCATCGAGGCTGAGCTCGCTGATCGGCTGGCGTGGTTCAACGAGAACGGCAAGTTGCTCGAAGCGCAGCGTCTCGGCATGCGCACGCGCTACGACATGGAGATGATCGAAGAGATGGGCTACTGCAACGGCATCGAGAACTATTCGATGCACATCGACGGCCGTTCGCCCGGCCAGCCGCCGTTCACGCTGCTCGACTACTTCCCAGATGACTACCTGCTCGTCGTCGACGAGAGCCACGTGGCGGTGCCGCAGCTCTACGGCCAGTTCGCCGGCGACCGCGCCCGCAAGACCGTGCTCGTCGAGCATGGCTTCCGCTTACCGAGCGCGATGGAAAACCGCCCGCTTCAGTTTGAAGAGACGCTCGAGCGAGTGAACCAGTGCATCTTCATGTCGGCCACGCCCGCCAAGTTCGAGCTGCAGAACTCTTCGCAGGTGGTCGAACAAATCGTGCGTCCCACCGGCCTCGTCGACCCCGAAGTGATCGTGAAGCCGACCAAGGGCCAGATCGACGACATCATCGTCAACGTGAACCAGCGCGTGGAGAAGGGCGACCGCGTGCTCATCACGACGCTCACCAAGAAGATGGCCGAAGACCTCACCGAGTACCTGCTCGAACAAGGCCTGCGCGTGCGCTACCTGCACTCGAACATCGACACCATCGAGCGCATCGAGATCTTGCGCGCGCTGCGCCTCGGCGAGTTCGACGTGCTGGTCGGCATCAACCTCTTGCGCGAAGGCTTGGACCTGCCCGAGGTGTCGCTCGTCGCCATTCTCGACGCCGACAAAGAAGGCTTCCTGCGCAGCGAGACGTCGCTCATCCAAACCATCGGTCGCGCGGCGCGCAACGTCGATGGCCAGGTCATCATGTACGCCGACAAGCGCACCGCGGCGATGGATTCGGCGATCTCGCTCACCAACGCGCGACGCGAGCGCCAGATCGCCTACAACAAAGAGCGCGGCATCGAACCCAAGACCATCCGCAAGGCGGTGGGCGACATCCTTTCGCTGCTGCGCCCCGACGACACCGCGCCGCATCCGGGCAAGGGTCGCCGCGCCTCGCGCGAACGCGACAAGGTCATCCGCGACCTGCGCGCGCTCGGCACGAGCGAGTTGGAGCGTCTCATCCAGATGCTCGAAGAGGAGATGCATCAAGCAGCCGCCGACCTGCACTTCGAGCAGGCCGCGCGGTTGCGCGACGAAATCCGCGAACTACGTCGCGAGGTTCGCGAAGGAAAGCCGACTAGTTAGGGTGACGCCGTGACCGACTCGATCATCATCAGGGGAGCCCGCGAGCACAACCTGAAGAACATCAACCTCGAGTTGCCGCGCGACCGCTTGGTCGTGCTCACCGGGTTGTCGGGCTCGGGCAAGTCGAGCCTCGCTTTCGACACCATCTACGCCGAAGGCCAGCGCCGCTATGTGGAGAGCCTCAGCGCGTACGCGCGACAGTTCCTCGGCCAGATGGACAAGCCCGACGTCGACGTCATCGAGGGTTTGTCGCCGGCGATCTCCATCGACCAGAAGTCGGCGTCGCGCAACCCGCGTTCGACCGTGGGCACCATCACCGAGGTGTACGACTACCTGCGCCTGCTGTACGCGCGCATCGGGGTACAGCACTGCGTGCACGACGGCGCGCGACTCACCAAACAGACGCCCGAACAGATCGTCGACCAGATTCTCGAGCTGAAAGACGGCACGCGGTTCCAGGTGCTCGCGCCGGTCGTGCGGGGACGCAAAGGCGAGTACGACTCGCTGCTCGTCGACCTGCTGGGCCAGGGTTTCACCCGCGCGCGCGTCGACGGCACGGTGGTCGACATCGCCGAGTTCCAGAAGTCGGGCAAGAAACTCGCGCGCTACGAGCAGCACACCATCGACGTGATCGTCGACCGTCTCGTGCGCAAAGACGGAATCACGCGACGACTCACCGACAGCATGGAGACCGCGCTGCGGCTGGCCAACGGTGTGGCGACCGTGGAAGTGATGGGCAAAGCCGAAGAAGTTGCCGAGACGCTGAACTTCAGCCAGCAACTCGTGTGTCCGAAGTGCAGCACGTCGTACGAAGAATTGGCGCCGCGCAACTTCTCGTTCAACACGCCATACGGTGCGTGTGAGAAGTGTCTGGGGCTTGGCACCACGTTCGAGGTGGACTCCGAACTCGTGGTGCCCGACCCCGACCTCAGCATCAGTCAAGGCGCCATCGCACCGTGGCGCAGCGCACACACGATGTACTTCACGCGCATGCTCGAGGCGGTTGCCGAAGAAGAGGGCATCGACACCGACAAGCCGTGGGCCAAGCTGACCGCCAAGCAGCAGAAAATCATCATGCACGGTCTCGGCGACAACGTCATCGTGAAGTATCGCAACAGGTATGGGCGCACGCGCGAGTACTCGACCACGTTCGAAGGCGTGATCCCGTGGTTGAAGCGCCGCCATGAAAGCGCCGAGAGTGACTACCAGCGCGAGCAATACGAGAGCTACATGCGCGAGAAGCCCTGCTCGGCGTGCAAGGGCGCGCGACTCAAGCCGGAGTCGCTCGCCGTGAAGGTGAACGACAAGTCGATTGCCGAGGTCTGCGATTTCTCCATCGGCGAGTCGGCGAAGTTTCTCGCCGACCTGCGGCTCAACAAGCGCGACAAAATGATCGCTGAGCGCATCACCAAAGAAATCAACGCTCGCCTCGGGTTCTTGCTCGACGTCGGCCTCGACTACTTGACGCTCTCGCGCTCGGCGGGCACGCTCGCAGGCGGCGAGGCGCAACGCATCAGGCTCGCGAGCCAAATCGGCTCGGGTCTTGTCGGCACGCTCTACGTGCTCGACGAACCGTCGATCGGCCTGCATCAGCGCGACAACCACCGCCTCATCGACACGCTGCACCGGCTGCGCGACCTCGGCAACACCGTGCTCGTGGTCGAGCACGACGAAGACACCATTCGCGCCAGCGACTGGATCGTCGACATTGGCCCGGGTGCCGGCGAGCACGGCGGGGCAGTGGTGTACAGCGGGCCGGTGAAGGGCATCGAGAAAGCTGCCGATTCGGTGACCGGTGCGTATCTGTCTGGCAAGTCGCGTATCGAGGTGCCCCAGAAACGCCGCGCCGTCGGTACCGACGCCCTCGTCGTGAAGGGCGCGCGCGAGCACAACCTGAAGCAGATCGACGTACGAATTCCGCTCGGATGCTTCGTCGCCGTGACGGGCGTGTCAGGCAGCGGCAAGAGCACGCTGGTGCGCGACATCTTGCTTCCGGCGCTGATGCAGAAGATCTACAAGAGCAAAGAGTCGCCGGGTCGCCACAAGAGTGTCACGGGCATCGACAAACTCGACAAGGTAATCGACATGGACCAGTCGCCGATCGGGCGCACGCCGCGATCGAACCCGGCGACGTACACCGGCGTATTCGACGAAATTCGCAAATTGTTCGCCAACGCCCCTGAGGCCAAGGTGCGCGGCTATCAGCCGGGGCGGTTCTCGTTCAACGTGTCGGGCGGTCGCTGCGAGGCGTGCTCGGGCGACGGCACGATTCGCATCGAGATGCAGTTCCTCCCCGACGTGTACGTGCCGTGCGAAGTGTGCAAGGGCGCGCGCTACAACCGCGACACTCTGCAAATTCGCTTCAAGGGCAAGAACATCGCCGAGGTGCTCGACATGCCGATCAGCGAGGCGGTCGAGTTCTTCTCGAACCAGCCGCGCATCGCGCGCCACTTGCAGACGCTCGTCGATGTGGGCCTCGGCTACGTACGGCTCGGACAATCGGCGCCCACCTTGTCGGGCGGCGAGGCCCAGCGCGTCAAGTTGGCGAGTGAACTCGCACGACGATCGACGGGTCACACCATTTACTTGCTCGACGAGCCGACGACCGGCCTGCACTTCGAAGACGTGCGGCGCCTCCTCATCGTGCTCGCACGATTGGTCGACCAGGGCAACACGGTGCTCGTCATCGAGCACAACCTCGACGTCATCAAGACGGCCGATTGGCTGATCGACCTCGGCCCCGAGGGTGGCGACGGCGGAGGCACGATCGTCGCCGAGGGCACGCCCGAGCAAGTGGCGAAGGTGAAGGGCAGCCACACCGGCCGGTTCTTGGCCGACGTGCTGCGCGGCTGACCGCTTCGCATGCAGCGACCCGACACGTCGAGCATTCCGACTGGTCCGGGCTCGTACCAATTCAAAGACGCTCACGGGCGCATCATCTACGTCGGCAAAGCCGCCAACCTGCGCGCACGCGTGACCAGTTACTTCGCCGACCCCGACCTGCTGCACAGTCGCACCGCAGCGATGGTGTCCGCGGCGCACGAGGTGACGTGGATCGAGGTGAACAGCGAAGTTGCGGCACTGATGCTGGAGTACAACCTCATCAAGCAGCACCGACCGCGCTTCAATGTGCGGCTGCGCGACGACAAGAGCTACCCGTTTCTCGCTGTCACCCTCGACGAAGAGTGGCCGCGTGCCGTGGTGATGCGCGGACGCAAACGCAAAGGAACCAAGTACTTTGGGCCGTACGCACACGCCTGGGCGATTCGCGACACCCTCGACGCACTGTTGCGCACCTTCCCCGTGCGCACATGTTCGCCGGCGAAATTCCGTCAGCACGAGCGACTCGGTCGGCCGTGTCTGCTCTTCCATATCGAGAAGTGCTCGGGCCCGTGCGTCAACGAAGTCGCCAAAGACGACTACGCGCGCCACGTGTCTGGTCTCGTGCGATTCTTGGGCGGCGACACCGACGATGTGCGCGAACACATCGCCAATGAGATGTCGGCCGCGTCGGTGCGCGAGGAGTTCGAAGATGCCGCCCGCCTGCGCGACCGGCTTGGCGCCATCGACCGCGCGCTCGAGCGCCAGTTGATGGTGGGCGAGCGGGGCGACGACTTCGACACCGTGGCACTCGTCGACGGCGAACTTGAGGCCAGCGTGCATGTGTTCTACGCCCGCAAAGGCCGGGTGCTCGGCAGCAACGGCTACATCGTCGACAAGTCGGAGGATCTCACGCTGCCCGAACTGATGCGCCGCGTGATCGTCGACTTGTATGCCGACGAACCTGCACTCGGCTGGCCCAAGGAAGTAATGGTGTCGGTCGAGCCAGAGGACGCGAGCGCGTGCGAGACGATGCTGCGCGAGCGACGCGGCACCCAGGTGGAGATCCGCGTGCCGCAGCGCGGCGATCGGCGCGAACTCATGGCGACGGTGGCCAAGAACGCCGGCGACGCGCTCGTGCGTCACAAGCTGAAGCGGGCGAGCGACCACAACTCGCGCAGTCGAGCGATTTCTGAGCTGCAAGACCAACTCGGTTTGTCGCAGGCACCGCTTCGCATCGAGTGCTTCGACATGGCGCACCTGCAGGGCAGCGACTACGTCGGCTCGATGGTCGTGCTAGAAGACGGCCTGCCGCAAAAGCGCGAATACCGCAAGTTCAAGGTGAAGACGGTCGCCGGCAACGACGACTACGCAGCGATGCGCGAGGTGCTCTCCCGGCGACTCGCGGCCTACGTGGCCGAACGCGACGCACCGGCAGAGGAGCGCGGGGAGAAGCCCGGGCGCTTTGCGTATCCGCCGCAGTTGCTCCTGGTCGACGGCGGCAAGGGGCAGTTGAACGTCGCCGTCGAAGTGTTGCGCGAGCTCGGGCTCGAAGACGAGATCAATGCGGCGTCACTCGCCAAGCGCTTCGAAGAGGTGTTCGTGCCCGACCGCGCCGAACCGATCCGAATTCCGCGCGGGAGCGAGGCGCTCTACATGTTGCAAGTGGTGCGCGACGAGGCGCATCGGTTCGCCAACACCTTCCACCGCGAACGGCGCAGCAAGCGCATGAAGGCGAGCGAACTCGACGGGATTCGCGGCCTCGGCCCGAAGCGTCGCGAGTCGCTGCTCGCCGCGCTCGGAGGCATCGGTGCGATTCGCGAAGCGAGCGTCGAGCAACTCTCCGTTCATCTGCCCGCCGACGTCGCGCAAGCCGTGCACGATCGACTGCACCCGCCTCAGTAGCGTTTCGGCGTGGCCGAGATTCTCCTCATCACCGGATTGTCGGGGGCGGGGCGCTCGCAGGCGGCCGACACGCTGGAAGATCTCGGCTGGTTCGTCGTCGACAACATGCCGGTCGAGTTGGTCGACAAGTTCGTCGAGTTGGCCGGAGTATCAGCCGACAAGACCTCGCGTCTCGCGCTCGTCGTCGGAGTTACCACGCAACAGACCGATGCGGTGCGACTCGTGCCGCGACTTCGCGGCGCGGGCCACGACGTGCGCATCTTGTTCTTGGAGGCCTCCACCCAATCGCTCGTGAAGCGCTACACCGAGTCGCGCCGCAAGCACCCGCTGCGCACCGAGACCGGCACGGTGTCAGAGGCGATAGAGCACGAGCGCGACCTTCTCGAGCCGGTGCGCGAAGTCGCCGACAAGGTCATCGACACGACCTCGCTGCAACTCGCACAGTTCAAGGCGCAGATGACCGAGTTGTTCTCTTTCGAAGACCTGCCCGACACTTTGCAGGTGTCGGTGATGTCGTTCGGGTTCAAGCACGGCCTGCCGCTCGACGTGGACTCCGTGTTCGACGTGCGATTCATCCCCAACCCGCACTACGACGAGGCACTGCGCCCGATGAGCGGGCTCGACGAGCCGGTGCGACGATTCGTGCTCGAGCAGCCGGCGACGCGCGACTTCCTCGACCGCGTCGAAGAATTGTTCGCGTCATTGATTCCCGCGTACCGCAACGAGGGCAAGAGCTATCTCACCATCGCGGTCGGCTGCACCGGCGGACGTCATCGTTCGGTCGCCATCGCCGAAGCGCTCAGCCTGCGCTTGGCAAACCGGGGCGTGCAGGCGCGCGTGGCGCACCGCGACATCGAAAAGAACTAGCGTCGCTGCGCATGACCGTACGAGTAGGAATCAACGGCTTCGGCCGAATCGGGCGCAGTTTCTGGCGCGCAGTGCAAAAGAGCGGGGCGGACGTGGAGATCGTCGCCGTCAACGACCTCGGCGACAAAAAGACGATGGCGCACCTGCTCAAGTACGACTCGGTGATGGGCGTGCTGCCCGACACCATTTCGGCGACCGACGACGGCATTCTGGTGAACGGCAAGGCGCTGCGCGTGCTCTCCGAGCGCGACCCCGCCAAGTTGCCGTGGAAGTCACTCGGCGTCGACGTCGTGGTCGAGTCGACCGGCTTCTTCACCGAGCGCGACAAGGCTGCGGCGCACCTCGCCGGCGGAGCACGCGTGGTCGTGATCTCCGCACCCGCGACCGGCGCCGATGCGACGTTCGTCTACGGAGTCAACCATGCCGACTTCGACGCAAAGAAACACCAGGTGGTGTCGAACGCGAGTTGCACGACCAATTGCTTCGTGCCGCTCGTCAAGGTGCTCGACGATGCCTTCGGCGTGGTGAACGGCATGATGACCACGGTGCACGCCTACACCGGCGACCAGATGCTCGTCGACGGCCCGCACAAAGACCTGCGCCGTGCCCGCGGAGCCGCCATCAACATCACGCCTACATCCACCGGGGCAGCGCGCGCCACGAGCCTCGTGATGGCAGCAATGAAAGGCAAACTCGACGGCACCGCGCTGCGCGTGCCGATTCCGACCGGGTCGATCACCGACTTCGTCGCCAACCTCGCCAAGCCCGCCAGCGTCGACGAGATCAACACTGCGTTCAAGTCGGCAGCCGCTGGTGCGATGAAGGGTGTGCTCGAGTACTGCACCGACCCGATCGTGTCGAGCGACATCGTCGGCAACCCGCACAGCTGCGTGTACGACGCCGACCTCACGATGAGCATGGGAACACTCGTGAAGGTGCTCGGCTGGTACGACAACGAATGGGGATACTCGAACCGGCTCGTCGACCTCACCGCGCACATCGGCAAGTCACTCTCCTGACGTTGCGCCACGCGACACGATTCAACGCGACACGATTCAACACGACGCAGCACACCACAACATGAAACTCCCGCTCCTGGAAGACCTCGGCGACGTGCGCGGCAAGACCGTGCTGGTGCGCACCGACTTCAATGTGCCGATGACCGGGCCCGACGACGCGCGCACGATCACCGACGACTTTCGTATTCGTGCCGCGTTGCCAACCATCACGTGGCTGACCGAGCGCGGGGCGAAAGTGGTATGCGCGAGCCATCTCGGTCGCCCGAAAGGTGCACCGGCGGCAAAGTATTCGATGGCACCGGTACGCACACGACTCGCCGAACTCGCACCTGGTGTCGAGTTGCTCGAGAACCTGCGGTTCTCGCCGGGCGAGGAAGGCAACGACGAGGCATTCGTAGCGCAACTCGTGCGCGGCATCGACTGCTATGTGAATGACGCGTTTGGTGCCGCCCACCGCGCCCACGCTTCGATCGTCGGGCCGCCGCGCACGCTGCCGTCGGCGGCGGGACGGCTCATCCAGCGCGAGGTCGAAGTGGTCGATGCGCTACGCAACAAACCCAAACGACCGCTCGTGGCGGTCTTGGGCGGCGCAAAGGTGAGCGACAAGCTCGGCGTCATCGACGCGCTCGTCACGTTGTGCGACCAGTTGCTGATCGGCGGCGGCATGTGCTTCACGTTTCTCGCCGCACAGGGCCACCCAGTCGGTGACTCGATCTGCGAACGCGACCAAGTCGACCACTGCCGCGACCTGCTGGCCAAGTATCCGTCGATCATGCTGCCCGAAGACATCATCGGGCTCGACGCCGACGGCGTGTACGCCACGTTCGGACGGCGCTTGCCCGACGGCGCCAAGGGCATGGATATCGGGCCCGGCACGGCGGCCGCATTCGGCGACGCCATCATGGACGCGCGCAGCGTGTTCTGGAACGGCCCGATGGGTGTTTTCGAAGACGCGCGATTCGCCAAGGGCACGCGTACTGTGGCTCAGGCGATGGCAGACACGAAGGCATTCACCGTGGTCGGCGGGGGAGACTCCGCCGCGGCGCTCGCGCAGTTCGGTCTCGCCGACGACGTCGACCACGTGTCGACCGGCGGCGGCGCATCGCTCGAGTTCATCGAGTTCGGCGACCTGCCCGGCTTGCGCGCACTGAGGGAGGCTCCGAATGCCAAGTGAACGTGTTTCGGGTGATCGCACGCCGATCGTGAGCGGCAACTGGAAGATGAACAACAACCACTTCGAAGCAATTCAGTGCGTGCAGAAGCTCGCCTATCTCTTGCAGAAAGACGACTTCGACGCAGTCGAAGTCACCGTGCATCCGCCGTTCACCGACCTGCGGAGCATCCAGACGTTGATTGACGCCGACCAGTTGCGCATGAAACTCGGCGCGCAGAATTGCCACAGCGAAGAAAAAGGTGCGTTCACCGGCGAAGTGTCGCCCGTGTTCCTCGCCAAACTCGGAGTTCAGTACGTGATCGTCGGCCACAGCGAGCGTCGCGAGTTGTTCGGCGAGACCGACGAGTTCGTGGCGCGCAAGGTTGCCGCGGTGCAGAAGCACGGCATGACGCCGATTCTGTGCGTGGGCGAGACGCTCGCCGAGCGCGAGGCGGGTCTGACCCTCGACAAAGTGAAGACGCAAGTGCGCGCCGCGCTCGAGAAGCGCACGAGCGAGCAGGTCAAGTCGATGGTGATCGCCTACGAGCCCATCTGGGCGATCGGCACCGGCAAGAACGCCTCGCCGCAAGACGCCCAAGAGGTGATCGCCGCCATCCGCGAAGAGGTCGCCGCGCTCGTGTCGCGACCAGCCGCCCAATCCGTGCGCATCCAGTACGGCGGCAGCGTGAAGGCCGGGACCATCGCCGACATCATGCGGATGCCCGACATCGACGGGGTGCTGGTGGGCGGCGCAAGCCTCGACCCGACGGAGTTCGCCCGCATCGTGCAGTACCGCCGTCAGGGCTAACCGGACGCGCCGCTGCCAGGCCTAGCGGCAGGCGTCACACCCCCGAGTAGGGTGAGATAGTCATCATTCCTTGGGGGTGACGCCCCACCTCATTCGACGGGGAGGTCGAATTCATGAAGAAACACAGCAAGGCGATTCGTTTCGCTGCATCGCTGTTCGCAGTCGCGCTCGTCGCGTCGGCGTGCGGTGGCAGTGACGAAGAAGCCGTGACTGAGGAGACTGTGGCGGAGGAAGAGCCGGCTGCTGAGCCGGTCTCGTACCCGACGCTCGAGCAGTGCGCCGAAGTCACCTACGACTACACCTACACACCGCCGGCCAGCGCCGGCATGACGGTCACCTACGACATCGCTGACGAAGCGGTGTGGGAAGACGGCTCGGCAATCACCGCCGCCGACTTCAAGGCAACGTGGGAAGCCGCGCTCAACACGCCGGGTTCGATCAGCACGGTCGGTTACGACCAGATCGAGTCGGTCGAGGCAGGCAGCAGCGACAAGCAAGTTGTCGTCAACTTCAAGAGCGTCTACGGCCCGTACAAGGGTCTCTTCGGCGGTCTCGTGAAGGCAGCAGCCGTCGAGAACGCATCGGACATCTCGGCGGACTTCGCCGACTTCATCGGATTCTCGGGTCGCCCGTGGAAGATGAAGTCGTGGAGCCCGAGCCAGGTCGTCTACGTTCCGAACGAGAACTACTGGGGCGCCGACAAGGCCGTTGCCAAGCAGCTCGTCATGGTGCCGCTGGCTGACAGCGACACCGAGGCGGCGGCGTTGAAGGCCGGCGAAGTCGACTTCGTGTATCCGCAGTTCTACGGCGGAATCGAAGAGGCGTTTGCCGACCCGAACGTGACGCTGAAGAAAGAATTCGGCGGCGACTACGAAGGCTTCTACTTCCAACAGAAGTGTGGCCCGTTCGCCAACCCGGTCTTCCGTGCAGCGTTCTCGAAGTCGATCGACCGTGATGCGCTCTTCCAGCAGATCTACGTGCCCCTGGGCGGCGAGTCGCCGCTGCAGTGTGGCCCGATCGTCCCTGGCCCGTACTGCAACGGCGATGAGTTCGCCAACTCGTACGACCCGGCCGGTGCCGAGGCGCTGCTGACCGAGAACGGCTGGACCAAGGGTGCCGACGGCTACTGGATCGATCCGTCGACCGGTGCTGCTCCTGACATCCGCTGGATCATCAACACGGGCAACACCCGTCGCGAGAACACCCAGGCCTACTTGATTCCGCTGCTCAACGCGGCCGGCTTCAAGGTGCGCGCAGACAACTGCGACGCGGCCTGCTACTTCCAGCAGCGTCTGCCAGCCCTCGACTACGACATGGCGATGTACATCTCGACCGCTCCGCCGGACCCGGGTTACTTGACGCCGTCGTTCACTTGCGACCAGATTCCGACCGAAGCGAACAGCAACCAAGGTCAGAACTCGCAAGGCTGGTGCAACACCGAGGCGTCGGATCTGCTCCACAACGCCGACTACGAACCGGATGCAGCCAAGCGTGCTGAGCTCGTGAAGAGCGCGCTCAAGCTCATGGCGGCGGACAGCGTGATGCTGCCGCTCTTCCAGTTCCCCAAGTCGGGTTTCTGGCGCACGGACAAGGTCGGTGGCCCGGTTGATGCCGAGCTGCGCAACTACACCTCGTTCGTCAACAACCACCTCTGGACGGACCTCGACGGCGACGGCAAAGTCGTCATCGGTGCCGAGCAGTGGCCGGAGTGTTTGAACCCGGTGACCGAGTGTGCGAACTCCTCGTGGATGGTGTGGACGACGATCAACCAGGTGATGCCTGGTGCGTTCGCCACCACCAACGATGGTGCGTACGTCGTCACCAACCTGCTCAAGGGCGAACCGACGGTCACCCTGAAGTAAGGACGAGCGCCGTTCAGTGAACGGCACGCGCGACGGCGCGCAGGTCTTGCCGCAAGGCTTGGCCTGCGCGCCGTTTCGTTTTCTTGGCGCATCCCGGGATGGCCATATCGACCGCCATGTGTTGCACAACCGCCGAGTGAACTAGTTTTGACCCGTGCTGCGGTACGTGTTGCGTCGCCTCGCATGGGCGATACCAACGCTGGTGTTCGTCACCTTCCTCGTCTATATCGCGCTGCGCATCGGCACGGATCCGGTCGCAAGCTACAAGCGCATAAACCCACGCGCAACGAAGGCCAAGATTGCCCAGTACATCGAAGTGAACGGTCTCGACCCGAACTATGTGCGCGGCTACTTCCGCTGGCTCGGTAATTTCGTGACGCTCGACTGGCCGCGCAGTATCAAGGGCTCGCGCGAAGTTTGGCCGCAATTGAAGGACGCACTCGCCAACACGATCCGCCTCGGTGTCGCCGCGAGCGGCGTCGGCATCGTGATCGGCCTCGCACTCGGCGTCTTCGCCGCGTTGCGCCCCGGCGGTCGGCGCGACGTCGCCGTGAACACGGCAGCATTCGTCGGCATCTCGATTCCGCCGTATGTGTCTGCCATTCTGTTCCAGTTGCTGTTCGCTGTGTATTGGAGCCGTTGGTTCGGCTCGACGCTCTTCCCGACGTCGGGCGTGTACCCGCCCGGCCAGATGGGATTCGATCTCGGGCTCATGCTCAAACACATGGTGCTGCCCACGTTCGTGGTGGCAATCCAGATCATCGCGGTGTATTCGCGCTACATGCGCTCGTCGCTGCTCGAGGTGCTGAGCAGCGAGTACATGCGCACCGCCCGCTCGAAGGGCATCAGCGAAGCGCGCGTGCTGTTCAGGCACGGGCTGCGCAATGCACTGATTCCTGTCGTCACCATCGCAGCGCTCGACGTCGGCGCGATTGTCGGCGGTCTCATCATCACCGAGAACGTGTTCAGTTATCCGGGCATGGGCAAGTACTTCTTGTCGGCGTTCGGTGAGGGCGACTTCCCGCTGTTGATGCCGTGGATGGTCATCATCGTCGCTTCGACGTTGTTCTTCAACTTGCTGGCTGACATCTCGTACGCCTGGCTCGACCCGAGGATCCGTCTTGGCTGACGACATCACGCTCCCAACCATCTCGCCGCGGCGCATGGCGTTCGACCGCTTCGTCAGCCATCGCGCCGCCGTGGTCAGCGTGTTCGTGATGGCAGTGCTGGTGCTCTTCGTCGCGTTGTCGCCCTTCACTGCCCGCTACGGGGTGAACGAGCAGGTGCAAGCCCCGCCGAACTACTTCTTGTCGCCGCGCGCCAACGCCTGGCTCGGCACGGACGACATCGGGCGCGACCTCTACAGCCGGCTCATCTACGGCGTGCGCGTGTCACTCGTGATCGGCCTCTTCTCGGGCCTCATCTCGGTGAGCATCGGCTGCGTGATCGGTGCGGTCGCGGGGTTCCGCGGCGGTCGATTCGACGACGTCGTGATGCGCGTGACCGACCTCTTCCTCGCGTTCCCGTTCTTAGTGACGCTGCTCGTGATGCGCAACATGATCGGCGGTATCTCGTGGCTGAAACCGATCACCGGCGAGCTGAATTCGGTGCGTTTCATCATCGTGCTCTTTGCCATCTTCGGCTGGATGGGTGTGGCACGCATCGTGCGCGGCCAAGTGTTGGCTTTGAAGGAGCGCGAATTTATCGAGGCTGCGCGCGCGGCAGGTGCCAGCCGCTGGTACATCGTGCGTCGACATCTTCTGCCGAATTCGATCGGCCCGATCATGGTGGCGCTCACGTTCTCGATCGTCGGCGCAATCATCAGCGAGTCGACGCTGGCGTTCTTTGGCTACGGCCCGCAAGCAGGCGACGGTGCCACGTCGCTCGGCATCTTGGTCGGCCAGGCCAAGGGAGCCGTGAACACTGGCTTCTGGCACCTCGCACTGTTCCCGTGTCTCACGCTCGTGGTTATCGCATTGTCGATCAACTTCATCGGTGACGCGCTGCGCGACGCCACCGACCCGCGCATGCAGAAGGACTCGTGATGGCCGAGCCGGTGCTGCAGATTCGCGACCTGTGCGTCACGTTCAATACGCCGCTGGGGCCGCTCTCTGCCGTGCGCGGCGTCGACCTCGACGTGCACGCATCGGAGATGGTCGCGGTGGTCGGTGAGTCGGGGAGCGGCAAGTCGGTGAGTTTTCTTGCAGCGATGGGCCTGCTGCCGCGCACTGCGACGGTGAGCGGCTCGGTGATGCTGCAGGGCCGCGAACTCGTCGGCGCGTCAGCCAAAGAACTGCGCTCGGTGCGCGGGCACCTTTTGTCGATGATTTTCCAAGACCCGCTGTCGGCGCTGAATCCGGTCCATCGCATCGGTGCGCAAATCGCCGAGATGCTCCAGGCGCACCAGAAGCTGAGCGACAAAGCCGCTCGCGCCCGCGCCGTCGACCTGCTCGACATCGTGGGCATCCCGCAACCAGGCGATCGCGCGATGCAGTATCCGCACGAGTTCTCCGGCGGCATGCGTCAGCGCGTGGTGATCGCCATGGCGATTGCCAACAGCCCCAAGGTGCTGATCGCCGACGAGCCGACTACGGCTCTCGACGTAACGGTGCAGGCCCAGATTCTCGAAGTCATCCAGAAAGTGCAGAAGCAGTTCGGCACGGCGGTCGTGCTGATTACCCACGACCTCGGCGTGGTCGCACGCGTGTGCGAACGCGTGAACGTGATGTACGCAGGTCGAGTGGTGGAGCGCGCCGATATCGGCGAGTTGTTCGAGCACCCGACGCACCCATACACCCGCGGCCTGCTCGCCTCGTTGCCGCAGGTCGGCAGCGAGCGGTTGTCACCGATCGCCGGATTTCCGCCGAACATGCTGCGCCCGCCGTCGGGTTGCGCATTCCGCGCCCGCTGCCCGCATGCCGCCGCAGGGTGCGAGTCAGAGATTCCGAATCTTTCGCCGATCGGCAGATCGCAGAGTGCGTGCATCTGCGCCGCAGAGTTGGCGGGAACACCGTGAGCGAGCATCTGCTGCACGTCGAGGGGCTCGTCAAAGAGTTCCACATGAAGTCGCAGCGCGGCGGTCGGCGAAAGCGTGTGGTGCAGGCGGTCACTGGCGTGTCGTTCCACGTGGCGCGCGGCGAGACACTCGGCCTGGTGGGCGAAAGCGGCTCGGGCAAGACCACGGTCGGTCGCTGCGTGCTGCGACTCATCGAACCGACGAGCGGTCGAATCTCGTTCGAGGGCCGCAATCTCGCCGAGCTCGACTTCGACGAGATGCGCGAACTTCGCCGCAAGATGCAGATCGTCTTCCAAGACCCCTATGCGTCGCTCGACCCCAAGATGACGGTCGGCGCTTCAATCGCCGAGCCGCTCGTGGTGCAAGGCGTCGAGGGCAACCACGAAGAAAAAGTCGTAAGCCTGCTCGAACTGGTCGGACTCTCTCCGGACCACGCGCGACGGTTTCCGCACGAGTTCTCTGGTGGCCAACGCCAACGCATCGGTGTCGCGCGGGCACTGGCGCTCGACCCCGCACTCATCGTGCTAGACGAACCCGTGTCGGCGCTCGACGTGAGCATCCAAGCCGGCGTAGTGAACCTCTTTGCCGACCTGCAGCAACGGCTCGGCATGTCGTACATCTTCATCGCCCACGACTTGTCGGTCGTACGTCATATCGCCGACCGTGTCGCAGTGATGTATCTCGGCAAGATCATGGAGATCGGCCCGGCCGAGCAGGTCTACGAACACCCGACACACCCGTACACCAAGGCGCTCTTGTCGGCCGTGCCCGTGCCCAACCCACGAGTCGAACGCGGACGTTCGCGCATCATGCTCGAAGGCGACGTGCCATCGCCGGTCAACCCGCCGAGCGGTTGCCGATTCCGCACTCGGTGCTGGAAGGCAACCGAGTTGTGCGCGACGGTCGAGCCAGCGATGACGTTGCGCGCCGACGGGCAGTTCTCGGCGTGCCATCACCCCGAGTCCTGATGCCGTCTCGGCAACTGCGTCGGTAGGCTGACGAGGTGCGAAACGCGATCACCGTCATCACCATCGTCGTCAACGTGCTCTCGATGGTCGGCATGATCGTCGGAGTGCTGTTGCACAGCGGGCGCGGCGGCGGACTTTCTGACATGTTCGGTGGTGGCGGTGCGGCGGCCCTCGGATCGGCTGCCGCCGAGCGCAACCTGAATCGCATCACGACGGTGCTGGCGCTCGTGTGGCTGCTGACGGTCACCGCGCTGGGCATCTTGCTGTCGGCCTGAGTACGGGCTCGCATCGAATTCGCCTGCTGGTTACCCTGCAGTCGCGTCGCGCACGCCTGCCGCTAGGTTGAGAGTTCCACACCACGTCGAAGTGGCGAAATTGGCAGACGCACCAGCTTGAGGGGCTGGCGCTCGAAAGGGCGTGGGGGTTCAAGTCCCCCCTTCGACACCAGAAAACGGCGAGACTGTACGTTGATGCGACAGACGAAAATCATTGCCACCATCGGGCCTGCTTCGCTCGATCCAGCAGTGATCAACGCAATGGTCGACGCCGGCGCCGACGTGCTGCGAATCAACTGCTCGCACGTCGATACCCCGACGCTCGCTGAGCGCATCGCACTCGTGCGGCGCGTGCGACCCGATGTCGCGGTGCTCGTCGACATCCAAGGCCCCAAGTTGCGCTACGGGGGAGAGCCGCGCGTGCTCGCCGACGGCGAGAAGCTAGATCTCTCGCTCGACCTGCTCGGCCTCCCGGCTGCGCGGCGCGGCGCGCAATCTGGTCTTGCCGCCGGCCAACGACTGTTGCTTGACGACGGGCGCATCGAGACGATGATCGAGCAGGTCGAGGGCTCCGGCAACGACGAGCGCGTCACGGTGCGAGTCGTCCGCGGCGGCGAGCTACGCAAGAACAAGGGCGTCAACTTGCCCGACACCGAGGTGAAAGGCAGCGTGCTCTCCGACAAAGACCGCGCCGACCTCGAGGTTGCCAAGCGCGAGCACGTCGAAGTGGTCGCGGTGTCGTTCGTGCAACGGCCGAGCGATGTCGAAGAGGTGCGTGGCATTCTCGGGCCGACCGCGCAGATCATCGCCAAGATCGAGCGACCGCAGGCACTCGAGCGCATCGACGACATCTGCCGCGTGAGCGACGGGGTCATGGCTGCACGCGGTGACCTCGGAGTCGAGCTCCCGTTTCAAGTGGTGCCGGCCGCCCAGCACAAGATCGCCCGCACCGCGTTGCGCAACGGCGTGATTTCCGTATGCGCGACAGAGATGCTGGAGTCGATGACCCAAGCGTCGCGAGCAACGCGCGCCGAGGTAGCCGACGTGACTGGAGCCGTGCGCGACGGATTCGATGCAGTGATGCTCTCGGGCGAGACCGCCGTGGGTGCCAACCCGGTGCGCACCGTCGAAGTCATGAGCGCCATTTGCGAGGCGGCCGAGCGCGATGCCAACCTGCCGGTGATCTTCGCCGACGCCAACCCCGAGACTGCTGCCGTCACCGCCGCAGCGAGTTCATTGGCACGCCGCATCGGTGCCGACTCTCTGCTCTCGCTCACTTATACGGGTTATTCGGCGCGGCTTTTGTCGGCATGTCGTCCGGCTGCTCCGATCATCGCCGCGACTCCCAACGACACGGTCGCACGCAAGCTGCGCATCGCGTGGGGAGTGCAGCCGGTGGTGTCGGCACGCGACACCGACGTGGAAGTGTCGATTGGCGCCGGGCTGACCGCAGCCCGCGAGCGCGGGCTCGTGAAACGCGGTGACAGGGTCGTGGTGTGCGCCTCGCGACTGAGCCCGCGATCAGACGCGGATACCATCTGGCTGCACGTCGAGCCGTAGCCTCGCAGAGCCACCATGACTGAAGCACCGCGCGCCAACTTTCGCTCGTTCCAAGAGTCGACCCGTGAGGATTGGGCGCTCATCATGAGCCAGATCGGCAAGACGCAAGACATGGTGGCCGACAACGCGCTGCACTTGCTGAGGCTGCTCGCGAGCGACCACGGCGGATTCCCGGTGACACGCCTCGAGCATTCGTTGCAGACCGCCACACGCGCCGAACGCGACGGCCGCGATGCCGAGTACGTAGTGTGCGCGCTGCTGCACGACATCGGCGACACGCTGGCGCCGTTCAACCACCCCTACATCGCATCCACGATGGTGAAGCCGTTCGCCAGTGAGGCCAACCACTTCATGGTCGCCCAGCACGGCATCTTCCAGGGGTACTACTTCTGGCACCACATCGGCCTCGACCGCAACGCGCGTGACGCGTTCACCGACTCGCCGTTCTACGACTACACGGAGGAGTTCTGCGCCAAGTACGACTCGCCGGCGTTCGACCCCGACTACAAGAGCGCGCCGCTCGAGCACTTCGAGCCGCTCGTTCGCGACTTCTTCGCCGACAAGAACCGCGCTGCCTGATGTCACGCTGGCGCAACTGGGCGGGCACCGTGCGGGCTCGTCCACGCAATCTGTACGCGCCGCGCAGCGTCGAAGAACTACAGGGGATCGTCGCTGGTGCAAGCGGCAATCAGCGCATTCGCATGGCGGGCAGCGGCCACAGCTTCACCCCGATCGTGCCGAGCGACGACATCTTGCTCTTGCCGCACGACTTTGGCGACGGCGCAAACGACAGCGACGCCGCCATCGGAGTCGACAGCACGCGCATGGTGGCGCGCATTCCCGCGGGCATGGTGTTGCACGAGGTCAACCAGCGACTGGCTGCAGCCGGATTCGCCCTGGCCAACATGGGCGACATCACCGCCCAGACGATGGCGGGTTCGATCTCGACCTCCACGCACGGCACCGGCTCGGCGTTCACCGGGCTCGCCGGACAAGTCGCAGGATTCTCGCTCGTGACCGCCGATGGCGAGTTGCGCGAATGCTCACCGACGCAGAACGAAGAGATCTGGCGACTCGGTCGCGTCGGGCTCGGTGCGCTCGGCATCCTCACGCACGTTGACATGCACATCGTGCCTGCGTTCCGACTGCACGCGGTGGAAGAGCCGCGCCGGCTCGATGCCGTGCTCGGCGACTTCGATTCGATCGTCGCGAACGCCGACCACTTCGAGTTCTATTGGGTGCCGCACACGCGGTGGGCGCTCACCAAGCACAACACGCGCACCGACGAACCCGCGCAACCGCGCACGGCGTTCGCCAAGTGGATGTCGAAGACGGTGCTCGAGAATTATGCCTTCGGCGCGGTGTGTGCCGTCGGGCGCGCGGTGCCGCCGCTCATCCCGCGACTCGCGACCGCGTTGCCCTCGAGCGGACGCACCGAGTTCGTGGAGGCCAGCCACGACGTGTTCGCCACGCGCCGCCTCGTCAAATTTCACGAGATGGAGTATTCGATTCCGCGCGCGCGCCTCGCCGAGGCGATGAACGCCATCGTGGAGATGGTGCAGCGCGAGCGACTGCGCATCAGTTTCCCGGTTGAGGTGCGCACGACGGCTCCCGACGATGTCGCGCTCTCCACGTCGTATGGGCGCGAGTCGGCATACATCGCGGTGCACATGTACAAGGGCATGCCCTATGAGCGATACTTCAGGCTCGTCGAAGCGATCGTGGCACCGCTCGAAGGTCGCCCGCACTGGGGCAAGATTCATTTTCTCTCGGCGAACGAACTCGCCCCGCGCTACGAACGCTTCACTGAATTCGTCGAGTTGCGCGAGCGGCTCGACCCGCAGCGCCGATTCGTGAACGACTACGTCGAACGAGTACTCGGCCTGCCGACGAGTCGCGAGATGCACGACGCGCGACACGAGACAGCAGCACGCTCCTGAACCAGTTCGTCGCCCTCGGCATCGCCGAGCCCATCGCCAAAGCGCTCGAGTCACGCGGCATCGTGGCGCCCACCGACATCCAGGCGCTCACGATTCCCGACGGGTTGGCCGGTCGAGATGTGTGTGGCAAGGCACCGACCGGGTCGGGCAAGACCATCGCCTTTGGCGCCGTGCTCGTGTCGCGACTGCAGCGCGCCGAGCCGTCGCGTCCGACTGGTCTCGTGCTCGTACCCACCCGCGAGCTCGCCCAACAGGTGCGCGACGAAATCAACCTGCTCGACGTGACGCGACGATTACGGGTGACGGCGGTGTTCGGCGGCGCGGGTTATGGGCCACAGGTGCAGAAGGTCTCGCGGGCGTCGATCGTGGTCGCCACGCCGGGACGACTTGAGGACCTGTTGGCGCGACGCGACATCGACCTGCGCGCGGTGCGCATCGCCGTGCTCGACGAAGCCGACCGCATGGCCGACATGGGGTTCTTGCCCGCTGTGCGCAAGATTCTCGATCGTCTCGCGCCGACCCGCCAAGTGATGTTGTATTCCGCCACGCTCGACGGGGCAGTGAACGAGTTGATCACTCGATACCAACGCGACCCCGTTACCCACGATGCGAGCACACCCGAGGCTGAACCCGACATCGAGCACGTGTTCGAAGTGGTGCCCAAAGACCGTCGACTCGGCCGAGTGGCAGATCTGCTCGACGAGCATTCGCAGCTCATTCTCTTTTGCCGCACCAAGCACGGCTCCGATCGTGTCGCGCGCAATCTCGAGAACTCAGGCGCGCGCTGCGCAGTCATCCATGGCAACCGCAGCCAGGCGCAGCGTGAGCGTGCGCTGGCTGACTTCAAGTCGGGTCGCGCACGAATTCTCGTGGCCACCGACGTCGCAGCACGCGGCATCCACATCGATGACGTGCCGTGCGTCGTGCACTGGGACCCGCCGGACGACCCGAAAGACTATGTGCACCGCTCTGGGCGCACCGGGCGAGCCGGAGCGCGGGGTGTGGTGGTGTCGTTGGTCGACCCGTCGCAGCGCCGCGGTGTGGCGCGCGACATGCGCTCAATTGGCATCGAGGTGCAGTGGACGCAACCCGAGGTCGCTTCTGCGAGCAGTGCTGCGCTCGCCCCGGGGGAAAAGAGCGCTCAGCGTCGGCCGGGCGACGTGGGTTGGCTCAGGCCGCCGCTGCGCGCGCCGCGTTAACTCGTCAGCCGAACACGTGTCAGCCAAACACGATGTCTTGCGGGCGCACCGGCACGCGCGGCAACTCCTTGCCGGTCGCCGCGCGGATGGCCGCCGCAATTGCTGGAGTCACCGAGATGCACGGCGGCTCGCCGATGCCTTTGGCGCCGAGCGGCGCCTGCGGTTCGGGTTCTTCGATCATCGTCACGGCGACGCTCGGTGCGTCGAGAGCGGTAGGCAACAAGTAGTCGGTGAACGACGGGTTGCGCATCTTGCCGTCGCGCAGCACGATCTCTTCCATCACTGCCAGCCCGAGGCCTTGGGCGATGCCGCCTTCCACTTGGCCGAGTGCGGCGAGCGGATTGAGCACTCGACCGACGTCTTGCGCCGTCGCAACCTGCACCACCTTCACGAGCCCGAGGTCAGGGTCGACGTCGACCACAGCACGGTGCGCCACGAAGGCGAAGGCCACGTGGCAGTTGCCCTGGCCGTTCTCGTCGAGTTCTTCGGTGGGGCGGTGGTGGTGCTCGAACGTCTCGTCGAACACGACTCCGCGCGCCGCGTCGGCCACCGGCACCCGCAGCGAACCCATCGTGTCGACCACGTCGGTGCCGTCGATGGCGAGGCGCAGCGGATCGAGGCCGTGTGCCGCCGCCACGTGGCCGAACAACTGCTCGCGTACGCGCCGACACGCACCGTCAACAGCGCCGCCGCTCATCCAGGTTTGCCGCGAGGCAGACGTGCTGCCCGCGCTGCCGATGGCTGTCGAGATCGGCTCGAGCAGCACCGTGTCGACGCCGAGCACGCTGCGCGCAATCTGCTGGGCGAGCACGACAAAGCCTTGGCCGACTTCCGCGGTGGCGAACTGCAGCGTGGCTACACCGTCGGCGAGACGACAACGGGCTGTGGCGTAATCGTCGAATCCTTCGCTGTACATCAAGTTCTTCACTGACACGCCCCAACCGACGCCGCGACGAATGTTGCTGCGTCGGGCGGTGAGCCCCGACCCACCCGGAATGAGCAGTGGATCGGGCTCGTCGGGCAATGGCTCGGGCATCGGCAGCGCGGCGGTCTCGCGGATGCATCGCGCGACCGGCGCCACGCTCTCGATGACCTGGCCGGTGATGAGTTTGTCGCCGGTCTGCATCGCGTTCTTCAAACGAATGTCGACGGGCGACAGCCCGCACGCAGCGGCAAGCTTGTCCATCTGCGACTCGTGGGCAAAGCAGGCCTGCACCACGCCGAAGCCGCGCATGGCGCCGCACGGGGGATTGTTCGAGCGCACGGCATAGCCGTCGACCGTGGCGATCTCGCACTTGTACGGGCCCTGCATGTGCGTGACGGCATTGATGAGCACGGCCGACGACGTACTCGCGTAGGCACCGCCGTCGAGCACCACCCGCGCCTCGACGCGCCGCAGCGTGCCGTCGCGGTCGGCGTGGTGGCGCATGAAGATTTTCGCGGGATGACGGTGGATGTGTCCGTAGAACGACTCTTCACGGCCGTACTGCATCTTGATCGGCCGCTTCGTGACGAGAGCAAGCAGACAGCAGTGCACTTGCAGGCTGATGTCTTCGCGTCCGCCGAACGCGCCGCCGACGCCGCCCAGCGTGAGTCGCACGCGCTCGAGCGGCAAGCCGAGGCACGCGGCGATCTGTTTCTGGTCTTCGTGCAACCACTGCGTCGCGACGAACAGCTCGACACCCGAACCGTCGTCGTCGGGCAGGGCGAGAGCCGCCTCAAGCCCGAGGAATGCCTGGTCTTGCATGCCGATTTCGTAGGTGCCTTCGACCACTACGTCGCCGACGAAGTTCTGGTCGCCGCGAATTACGCGCTGGCGGCGGATGACGTTGCCATCCGGGTGAATTGGCGCGAACGATCCGTCGATTGCCGACTCGGCGTCGACGAGGGGCGAAAGCACTTCGTAGTCGACTTTGATTGCCGCGAGCGCGCGCCGCGCCGTCTCGGGATGATCAGCCGCAACGGCCGCCACGGGTTCGCCGGCGTATCGCACAACATCGCGCGCGAACACCGGCTGGTCGCTCGCTATGAGGCCGTAGGTCAACTTGCCGGGCACGTCGTCGGCGGTGATGACCGCAGAAACACCGGTGATGGCGAGTGCCGCCGAGACGTCGATGGAGACGATGCGCGCATGCGGATGCGGACTGCGCAACGTCGCACCCCAGAGCATGTTGTCGGCCCACGCGTCGGAGGAGAAGGCGAACCGACCTTGCACTTTGGGGATGCCGTCGGGTCGCAGCGCCGAAGTGCCGAGTCCGTCGCGGATGCGCGAGTCGGTACGCGTGTTCGTGCGCGTCGCCATGTCAGCGGACTCCGTTCGCCATGTCAGCTACCGCCCGCATCGCGCCGTTGGTCGCGCACTTCGGCCACCGCGGCAAAGATGCGCCCGTAGCCGGTGCAGCGGCAGATGTTGCCGCTGATTGCTTCTTTGATCTCCAACTCGCTCGGGTTCGGGTTGCGGTCGAGCAAGTGGTGCACCGCGACGATGAGCCCGGGTGTGCAGAATCCGCATTGCACCGCACCTTGCTCGACGAACGTCTGCTGCACGTCGGTCGGCTCGCCGTCGTGCGACAATCCTTCGACCGTGACGATGTCGGCGTTGGTGGCAGTGGCCGCCATCACCAGGCATGAGCACACGGCTTCGCCGTCCATGAGCACCGTGCACGAGCCACACTCGCCCTGCTCGCAGGCACCCTTGGTGCCAGGCAGACCGAGTCGTTCGCGCAACACATACAGCAGGCTTTCGCCGGCCCACGCGTCGCGGACTTCGTGGCGGATGCCGTTGACCGTGAGCGCGTAGAACTCGTTGCTCATCGCGCGCCGCCATTCCCGCCGCCAGTCGCATTGTCGCGGGCGCGCAAGACGAGGCGCTCGGCCAGCACTGCCACCGCATGCCGACGGTACGCCGCAGTACTGCGATGGTCGTCGATCGGCGTGCATTCGTCGGCGGCGCGACGGCCGAACTCGCGGGCAGTCGCATCGTCGAGCGACACCGCCCCGCGCAACGATGCTTCTTGAGCGAGCCATGCCTCGGCTCGACGTGCCCGCACTACCGTCGGCCCGACTGCACCAAGCGCAAGCCGCACCGTGCCCGCACGAGCGTCGTGCACGAGGCACGCTGACGCCGCAGAAATCACCATCGCATTTCGCGTGCCGACCTTTGCATAACCCTGGAAACCTTCAACGATCGGAAGCGTGACGGCCACGATCACTTCGTCAGAGCGCCGCGCGTTCTTCTTCACGCCGACCATGAAGTCATGTACCGACATCGCACGCTCAGAGTCGATGCTCTGCAGGTGCACCGTGGCATCGAGCGCACTCAGCACTGGCAGGCCGTCACCAGCCGGCGAGCACGTGCCCAAGTTGCCGCCCAGCGAACCGGCGGCGCGAATCTGCGGAGAACCCACCGTGCGCGCAGCCTGGGCGAGAGCAGGAACGATGTCGCACAACGGTGCGCGTTCCATCTCGGCATAGGGCACACCTGCGCCGATGCGCACGGTCTTGGCATCGCCGGCAACATCATCGTCAACATGCCAACGGCGCAGCTCGTTCACCTGGCGAAGCGCGACCACGTCGTTGATCGCCGCGCGATTGAAATTGACCTCGACCATGAGGTCGGTGCCGCCCTGCACGAGGCGCGCACCGGGGTGGTCGCGCAGCGCTTGCATCGCTTCGCGCAAAGACACGGCGTTGATGACGGTCACAGGCGCGGGCTCCAGCCTGAGAACGCGTCGATCATCGCGCGCACATCACCGAGCGGATACAAGATCGGGCAGGTGCAACCGTTGCGCATGTAGTGCTCGACTTGCGCGCGGGCATCAGCGGGCGTGCCGCTCGCCGTGAGCATCTGCACGATTTCATCGGGTACGAACTTCGAGGCGGCCACCACCTGTTCGTGTGTGGCGGGCCAGGTGAGCACACTGCCCACCTTGTCAAGAAGCGACTGCGGTACGCCCGACGCCTTCATGATGTGCGGTTGCTGGCCGAGGTACTGCGTGACCATCTGGCGCGCCATGTCGAGCGCGGTGGCGCGGTCTTCGTGCACGCTGCACACCACGAGCTGCGGACGGTCGATGTCGTCGATCGATCTTCCGGCTTTTGCTGCGCCGCGGGCAAGTGCCTCGAGGGCCTGCGCGTTGTATTCGGGGGAGACGAGATAGTTGAGCACCACGCCGTCGGCAATCTCGCCGGTGAGTTCCATCATCTGCATGCCGGTCGCACCGATGTAGATCGGCACGTCCTTCGCGCGGCGCTCTTGGTACACATAGTCGAGTTCGACTCCGTCGAGATGCACGAAATCTCCATGCATCGTGACGTTCTCGTTGTTGAGCAGCGCCCGCACGGCCACCACGATCTCACGCATCGCGCGCAGTGGTTTGGCGCGGTCGATGCCGACTTTCTTGGCTAGCGGGTCCCACCACGCGCCGATACCGAGGATCACGCGGCCCGGCGCGAGATCGTCGAGCGTGCTGAACGTGGCGGCGAGGCGGGCCGGATTGCGGCTCCAGCAGTCGACGACTCCAGAGCCGACCTTCAGCTTCGTCGTCACCGACGCGAACGCCGCCATCGGCACCGTCGCTTCGCGTACGAGTCGACTCTCGGCTTGCCACACGGCCTCAAATCCCTTCGCCTCGGCGTACTTGGCGAACTCCATGCCTTCGCGCAGCGGGTGAGCATCTTGCAGGTAGAGCGCGACTCGGGCAGTCATGTTCAGATTTCCTCCATTCGTCGGTGCAGACGAGCTGCAGCCTCGGCCGCTTTGGCGCGAACTTCATTCTCATCGACGAGCACGGTGGTGCCGCGGTCGACGATCACGGTGGTGTCGCTTGTGCTTGTGCTGGTGCCACCGACCACCACGCGCTCCACGCGCATGCCCGTGGTGAACGCCGTATGCCATGCATCGTCGGCGTGCGGATATCGCCAGGTGACCACGTCGCGCTTGCTCTCGGGGAATGCATCGCGCGAATTGTCGAGCCACGCCGCGACGGTCGCCGGGGTGGCTTGCTGATCGAACTCGCGCAGTCGCACATAGGCGAGACGTGCTTCTTCGAGCATGTCGGCCCCGATGCCGTCGGAACCGAGCAGCACCTTATTCGCCCGCGTGGTGGGCTTGGCGTAGCCGACGCCGTTGTTCATGTTCGATCGCGGGTTGTGCGCGAGTCGACCGCGCAACGGGCGATCGAGGTGTACGCCGTGCACGATCAGCCAGTCGTCGGTCGCGTGAGCCTCGAGCCGCGCGGCTGCCTGGTGGTCGTCGATTGCCTCTGCAACGTGCACGTGCACCCCGACCTTGTGGCGGGCGGCGAGTTCGGCCGCCGCAGCGATGGTTTCGTCTGCGCAGGTGAACGCCGCATGCAGACCGACCATGCCGCGCTTGCCGTCGCGCAAGTGGCGCTCGCACTCTTCCAACCCGCGGCGCGCCGCCTTGGTCATGGGGGAGAGCGGCGACACTTTCTCATGCAACGAGCCGTCGTCGGCCCAGCGGTCGGTGGCGCCGTAGCACGCGCTCACTCGCACGCCGACTTCGCTGCACGCGCGATCGATGGCATCGAGCGAGCCTTCGATCGCATTCGGCGACTCGTGGTGGTCGATGATGCAGGTGGTGCCGGCGAGTGCTGCTTCGAGTGCGCCGAGCTTGGCCGACCAGTAGATGCTGTCGAGGTCGTGCGCGGCATCAAGACGCCACCAGACGAGGGCAAGCATGTGCGGAAAGTTCGTGGCCACACCGCGCGGCGCAGGCATACCGCGTGCGAGCGCGGAGTAGAGGTGGTGGTGGGCGTTCACCAGACCTGGCGTGGTGTTCACTCGTCGTCGTCCCCGCCGCGGCGCATCGGCAGGTGGTTGCGCCATTCTCCGTCGAGCTCGTGCAACGCCGCAGCGACTGCTCCCGCCGTCGGCACGAGACCGATCTCGCCGACGCCCTTTACGCCGTACGGCGAGTTGGGTTGCGGACGCTCGACCAAGATCACGTCCATCGCCGGCACGTCTTTGGCGCGCAGAATCCCGAGGCTGCGCAGCGTCATGTTCGTCGGCATTCCCGTCTCGGGATCGCTCGGGAAGTCTTCGGTGAGCGCGTAGCCCAAGCCCATGTGGATGCTGCCTTCAATCTGCCCCTCGCACAGCGTCGGGTTCATCGCGCGTCCGACGTCGTGGGCAGCCACCACACGCTCGACTTTTCCGCTCGTGCGGTCGATCACCGCCATCTGTGCGGCGTAACCGAAGGTGGAGTGGATGATGGGGTTCGTCACGTTCGGGTCGCCGAGTTTGGTGGTCCAATCCACGCGGTATTCACCGACATGATCGACCCCTCGCGCGAGCCCAGCCGCCTTGGCCGTCGCGCAGGCTGCCTGCACGGCACCCGCGCCCATGAGCGTGCCGCGCGATCCGGTGGTCTGACCGAGGCCGAGTTCGCGAGTGGTGTCGACGATCACGCGGGTCTTGCGCGGGTCGATGTCGACCACGTCGCCGAGTTCTTCGATTGCCACCTGCATCGCGATGGTGTTGATGCCCTGTCCCATCTCTGTCCAGCCGTGGCGGATCTCGACGGTGCCGTCGTTTTCGATGCGCACGACCGCGCGGGTGACTTCCTTGAAACCGTTGCCCAGCCCGCTGTTCTTCAGACCGAGCCCGAGCCCGACGGCTTTGCCGGCCGCTCGCGCAGCCTCGTAGTGCGGTTTGATGGCCTCGAGGCAGGCAAGTGCGCCGTCGCAGCCGTCGTCCATCACCTGACCGGGACCCCACACCATTCCCGGACGAATCACGTTGCGGCGCCGAATCTCCCACCCGTCGATACCAACCTTCTCCGCGAGGCGGTCGAGCACGCCTTCCATCGCAAACTGCGCTTGGTTGGCGCCGAAGCCGCGGAACGCCCCGCCGACCGGATTGTTGGTGCGCACCGCCACCGACTCCACATCGATGGTGGGCAGGTGGTACGGGCCGCTCGCGTGCCCAGCCATGCGCTCGAGCACTTTCATGCCGACGCTGGCGTATGCACCCGAGTCGCCGACCGCCCGCACGCGCAGTGCGGTGAGCTTGCCCGCCTCGTCGCAGCCGATCTCGTAGTGCATGCGGATCGGGTGGCGCTTGGCGTGCATGACGAATGATTCTTCGCGCGACAACACGCACTTCACTGGCGCATCGAGCAGCCACGCCGCGAGCGCTGCATGCGCCTGATTCGACATGTCTTCTTTTCCGCCGAACGCACCGCCGTTGGTGATGAGCTCGACGGTCACGCGATCGTTGCCGAGCCCGAGCACGCGCGCGATGTCGTTGCGATCGTCCCACACGCCTTGGCCGCCTGAGTACACGTGCAGCGTGCGCGAGTCGCCCTTGCCGCTCGGCACGGCGAGCGACGCCTCGGGCTCGAGGAACGCGTGCTCGATGCGCTGAGTCTGGAAGGTCTCGCGCACGACGTGCGCGCTCGCCGCGAGCGCAGCATCGACGTCACCGCGGCTGTAGGTGCTGGTGCTGAGCACGTTGTCCTTGGTCTGCCAGACCGCAACCTCGTCGGTGGCGAGCGCGGCGTCGACGTCGGTGATCGGCGCGTGCACTTCATACTCGACCTCAACGAGCGCCGCAGCGGCGCGCGCATTGACCCGCGTGTCGGCCACAACGATGGCGAGCACGTCTCCGCCGAATGACGTGCGGCCACCGACCGGAATCATCACTGGCCAGTCCTTGTAGATGATGCCGACCATCAACTCGCCGGGAATGTCGGCCGCGGTGTACACGGCCTTCACTCCTGTTGCCGCACGCGCCGCTTCGACGTTGATGTTCTTCACCGTCGCACGGGTGTGCTTCGTGAAGTGCAGCGCGGCATGCAAGAGACCAGGCATGCGGATGTCGTCGATGTATCCGCGATCACCGAGGGCGAGCGCTTCGGCCTCGTATTTCGGCGTGCGGCTGCCAACGCCGGCGGTCGGCGGCATCGGCGGAATCTCGTTTTTCGCCACGCACTCGATCGCCTCGAGGATCTTGGCGTACCCGGTGCAACGACAGAGATGCGCACCGAGATGTCGCGCCATGTCTTCGCGCTTCAGTGCCGCACCTTTCTTGTCGATCTGCGCCTTGGCGCGCACCACGATTCCTGGAATGCAGAACCCGCACTGCAAGCCGCCGCACGCAGCGAACGCCGACGCGAACTTCGCGCGCTCGGCTTCGTCGACTCCTTCGAGCGTCGTGATCGACTTGCCGGCCGCTTTCTCGAGGCTCGTCTGGCACGACACCACCGCTTTGCCGTCGATGAGCACCGTGCAGCAGCCACACTGGCCCGACGGCGAGCAGCCGTCTTTCGGCGAGGTGATGTTGAGTTCTTCGCGCAGCGCCGACAGCAGATGCGGGTGGGGGGAGCGCACGACGACCGGGGTGCCGTTGACGGTCAGCGCGGTCACCTTTACAGTTTGTCAAAGGCGCAGGGCCGCACCAACGCATGGCTGGACGAGCGCCAAACGAGCGCCGGACGGACGCCGTGCAGGCGCCGGCTCTCGGGGTGCGGGCTGCAGGCGCCGGCCCTACGGCAGCGGGCTGCCGTCAGCCTTCGTGTGGGCCCCGCGCTGGCTCGTGAGACGGCGATACGCCTCGGGCCGGCGGTAGTAATCGAGGTCGAACAACGTGTTTTGGTAGTTCTTGCACCACTCGAGGTCGCAGTCGGCCACGACGACCTCGTCGCCGTTGCCGACGGTCTTGGCGAGCACCTCGCCCGACGGCGCGATGATCTGCGACTCGGCGAGCGAGTCGACGCCTTCTTCACATCCACCCTTGGCGACGCCCACGACGAACGTGCCGTTTTGATACGCGCCCGCCTGCATGACGAGCCCGTTGTGGAATCCGGCGAGGCGATCTTGGCTCGGGTCGGGGATGTATTGCAGCGGCGTGTTGTATCCGCACACGATCAGCTCGACGCCTTGCAGCCCCATTTCGCGGTACGTCTCGGGCCAGCGACGGTCGTTGCAAATCATCATGCCGATGCGGCCACCGAACGCATCCCACACACCGAATCCTTCGTCGCTCGGTTCGAAGTAGTAACGCTCAGCATGCTGGAACGGTCGTCCCGGTTCGTTGGAGGCATGCCCTGGGATGTGCACCTTGCGGTACTTTGCGACGATGCGACCGTCGCGTTCGACGAGCACCTGGGTGTTGAATCGGCGACCATCGGCAGTGAGCTCGGCGTAGCCGAGCGAGAAACCGACCTGCAGCTTCTTGGCGAGGTCGAAGAGTCGCTGTGTTTCGCGCCCGGGCATCTCGCGCTCGTAATAGTGGTCGCACGACGCGATGTCGTCGACGAACCAGCGCGGAAAAAACGTGGTGAGCGCCAACTCGGGAAACACCACGAGCTGCGCACCGAGATCAGCGGCTCGTTGCAGCAGCGCACACAAGCGGTCGACTGCGTCGGCACGAGTGTGGTGCTTGTCAATCGGACCCATCTGCGCGGCCGCCACTCGCACGACCCGCGGTGCGCCACGCAACGTGCCACGCATCAGAAGCTCGTCTCGGTGAGCTCGAGCATCACGTCGAGCAGCACGTTCGCGCCGGCGACGAGGTCGGCTTCGTCGGTGTGCTCGGCCACGTTGTGACTGAGGCCCTTGTGGCTCGGCACGAAGATCATCGCCGTCGGCGCCATGCGCGCGATCATCTGCGCATCGTGACCGGCACCCGAGGGCATGCGCTGCACGCTGTCACCGCGGGCGCGCGCGGCGGCCTCCACCATGTCGACCACACGGTCGTCGAATACCACCGGTTCGAAGCGCGCCAGGCTGCGTCGCGTGATGCTGACCTGCTCGCGTTCGGCGAGTTCGCGGCAGAAGTCGGCGATTTCCGCCTCGGCTTTCTGCAGCAGCGCCTCGTCGGTGTTGCGCACGTCGAGGGTCAACTTGGCGCGGCTCGGCACCACGTTGGTGAGGTTCGGATGCAAGTCGATTTTTCCGACGGTGCACACCTGGTTGGCTCCGTACCGCTTGGCGAGCGAGCGCAGGAACACGGTGAGTTCGGCCGCGGCATACGCGGGGTCGCGCCGCAGGTGCATGGGCGTCGTGCCGGCATGGTTGCTCTGGCCGTCGATGACGACTTCTTGCCACGAGATGCCTTGTACGCCGGTCACCGCGCCGATGCGCACGCCGTTCACCTCGAGGAGCGGCCCCTGCTCCACATGCAACTCGACGAACGCGTGCGGCGCGACGCCAGGACAGGGCACGCTGCCGAGGTAGCCGATGCGCTCAAGTTCGTCGCCGAGTCGAGCCGAGTCGATGCCGACCACGTCGTGGGCTTCTTCGACCGTCATGCCGCCCGCGTACACGAGCGAGCCGAGCATGTCGGGTGCGAACCGCGCACCTTCTTCGTCGGTGAAGAAGGCGACCTGCAGCGGTCGCTTCGGCACCACTCCGGCACGCTGACAAGTTTCGATTACTTCGAGCCCGGCGATCACGCCGTAGTTGCCGTCGTACTTGCCGCCCGTGCGCACGGTGTCGATGTGCGAGCCGGTCATGACCGCGGCACCCGAGCCGACCTGCCACGTGCCGATCACGTTGCCGACCGAGTCGATCGCAACTTCGAGCCCGAGGTCGCGCATCCAACCGACGACCACGTCGCGCCCGTCGCGATCGGCGTCGGTGAGAGCGAGCCGGTTGCAGCCGCCGCCGTCGATGGCGCCGACTTCGGCCAGCGCAAAGATGCGTTGCATAAGCCGCGAGGCGTCGATGTGCAGCGACTGCCTCGCGCCACCCGTTCGCACGCAGTCAGTCTACGAATGGCAGACTTGCCGACTGATGTCTGGCATCGACCGCGCGCGCCTCGGCGAACTCATGGCGACCGAGACGCAGCGCTTCGTCGACTTGCACCCCAAGTCGCGCGCACACGCCGACACCACCGGCTCGCTCGTGGCGGGCGTGCCGATGCCGTGGATGCGCCGCTGGCCCGGGCCGTTCCCGATCGTGCTCGACGCGGCACAGGGCGCGCGCTTCACCGACATCGACGGCCACGAATACGTCGACTTGTGTCTGGGCGACACGGGGTCGATGACCGGCCACGCGCACGCCGAAGTGTCGCAAGCAGTCGCTCATCAAATGGCACGCGGCTCCACCGTGATGCTGCCAACCGCCGACGCAGCGTGGGTGGCGGGCGAGTTGGCGCGGCGCTTCGGCCTGCCCAAGTGGCAGTTCGCCTTGAGCGCCACCGACGCAAATCGTTTCGCTCTGCGTTTTGCCCGCGCGATCACCGGCAAACCGAAGGTGATCGTGCACGACTGGTGCTACCACGGCACCGTCGACGAAACACTCGTCATTCGTCTCGGCGAGCGCACCATCACGCGTCCGGGCGCGATCGGTCCGCAGGTGAATCCGGCGCTCACCACACGCGTGGTGGCGTTCAACGATCTCGACGATCTCGAACGCGCCGCCGCGCATGGCGACGTCGCATGCATGCTGATCGAGCCCGCGCTCACCAACATCGGCATCGTGCTGCCCGAACCGGGGTACCTCGCAGGCGTGCGCGAGATCACCCGCAAGTACGGCATCATCCTCATCATCGACGAGACACACACGATCTGCGCCGGCCCTGGCGGCTGCACGAAAGAGTGGAATCTCGATCCCGACATGTTTGTGATCGGCAAGACCATCGGCGGTGGCACTCCCGTCGGCGCCTATGGAATGTCGGCGGCCATCGCCGAACGCGTCGAGGCGCTGCATGACGACGACGGCATCGACGTGTCGGGTGTGGGCGGCACGCTGGCCGGCAACGCGTTGTCGATGGCGGCAGTGCGCGCCACGCTCACGCATGCACTCCTGCCCGAACAATTCGTGCGCACCACCAAGCTCGCGCGCGCCTGGACCGACGGCGTGCAACAGGCCTACGAACGCCGCGGACTCGCGTGGAGCGTGCAACAACTTGGTTCGCGTGCGGAGTATTGGTTCTGTCCGCCGCCGCGCAGCGGGGCAGAAGCCGCGGCCGCCGTCGACCACGACCTCGATGCCTTCTTTCATCTCTGGGCGATCAACCGCGGAGTACTGCTGACGCCCTTCCACAACATGGCGCTCTTTTCGCCGTTCCACGACGAGAGCGACGTCGAACGGCACACCGCGCAGTTCGACGATGCGGTGCATGCGCTCACAGACCACTGAACGCCTCGCGTGAGCACCACCGCCATCGCCTGGGTGCTGGCGGTCATGTTGTTCGCCGCGCTCGTGCAATCGGTCGGCGGTTTCGGTTTCTCGTTGCTTGCCGTGCCGCTCGCGGCCATCGCCATCGACCTGCAGACTGCCGTGATCGTGGTGAGCCTGGGGTCGCTCTTCAACGTGGTGATCCTCAGCTGGCGAACGCGACGCGAGATCGATCGCGGTCTCGCCCGACGTTTCAACGTGCCGGCCGTCTTTGGCATGCCGATTGGTCTCGCAGTGCTCTCCGTGGTCGACCAGCGCCCGCTCAAGATCGCACTCGGCATCGTGATCATCGTGGCGACCGTCGCCCTGATGCGCGGTACCGCGAACCTGACACCGCGCGCGTGGGTCGAGATGCTCGCCGGTTTCACGTCGGGCATCCTCTCCACGGCGACAGGCACCAACGGACCACCGCTCGTGCTCGCATCTCAGATGCGTGGACTCGCGCCAGCTGCGTTTCGCGCGACGCTGTCGTTCACCTTCACGGTGTCGGGCACGATCAGCATGGTGATGTTCGTCGCGGCCGGACTCGTCACTCGCGACGAGGTACTGCTCACGTTGGCGGGCGTGCCGCTGATTCTCTTGGGTCAGCGCACCGGATTGCGATTGCAGCCGGTCTTCTCAGGCCGCCGCTTCGAGATGCTGGTGTATGTGCTGCTGCTCGTGAGCGGCGTGTCGGTCGGATTATCGGGGCTGCTCGCTCGCTGATTACGGCGCGAACCAGCCGAGCCACGCTTCTTTCGTCTTGGGCTTGAAGATTGCGTTCGACGCGCGCACACGACCCATTGCCGCATGCGACTCGGGTGAGTACTGATGCCCAGGAAAGATGACGGTGTCGTCGGGCAACGCGGCGAGACGCTGGAGGCTGTCGTACATCTGCTCGGGATTGCTCCCCGGTAGGTCAGTGCGGCCGCATCCGTCCAAGAACAACGTGTCGCCCGAGACGAGCCGCGAGTCGACGAGAAAACATTGGCTGCCCGGTGTGTGACCGGGGGTGTGCACGAGCGTGATGTCGATGTCGCCGACGCGCACCACATCGCCGGGAGCGTGCGCCGCCAGGTGCTCGCGTCCGACGCCCGTCACCTTGGCAACCCACTCCACCTCGGCAGATTGCAGGTGAATCGGCACGCTGCAACGCTCGAGCAACGACGCGATGCCGTCGATGCGCATTCCCATCATCGAACCGCCGACGTGGTCGGGGTGATAGTGCGTGGCGAGCACTCCAGTCAGCCGCATGCCGTCTTTCTCCACCGTGTCGACGAGCGCGTTCACGTCGTAGGCAGGGTCGATCAGCACGCACTCACCGGTCGCACGGTCACCGATTGCGTACACGAAGTTCACCATCTGGCGGGCGAGGTCGTCGTGTGCGGCGAAGTCGCGACCAGACAACAACTGGCGGAAGTACAACCGCTGCTCGTTCACGACGACGAACCTACTCGCGCCTACCCTTGACGCCATGGCGCACGGCGTTCGATCGGCGGGCGTGCTGCGCTATGCGATCGTCGGCAGCGGCATGATGGGCGTCGAGCACCTGCATGCGCTGTGCAGCTTGCCCGACACCGAGGTGGTGGCGCTGTGCGACCCGCACGAGCCCAGTCGCGCAACGGCACGAGCCGTGCTGGCATCTGGCGCACCACGCGAGTATGCCGACGTCGAATCGCTCGTGTCCGACGGTGACTTCGACGTAGCGGTGGTCGCGAGCCCCAACCACACGCACCGCACGGTGGTGGAGCCGCTGCTGCGCCACGGGGCCCATGTGCTCGTCGAAAAACCGTTGTGCACGACCATCGCCGACTGCCGCGAACTCATCGCGATAGAAGAATCCACGCGTCGCGATGCTGCACCCGGTCGCGTGGTGTGGGTCGGGCTCGAGTACCGCTACATGGCGCCGACGATGCGGCTCTTGCAGCATGCGCACGGCGGCACGCTCGGCCGGCTGCGCATGCTCGCCATCCGCGAGCACCGATTTCCGTTCTTGGTGAAGGTGGGGGACTGGAACCGGTTCAGCGCCAACACCGGCGGCACGCTCGTGGAGAAGTGCTGCCACTTCTTCGACTTGATGCGGCTCGTGTTGCGCAGCGAGCCAATGCGCGTGTACGCGTCGGGTGCACAAGACGTGAACCATCTCGATGAGCGCTACGACGGCCGCACCCCCGACATTCTCGACAATGCGTTCGTGATCGTCGACTTCGAAGACGGCTCGCGCGCCTCGCTCGACTTGTGCATGTTCGCAGAGGCCACGCGCAACGAGCAGGAGATTTCGGTCGTCGGCGACCTCGGCAAGGCGGAGGCGCTCGTGACGCAGGGAATCGTGCGCCTCGGCTTGCGCAAGAACGGTTGGTTCCAGTGCGAAGAAGAATCGGTGCGCGCCGACGATGTGCCGAAGTCGGTGCTGCGGCACGGATCGCACCACGGCTCTTCGTGGCACGAACACGTGGCGATGCAACGCGCGATACGTACGGGAACCCCACCGGAAGTCACGTTGCACGACGGCCTTATGGCCACGGCGATGGGCGAGGCGGCGCACCACAGCATCGCGCGCGGCGCACCGGTGGAGATGCGCGAACTGATCGGTTGACCGAGCGCAGCCAGCTGACCGAGCGCAGCCGCCCGGCGTCAGATCAACGACTCGAAGATCTTCGCCAACACTCGCGGACGCTTGCCGTGTCGCTGCTCGTGGCGGTCGATGCGATCAGAGAGCCGCAGCAGCGAGTTGATGGCAACGAAGCGCACGGGCTCGGGCTCCCAGCGCGGCGACTCGTGGCCGACAAAGGGGAGTGCGGCGAGCGGGGTGTCGCGTTGGTGCCACACGTCGAGCACGGTGCGAGCAAAGAGGTTGGTGGCCGCCACGCCGTCGCCGACGTAGCCCCCGATGCGCGCGTGTCGTCGTGCGCGCTGCACCGTGACGCTCGGGGTCCAGTCGCGGGGCACCCCGAGCGGCCCGCCCCAGCGGTGCGTGATGCGGGCGTCGGCTGCCGCCGGAAAGTGCCGCGCTATGCCGGCGACGATGAGCCGGTGCGTGGCGTCGTCGATGTCGAAGCGGTCTCGGACGCGGGATGCGAAGTGATACGGCGCACCACGACCGCCGAAGGCGATGCGCCCGTCGCGGGTGAGCTGGGCGTAAATGATCATCTCCGACCCGTCGTTGAACGTGGCTCGGTCGCGCCACCCGATTGCCGACAACGTCGACGCATCGAGCGGCTCGGTAGCGACCATCAGCGAGTAGAGCGGCACCAATCGCCTGCGCAGCGGGCGGAAGCTGTTGCTGTAGCCCTCGGTCGCTTGCACCACGAACTCCGCGCGCATGACGCCGTGCTCGTGCACCACGCAGGAGTCTTCAATCGACACCACCTTTGAATTCTCGAAGAGCTGCACCCCGCGTGCGCGCAAGATGCGCGCCAACCCGACGACGAGCGCGTACGGATTCACCGTCGCACAGTGCGGGCTGCGGATGGCACCGTACGTTTCGGCAAGACGCAGGTGGTCGCCGACGCGCTCGGCTTCGACCCAATGCATGTCAGCAGTGGTCAGCCCAATGTCGTGTTGCTTGGCGAGCATCGATTGCAGTCGGTGTGCCTGCAGTTTCGTCGACGCCGACTGGATGGTGCCGCCGCGGTGCCAGTCGCACGCGATACCTTCAGTGCGCACCACGCGCTCAATCTCGTCGAGCGTCGCAAAACTCTCGCGGTAGGCGTGCAACGCAGACTCGCGACCGAACATGTCGGCCATTTCGCTCGGCATCAACGGAAAGAAACCGCTGCACCAACCGCCGTTGCGACCACTCGCCCCGAACCCGACAGTGCGCGACTCGACCACGGCGATGCGTGCCGACGGATTCTGTCGCGACGCGTAGTACGCGGTCCACAGACCGCTCAACCCGCCGCCGACCACCACCATGTCGAAGCGCTCATCGCGCGGGGCGGTCTGCACCTGGAAGTCGCGCCGCACCGACTCGTGCGTCGCCGTGTCGTGCCACACGGGGCGCTGCACGGCAGTGTCGATGCTCGCCATGTGCAGCTCCTATTTGCCTGGCCGTGCGAGCGTCAGCGAACCCACAGGTCGTACAACGAACGCTCAGGGTCGACGAGCACGTCGTTGCGTTCGTCGACCTGCAGCGTGGTGCGCTTGCCCTCGGTGCTCTGCCAGTCGGCGCGGCCTGTGCGGGCGAATCCGACGAGCGCTGAGCTCATCGTGTCGGCGAGATGGCGGTGCGCCGCGGACGAGCCGATGAACATTTCGACGCCCGGCACCTCGATGTTGTCGAACATGAATGGAATGTCGAGCCCGTGGCAGGCACCGAGGATGCCACCGAAGACCGGCGTCGGCCACGTGAAGTAATACGACCACGTCGGAGTGCCTGCAGCGTCGCGTGCGTCGATCACGCGCCACGCCGGCGCACGGAATGACTCGTCGGTCTGCAGTGCGGCGAGCATCTGTGCCGGAGTCGAGCCGGGGCGCAACCTCGCGTACGAGTTCCACGCTTCGTCGGCGTGCGCTCCGAATCGTTGCACGAAGTGTGCGCGCGCATCGCTCTCGGTGAGATTGGCGGCGGCCGGATTGACGGCCACCCAGAGTCGACTCTCGTCGCGCATCGTGCCGATCACGAGCGGGCGCGGATCGGTGGCGATGCGGGCGTGTGCGTCGGCTGGCAACACGTCGCCACCGACGGTCGGGCTGAACATCGTGACCACGTCTTTGGGGTCGCGCAGCATGCGGCCCTGCGCAGCGACGATGACATCCGCAGGAACATCTCCGGCCTTCGCCAGATTCTCGACGCCGAGTTCGGCAGCGAGCAGTCGCACCGATTCGTCGGCGCGCTCAGGGTTGCGCAGCTGGCCGATCGACGGGCTCATCGCGACACCACGGGCAAACAACGACCGTGCCGCGGGCGCAGCAAAGAGCGCGAGCACACTGCATCCGCCGGCCGACTCGCCGAAGATGGTCACGTTCGTCGGGTCGCCGCCGAATCGGGCGACATTCTCCTGCACCCACTGCAGCGCAGTGATCTGGTCGAGCAAGCCGACGTCGTTGCGACCGGCGAAACCGAACGCTCCAAGCCGGTAGTTGATGGCCACCACCACACAGCCGCGGCGCGCAAGGTTGGTGCCGTCGTACCACGTGGCGTTCGCGGTGCCGTTGGTGAACGCACCGCCGTGAATCCACACCAAGACCGGCAGGCGAGTCGCACCTTCGGGGGAGAACACGTTGAGCGTGAGGCAGTCTTCGCGCATCGGCACGCTGCCGGTGCCCATGGCTTGCTCGAGCATGCCCGGCACCTGCGGGCACTGCACCGCCGAGTCGAGACTGCGGCCCGAGCGATCGATTTGCGGCGGCGCGAATCGCGCGGCGGTCGCGTACACGATGTTGCGCGACACTGCAATCGACGTGGTGCTCACCACCACGAGGGTAGTTGTGGCACGGCGGCACCCCACGACCCAGCGATACGGTGAACCCATGCTGCGCAAGCGCCTCGAGCGCAGGCTTGCGAACCTCCTCGCGGGAGTCGTGTCGGAGCGGTTCGAAGACTGGCAGTTCGCCGCCGCCATCACCAAAGACACCGCACGAGGCAAGAAGTTCAAGCGCTTCGGCGCCGGATCGCTCATCGCGTTCCCGTGGGTCACCGTGTACAACGAGCACTACATCGAGATCGGCGACGACACGATGCTCGGCCCGTATTGCGCGCTGTCGGCAGGAATGATGCCGGGCCAGGAGTGCCTCACCTCGCCCGTCGTGCGCATCGGCGACCGGTGTCTCATCGGTCGCGGCAGCGGCATCGTCGGACACCTCGCGATCGACATCGGCAACGACGTGTGGACCGGCCACCACGTGTACATCACCGACCAGAACCATGGGTACGAAGACGTGACTCTTCCCATCTCGCGACAAACTCAACCCGAACGCCCGGTGACCATCGGCGACGGTTCGTGGCTGGGCGCAGGATGCGTGGTGCTGCCAGGCGCCACGATCGGCAAACATGTCGCAGTCGGCGCGAACTCGGTGGTCACGGGGGAGTTGCCCGATTTCTGTGTGGCTGTCGGCGCGCCTGCGCGCGTGATTCGCCGCTACGAGCCCGGCTCAGGGTGGATGCCCGCGCAGGAGTTTCGCGGCGCGCGCTGAGTCGCGATTCCAGAATCTCGGGTCGCCTAGACCGACAAGTCGACCGGCGTCACGCAGTTACGCATGCGATTGTCGCCGGCGAAGGTGCTGATGCGCTCGCCGAGCGGAAGACCTTCGAACGTCGACTCGGAGAACGGCGAGTTGTCGCCGCGACGCAACTGATCGGCGTACGCGCGGCGGTCGGCGACGTAGGTGTCGTAGTCCGCAAGCCACAGCGGCACGATGGCCCGACCTTTCTCGTCGCTCGGCTCGCTGGCTCGCAGGTCGCGCAACATGTTCTCAATCGTGTCGGTGGCTTGGTCGACGAGCGCGGCGCGCGCATCGAGACCGCCCGTCGACGGGTCGGTAATCATGCGGTAGTCGGCGAGCGCCAGGCGCTCGTTCTTGGCGACGAGGCATCGCGCATCCGCACGCTTGGTCCACGCTTCGTCGCCGATCTTGTTGACTGCTTCTTTGGAGGCAAAAAACAGCGCGTACACCCACATGACCGCAATCAGACCCACCACGAGTGACAGAATGACACGGGCAAATAGTCGCATGGTTTCCGAGACGCTATCCGTGACGACACCCGGCACCAGATTTTCTCGTGCGAAGAACTTGATTGTCTCGTTGGTCAGTTTTCACACTGGCCTCGTCGCAATCGCGGTGGGCGGCGCGGCCGTGTTCGCGATGGCGACGGTGGCGTCGTCGTTCGGCGTGCAGCAGCTGATCGACCGGGTCATCCTGCCGGCGTTCGAAGACGGAGGAGTCAGCTTCGGCACCTGGCTTGCCATCTCGGGTCTCGTGGTCGCCATCGCGCTCGTGCGCGGGGCCGGCGTGGTGGTGCGGCGCTCGTACGCAGGCATTTCGCAATGGGCCACCGCACGCACGATCGCCTCACGCGTCGTCAATCACACGATGCGCCAGCCGGCCGGCTGGCATCGCAGCCGCATGACCGGCGACATCAGCGCGCGCATGGGCACCGACACCGACGCTGCGATCACCATCATGGGCCCGCTGCCGTTCGCGTCGTCAGTGGTCGTGTTGTTGGTGGTGGCAAGCACCTGGCTGCTCACCACCGACCTCGCGCTCGGGCTCTTCGCAGTGGCGGTGATGCCGGCGATGCTCGCGTTCAACATGGTGTACCAACGCAAGGTCGACAGGTTCTATCGCATCGCCCAGGACGAACTCGGCAATTTGTCGGAAGCGGCGCACGAAAGTTTCGACGGAGTGCTCGTGGTGAAGGCATTCGGGGCGGAGGATCGCGAGACCGAACGTCTGGCGATGATCTCGCGCCGCCTGAAAGGGGCGCGCACGCGCGCGGTCACCATCCGCTCGGGCTTCGAGGCAGTGATCGACGCGACACCATCGCTGGTGAACGTCGCCATCATCGCGCTCGGCGCGCTGCGCATCCGCAGCGGGGCGATGACCATCGGCGAGTTGTCGTCGTTCGTCTATCTCTTCACGCTGGTCGCCCTGCCGCTGCGAATCGTGAGCTATCTGTTCTCCGAACTTCCGCACTCGCTGTCGGGGTGGGACCGCGTGCAAGAGGTGCTGCGCGACCCGCTGCTACCGAACCCGCGCGCCTCGATCAAGCACATAGATGACGCGGTGGTCGACTTGCGCGACGTGCATGCCCGGCACACACCGGAGTCGTTCGCGCTGCAGGGCGTGACGCTGCGCGTCGAGCGCGGCCGCACCGTGGCGGTGGTCGGCGCGACGGGCTCGGGCAAGACAACTCTCTTGCACGTGATTGCCGGCCTCGTTCCGACCACGAGCGGCGAGGTGCGGCTCGGCACCAAGCACGTCGGGCTCGTCTTCCAAGAGGCGTTCCTCTTTGCGGAATCGCTGCGCTACAACCTCACGCTGGGCAGGCAAGTGCCCGATGAGCAGATCACGCGCGCACTGCGCGTGGCCGCCGCCGCGGACTTCATCGCCGATCTCGGCGTCGGGCTCGACACCGAACTTGGCGAGCGCGGCGTGAGCCTCTCGGGCGGCCAGCGTCAGCGCCTCGCGCTGGCACGCGCGATTGCGGTCGGCAGCGACCTGTTGTTGCTCGACGACACCACTTCGGCACTCGACCCCGGCACCGAAGAAACCGTGCTGCGCAACTTGCACGACCTGCACGACAGCATCACCACGGTGGTCGTCGCGTCACGCCCGTCGACCATCGCGCTCGCTGACGATGTGGTGTTCATGCGCGAGGGCCGAGTCGCGGCGGTCGGCACCCACGAGCACTTGCTGGCGCACGACGCCGGCTACGCAGAGCTGATTGCGGCCTTCGAGCACGACCGACAGTCAGACGATGGCGGGGATCACGCATGACGATGACCGACGACGTGACCGCCGAAGTGCGCCGCCGTGGGGCAGTCGACACGATCCGAGCGGGGATCGCGCAGGCCCCTGCATTGGGTCGCGGTCTGGCCATCACGTTTCTCTTGGCGCTCCTCGGCGCAGCCGGGCGTGCGTCGCTGCCGATCGTCATCCAATTGGCGATCGACAACGGGCTCGACACCGGCAGCGGCAGCGTGCGCGTCGACTACATCGTCCGGCTGTGCGCGATCGCCGCCGCAATCATCATCGCCGCAGCGGTGTGCCAGCGCATGGCGGTGTACCGCCTCGGTACCGCAGCCGAAGAAGGTCTCTACGGCTTGCGCGTGCGGCTCTTTGACCACATCCACCGGCTGAGCCTCGCCGACCACAACGAAGAACGCCGCGGCGCGCTGGTTGCGCGAGTCACGAGCGACATCGAGACACTGACGATGTTCTTTGCCTGGGGCGGGCTGGCGTGGATGCTCGACCTCTCGCTCATGTTCGTCGTCGCCTGCGTGATGCTCGCCTACGACTGGGTGCTCGCCGTCGTCGCGTTCGCCGTGGTGGCACCGCTCATCATCGTGCTGCGCTTCGTGCAAGCGAGATTGGTGCGCGCCTACGACAAGGTGCGCGAAGACAATGCACAGATGCTGTCGCTCATGAGCGAGACCGTGTCGGGCGCCGAGACGTTGCAGGCCTACGACGCAGTCGAGCCAGCCATCGAACGACTCGAGCAGGCGACGCAGCGGCGCGCCAAGTCGTCGGTGCGCGCCGGCGTGATCGGCGCCTTTCTCTTCCCGTCGGGCGAGGTCTTCAGCGTCTTCACCGTGGTGGCCGTGGTCGGCATCGGCATTTGGCGCGGCACCGAGGCGGGGCTGTCTGCCGGAGCGCTCGTCGGCTACATGTTCCTCACGTACCGCTTCTTGGAACCGATCGCCGAGTTCACCGAAGTGATCGACCAGTCGCAGACCGCGGTGGCCGGCATGCGACGCGTGTTGGGAATCCTCGACACACCGATCGGCCCGCCGCCTGCCGAGAACCCGGTCGCCTTGCCGGCGGGCAGGCTCGGCGTGGCACTGCACGACGTGTCGTTCGCCTACGCGCCGCGCGACGACGAGCCGCCTGCCAACGTGCTCACGCACCTGCAACTCACGATTCCGCCCGGGCAACATGTGGCACTCGTCGGAGAGTCGGGCGCGGGCAAGACGACGGTCGCGCGACTCGTGGCGCGCCTTGCCGATCCGACGTCGGGGCGCGTGACCATCGGTGCGGTGAACCTGCGGCATGTCGCCAACGACGACTTGCGCCGACGACTCACCGTGGTGCCGCAAGAGCCGTTCTTGTTCGCAGAGACCATTTCGTACAACCTGCGCTTCGCCAAACCCGATGCGACCGACGCCGAACTCGCCGGTGCGGTGCGCACGCTCGAGCTCGACGATTGGGTGGCGGGCCTCGCCCAGGGTCTCGACACGCCGGTCGGCCAGCGCGGCCAGGCTCTTTCTGCCGGCGAGCGCCAGATGGTCGCGTTGCTGCGCGCCTCGCTCGTGAACCCCGACGTGCTCATCCTCGACGAAGCGACGTCGTCGGTCGATGCGCTCACCGAGGTGCGTCTCGCGCGAGCCCTGCGCAAGTTGTCGGAGGGTCGCACCACCATTTCCATCGCCCACCGCCTGTCGACCGCGGCCCGCGCTGATCGCGTGGTGGTGATGGCGTACGGTCGGGTGGTGGAGGACGGCTCGCACGAAGCACTGATGGCACTCGACGGCGAATACAAGCGGATGTACGACGCATGGCTTGCCGCCACCCGCGCATGATGCGGGCCACGGTGCGAGCCGCGATGCGAGCGCGCACCATCTCGGTGTTCGCGACCGTGCTCGCCATCGCGACGCTGGCGTCGTGCAGCAACGAGACCGCCGGTGAGGCATGCGCACGCGGGCCGATCTTTGCCGCCGCCCGGGAGCGCGCCGAACGCAGCGTCGCCGAAATCGACGCGACATCCACCATCGAACTCGAGGAGTCGCTGAACGCGCTCGTCGACCAACTGTTGGTGCTGCGCGACGTGTCACCGAGCGAACTTCGCGACCCGCTCGGCACGCTGCTCGCCGCCTACGGCCAGCTCGTGGTGGCACTCGACGACATCGGTTGGGATCCGCAGTCGGCAGCCGCCGACCCGGCGGTGGCCAAAGCGCGTGCCTCTTTCGCCGAAACCTCGGTGTCTGATGCGACGAACGAAGTGGAGGCGTTCTTCGACGAACAGTGCAAACTTGCCGTGGGGGAGAGTGACCCGCTGTTCGCCGTGGTCGGTTCGACGCTGCCGCTCCCCGAAGTCAGCGAAGAGCCGAGTCGCGACGCCGCCGAAGACGACACTGCGAGTTCAAGCGAGCTCGCGTCGATCGGTTTCGTGATCGGCGAAACCTACGGAGTCGCGCTCGTGGCGGCCGAGGCAGAGTGCATCGCGTCGCGCATCGGTGTGACATTCGCCGACGCAAGCGACATCAACGTCGACGACGAGCAGTTCTTTGCGCTCGTGCGCGACTCGTTCGTCGCCTGCGGCGTCACGACGCCACCCACCACCACACCCGGCGAGTAGCCTCGCCGCGTGCACATCACGCTCATCCGTCACGCCGAACCCGAGTGGGTACGCGACGGATTCAGCCAAGACAATCCGCCGCTCACCGCCCGCGGGTTCCGCCAGGCGCGCCGTCTTGCCGACCGCCTCGAGTCAGAGCACTTCGACCATGTTTACGTCTCGCCGCTCCTGCGCGCGCGCCAAACCGCCGCCCCGATTCTCGAAGCCCAGCGCCGTGGCGAAGTAATCGAGAATTGGCTGGAGGAAATTCGTAGTCCGATCTGGCAAGGCAACCCGGCCGAGAAGGCCGAGGCGGCGTACCGAGAGGAGAAGCAGCGCAACGCTCTCGACCGTTGGCGGGGCCTCGAAGGCGGCGAAGCGGTGATCGACTTCACCAAACGCATCCACAAAGGCGCCACCGAGTTCCTCGCGCAACGCGGCATCTACCGCATCGAACACGAACTGCCGGTGTGGCACGTCGAAGAACCCGGCGACAAACTCGCCTTCATCGCGCACGCTGGCACGAACAGCGTGTTCATCTGCCATCTGCTCGGGCTCGCCCCGACGCCATGGGAGTGGGAACGCTTCGTCATCGGGCACGCAACGGTGAGCAGGCTCGAGGCGATGAAGCTCGGAGACGGATACACGTTCAGCCTCACGCGGCTCGCCGACAACTCGCACCTCGACACCGCCGACCACACGTATTAGAAGTTGCGGCTCACGCCGTGCCGCGGGACATGTGACCCGCCCCTTGGCAGGCTCACGCCGTGCCGCGGGGCGACGTGGTTCTCACATCGCGCCGCCCCGCGGTCGGCTACCGGTACTGCGTCGTCACGCGGTTCCGGATCTTGGGTGAACTCTCGCTCGACCGCCTCGCTTACGGCTGCGGACGCGGCTCGGTGATGTGGCACGCGTTGACCGCGGCCACGACCGGCGTCGGATCGATCGGCGCACCACCGCGCGGGTGCACTTCGAAGTGCAGGTGCGGGGTACCGGTGTTGCCTGTGGCGCCGTTGGTGCCGAGAATCTGGCCGGCCTTCACCACGGTGCCGACGCCGATGTTCGGCGCGATGGTGTCGAGGTGCGCGTAGAAGAAGTACGTGCCATCGGCCATCGTGAGACGCAGACCGTTGCCGGTGAGCGACGCGTTGTCGTAACGCTTGGTGATGGTGCCGTCGACCACCGCGTAGATCAGGTTGCCCTTCGGCGCGATGATGTCGACACCTTCGTGCAGGCGCGAACCGCGCGACTCGTGCCACGTGTTGGTGAACGAGCAGCGGCCCTGCACCGGGAAGACAGCGATTTGCGGGATGCCGAGCGACTCGAGCGACGGGATGAGAGCGAGGGCCTGGGCGGTGGGGAAGTCGAGCGCCTGCGACGCGTTCAAGCCGCGGCTCGACTGGAAGTTGCCGAGCGCGATCGACGTGGCGAGGCCGAACACTCCGTCGGCTCCACCCTTCACTTCGATGCCGTTGTTGATGAGCGTCTGCTGCACGAGACGCACTGCTTCGCTGCGCTCACCGCGCTTGGGCAGTGCGTTCACGTCGAGCTGAGTCGGCGTCGCCTGTGCGGCGGGTGCGGCAGTGGCGACCGGGGCAGCCACAGGAGCCGCAACCGGCACGACCGGGGCAGCCGGCTTGGCGGGCGTCGCAGCGGGCTTGGCGACCGGAGCAGCCACGACGGCCGGCGGCGCAACATCCACCAAACCGAGCGAGTACGCCGTCGCCCAGTCGAGCGCCTTGGTGACCGGCAGACCCTTGCGGCTCTGGTACGTGCCGAGCGCGATAGTGGTCGCGACTCCGAACGATGCATCGGCGCCGCCCTTCACGGTCACGCCGTTGGAGATCAGCGCCTGCTGCACCGACCACACCGCGTCACCCGTGTCGCCGGGCTTGGGCAGTGTCTCAGGGGTGAGACGTGCGACAGTGAGAAGACCAAGAAAGCGGGCGGTCGGCTCGTCGACGATGCCGGTGACCTTCAGACCGACGGCCTTTTGCAGGTTGCGCAGGGTCGCCTGAGTGCGCGCAGAGAACACGCCGTCGACGCCGCCCTTCAGGGTGAAGCCGCGCACGACCATCGCCTGCTGCAGACGAACGACGTCGTCGCCCTGCTCGCCGAGAACGGGCTGGGCAGAGGAGGTGGCCTGGGCAGTTGCCGGCTGCGCTGAGGCAGGGCGGGCTGCGGAGGCTGTGCTCGGGGCGACGCCCTGGGCGCTGAGAGAAATGACGATGCTGGTAGCGATTGCCGTGAGAACCATTGCTGTTGCTCCTTGGTGAGATCCGCAGAAGGGATCGGCCCAAGGGGCAAGAACTTGAGGAAAATCTCACTTAAACGGCTAATATGAACGCTCAGCGTGGTCATACTCCGCAGAGGGTGGCTACGGCGTCACACTGGGTGGTGGCGCACGCCCCGCGTGAGGGCGGGGCTGGCGGGGCTTGCCTCGCGTGGGGGCGGGGGTGGCGGGGCTTGCCCCGCGAAGGGGATTGCTGGCTAGTCGAGCACCTCGTAGCGCCGTCCAGCAATCAGCCAGCCGCTCGGGGCCCGTTCGTAGCGGTCGTGGAGGGTTGCGATACGCGAGCCCAGCGCCCCGCTGCGGCGCTGAAAGCGTTCGGTCACCGTGACGCGTCCTGTTGCCGTTCCGGCTGCTTCGTCGACGTGAAACACCATGACCTCCGGGCTCTGCAGCGTCCAGCGATCGGCGGAGTAGTGCTTGGCGAAGAGGTCGGCGAGTTGATCAGACCCCTTCGCGCTCGACCCGTCGGGCATCGCGAGCTCGGCGGTGTTCGTGAAGTGGGCAATCCATGTGGCGGCGTCACCGCGCAACTGCGCATCGGCCACCACGGCGAGCAACTGGCGCAGGGCAGCGTCGGTGATGGCGGTCGGCGCCGCACCGCTGGCACCTGATGATGGCGTGGTTGCGAGTGTGTTCGGGCGCGACGGGGCAGGTCGTGCAGTGCGTTTTCCGTCTCTGATGTCGTCGGGGGAGAGCCCGGTTTCGAAGGCCGCGAGCGCGCGCAGCGTGCGCATCAGTTCTTTCCGCTTCACGACACCTTCGTGCGCGGCGAACTGCACGGCGAGACCGTCAATCATCGCCGTGATACGCATGGCCGACACCCGCGGCTGGTCGCAGCGGAACTCGCCGGTTTCGTTGCCGCGCCGCAGCACTCGCTCGAGGAATGCAATCGACTGCTCATCCAACTGCTGGCTGATGCTCTTCATCAGCGGGTTGCGCAGTGCTTCGCCCCACGCGTCGATCCACAACATCCACTCCACGTCGTCGCTGCCCTCGGGAACGTAACTCTCGATGAGCCGCCACAATTGCGCGGTCGCCGACTGGCCGAGTTCGATGTCGCGCTCCATCTCGGCCAGGTCTTTGCGCGCGTAATACTCGAACGCCGCGGCGAGCAACGCCTCTTTGCTGTCGAAGTGGTAGTGGATGAGACTGTTCGACACATTCAGGCGCTTGGCCACATCGGCCACGCGCGTGCCCGCAAAACCGCGCTCAATCACCACTTCGCACGCTGCCTCGAGAATCTCCACGCGGCGCGCCTCGACGGCGTACTTTTTCACCATCTCTGTCGCCTCTTCGCGCGATTCGTCACGAGGTGACAATACTCACCTGCGAGAGTTCGACGAGGCGGGTGCGGGCTCGGCACGGGGTTGCCTAGCGTCGTACGCATGAGCACCGCGACTGCCGCGCCGGCACGACGAGGCATCAGCATGCGGCGCTACCGAGTGATCGCGTGGCTGGCGTTTGCGTCGCTCTACGTGATCATCGTGACGGGCTCGCTCGTTCGCCTCACCGGCTCGGGGCTCGGCTGCGTCGACTGGCCGGCGTGCAACGAGGAGCGATTCGTCGACGTGTCGTCGCCGCACGCGGCGATCGAGCAGTTGAACCGCCTCTTTACTGGCGTGGTGGCCGCCAGCGTGATTGCCGCAATGCTCGCCGCGTTGCTGGTGCGACCGCGTGACCGGCGCACCGTACAACTTGCATTGTTGTTGGTGGCTGGAACCGTCGGGCAAGTGGTGCTCGGCGGCATCGTGGTGCTCACTGGTCTGCATCCGCTGTCGAACATGGGGCACTTCCTTCTATCGATCGCGCTCATGGCCTGGGCGTTCTGGCTGGTCGACGCCATCTCCGCGCGCGGACTGAACGAGTCATCGAGCTATTCCTCTCGGGCGCACTGGCGAGCCTTGCTTGCAGGGCAGTCGTGGTCGCTGGCGCCCGGCAATCGTGTAGCGGCGATAACCCGCGTCGTTGCGTTCATGACCCTCGTCGCGATCGTCACGGGCACCGTGGTGACCGGCACCGGGCCGCACGCCGGCGACGAGACTTCGCCGCGGTTCGACTTCTCCATCTCGCACGTCGCACGCATTCACGGCGGCTCGGTGCTGATCACTGTGGCGCTCGCGGTGGTGCTGGGTGTTCTGCTGCGGCGCGAGGCGGCAGGTCGCAACATGCAGAACGCCTTCGAGGCGTTCCTTTTTCTGGCGGTGTTGCAAGGCGGGGTCGGCTATCTGCAGTACTTCACAGGGGTGCCCGTGGTGCTCGTGGCCGTTCACATCACGCTGAGCGTCGCGGTATGGCTGGCGGCGCTCAATCTCTCGACCACGGCACGGCGCTCTGCGCGTGGCGAGTCGTTGTCGGGAGCCACGTTGGTCGGCGCCGAGGCTGTGGCACACTAGACGAGTGCCAATGAGGGGCTGGCGTGCCGTCGTCATGCTGGCGTGCGCCGCAGTAGCCACATTCGGTTTCGCCGCCGGTGCCACGGCGCAAGTGTCTGACGACCTCGGGGTGATCGGCCAGCTGCAATACGACGACGCAAACGGCGTCAAACAATTCGCCGTCGGTGTCGTGCTGTCGATCGACGACGTCGGCGGTGCCACCACCGACGCGGAGGGAAAATTCCGCATCCCGGTGCCGGCCGCCGGCGCCTACAACATCACGCTCGACACTTCCACGCTGCCCGAAGGCATCGGGTTGCGCGACCCAGAACGCAGCACCCTCGTGGCGAATGTGAGCGTGAACGGCGACCAGCGCGTGATCTTCCCGCTCATTGTCGGCGGCACGGTCACCGCCGCGACGGAGAGCAACTTCTCCGTGCGCCGCCTCGGCCAACTCACGCTCGAAGGCATCAAGCTCGGTTTGTATCTCGCGATGGCGGCCATCGGGCTCTCGCTCATCTTCGGCACCACCGGCCTCGTCAATTTCGCGCACGCTGAACTCATCACGTGGGGAACCCTGATGGCGTACTTCTTCAACGTCTTCGGGTTGGTCGGCGTGTTCGGGTTTCTCTCGGGTCTACCGGCACCGCTCGGCTCGGGCAGCGAATTCATCGTTGCGACGATTTTGGCGATGGTGATGGGCGGGGCATTGGGTTGGTTGCTCAACCGCGTGGTGTTCCGCACCGCGCGTGATGCCGGCGTTTCGCTGCTCGCGCAGATGGTGATGACCATCGGGCTCTCGATTCTCCTGCGCTACGCGTTCGTCTATTTCTTCGGCAGCGCCTACCGGTCTTACGGTCAGTACGGCGCACAGCGCGCCAACGTGATCTTCGGGCTCGAGCTCACCACGCGCGACGCCGTCGCAATGCTCGTGTCGATCATCATTCTCATGGCGGTGGGCGTAGGGCTCGGCCTCACGCGCACGGGTCGGGCGATGCGCGCCGTTGCCGACAACCGCGACCTCGCAGAGTCGTCGGGCATCAACGTCGAGCGCGTGATCGCGCAAGTATGGATTTTTGGCGGGGCGCTTGCGGCGCTCTCTGGCGTGTTCTTTGGATTCGACAGCGTGAAGTGGGAGCTCGGGTCGCGCATCCTCCTGCTCGTTTTCGCCGCCGTCACGCTCGGCGGGCTGGGCACCGCGTTCGGCGCGCTGGTCGGGGCGCTCATCGTGGGCGTGGCAATCAACTGGTCGACCCTCGTCATTGACACTGAATTGAAGAACATGACGGCGATGCTGGTGCTCATCCTCGCTCTGTTGCTGCGCCCGCAGGGCATCCTCGGCAAGAAACAACGGATCGGCTGACGATGGACTGGGGATTCATCTTCGAACGCACGCTCTCGGCGTCGATCGGCGTCGAAGTGATGGTCTACGCGCTGGCTGCGGTTGGACTCAATGTGCACTTCGGCTACACGGGCCTCATGAACTTCGGCCAAGCCGGATTCATGGCGGCCGGCGCCTACGGCATCGGCGTCACCGTGTATTGGCTTCAGTGGAGCTTCTGGATCGGCATCGGCTTCGTGTTCGTCTACGGCGCGGTGCTCGCGCTGCTGCTCGGCGTTCCGACATTGCGGTTGCGCGCCGACTATCTCTCGCTCGTCACCATCGCCGCGGCAGAGTCGATACGGCTCATCGCACGCTCGCGCGTGATGCGACCGATCACCGGCGGCGTCGAGGGCGTCAACAAATTCGCCGAGAAGTTTTACGAACTGAGCCCGTTCGCGCTGGGGGAGTTCTACTCGGTCGGGCCCTTCAAGTATCTCGGTCGTGACGTGTGGGTGCTCGTGGTCGGCTGGACGACGCTGATTCTCGTCGTGCTCATGGTGCAGCAGCTGATGCGCTCACCGTGGGGCCGTACGCTGCGCGCAATCCGCGAAGACGAAGACGCCGCGCGGGCGCTCGGCAAGAACGCGTACTTCTTCAAGATGCAGGCGCTGATGCTCGGCGGTCTCATCGGCGCAGTCGCCGGATGCATCCAGTCGATCCAGAAATCGTCGGTGCAGGCCGACACGTTCAACCCGGTGATCACCTTCACGATCTGGACCATCCTCATCATCGGCGGCCCCGGCCGCGTGTGGTCGCCCGTGGCCGGCTCGACGATCTACTGGACGCTCATCGTCTTCGTCGAGAACACGCTGCGACAGTTGCCGCCTGGCACTCGCGAGACGCTCGAGTCGACCATCCAGTTGTCCGACTTCAACATCAGCATGCTGCGCTACATCCTCGTCGGCAGCGGACTCTTGCTGCTCGCGCGCTATAGGCCGCAGGGAATCTTCGGATCACGAGAGGAGATGGCTCTTGACCGCCGCTGACGCATCCTCGCCGATCATCACCGCCACGGGCGTGGTGAAGACCTTCGGCGGTCTGCGTGCCGTCGACGTCGAGCGACTGGAGATCCGCCGCAACAAGATCACCGCGCTCATCGGACCCAACGGCGCTGGAAAGACCACGTTCTTCAACCTGCTGACCGGCTTCGACAAAGTGGACTCGGGCGTCATCACGCTCGACGGCGAAGACATCACCGGCACGCCGCCGCACCGCCTTGCCGCCAAGGGAATGGTGCGCACGTTCCAGTTGACCAAGGCGCTCGCGAAACTCTCGACGATCGAGAACATGAAACTCGGCGCGCTCGACCAGCTCGGCGAGAAGTTCTGGTCGGCGCTCATCCCGGGCTCGTGGACGAAGCAGGAGCGCGAGATCGAGGCACGCGCCGACGCGGTGCTGAAACGTTTCAACCTCACGCACATGCGCGACGAATTCGCCGGCACGATGTCGGGCGGCCAGCGCAAGCTGCTGGAGATGGCCCGCGCGCTCATGACCGACCCGCGCGTGGTGATGTTGGACGAGCCGATGGCCGGCGTGAACCCGGCGCTCGCACAAAGCCTGCTCGAGCTCATCAAACTGCTGCCCGGCGAAGGCCGCACGGTGATCTTCGTCGAGCACAACATGGACGTCGTACAAGAAATCAGCGACTGGGTCGTGGTCATGGCCGAAGGTCGCATCATCGCGCAGGGCACTCCTGCAGAGATCAAGAGCAACAAGGCGGTGGTCGACGCGTACCTCGGCGCGCACCACGGCGAAGATTTGTCGAAGGTCGAACTCTCATGACGCAAGCGCCCGCAGCGAACACGAACGAGGTGCTGCTTGAAGCCAAGGATGTCACCGCTGGCTATACGCCGGGCGTCAACATCCTCAACAACTGCTCGCTCACGCTGAAGCGCGGCGAGATCGTCGGAATCATCGGCCCCAACGGCGCGGGCAAGAGCACGCTCTTGAAAGCGTTGTTCGGATTGCTCTCGGTGCAGTCGGGCAGCATCACGCACCGCGGCGAATCGATCGTCGGCAAGCACGCCCACGAACTGGTGGAGCGGGGCATCGGCTATGTGCCGCAGCGCGAGAACGTATTTCCGTCGCTCACGGTGCTCGAGAACCTGGAGATGGGCATCTACCTGAAGCCCAAGCAGTTCCGCGAGCGGGCGGAGTTCGTGCAGAACATGTTCCCGCGGTTGGCCGAGCGCGCGAGCCAGCGCGCCGGATCGCTGTCGGGCGGCGAGCGCCAGATGCTCGCCATGGGTCGTGCGCTCATGATGAACCCCGAGGTCGTGCTGCTCGACGAGCCCTCGGCTGGTCTGTCACCCGTGTTGCAAGACCAGGTATTCGTGCGCACCCGCGAAATCAACAAAGCGGGCGTGTCGGTGGTGATGGTCGAGCAGAACGCGCGCCGCTGCCTGCAGATCTGCGATCGCGGCTACGTGCTCGACCAGGGCACCAACGCCTACACCGACACCGGCGACAAGTTGCTGCACGACCCGAAGGTCATCGAGCTCTACCTCGGCACGCTCGCGTCGTAGCGCACGAGCCTGCCGCGCTTCTGCGGCTACTCCCGCAGTGAAGCCAGCGTGTCCGTGAGGGCGTCCAACACCTGTGCGAGCTGGTCGTCAGTGACCGTGAGGCTCAAGTTCATCATGCCGCGCGCCGCGGTATACACGCCCCGCTCGAGAAGTCCGAGAAACAGCAGTTCTTGCAGTTGCGTATCGCGCTTCGCCACGTCGTGAGCATCGCGCGGCGGCGTCGGCAAGGCATGCAACGACATCATCGAGCCGAACCCGCTCACGCACACCGCCATGCCTGAGCGTTCGAGCACGATAGCTACCGACTTGCGGAACTCGTCTCCACGCGCGGTGTGGGCCACGGCTCGTTCGGCACTGAACACCTCACCGAGCACCACACAACCGGCAGTCATCGACGCGATGTTGTTGTTGAACGTGCCGGCGTGAGCCACCACCTTCGTGCGACCCGCCTCGGGGCTGGTGTCATAAATATCAAGCAAATCCGCACGTCCTCCGAAAGCCCCGAATGAGAAGCCGCCGCCGATGTACTTGCCGAACGTCACGATGTCCGGAGTCATGCCGAGCATCTTGAACATGCCCGAGCGTCCGTGTCGCGATGTCATGACCTCGTCGGCAATCACCACGGCGCCGACCGCACGCGCACGCCCGAACACGCTCGACACAAAGTCGACTTCGGCCGGAACACAACCGCCCGAGCCGAGCATCGGCTCCATCACGACCGCGGCCAGCGAGTCGGCGTGTTCGTCGATCAACTTGCTCGCGTGGCTCGCATCATTGAACGGCGCCACGACGAAGTCATACGGTGCGTTCCATGGGGCAGTGCCGCTGGCGAAGTAGAGCAGTCCGCCGTGGTAGCCGCCATGAAACACCATCACCTTCTCGCGTCCAGTCGCCTGCAAGGCGGTGGTGATGGCCATCAGGTTCGCCTCCGAGCCGGAGTTGGTGAACCGCACACGATCAATCTCGAAGCGTTCGCACATCAGTAGCGCCAGTCGACTTTCCGCCGGGTGGATACCGCCCACGCTCGCGTTGACACGCAGCGCCGCTGCCACAGCATCAAGCACGCGAGGGTCGCCATGTCCAAGCAAGCCGGCGGTGTAGTCGCCGAGCATGTCGACGTAGGTGTGCCCGTCGACATCCGTCAGCGTCGAAGCGCGTCCGGACTCGAAGGTCAACGGAAACGGTGCGTGGGTGAGAACGGTGCGGGTATGGCCACCAGGGAGGTATTTGCGGGCCTCGTCGTAGTGACGTCGGCTCTGCGGATTGCGATCGGCAAAATCACCGCGCGCCTTTACGAGACGCTTACTCTCCACGCGGTCAGACTATTGACGCGCGTCGGACAGCAGCGAGTTCGCGTCTCGCACTGCGCACGCAGCGAAGCCCGAGCCGCGCGCAAACAGGGGACTGGATACAAAAGAAAAACCCCGCCCGGATTTCCCGGGCGGGGCCTTCCTTTTCTGAGACGAACTCAGCTCGCGAAGACGTACTTGTCAAGCGAGGGGTCTGCACCGGCCGCACCGTAAGAGATGATGCGGAACGAAGCAGCGGCGGGCTCACCGGCATCGACGAACTCGTACGGTCCACCAAGACCGTCGTAGTCGATGTCAGTGCCAGCCTGGACCAGCGAGAGGCACGACGCGTAGTCGGTGCACTTCTCGCCATCCTTGGTGACGCCGTTGATCTGCGCACCGATCGACACACCGTCGGCGCATCCGGCGATCTCCGCCGCGAGGGCCGAGATCACGATTGCGTCGTAGGTCTCTGCACCGTAGTCGTACACGCCGTCGACGCCTGCGGCATCGAGACGGGCAGTGAACTCCGAGATGGTGCTGAGGTCGACCGAGGGCACGGTGCCCTTCATGCCGGCGAGGATCGTCGGGTCAGAGACCAGCTTCTCCAGGCCAGAGATGTTGCCGTCGACGCCGTAGACCTTCTTGGCGGTCGGTCCGACACCACGCTCGTGCATGGTGTTGAGGATCGGGCCGGTCTCGGCGAATCCGACGATCACGATCGCGTCCGGGTTGGCAGCGACGACCTTGTCGACTTCAGCGTCGAACGTCTCGGTGCCTTCCGCGTACTCGATGAACTCCGGAACGGTGCCGCCTGCGCCTTCAAAGTTGGACTTGAAAGCTTCGGCAAGACCGACACCGTACGAGTCGTTGCGGTACAAGACAGCAGCCGATGCAGCACCTTCCTCGATGACGAGGTTGGCGAGCACGCGACCCTGGAGCAAGTCCGACGGAGCCGTACGGAAGTAGAGGCCGTTGTCCGCGTAGTCGGTCAGCGTCGGCGACGTGTTGGCGGGCGAGAACTGCACCACACCAGCAGAAGTGATCTTGTCGATCACCGTCAGCGAAACGCCCGACGAGGCCGCACCGATGATCACCTGGGCGCCGGCTGCGAGCAGACGGTCGACTTCGGTGTTGGCGGTGTCGGTGGTCGCGTCGCCCGAGTCACCCTGGTTGATCACAACCTGGTTGCCGAGCACGCCACCAGCGGCGTTGATGTCTTCCACTGCGAAGCCCGAGGCCGCGATTTCCGGCGGTCCAAGGAACGCGAGTGATCCGGTCACCGGAAGGATGGTTCCGATGTTGAGGGTGGTTACTGCGCAGTCCGAGGTCTCCTCTGCAGGTGCCTCGGTCTCCTCAGTGACCTCCTCAGCCGCTTCGTCGTCGCCGCCGCAGGCCGCGAGCACGAGTGCTCCGGCTGCAACGAGCGCGCCGAAACGACGCTTGTTGGATGTCTTCATTATTTCTCCCCCTAGGAGTGGGGCGGCATCTGACCGCCCCGGTTGGGTACGAAGAGGCTAGCGGCACAGCCGCAAGATTCGGCTTATTTTTCTGGGGTTGCGGCTTTGCGCAGGCGGTCACGCAGGGCATGGCCGAGCCCCCGGGCGGGCGGCATGAGCACATGCACCACCGCGTGCCCGGCGGCATCGTGTTCGCGCAGCCGGGCATAGAGCGTGCGTGCAGCCTCCACGAGGTCGCTCGCGCAGTCGAGCACGGAGATTGCATCGCTCGGCAGGCTGGCCGCGGTTTCGTGGAGTACCAACTTTGCCGCAGGGGCGTAATGGCGAGCGAGCATTCCGGGTGCGCGCGACTCGCCGGTGACCCCGTCGTTGAGGGTGGTGCCGCTCGGCGCGAGGATGCGTCGCACGTCGTCTTGCGTGACCGCGCCAGGCCGCAGAATCTCGGGCTGCTCGAGCGTGCAGTCGACGATGGTCGACTCGACGCCGATGTCGCACGCGCCGCCATCGACGACGAGTGCAATGTCTTCACCGAGATCGTCGGCCACATGTCGAGCCGTGGTGGGCGACACCCCACCGAAGCGGTTCGCCGAAGGAGCCGCGACTGGTCGGCCCAGGCGCGCGATGATTGCGAGTGCCGCACCGTGCGCGGGCATGCGCACCGCCACAGTGTCGCGCCCGCCGGTGACGACGCGGCTCACGGTGTCGCGCGCGCGAACCACCACGGTGAGCGGCCCCGGCCACGCGTGCTCGACGAGCGCACGGCACGCAGGTGACACATCGAGCGCGAGCCTGTCGAGCCACGATGCGTCGGCGATGTGCACGATGAGCGGATGACCGGCGGGTCGGCCCTTCACTTCGAACACGCGCCGCAGTGCGTCGTCGTTCGTTGCGTCGGCGGCCAGACCATAGACCGTCTCGGTCGGCAGTCCGATCAATTCGCCCCGCGCGAGGGCAGCGACGGCAGCAGCGATGCCGGGCTCGTCGGCGGCGACGATGCGCGTCATGCCGACGGCTGGTGCCACGCGGCCGCGCGACTCATGCGGCGAACGTCTCCATCACGACATCGATGAACGCGAACGCTTCCGGAGTGCGGAAATGGTCGACACCCTTCAGCGTCACCAAGCGAGACTTTGCGAACGACGACGCGAGCACGGTGGCTGGCGCAGAGAAATCTTGGTCGCCGAGCACCACGATGACCTCGTTGTCGATGGCCGCGAGTTGTGCGGACGAGAAGGGCTCTTCGCGCGGACGTCGCAGCACGGCGGCGAGCGCCAACTTGTCGTTGTGCGCCTCGCTGCCGATCTTGCCGAAGATACGCGCGGTCACATCGCCGGGTTCGGCGCGCCCCTCGAGACCGGCGAGGATGCGGTCTGATCTGGCCGGGTCGTGCGGATGAAAGACTCCGTCGCCGATGCCCGCGAGCACGACGGTGCCGAACGAGTTCGGCTCGCGCACGAGCGCGCGCAACAGCGTGATCGCACCGAGCGAGAATCCGACGGCATCCACGCGCGGCATCTCGCCAGCCGCGTTGCTTCCGCCGGTGCGCAGCGTCGCTACGTGCGCGAGCAGATCGCCCGCCATGTCGCTGTAGTCGTGCGGGTCGTGCGACTTTCGTGCGGTGCCGTGACCGGGCAAGTCGTACGCCACGACCGAGCGCCCCGCATCGGCGAGCAAGTCGACGAGCCCCGCGCGTCGCCACGTGTGGTCGAACGAGCCTGCCCAGCCGTGCACGAGAACGAGGGGCCGAGCGGCAGTCATCGCTCGTTCATCTTTACAGTTCGCAGCACCGTCACGACGTTTCGAAGCGCGGCTGCGCGGTTCGCGTCACTGCCGCTCGGTAGCCTTGGAAGGTCCGTGCGCCGACGGAAAGGAGTCCAGCGATGCAGTTTCTGAACGAGCGTCCCGACTACGACCTCACCTACAACGACGTCTTCCTGGTACCGAACTTGTCGTCGGTGTCGTCGCGCATGCACGTCGATCTCTCCACGCCTGACGGCATCGGCACCACGATTCCCGTCGTCGTCTCCAACATGACCGCCATCGCCGGCCGGCGCATGGCCGAGACCGTCGCGCGCCGCGGCGGGGTGGTGGTGTTGCCACAAGACATCCCGCTCGACGTGGTTCAGACCGTGGTCGAGTTCGTCAAGTCGCGCCACACCGTGTACGACACGCCGATCACCATGTCGGGCCACGACACCGTCGGAGAAGCGCTCAGCCTCGTGCACAAACGCTCGCACGGCGCGATCATCGTGGTCGACGACGACAACGCGCCTGTCGGCATCTTCACCGAGCACGACGCGGCCGGGTTCGACCGCTTCACGCAGATCTCCAACGTGATGAGCCGCGAGTTGTTCACGTTGCCCGACGGCCTCGACGCCAACACGATGTTCGAGCGGCTGTCGGAAGCACGGCTCAATTTCGCGCCGATCGTCTCGAGTGACGGCCGACTGCTCGGCTGCATCACGCGCAAAGGTGCGTTGCGCAGCACCATCTACAAACCCGCCGTCGATCGCGACGGAAAGCTGCTGATTGCCGTCGCCGTCGGCGTGAACGCCGACCCCGCGACGCGCGCCAAGGCGCTGGTCGGTCTCGGGGTCGACGTCGTGGTGGTCGACACCGCGCACGGCCACCAAGATCGCATGCTCGACGTGGTCGCCGACGTGCGCCGCAGCGTCGACACCACCCCGGTGGTCGCCGGCAACGTGGTCACCGCGCAGGGCACTCGCGACCTCATCTCTGCCGGTGCCGATGTGGTGAAAGTCGGCGTCGGTCCTGGCGCCATGTGCACCACTCGAATGATGACTGGCGTCGGACGACCGCAATTCTCCGCCGTAGTCGAATGTTCCGATGCGGCACGGGCACTCGGCAAGCACGTATGGGCCGATGGTGGCGTGCGGTATCCGCGCGATGTGGCGCTCGGTCTCGCCGCGGGCGCGGGCAACGTGATGTTCGGGTCGCTCTTGGCTGGCACCTACGAGTCGGCGGCCGACACGCTGCGCGACGCGCAAGGCCGCCTCTACAAAGAGAGTTTCGGTATGGCGTCGAACCGCGCGGTGCGCAACCGCACTCGCAGCGAGGGTGCCGTCGAACGCGCCCGCAAAGAGTTGTTCGAAGAGGGCATCAGCACCTCGCGGATGTACCTCGACGCGCAGCGCCCCGGTGTGGAAGACATCATCGACCAGATCGTGGCCGGCGTGCGCTCGGCGTGCACCTACACCGGCGCGCGCACCATCGAAGAGTTCCACGAACGCGCGACCGTCGGCGTGCAGAGCGCGTCGGGCTACGACGAGGGTCGCCCGATCGACACCAGCTGGTGACCCAGTGACGACGCTGCCGCTGGTCGTCGCCATCGACGGCCCCGCCGGAGCCGGAAAATCCACCGTGGCGAAAGCGCTCGCGGTCGCTCTTCGCATCGAGTATCTCGACACCGGCGCGATGTATCGCGGCGTCACTTACGAGGTGCTGCGCCGCGGGCTCGAGGCCACCGATGTCGACGCCGTCGCCCGAGTGGCGCGCGAAATCGAGTTCGTGCAGACTCGCGACTCGCTGCACGTCAACGGCCGCGACGCGACGGCGCAGATTCGCTCACCCGAAGTCGACGCGGCGGTCAGCCACGTGGCGGCGAACTCGGCGGTGCGCAACGAGATGCGCGAACGACAGCGAGGCTGGATTGCCGACCACGGCGGGGGAGTCGTGGAGGGCCGCGACATCGGCTCGGTGGTGTTCCCCGATGCGACGCTGAAGGTGTATCTCGTCGCCTCACCCCTCGTGCGCGCCAAACGACGCGTGGCCCAGCACGGCGGCGACGTCGAAGAAATTGCGCGGGCGATCGCCGAGCGCGACCAACGCGACTCGACCCGCGCCGACAGCCCGCTGCGACAGATGCCCGACGCGGTGATCGTCGACACGAGCGACCGCAGCATCACGCAGGTGGTCGATCACATCGTGTCGCTCGTCGAGCAGCGGACCAAACCGTCATGACGAAATTCGAGGCGCGTCTGGTCGGACAATCGTTGGTCACGCGCATCGTCTACGCATTCGTGCGCGGGCTGTTGCTCGTCTTGTGCAAGATTTGGTTCCGCGTCACCGTCAGCGGGCGCGAACATCTGCCGCGCACCGGCGCCTACATCATCGCCCCAGTGCACAGATCGAACATCGACACACCGCTCTCGTCGTTCATCACGAGCCGCCGCGTGCGCTTCATGGGCAAAGACTCGCTGTGGAAGAACAGGCAGATCGGCAAGTTCCTCTCGCTCTTGGGCGGGTTCCCGGTCACGCGCGGCGCCGCCGACTTCGAGGCGCTGAAGCGCTGCGTCGCCGTGCTCGATGCCGGCGAGCCGCTGGTGATGTTCCCCGAAGGCACGCGCCAGCACGGCCCCGTCGTGCACCCGCTCTTCGAAGGCCCGGCCTACGTGGCGCTCAAGCGCGGTGTGCCGATCGTGCCCGTCGGCATCGGTGGTTCACAGCGCGTCATGCGCAAAGGCTCGAAAATGATCTGGCCCCACAAGTGCCACGTCACCGTCGGCGCACCAATCGCCGTCGAGCACGGCGGCAGCGGGCGAGTCGACCGCGAGCGCATGACGCAGATCACCGCGCAGCTTTCCGCAGCGTTGCAATCGGTGTTCGACGACGCGCGACATCGCGCCGGTGACCGCTAAAGCGCCAGCGACTCGCCCTCGACGCGCGGCTAGGCGCGCAAGAACGCGCGCACGATGCGCGGCAGGTCGGCTGCGTCGTTGACGCCGCAGACTTCGCGCGCCGAGTGCATCGACAACTGCGGCACACCGACATCCACCGTGTCGATGCCGAGTTGCGTGGCGGTGATCGGACCGATGGTCGAGCCACAGGGCATGTTGTTGCGCGAATAGAACATCTGGTGCGTGGCACCCGCGGCCGCGCACGCGTCGAGGAATGCGACCGACGATGACGCTGATGTCGCGTAGCGCTGGTTCGAGTTGGTCTTCAGCGCCACGCCGCGATTGATGAGCGGTGCGTGCTTCGGGTCGTGGCGCTCTTGATAGTTGGGGTGCACGGCGTGCGCGTTGTCGCACGACAAGCACGCCGACTTGGGGAGCATCGCCAAGTATTCGACGCGCGACTTGCCGAGTGCAGCCGCGATGCGCTCGGTGGCGTGCGCAAGCAGCGGCCCACCGGCACCGGTGGTGCTGTCGCTGCCGACTTCTTCGTGGTCGAAGAGCGCGGCAACAGCGACGCCGTCGTTGCCTGTGATGCCGCTGATCGCGTCGATCGCCGCCCAGCACGACAGCTGGTTGTCGAGCCGACCCGACGCCAAGAGCGACGCATCGGCACCGATCACGCGCGCAGGTTCGTGGTCGACGAGCTGGGCGTGCACCGCCGCGACGAGCCTCGCATCGACGCCGGCCAATTCAGTTGCGAGGTCGCGTACGCGCAGCGTCGCGTCGCCCGTCAGCCACACCGGACGCAGGTGGGCGTGCTTGTCGAGCACCAGCCCGTTGTCGTTGACGCCGCGATCGAGGTGGATGGCGAGTTGCGCGAGTCGCGCGACGGGCTGTGCCGAGCGGAAGACCGCGGTGCTGCCGTCGCGCTTCACCACGTGGCCCGCGAGGTCGAGGTCGCGATCGAGCCACGAGTTCAAGAGCGGCGAGCCGTAGACCTCCACCTCGAGCGTGCCGAAGTTGGCGGCCGCGCCCTCGGGATTCGACTTGAGGTGCAGTCCGGGCGAGTCGGTGTGCGCACCCACGATGCGAAAGTGCGAGTTGGCGCGCGCGGAGGTGACGAAGGCGACGAGCGCCCCACCGCGCGTGATGAAACCTTTCGTAGCGCGACCCGCGAGGTCGGGCAGTTCGCTCGCTGCGTCGAACCACACGAAGCCGGCGTCGAGCAGTCGGCGCGCAGCAGTGGCGACGACGTGGTGCGATGTGGGGGAGGCGTCGAGAAATTGTCGGAGGTCGTCGATTTTCGCCAGCGTCTTGCCGGTCGTTGCTTGCGCCGTGCGACGTGGCGCGCCAGCGCTAGGCGCCTTGGCTGTCGAGCGAGATCGGGACCGTGACGTCACGCCCCAAGAAACTACAGGTCACCTCGCTGCGGTCACCCTGCTCGATGCGGGTCTGAATCTCGGCGATGCAGGCCGACAGCGAGTCGCGCTGGGTGAAGCCGAACCAGATGACTCCGGCGAACACCGCCACGAGGAGCAACTTGCTCACCACCGACGACACGAACTTCAGCACCAAGAGCACGCCGAGCACACCCACCACCATCGCCACGAGCGATGCATCGCGCGCGTTCTGTGCGTCGAACGACGAAAGATCCATGCGCTCAAAAGTCTGCCAGCGTCCGCTTCGTAGACTGCGCATATGAGCGACCAGTCAGCATCTTCGTCGCACGGCGTGTCGATGTCTCGCAGCGGGCCGCCCGAGACGGTGCTGCCGACGCTCGACCCCGTGATCGTGCACCAGTTGCGCCAGGCCGCTGCACAACCCGCCGAGTCGCGCCGCGCCGCCTTCGCCGCTGTCGCCGCAGCCCATCCGACTTCGCCGCACGCGTGGGCGGCACTCGGACGCGCGAGCACACCGGGCATCGAGGCGTACATGGCGTTTCGCGTCGGTTACCACCGCGGGCTCGATCAATTGCGCGCCAACGGCTGGCGCGGCTCGGGCTTCGTGCGCTGGCAGCACGAGTCAAACCGCGGCTTCCTCGAATGTCTCGAGGGTCTTGCGGTGAACGCCGGCGTGATCGGCGAAGAGAATGAGGCGCTGCGCTGCCAGCAATTCCTCATCCAGTGCGATCCGCGGGGCCGCGGCTGAGCGACGCACCTCAGGCGGGGCCGGCACTCCCACTCGGTGCCGTGCTCGTAGGTGGATCCAGCACGCGATTCGGCAGCGACAAGTCGCGTGCCGTGTTCGGCGGCGAGTCGTTGCTCGACCGATCGCTGCGCACGCTGCGAGACGCCGGCGCGACACACCTCGCATACGTCGGCGGTTCGATGCGCTCCGATGTGCAGTTGTCTGCGCATCATGTGGCAGACAAACAGGAGCTCGCTGCCTGCATGCTGCGCGGCATCATTGCAGCACTCGCACACGCCGAGCACATCGGCGCTGACCGTGCGTTGATCATCGCGTGCGACCTGCCGCTCTTGCGCGCGGCGAGCGCACGTGCGGTGCTGCACGCGCTCAACGACGAACGAGTTGACGTCGCGGTGGCGCACGGCGAACAGGATCACTGGTCGTGCATCGCGATACGCAGCAGCCTGCACGCGCCGCTGCGCGACTCGCTCGCGCGCGGCGAGCTCGCTGTGCACCGTGCAATCAATGGCGCCATCACTGACACGCGAATCGCTCGAATCGCCATCGACGAGCACGAGCTGACCAACATGAACGATGTTGCGACACTGCGTGCCATCACCGACGCTGAAGCACGGCGTGGGTAGGGTAGGGCGCCGTGCCGATCAGAGAAATCTCCGCGAGCGACCTCGCAACAATCATCGAACGCGGCGGCGCCGTCGTCGACGTGCGCGAGCCCGACGAATACCACGAAGGCCACGTGCCGGGAGCCAAATTGGTGCCGCTGGGCACCGTGCCCGAGTCGCTCGACGCCTTCCGCAAATCGGTGCCGGTCTATGTGATCTGCCGCAGCGGTGCGCGCAGCATGCGGGCCTGCGAGTTCCTCCACGAAGCCGGCATCACCAACGTGGTCAACGTGGCTGGTGGCACGGTCGGCTTTGCGGCACTGGGCCACGAGCTCTCCACCGGCGACCAACCGTGACCAATGGAATAGTGCCGGCATGAGCCAAGCCGAGCACATTTCCGAGGAATACGTCGACGACGACCAGTCGCTCGCCGACGTGGTGGCGCAGGCATCGCGCGCGGCGATCTATTCGCTCGACACCGAATTCCACCGCGAGCGCACCTACTTTCCGCGCCTGGCGCTCGTGCAGTTGCAGTGGGGCACGACGAACGTGCTCATCGACCCGTTGGCAGTCGACCCGCGCGGTCTGGCGCCGCTCTTGCAAAGCGACGCGCTCGCCGTGCTACACGCCTCGCAACAAGATCTCGAGGTGCTGCAGTACGCGGTCGGCTGCGTGCCGACGCGTATGTTCGACACGCAACTCGCGGCGGGTTTCATCGGTTACTCGACTCCGTCACTCGCCTCGCTCGTGCAGTCGATGTTGCGCATCAGCCTCTCGAAAGGCGACCGTCTCACCGACTGGATGCGCCGGCCGCTCACCGCGAGCCAGTGCGACTATGCGCGCAGCGACGTCGCGTATCTCGAACAACTGCACGCCGGAATCTCCGCGCGCTTGCACGAACTCGGTCGTACAACGTGGGTCGACGAGGCCTGCGAGGAGTTGCGTCGTCGACCGTGGGGCGAGAACGACCCCGACTCGGCCTGGCTGCGCATCAAAGATGCGCGCTCGCTGAAAGGTCAGGCACGCGGCGCCGCACAAGCGCTCGCCGCCTGGCGCGAACGGCGCGCGATGAGCACCAACGTGCCGTTGCGACGAGTGATGAGCGACATCGCACTCGTCGGAATCGCTCAGGCGCTGCCCACCAACACCGAGTCGCTCGCGCACGCACGCGGCGTCGACGACCGGTATCTGCACGGCTCGATCGCTCGTGAGATCATCGCCGCTGTGCGCGACGGCCGTGAGCGCCAAGTGGAGGTCGAGCCGAACGGCCACGAGCCGCTCGACAAGCGCCTGCGCCCGGCAGTAACACTCGTCACGGCGTGGATCGGCGAACTGGCGAACCAGCGCGACATCGACCCGACACTGGTGGCCACCAACCGCGACATCGTGGCGTTCTTGGCGGGCGGAGAATCGCGACTCTCGACGGGTTGGCGCCGCGAACTGGTCGGCGGCGACATCGAGCGGCTGTTGGCAGGGGAGTTCGGTCTGTCGTTCGACCGCGAGGGCCGCCTGCGGCTCATCCCCGCGAAACACACCGACGGCGAATAGACTTCAGAGTTAATGTCCATCGCCTAGGCGGATGGCCCGCCCGGGCTCCGCTTTCAAAAAACGGAGCCCAGCAATGAAAAAGGGACGTCATCGTCGGTTCGAAGAAGCGCGTCGTCTGAAGCAGTCGGGACCCACCGCAGACGACCTCGGCCTCACCTCGCAGAAGTCGACCAAGAGCGAAGAGGACGAGTTCGCCGAGATTGCCGAGCGCTATGGCGTGGTGTTCGACGACGACGGCCAGATCGCCGGTGACGACAGCGAGGAATCACCCTCCTGAACCAGCTCATTCGCAACGTCGCCATCGTCGCGCACGTTGACCACGGCAAAACGACGCTGGTCGACGAACTGCTGCGCCAGACCGGCACCTTCGCCGCGCACCAGCACGTAGTGGAGCGCGTGATGGACAACAACGACCAAGAACGTGAGCGTGGCATCACCATTCTCGCCAAGGCGGCCTGCGTGCAGTGGCGCGGCACCAAGGTGAACCTCGTCGACACCCCGGGCCACGCCGACTTTGGCGGTGAAGTCGAACGCGCATTGGCACTCGTCGACGGCGTGCTGTTGCTCGTCGATGCGGCCGAAGGCCCGCTGCCCCAGACACGGTACGTGCTCTCTAAGGCGCTCGCGCAAGACCTGCCCGTCGTGCTCGTGATCAACAAGGTCGATCGCAGCGACGCGCGGCCCGACGAAGTGCTGCTCGACGTGGAGCACTTGTTCCTCGATCTCGCGCACAAAGACGACCACCTCAACTTCCCGGTCATCTCCGCCGTCGCGCGCGAGGGCCGGTCGATGAAGGGCGTCGGCATGCCCGGCCAAGACGCCGACTTGGTGCCGCTGCTCGACGCGATTCTCGACACCATTCCCGCACCGCAAGGCGAAGCCGATGCGCCGCTGCAAGCACTCGTCACCAACCTCGACGCCAGCGACTATCTCGGGCGCCTCGCGATCGGACGCGTGCACGCCGGCACCCTGCGCCGCGGCGACACCGTGGCTCTGGTCGCCAAGTCGGTCGACGGCGCGCCGAACGTACTGAAGCGGCGCGTGTCGTACCTCGCGCAGTTCTCGGGTATCGGGCGCAGCGAAACCGACAGCATCGCCGCCGGCGACTTGTTCATCGTGGCAGGCATCGACGAGGTGGAAGTGGGCGACACGCTCGCCGACGCAGAGTCGCCGGTCGCACTCGAACGACTCGAGGTTGACGAGCCCGTCTTGCGCATGAGTTTCTCGGTGAACACCTCGCCATTCGCCGGACGCGAAGGCAGCTACGTGACCAGCCGCCACCTGCACGACCGACTCAAGCGAGAGATTCTCGGCAACGTGTCGATCAAGTTGCGCGAGACCGATTCGCCCGACGTGCTCGAAGTCGCCGGGCGAGGCGAACTGCAGTTGGCAGTGCTCATCGAGAACATGCGCCGCGAGGGATACGAACTGCAGGTGAGCCGCCCCGAAGTGATCACCAAAGACATCAACGGCAAGACGCACGAGCCGTTCGAGCGCGGCACCATCGACGTGCCCGACGAGCACGTCGGTGCAGTCACCCAAGTGCTCGCGCCGCGTCGCGGGCGCATCGTCGACCTGCGACCTGGCGATGCTGGGCGCACCATCGTGCATTTCGTTGCTCCGTCGCGCGGGCTCATCGGCTTCCGTTCGCTCCTGCTTACCGTCACGCGCGGCACTGCGCTCATCCACCAGAGCTTCGCCGGCTTCGAGCTGTGGGCAGGCGAGGTGCCTCATCGTCTCGGCGGCGCGATGATCGCCGATCGCGTCGGTCAGGTGACTGCGTACGCGCTCGACAACCTGCAGTTGCGCGGCACGCTCTTTGTTGAACCGGGCGACCAGGTGTACGAAGGCATGGTCGTCGGCGAATGCGCACGCGGCGAAGAGATGGTGGTCAATGCGGTGCGCGCCAAAGAGAAGACCAACATCCGTACGCACAGCCACGACGACGGCGTCAAACTTGCCGCACCGGTCATCCACTCGCTCGAGTCGGCCATCGAGTGGATTGCCGACGACGAACTCGTCGAAGTGACGCCGAAGTCGATCCGCATCCGCAAACGCTGGCTCGGTCTCGAAGACCGCCGCCGCGCCAACAAAAAGGGCGCCTGAGCCGCACCATGCCCGCGGGCGGCACGTCTGACTTTGAGTCGCTCATCGAGCGGCTGCGCTCGATTTCCGAAGACCTCGCCGACCGCGCCATCGTCGTCTTGAGCGAGGCGTCGCGCGCCGGCGAAACCGAGCGACCCGCGCAAGAGAAAGCGTTGACCACCGCACGGCGCGCGGTGGAGAAGGCGATTGCGACTCTCGAGCGATTGCAAGGCGGCGAGCGCGACTAGGCGCCCGAGTCAGGCGCCCGAATTAGGCACCCAGTTCGGCAGCCTTGGCGCCGAGCGCCCCAATCAACTCGTCGAAGCTCTTCTGGAACGACGACACCCCCTCGCGCTCAAGTTGCGCAGCGACTCCGGCCAAGTCGACGCCCGCGGCGGTGATGTCATCCCACGTGCGCGCCGCGCCACGCAGGTCGGCGTCGATACGTCGTGCGAGCACGCCGTGGTCGTCGAAAGCCTCGAGCGTCGTGTCGGGCAATGTGTTCACCGTGTCGGGCCCGATGAGTTCGTCGACGTACAACGTGTCGCGATACGCAGGGTTCTTCGTCGACGTCGACGCCCACAGCGGTCGCTGCACTCGCGCACCGTAGATGGCGACGCGCTTGAAGCGAGCACCGGTGTGCTTGTCGCGGAACAACGCATAGGCGAGACGCGCCTGGGCGATCGCTGCCTGGCCGCGCAAGGCAAGAGCTGAGTCGGTGCCGATGGCGTCGAGACGGCGGTCGACTTCGGTGTCGACGCGCGAGATGAAGAAACTTCCGACTGAGGCGATGCCCGACAGGTCGCGATGCCCGGCCGCTAAGCGGTCTTCAAGTCCGCCGATGTAGGCGTCGAGCACCTCTGCGTACCGCTCAAGACTGAAGATGAGCGTCACGTTCACACTGCGCCCTTCGGCGATCATCGTGCGAATCGCGGGCAGTCCTTCTTTGGTGGCAGGAATCTTGATCATCACGTTGGGTCGCGCGATTCGCTCGTGCAGCTCGCGCGCCGCAGCGAGCGTGCCGGCCGAGTCGTGGGCGAGCGTCGGGTCGACCTCCACGCTCACAAATCCGTCGCCACCGCCAGTCGCTGTATGCACCGGCGCGAACACGTCGAGTGCCGCGTCGATGTCGCTGCGCACCATCGCCCAGTAGGCGTCGATCGGCGACGTCTTTTTCTTTACGAGGGCAGCGAACTGTTCGTCGTAGTCGGCCGAGCCTTGGATGGCTTTCTGGAAGATGGTCGGGTTGCTGGTGAGCCCGCGCACGCCGCGGTCGCGCAAGGCGGCGAGTTGACCGCTCGTCACGAACCCGCGCCGCAAGTTGTCGAGCCACGGGCTCTGGGCGAATTCGTCGGAGAGTCGTCGCAGTCGGTTCATCGCAGCTAGTTCAGCACAGCTTCAGGCACCCATCGCATCGAGCAGATCGCGGGCGCGCGCCACCACGTTGTCTTTCGAGATACCCAGCTTGGCGAGCGCCACCGGGCCGGGCGCGCTGGCACCGAAACGATCGATGCCGACTGCTTCGTCGGCGAATGTGCTCCACCCGAAGGTGCTGCCGGCTTCCACCGAAACGACGGGTACACCCACCGGCAGCACGTGGGCGCGCACCGTGTTTTCTTGCGCGGCGAACAATTCGGGGCAGGGCATCGACACGACGCGCACGTCCATGCCGCTCGACTCGAGTTCGCGGGCGGCTTCGAGCGCCGTCGCGACCTCGGCACCCGTGGCCACGATGGCGATGCGCGGCGAGCCGTTGCCGTCGTGCACGATGCCCGCGCCGCGCGCGACCGCCCGGCCGTCGGTGACGACCGGCGTGTTCTGTCGCGAGAGGATGAGCGCAGTGGGCCCGTCATGATCGCAGGCCTGGCGCCACGCCTGCCAGGTTTCGTTCGCGTCGGCAGGGCGCACGACACGCAATCCGGGAATCACGCGCAGCGACGCGAGTTGCTCGACGGGCTGGTGCGTCGGGCCGTCTTCGCCCACACCGACGGAGTCGTGCGAGAAGACGAACACCACTTTCGCGCGCGACAGCGCAGCGAGCCGTATCGCCGGACGCATGTAGTCGGCAAAGACGAAGAAGGTGCCGACTGCCGGCAAGATTCCGCCGTGCAACGCCATGCCGACACCGATCGCGCCCATCGCATGCTCGCGCACGCCGTAGTAGATCTGCCGACCCGCGGGGTTTGCAGCTGACATCGCCTGGGCACCCGACATCTTCGCGCCGGTGTTGCCCGTCAAGTCGGCGGCACCGACGACGAGACCAGGCAGGTCGTCGCGCGACGCGTCGATGGCCTTTTGCACGGCCACTCGCGTGGCGATGGCGGCACCAGGCTCGAAGGCCGGCGGAGTTCCGGCCCAGTCGTCGCTGCGCATCGGCTGCCATGCGTGGCTCCACTCGCTGCCCGCTTTGGCCGCCGCCTTGTCGTGCGCACTGCTGAGTGCGGCGCCACGAGTGCGGGCGTGTTCGCGGATTGCTGCGACGCACGCGGCATCAGTCCAGAACGGTTGGTCGGGGATTCCCATCGCATTTTTCGTGGCGGTCACATGCGCGGCGGTGAACGGATTGCCGTGCGCCTCGGGCTTGTCGGTGAAGTCGGGCGATGGCGTGCCGATGTGCGTGCGCAGCACGATGAGCGTCGGTGCGCCGACGTGCGCGCGTGCCTCATTGAGCGCGCGCTCCAGCGCATCCATGTCGTCGGCGCTCTCACCCAGCTGCACGACGTTCCACCCGTAGGCGCGGAAGCGCGCCGACACGTCGTCGCTGCACGACAAATCGGTCATGCCGTCGATGGTCACTTTGTTGTCGTCGAACACGCAAACGAGCCGATCGAGTTTCTGGTGACCAGCGAGCGATGCGGCCTCGTGGCTGATGCCTTCCATGAAGCATCCGTCGCCGGCGATGACGAACACGTGGTGGTCGCACACCTCGGCCCCGAACCGCGCGCGCAGGTGGCGCTCGGCGAGCGCCATGCCGACGGCGTTGGCAAAACCCTGGCCGAGCGGCCCCGTCGTGACTTCGACGCCCGCGGTGTGCCCGCGCTCGGGATGCCCGGGCGTCGCCGAGCCCCATTGGCGGAACGCTCGCAGGTCGTCGAGCTCGAGACCGTACCCGTTCAGGTACAACGCCGCATACTGCAAGATCGATGCGTGGCCGTTGCTCAGGATGAAACGGTCGCGGTTGCTCCAGTCGGGTCGCGCCGGATCATGGCGCATGACGCGCGAATACAACACATGGGCGAGCGGGGCGAGCGCCATCGCGGTGCCTTGGTGGCCGCTCTTGGCAGCCAGCGGAGCATCCATCGCGAGGCCTCGAATCATCGCGACGGCGAGCCGGTCGTGTTCGCTCGTCAGGCGTTCTGGCACGTGAGCGACGATAGTTCGCCGCGCGTCACACGGGCGGCAACGCTGGCGGCAACGGGTGCGTCAAGCGGACGGCGACACAGGCGGCAACACGGTGAGCGGCACCGCAGTCCACGCCCCGAGACCCACACGACAGTGCGCGACCACTTGTCCGTAGTCATCGATGGGCAGTTCGGCACGCACGAGTCGATAGGTGAACTTGCCCGGCTCGACACGGAACGGCGAAACGTTCTGGGCGAGCGGCGGCGTCGCCTCGGGGTCGACTCCGGGTTTCTGGAACACCACCTGCAGCACTGAATCGCCGTTGTCGCCAGTGGGGCAGTGGATGAGCACGACAAGGTGCGGCGACAGCGTGCACGGCACGGGCGACGGCGCAACTTGGGAGAAAAAGACTCCAGTCAGATCGATTCGCGTAGAGGGCCCTTCGGCTTGTCGCATCGCGAAGTTCTCGACGAAAAGTGCTGCGACGATGTGCATGAGCGTCGAACACTACCGTTGTGAGCCGTGGTGGCGAGTCGCACGCTGAGCGAAGCCGACTCGAAACGATTGCTCGCCTCGCACGGCGCGATCGTGTCGCGAGAAGAGACGGTGCGCGACGCACGCGCAGCGGTCGACGCCGCGGCGAGCATTGGGTATCCCGTGGTCGTGAAGCTCGTGGGCGAGCGGTTGTCGCACAAGAGCGAGCGCGGGCTCGTGCGTCTGTCGTTGCGCGACGCCGACGCCGTGCACGATGCCGCAGTGTCACTCCTTGCTGCGGCGCGACCAGACGACGGGGAGGTGATGCTGCTCGTCGCGCAACAAGTTGCCGGAGGGCGCGAACTGCTCGTCGGTATGGTGCGCGACCCGGTGTTCGGCACGGTGGTCGTGCTCGGCGCAGGCGGCACGAGTGCCGAGGCGATCGCCGACACCCAGATGCGTCCGGCGCCGTTGTCGCGACGCGACATGGACGAGATGCTCGACACGCTGTCGACCCGCGCGATCTACTCGGAGTTCCGCAACCAGCGTCCGGTGAACCGCGACCAGCTGTGGAAGATCGTCGATGCCGTGTCGCGCACGGCGAACGAGCGGCCCGAGATCGCATCGATCGACGTGAACCCGGTGATCGTCGGCCCGAGCGGCGAGTGTGTGGCGGTCGATGCGCTCGTCGAGTTTGGCAACGAAGTCGACATCAGCACTGCGCCGCCCGCTCGCGCGAACCAGCCCGTGCCGCGCCACGACGATGCGGCATTCAGCGCGTTGTTCGACCCGCGCGGCGTGGTGATCGTCGGTGCGTCGAGCCATCCGGGCAAGTTCGGTTTTGTGTCGCTGCACAACCTGCTCGCGTCGGGCTACTCCGGCAAAGTAGCGGCCACCAACCTGTCGCGCGAGAACGTGCTCGGCGTGCAAACGGTCGAGTCGCTCGACGAGTTGCCGCACGGCGAATACGACCTCGCGTTCTTCTGCACTCCGGCCAGCGCCAACGAGTCGCTCGTCGCGCAGTGCGCGTCGCGTGGCATTCGCGCAGTGTTCGTGACTTCCGCCGGGTACGGAGAAGCCGACGCCGACGGTCGCATTCGCGAAGCAGCGCTGGTCGAAACCGCCCGCAAGAACAACGTGCTGCTCTGTGGCCCCAACGGTCAGGGGGTCGTGAGCACGCCGCGCGCGCTCTGCGCCCAGATCGTGGCCCCGTATCCGCCGGCGGGTCGCATCTCGATCGCGAGCCAGAGCGGCAACTTTGTCAGCAGTTTCATGAACCTCTCGCGCGCCAGCGGCGTGGGCGTGGCGCGCGCCGTGTCGGCGGGCAACGCCGCCGCCGTCGACGTCGCCGACTACGTGGAGTGGATGTCGCGCGACTCGGCGACGGCGAGCATCCTCAGTTACATCGAAGGTGTCACCGACGGCGCACGGTTGCGCGAATCACTCACGGCTGCGGTCGCCCGCAAGCCGGTCGTCGTGGTGAAGGGCGGTGCTTCAGCGGCGGGTGCTCGCGCCGCAGCGAGCCACACGGGCGCCCTTGCTTCAGACGATGCAGTGTTCGACGGGTTGTGCCGACAGATCGGTGTGGTGCGCGCCGCCGACCCCGACGAGGCGTTCGATGCGGCCGCACTGTTCGCCACCGCGCCACTGCCGCGCGGCCCGCGCGTCGCAATTCTCACCACCGCGGGCGGCTGGGGTGTCGTCACATCGGATGCGTTGAGTCGCGACGGCGTGCTCGAGCTCGCTGCGCTGCCAGACGACGTGATGCGCGCACTCGACGGGCTCCTTCCCGCGCGATGGTCGCGCAACAATCCCGTCGACTGCGCCGGTGGCGAGACCCGCGACACGATTCCGGCGGTGCTGGAGGTGCTCGCCACGTCGAGCGCCGTGGACGCAGTGGTGTATCTCGGCATCGGCATCCAGTCGAACCAAGCTCGGCTCATGCGCGAAGGAAGGTTTTACCCCGAGCACGGCCTTGCGCGCATCGTCGACTACCACGAACGACAAGACGAGCGCTTCGCCGAAGCTGCATGCGATCTCACCAAGTCGACGGGCAAACCAGTGCTCGTCGCCACCGAGCTGTCGCTTGCCGACCCGCTCAACGCCGGCCCGGCCACGCTGCGCCGTCGCGGAGCGATGTGCTTTGCGAGCGGACCGCGCGCCGTGCGCGCACTCGCGCACGCCTATCGCTATGCGCGCCAACACGGAGAAGCCCGATGAACCGCCGCGACAACCGCTCGGCGTTGGCTTCGGTGCTCGCGCGTCTGCGCCGATTCGACAATCACGTCGTGTCGGCCGACCCGCAACGCTCGGCCGCGAGCGTTCTCGTTGCCGCGGCAGTGGTGTTCATCCCGCTCTTTTCGGCGTGGCAAGTGGCAAAGACGGCGGCGGGAGAAGCAGCGCCGCTCACTGTGGCGATGAGCACCGACCCGCCGCCGCGCGAGCCGGTGTTCTCCGTGCGCCGCATCGCACACACCGTGGCGATCGAGGCGCGGGTGGGCAGCGTGCGCCGTCGACTCGCTGATTTCTCTCAGTCGATGCCGGCACAGTCGTGCCTCGTTGCGCGCGCCGACTCGCGCAGCATCGCCGACGTGCGCGGCTCGACCGGTTTCGTGCCGGCTTCGAACGAAAAGTTGCTCGTGGCTGCCGCCGCGCTCGACGTGCTGGGCGCCGACCACCGATTCGCGACGCGCCTCGTCGGCAACCGCGCGGGCAACGCAATCGTCGGCGACTTGTTCTTGGTCGGCGGGGGAGACCCGCTGCTCTCCACACGCGCTTACCCGCCGACGCAGCGATACCAGACGCTTTCACCCACGTATCTCGACACACTCGCCGATGAGATTGCCGCCGCCGGCATCGTGACCGTGTCGGGCTCGATCGTCGGCGACGAATCGAGATACGACGACGAGCGATACGTGCCGTCGTGGGGCTCGGGCATTCGCGCGATCGAAGCGGGGCCGCTCTCGGCATTGATGGTCGACGACGGCGTGCTCGTCGGCGAGCCGCTCAAGCCATCCAACCCGGCGGTCGGCGCCGCCACTGCGTTCACACGTCTGTTGCAGGCGCGCGGCGTGAGCGTGCTCGGCCCGCCGCGCACCGGCAACGCACCAGCTAGTGGCACCGAGATTGCCCGGCTTGCTTCGGCACCGATGTCGGCGATTCTCGTCGACTTGCTCACCAACAGCGACAACAACGCCGCAGAGTTGCTGTTGAAAGAAGTCGGTCTCGTTCGCTCCGGAACCCCGACGCGCGTCGCCGGATTGCAAGTTGTGGCCGACGTGCTCGCCGCGCGCGGTATTCCCGTCGACGGTCTCGTGCTCGCCGACGGATCGGGGCTCGACGACTCCAACCGCGTGAGTTGCGCGACGCTCGCTGCGCTGCTCGACTCGTTCGGTCTCGACAGCCCGATTGCCGCGGGGCTCGCCCTCGCGGGCACCACCGGCACGTTGCAGGACGTGTTCGCCACCGGGCCCGCCAAAGGACGTGTGCGCGCCAAGACCGGCACGCTGCGCAACGTGAAGTCGTTGTCGGGGTTCTTCCCGGTGCGAGACGGCTCCATCACCTTCGCGCTCATCTTGAACGGCCCAGGAGTGTCGAACCAGTCGGCGTATCGTCCGTTGTGGAACGACATGATGGAGGCGTTCGCGACGTATCGCGAGACTCCGCAAACTGCGCAGCTGCTGCCGCGCTGAGCGAGCACGCAGCACGGCGGGCGCGTGCCCGCACCACGGCGCGCAGACGCTGGCGCTCGCATCACGGTGCGCCGATAGACATGAACCATGCAATTCGACCCCGTAGAGACGTACGAACTCGTACGCGACTACGCCAAACAAGAGGCCGTCGAGCCGCTGAAAGGCGCCGGACGCTGGCTGGGCTTCGGGCTGCTTGCCGGATTCTTCATTTCGTGCGGCATCGTCATCTTGCTGGTCGGGGTGCTGCGGTTGTCGCAAGACCTTCTCTTGCATGTGTGGTTCCCGAACCAAGCCGACGGGTTGTCGTTCGTGCCGTACCTCGTCACGCTCGCCGTCGGCATCGCAACTTCGGCAGTCGTGTGGTCGCGGGTGAGCGTGTTCGAACTGAATCGCGGCCGCTCATGAACGACCGGCGCCGCATCACCAAAGACGATCTCGAGCAGCGCTTCAAGTTGCTGCAAGACGACGTCACCGAGATCACCGAGACGAAGAAAACGTCGATCACCGTGCTCGCCGTCGCGGGCGTCGCCGCCGGCCTCCTTGTTGCGTACCTGCTCGGTCGCCGCGGCGGACGTCGCAAGCGCGGCGTGATCGAGATCCGTCGCTGACACGATGAGTACCGCAGCGCGAGCGTCGCGTCTGGCCGGCCGCGCCGTTGCAGGCACACTCATCGCGCGCACCACCGCAAGGATCGTGAAGCGGTATCCGATCGTGGCCGTCGTCTTGTTCGTCGCACGCTGGTGGCGTCGCCGCAATGCCCGACTCGCGCGACGTGACCGCGCCGTGCTGAAACTTCGCGACGGCGCCACCATCACCGTCACCGACAAGCGGGCCTGAGATGTCGGCGCTGTTTTCTGCTGGCGACCGCGTGCTCTTCATCGACTCCAAAGAACGCCGCTACCTCGTCACGCTCGAAGACGGCGGCGAGTTCCACAGCCACGCCGGGTTCGTGCCGCACGCTTCGGTGATCGGCGCGCGCGAAGGCGTGTCGGTCGAGTCGACCAAAGGCGCGCGATACGTGGTGATGCGCCCGACGCTCGAGGACTTCGTGTTGGAGATGCCGCGTGGCGCACAGGTGATCTACCCCAAAGACTTGGCGCCGATCGCGATGCTCGCCGACATCGCCCCGGGCCATCTCGTCTTCGAGTCGGGCATCGGTTCTGGTGCGATGTCGATGACCATGCTGCGCGCCGGAGCCACGATCGTCGGATACGAGCTACGCGAAGACTTCGCCAACCGCGCGCGCAAGAACGTGGAGTCGTTCCTCGGCAGCGACGCGCTCGCGCGCTTCGAGGTGCACATTCGTGATTCGTACGCCGGCATCAGCATTCCGCCGCAAGGCCGCTTCGACCGGGCGGTGCTCGACTTGCCCGAACCCTGGCAGGTGATACCGCACCTTCCCGCGGTGATGCACGCCGGGGGCGTGGTCGTCGCCTACACCCCGAGCATCACGCAAGCAGTAAAGGTGCGCGAGGCCCTTGCGCGCGAACGCGGCGAGTGGGTGGCGATGCGCACGCTCGAAGTGCTGCACCGCACCTGGCACATCGAAGGGGAGTCAGTGCGACCCGACCACCGCATGGTGGCGCACACGGGATTCTTGACTGCGGCGCGCTTGCTCAACGCGCGCGACTAAATGATTCGAGCGATTACGGCTCGATGAAGATGCACTCGCCGGGGCATTCCTCGGCGGATTCGATGACGGCATCGAGATGCTTGTCGTCGAAGTTGGCGACGCCCTGCGCGCCCTGCGGGTTGCCCTTGGCGGTCGCGAACACTTTGTCGCCTTCCTTCACATAGGCGAGGCCGTCGTCGAGGAGCGTGAACACGTCGGGGGCAATCTCTTCACACAACCCGTCGCCGGTGCAGAGATCTTGGTCGATCCATACCTTCATGCGGGCTCAGGCTACACGGAGTCCCGCTAGGTTCAGGTCATGGCCGACGAGTCTTCCGCGCGACTTCGTGCACTTGAGGAACGGCTCCTTGAATCCAAGGGTCAGCTCGCGAATGCGAAGGCCAAGAACGAAAAACTCGAGTACATGCTGCGAGAAGCGCGCGACCGGGTGGCGACATTGCAGGAGGAAGTGGCAAAACTCACGCAGCCGCCCGCCGCGTACGGCATCGTGCTCGGCACCAACGACGACGGCACGGTCGACGTGCTCACCAACTCGCGCAAGATGCGCGTCGCTCTGCACCCCGACATCGATGCCACGTTGCTCGAGCGGGGCAGCGAGGTGGTGCTCAACGACAGCCTCAACGTGGTGATGGCACGCAGCGCCGAGTCGACCGGCGACGTGGTGTCGCTGAAGGAAGTGCTCGAAGACGGCGTGCGAGCAATCGTCACGGGCCGCGGCGACGACGACCGCGTCTGCGAACTCTCCGATGCGCTGCGCGGGGTGCACCTGCGCGCCGGCGATCTCTTGCGCCTCGACTCGCGCAGCGGGCTCTTGCTCGAACGACTCGCCCAGCCCGAAGTCGAGCACTTGCTGCTCGAAGAGGTTCCCGACATCTCGTACGACGACATCGGCGGCCTCGACCGCCAGATCGAAGCCATCGCCGACGCCGTCGAGCTGCCGTTCTTGCACGGCGATCTGTTCGCCGAGCACCAACTGCCCGCACCGAAGGGCATCCTGCTCTACGGCCCGCCGGGTTGCGGCAAGACGCTCATTGCCAAGGCCGTCGCCAACTCGCTCGCCAAGAAAGTCGCGGCGCGCACGGGTGCCGACAAGGGCCGCAGTTACTTCATCAACATCAAGGGCCCCGAGCTGCTCAACAAATACGTCGGCGAGACCGAGCGTCAGATTCGCATGGTGTTCCAACGCGCCCGCGAAAAGAGCGAGGAGGGCTGGCCGGTCATCGTGTTCTTCGACGAGATGGATTCGATGTTCCGCACGCGCGGCACCGGCATCTCTTCCGACATGGAGTCGACCATCGTGCCGCAGCTGCTCGCCGAGATCGATGGCGTGGAAGGTCTACGCAATGTGATCGTGATCGGTGCGACCAATCGCGAGGATTTGATCGACCCGGCCATCCTGCGCCCGGGCCGGCTCGACGTGAAGATTCGTATCGACCGTCCTGACGCCGAGTCGGCGCGCCAGATTTTCGCGCGATACCTCACGAGCGAAGTGCCGGTGGCCAAGACCGAGGTCGACAAGCAGGGCGATTTGAAGCAGGCCATCATCGCGATGATCGAAACCACGGTGGAGGAGATGTACGCGACGAGCGACGCCAACCGCTTCCTCGAAGTCACGTACCAGAACGGCGACCGCGAGGTGCTCTACTTCCGCGACTTCGCCTCGGGTGCGATGATCGAGAACATCGTGCGCCGCGCGAAGAAGCTCGCCATCAAGCGCCTGCTCGCCGGCGGCGAGCGCGGCGTGGCGACGCCCGACCTCGTCGATTCGATCCGCCAAGAGTTCCGCGAGCACGAAGACCTGCCCAACACCACCAACCCCGACGACTGGGCGAAGGTGTCGGGCCGCAAGGGCGAGCGCATCATCTTCATCCGCACGCTCACGCACGACGACGCGGCGGGCGGCGGCAAGGCGATCGAGCGCACAGCGACGGGGCAGTACTTGTAGCGATGGCCATCGCCAAGGTCTGCGGTATCGAGACCGAGTACGGCATCGTCGTTCGCAACGCCGAACTCAACGCCGTCACCGCGAGCTCGATGCTCATCAACGCCTACCTCGGGCGCAGCGAGACGCGCACCGCGTGGGATTTCTTCGACGAGCAACCCGGCAACGACGCGCGCGGCCTCTTGCTCGGCGAGATTCTCGCGCCCGAGGTGGAGACGCACCTCGTGAACACCGTGCTCACCAACGGCGCGCGCTACTACGTCGACCACGCGCACCCCGAGTGCTCGACGCCCGAGTGCCGCACACCGAGCGAAGTGGTGCGCTACGACCGTGCCGCGGAAGAGATCATGCGCGCGAGCATGGAGCGCGCGAAGGCGTTGCTCGCACCCGACGGCGAAATCGTGGTGTACAAGAACAACTCCGACGGCAAGGGCAACAGCTACGGCTGCCACGAGAACTATCTCGTCGACCGAGCGGTGCCCTTCGGTCGGCTCGTCTCGCAAATCACGCCGCACTTCGTCACCCGCCAGGTGTTCGCCGGTGCGGGCAAGGTGGGCAGTGAGTCGCCCGGTTCGATGCCCGGCGACGTGGCGTACCAGTTGAGCCAGCGCGCGGATTTCTTCGAGGAAGAAGTCGGACTTGAGACCACGCTGAAGCGTCCGATCGTCAACACGCGCGACGAGCCGCACTGCGACCCCGCGAAGTACCGACGGCTGCACGTGATCGTCGGCGACGCGAACATGAGCGAGATGGCCACCTACCTGAAGGTCGGCACCACCGCCATCGTGCTCGCGATGCTCGAAGACGACGCGCTCGGCGACGACCTCGTGCTCGCGCACCCCGTCACCGCCATCCGCCAGGTGAGCAACGACCCGACGCTGCGCGCCACCGTGGCGCTCGCCAACGGCAAACGCATCACCGCACTCGACGCGCAGTGGCAGCTGCTCGAGCGCGCCCGCACGTGGGCCGACCGCCACGGGCTCGACTCGGTCACCGTCGACGACGGCAAGCGAATTCTCGAGGAGTGGGAGAGCGTGCTCGAGGGATTGGAGCGCGACCCCAACGACGTTGCCGACGTGGTCGACTGGGTCGCCAAGAAGCGTCTCGTCGACGGCTATGCGCAGCGCCACTCGCTCGCCCCGAGCGACGCGCGGCTGAAGGCGATCGACCTGCAGTACTCCGACCTGCGCGCCGACCGCTCGCTGGCGGCACGCTGCGGACTGCGCACCATCACCGACCCGACCGACGTGCGCACAGCCATCGACGCGCCGCCAGAGTCCACGCGCGCCTATTTCCGCGGAACCTGCCTCGCGCGATTCGCCGGCGACATCGTGGCGGCCAACTGGGACTCGATCGTCTTTGACATCGGGCGCGACCCGCTGAAGCGTGTGCCGATGATGGAGCCGTTGCGCGGCACCAAGGCGCTGGTCGGCGACCTGCTCGACTCGTGCGCGACCTCGGCGGAACTCGTCGCACGGCTCGCTGAGTCACCTGGCACCTGACGCCGCCGCGCCTCGCAGTGCGAACCGGCGCACCCCTTGCTATGGTGCTTGCTATGGCCGAACGCACCAAGAAGCAGCGCTCCACGTCGCGGCAAGACACCGCGAAAGAACACGAGTCGCAAGCCGCCGCCGAGAGCGAGACGAGCACCGACACCCGCGGCACCGATCGCCTGAAGGAAGAACTCGACGGCCTGCTCGACGAGATCGACGAAGTGCTCGAGACCAACGCCGAAGACTTCGTGAAGAGCTACGTGCAAAAAGGCGGCGAGTAGTCGCGGCGTCGAACGCGTCGCGCGACCCACTCGTATGAAGGTGCCCCTATGACGATGCCTCGCTTCGCTGCCGGCGACGACCCCGGCGCCAGTTTCCCCGAGTTGCTGCGCCGCATGGGCATCGAGCCGTTCCCCGCGGCGCGCGAGGCACTCTCACACGGCGGCACTCGACATTTCGACAACGCACTGCGTCAAGACGGCGCGCTGCCGCACGCCACCACCTGTCTGGCCCTCACCTATGCCGGGGGAGTCGTGATGGCGGGCGACCGTCGCGCGACGGCAGGCATGACCATCAGCCACCGCACGATGGACAAAGTCGTGCAGGCCGACGACTTAAGCGGCGTCGCGATCGCCGGCACGGCCGGCCCGGCGATGGAGATGATCAAGCTCTTCCAGTTGCAGCTCGAGTACTACGAGAAAGTCGAGGGCCAGGCGCTCTCGCTCGAAGGAAAAGCCAACCAGTTGTCGATGATGGTGCGCGGCAACTTGCCCGCGGCGATGTCGGGCTTCGTCGTCGTGCCGCTCTTTGCCGGCTTCGACCCGCTCGTAGGTCGCGGACGTCTGTGGGACTTCGATCCGACCGGTGGTCGCTACGAAGAACGCGACTTCGTCGCGACCGGCTCGGGCCAGGTGCTCGCAGGCACCGTGCTGCGCGTCGGCTGGCGCAGCAACCTCACGCGCGAACAAGCCGTCGACCTCGCGGCGCGCGCGCTCTGGGAAGCCTCCGACGCCGACGCTGCGACCGGCGGCCCCGACGTGCTGCGCGGTATCTATCCGATCGTTGCTTCGATCGACGCCAACGGCTGGAGCCGCGTGCCCGACGACTCGCTTGCTTCCACCTACGACACGATCATGCGTGAGGTGCGCGCCCGATGAGCATGCCGTTCTACGTGTCGCCCGAGCAGGTGATGAAAGACCGCGCCGATTACGCGCGCAAAGGCATCGCCCGCGGCCGCGCGCTCATCGCGTTGCAGACGCCCACATGCATCGTGATCGTGGCGGAGAACCCGTCGACCACGCTGCGCAAGGTGAGCGAGATCTATGACCGCATCGCGTTCGCCGGTGTCGGCAAATACAACGAGTTCGACCAGATGCGAGTGGCGGGCGTACGCGCCGCCGAACTGCGCGGCTACCAGTTCTCGCGCCACGATGTCGACGCGCGCAGCCTCGCCAACCAATATGCCCAGGTGCTCGGCGACGTGTTCTCGGCGTCGGGCCCCAAGCCGCTCGAAATCGAATTGCTCGTAGCCGAGGTCGGCGACTCGCCCGACAACGACCGGCTGTTCCACATTCTCTACGACGGCACCCTGCTCGACGAGAAGCGTTTCTGCGTGCTCGGCGGCGACGCCGAAGGCATCGCCAAGCGGCTCGATGCGTCGTACCGCGACGACCTCGACCTTGCGGCGGCGATTCGCACTGCAGTCGCAGCACTCACCGGCACCGAGCGCACGCTGAGCGCCGACGATCTCGAAGTGGCGACGCTCGTACGCAACGGCCGACGCCGATCGTTCGTGCGCTGCGCCGACGCCGAGGTCGCTGCCGCGCTGCGCTGATGACCGCCCCCGAACTGCGACGGCGCATCTACGGAGTCGAGACCGAGTACGGCGTCACCTGCACGCTGCGCGGCCAGCGGCGCCTCAGCCCCGATGAAGTGGCGCGCTATCTCTTCCGCAAAGTGGTGTCGTGGGGCCGTTCGAGCAACGTGTTCTTGGAGAACGGCGCGCGTTTGTATCTCGACGTGGGCTCGCACCCCGAATACGCGACGCCGGAATGCGACTCGATTCTCGAGTGTGTGGCGCACGACCGCGCAGGAGAGCGCGTGCTGGAGAGCCTCGTGGTCGGCGCCGAGCAACGACTGCGCGACGAAGGAATCCGCGGCACGATTTATCTGTTCAAGAACAACACCGACTCGGCGGGCAACAGCTACGGCTGCCACGAGAACTACCTCACGACGCGCAGCGACGACTTGTCGTTCTACGCAGAGACGCTGATTCCGTTCTTCGTCTCGCGCCAGATCTACGCCGGGGCTGGCCACATCTTGCCGACCGCGCGCGGGCCGGTCTTTTCGATGTCGCAACGCGCCGAGCACATCTGGGAGAGCGTGAGCAGCGCCACCACGCGCAGCCGGCCGATCATCAACACGCGCGACGAGCCGCACGCCGACTCCGAGCGCTTCCGCCGTCTGCACGTGATCGTCGGCGACTCCAACATGAGCGAGTACACCAACTTTCTGAAGCTCGGCGCGGCGGCCTGCGTGCTGCGGATGATCGAAGACCCCGTCACCGTGCTGCGCGACCTCACGCTGGAGAACCCCATCCGCGCCATCCGCGACATCAGCCACGACCTCACCTGTCGGCGCAAGGTGCGCCTCGCGAGCGGACGCGAACTCTCGGCGCTCGACATCCAGCGCGAACTGCTCGACCGCGCGCTGCGATACGCCGACCAACGCGGCTTCACCCCGGAAGAACAACGCGCGCTTGAGATGTGGGAGCACTGCATCGTCGGGCTGGAGAACGACCCGCTGAAGCTCGACCGCGAGATCGATTGGGTCATCAAGCACCGCGTGGTGGAGGAGTTCCGCGCGCGGCACAAGCTCGCCCTCGACGACCCGCGCGTGCAGATGCTCGACCTGCAGTACCACGACATCGACCGCAACCGCGGCGTGTTCTACAAGATGGAGGCGCGTGGACTCGTCGAGCGGATGTGCGACGACGAGAGCATCGAGCGGGCGCGCGACGTGGCGCCGCAGACCACGCGGGCCAGGCTGCGCGGCGAGTTCATCAAGCGCGCCAAAGAACGCAAGCGCGACTTCACTGTCGACTGGGTGCACCTCAAGTTGAACGATCAGGCCCAGCGCACGGTGCTGTGCAAAGACCCGTTCCGCAGCCACGACGAACGGGTCGACAAACTCATCGCGTCGCTCTGACGCGCTCGTCGCATCGTTAGCGTGGACGAAGTGGACGAATTGGCCGATGTCGACATGACAGGTGATGCGTCGCGCGAGCGGCGCTCGCGCGGCTGGCGGGCCATCCGCGAATGGGCGGCGGTCTTGCTGTCGGCAGTCGTGATTGCCACGGTGCTGCGCACGTTCGTGGTGCAGCAGTTCTACATCGCCGGGCCGTCGATGGAAACCACGCTGTGGGGCGACGATCGCGTGCTCGTCAACAAGCTCGCTTACCGCTTTGGCGAGCCCTCGCGCGGCGACGTGATCGTGTTCGACCGCATCACCACCAGCGGCGGCGAGGTGCAGCACGACGACCTCATCAAGCGCGTGATCGGCCTGCCGGGGGAGACCATCGAGTTGCGTAGTTGCGACGTGTACGTGAACGGCACGCTCATCGACGAGCCGTGGCTACCTGCCGACATGAAAGACACCTCGATCGATCCGGCGCAACGTTGCGGAACCGCCGACGTCGAGCCGACGAAGGTCGGCGACGATCAGGTGTACTTGATCGGCGACAACCGCCCGATGTCGTTCGACAGTCGCGCGTTCGGGCCCGTCGACGTGTCGCTCATCGTCGGCAAGGCGATGATCGTCATCTGGCCGCCGCGCGATTTCCAGACGCTGTAGTCGGGCGCGACTTCTACTCGGGCTCGACGCCTATTCCGGCATGCCGCGCGCCGCATCCACCATGCGGTCGACCCAATCGCTGTACACAGCGTCGGCGCCCATGCGCAAGAGGTCGGTGAGCGTGTGCTCGAACTGCGCGTCCCAGGCGAACGCCAAGCGCTCGAAGCGGTGGGCGAGCGTCACGAGGCCACCGTTCCAGTCGGAGTGGTGCATATTGAGTGCGGCTACCCCGAGCTCGGCGAGTAAAGCCAACCGCCGCTCGGGTCCTTCTTTCATCTTCGCGAGGCGCGTGGAGTCGACGAGTCGCAAATCGGCGAACTTTGGAGCCACCTCGCTCAACACCGCGAAGTCTTCGCAGCACACGAAGACCCGTTCAGCGAATCCGCTGGGATAACGGGCAAGCAGCGCGCGAACCTCGGCGTAGACACCCGGGTCTTTGGCGTCGAGTGACACCGCCAGACCGTGCTGTGCCGCCAGGTCGAAAAGGTCGCGCAACTCGGGGATGTGCCCGGGCAGGTCGGCGCGCGGAACGTCGGCGATCTTTCGTCGTCGCAACCGCGAGCCGATGACGCCGTCGTGGTCAAGCACCGCAACACCGTCGCTCGTCATCCATACGTCGCTCTCAATGCCCGTCGCTCCCAGTCGCACTGCGAGGCGGAACGCCGCCAGCGTGTTTTCGGTCTCGTGCGCCCGGGCACCGCGGTGCGCGAACAACAACGGCGGGCGCAGCATCGACGGCAGCCGCTGTTGCACGCGGCAACACTACGACTGCCTACGAGCGGGTCTCGTAGGCTTGCTCGCGTGTTCAACCTGTCGGGCACCGAGTTGGTTTTCATCGCGGTGCTCGGGTTGATCGTGCTCGGACCCGAGAAGCTTCCGGCGGCGATGCGCCGTGCGGGCAAGATCTACCGCGAGATCCGCAACGTGACCGGCAACGTGCAGCGCGAAGTGCAAAAGGTGATGGATGAGCCGATGCGCCAGGTGCGCCAGTTGGTGGAGGAGCCCGCGAGCGAACTGAAGAAGACCGGCAAAGACGTCGGCGACGTGTTCGCCGGAAAGATGCCGCACCTCGACCCTCGCACGCAGGCCGCCACGGCCGCGGCATTCGACGCAGCGACGGCGCCGACGACACAGCCGGCACCGTCAACCCCACCGTCGCCCGCACCAACGAGCGAGTCCGACGCAGCACCCGACACACCCACGAGCACCTGACATGCGCGGCTCGCGGCGCCAAGCCAACGACATGACGATCATGGAGCACCTGGCGGAGCTGCGTACGCGGCTCGTCTTCTCGATGCTCGCCATCGCCGTCGGCGCCATCGGACTCCTGATTGCCTACGAGCCGGTGCTCGACTTCCTCGTGTCGCCCTACCGAAACCTCTGCGCAGAGAGCACGAAACTCAACTGCGACGGCTCGCTCTACGCGCTTGGCCCGATCGACGGCTTCTCTGCGCGCATGCGCATCGCGCTGTGGGGCGGCGTGGTGATCGCGCTGCCGGTCGTGTTGTGGAACATCTGGCGATTCATCGTGCCCGCTCTCACCAAACGCGAGAAGCGCTACTCGTATTTCTTCGTCGCTTCGTCGGTGGTGCTCTTTGCCGTCGGTGCCTTCCTCGCATATTGGACGCTCGACAAAGCGCTCGAATTCCTCATCGGATGGTCGGGGGCCGACGTCACGCAGAACTACCAGATCAGCAAATACGTGAACCTCGTCGTGCTCATGATGCTCTCGTTCGGTGTCGGCTTTCTCTCGCCGGTCTTGCTCGTCTTTTTGCAGCTCGTCGAGGTCGTCACGCCGCGCACGCTCATCACGCAGTGGCGCTATGCGATCGTGATCATCTTCATCGTCGCGGCGGTCATCACTCCGAGCGGCGACCCGATCACGCTGATGGCGCTCGGCGTGCCGCTCACCGTTCTCTATCTCGTCGCCGTCGGCATCGGTGCGCTCGTCTTGTGGCGCCGACGTAAGACGGCCGACACCGACACGGTCGACGCCTAGACCGGCCGTGTTCCTGCTCGCGTGACGCACCCAGACGAGGCCCGCGCACGCCGGCTCGCGCGCTACGAGTTCGCGCCCGATCCGTTCCAGGTGCAGGCGTTCGACGCACTCGACGCGGGGGAATCAGTGCTCGTCGCGGCACCGACGGGTTCGGGCAAGACGGTGATCGCCGAGTACGGCCTCGAGATGGCGATCGAGTCGGGCAAGCGCGGCTTCTACACCGCGCCGATCAAGGCGCTCTCCAACCAGAAGTACCACGACTTGTGCGCCTACTACGGCAACGAACGCGTCGGATTGCTGACCGGTGACAACGCCATCAACGTCGATGCGCCGCTGCTCGTCATGACCACCGAGGTGCTGCGCAACATGATCTACGCCCGCTCGTCGGCACTCGACTCGCTCGGCGTCGTGGTGCTCGACGAGGTGCACTTCTTGCAAGACGAATATCGAGGTCCGGTGTGGGAAGAGGTGATCATCCACCTCGACCCTGAGGTGCGCCTGGTCGCATTGTCGGCGACGGTGTCGAATGCCGACGAGATCGCCGACTGGCTCACCACGGTGCGCGGGCCGACCCGCTCGGTGGTCGAGGGGCGACGTCCGGTGGAGCTGCGAAACCTCTACGCCTACGGCGACAAGACCAACGACGAAATCGTGCTCGTCGACACGCTCGTCGACGGCGCCCCGAACCCCAAGGTGCTGCGCATCGAGTCGGGCGAGCGCAACCAGCAACGCACGCGCGGTGGGCGACGCCCGCGCTCACGCATGTTCCCGCCGTCGCGACTCGACATCGTCGACCTGCTGCGCGACAGCGACCTCTTGCCTGCGATCTACTTCATCTTCAGCCGCAACCAGTGCGACGAGTCGGCGGCGGCGTGCTACAAGGCCGGCGTTCGACTGACCAGCGAGGCCGAGCGCGAGGAGATACGCGACATCGTCGATGCGCGCGTGGAGGGCCTGTCAGACGACGACCTGGCTGCGCTCGGCTTCACGATGTTCGCCGCCCAAGTCGAGTCGGGTATCGCCGCCCACCACGCCGGCATGGTGCCGACGTTCAAAGAAATCGTCGAGTCGCTCTTCGTGCGCGGCCTCGTGAAGGTGGTGTTCGCCACCGAGACGCTTGCTGTCGGCATCAACATGCCGGCGCGCGCCGTGGTGATCGACAAGATGAGCAAGTTCACCGGCGAGCACCACCAGACGCTGAAGGCGAGCGAATACACCCAGCTCACCGGCCGCGCCGGCCGACGCGGCATCGACACGCTCGGGCACGCCGTCGTGGTGTGGAATCCGTATGTCGCGTTCGAACAGGTTGCCGCCGTGGCGATGAGCCGCACATTCCGACTCGGTTCGGCGTTCCGCACCACCTACAACATGGCGGTCAACCTCGTGCGCACGCATTCTCCGCAAGAGACACGCCACTTGCTCAACTTGTCGCTCGCGCAGTACCAAGCCAGCAAAGGAGTGGTGGAGGTGCAGGCGCGCATCACCAAGCGCCAGAAAGAACGCGACCGGCTGCGCGCGCAAGCCGTGAGCAGCTTCGGCGACATCGACGAATACCGCCGGCTCTTCGTCAAAGACCCCGGCGCACGCGACCGCACCGAGATTGAGATGAGCCTCATGTCGCTGCGTGCCGGCGACGTGGCGTGGTTCGACGACGCGCTCGGCCTCGTACTCAGCACCTCGGTGCGCGCCAAGGGCGTGAAGGTGAAGGTGCTCTTTGGCAACCGTTCGCTGCGCGCGCTCACCGCCGACGAACTCGTGCGCGCGGTGCAGACCGCGACGCGCCTGCCCATTGACGGCACGGCGGTGACAGGCCACAAAGGACAAGTCGTCGACCAGAGCGACCCGCGCGTGTTGCGCGAACTCGCGCACCGTCTCGTGCGACTGAAGATCGACAAGCGTCCTGCCGCACCCAGCGTGCCGCGCGAGACGCATCCGTGCGCTGCCGACCCCGACCTCAAGTTCAAGTTGAACGCCGCGAAGTCTGCCGACCGCATCGACCGTGAGATCGCGCAACTCGCTGCGCGGGTCGACAAAGCGGCAGAAGTGGTGAGCCAACGCTTCGACGACGTGATCGGTCTGCTCGAGCGCTGGAAGTACGTCGCCGACTGGCAACTCACCGACCGCGGTCGGCTGCTGTCGCGCGTCTTCCACGAAAGCGACCTGTTGGTCGCTGAATCGATCGCCACCAAACTGCTCGACGGCCTCGACCCCACGTCGCTCGCCGCATTGTGTTCGGCGTTCGTGTACGAGCACCGCAGCCCCGAACCCGCGCCCGAGCCCAACTATCCCTCCACGCAACTGCGTTCGCGCTTCCGCCAGGTGCAGCAGTTGAGCGTGCGGCTGCAGCGCGAAGAGTCGGCGGCCGGCCTGACCCCGCATCGCGCGCCAGACGCCGGATACGTAGAGACCGTTGCGAAGTGGGCGGGCGGCGCCGATCTCGCCGAACTGCTCGACGAAGACACGACTCCCGGCGACTTCGTGCGCACGATGAAGCAACTCATCGATCTCTTGCGCCAGGTCGCACAACACGCACCCGACGAGATCACCCGCAGTGTGGCCGACACCGCGGTGGAGCGAGTGCTGCGCGGCGTTGTGCGCAGCGCCAGCACGATGCCAATCGGCGGCACATTTGGCGGCGGCTCGTGACCATCGAAAAAGGCGCCGCCTGGGGCACACGAGGCACCGCACCAGCCGACCTCGTGGTTGCCGACGACGAAGTCGCACTCGCGCGAGCCGTCGGCGCCGGCGCGCGTCATGTCGCGCTGCGCGACGGCGATTTGCTGCGTGCACTCGGTCTCGACGATGCGACGCCACCGCGCGCAGGGGAGCCCGCTCTGTTGTTGCCCTGCGACGCCTTGCGCGTGCAACTCGACGATGCACCGCCACTCTCGGCAGTGAGCACGGTGGTCGTCGGAAGCACTCTTCGTGCACGGTTCATCGCGACATCGGGCGGCTTCGTCGGCCGCGCTAACGTCGCCCCGCGCGCGCACCCCAACGACGGCCTGCTCGACGTGCTCGTCGTGGCGCCCGACATGCCGCTTCGCCAGTGGCTCGCCGCGCGACAGCGCATGCAGCTTGGTGACCACTTGCCGCACCCGAATATGGAGATGCGTCGCGCCGCGATGCACGACATTTCGTTCGACTCCGCCGAACTCGTGCGCATCGACGGTACGAAGCATGGTCGCGCGCGGCGCGTGCGCATCGAGGTGTTGCCTGATGCGTTCGTGCTGTGCGTGACTGCTCGCTAGCGTGGCGCGCATGCCGCTCGACCAATCACAAATCGCCGAACTCAAAACCCGCGTCTGCGCCGACATCGACCGCCGAGCCGCCGACCTCATCGCCGCCAGCCACGACATCCACGCGCATCCCGAACTCAACTACGAAGAGCGATTCGCCCACGACCGCCTCACGCAGATGATCGACGCCGCGGGCCTGCCCGTCGTGCGCGGCGCATACTCGATCGACACCGCCTTTGAAACCAAGGTCGGCACGAGCGGCCTCAACGTGGCAGTGCTGTGCGAATACGACGCGCTGCCGGGTATCGGGCACGCCTGCGGTCACAACATCATCGCTGCCGCCGGGCTCGGTGCGGGGCTCGCGCTCGCGGGCGTCGCAGCCGATGCGGGCGGACGTCTCACGCTGATGGGCACGCCGGCCGAAGAAGGCGGCGGCGGCAAAGTGGAGATGGCGCGGGCCGGTGCGTTCAGCGGCATCGATGCCGCGATGATGGTGCACCCAGCCGACCGCGATCTCGCGCGCATGAACGCGATCGCCATCCAACAGGCGGTCGTGCGCTACTACGGCCAGGCTGCACACGCCGCGGTGTCACCGCACCTCGGGCGCAACGCGCTCGACGCAGCGGTGCTCGGTTACATGAATGTCGCCGCACTGCGCCAGCACATCCGCCCGACCGAGCGCATCCACGGCATCTTCACCAAGGCGGGGGAGAAGCCCAACATCGTGCCGCGCGAAACAGAGATGGATTGGTACGTGCGCAGCGACACCATCGAGACGCTCCAGCCACTGAAGCGCCGCGTGACGGCGTGCCTCGAGTCGTCGGCCGCAGCGACTGACTGCAGGGCCGAGATCACTTGGGACACCCACGCGTACGCCGACATCGTCGACAACATCCCGATGCTCGACGCGTACGCCGAGAATTCGACGGCCATCGGCCGACCGTTGACTTCGGCATACATCCACGGTGCGGGCGGCGGCTCCACCGACATGGGCAACGTGAGCTACCTCACGCCGACCATCCACCCGATGCTCGCGGTGGCGCCGCGCGGCGTCTCGTTGCACTCGCCGCAATTCGCCGAGTACACGAAGTCGAAAGAAGCCGACAAGGCGGTGCTCGACGGCGCCAAAATCATGGCGATGACCGTGATCGACCTGTGGACTCGACCCGACATGCAGGCAGCGGTGCGCGAATCGTTCGGTGACGGGCGCGTGCCCGAAGGGGTGCTCTAAACGCAGGTCCGCGTTTCGTAGTATCGGCATTCGTGCCGACCTACGTTCCGGAGCAGTTCACGCCCGACGAGGCGGCGATTCTTCGTCGCTATTTCACCAACCTCGACCTGCCGGTCTTCGCGCTCGTCAACCTGCCCGAGGTCGTGAAGGGCGCGCTCTTTGCCCGCTATAGCCGCACTGCAAAGAGCCTGCGGCGGCTCTTCCTCGACGAGTTCGTGCGCGATCTCGATCTCACCGGCGACGAGACGGTGGATGCGACGGTCGGCATGGCGCGCGCCGAAGAACTGTACGAGCGCATCTTCGTCGAATACGGCGACGATTCGGTGGCGCAGCTCGGCGGCGTGCACCTCGCGTGCGAGCAGGCGTCGAACGTGCTCACCAAGGTGCTCGAGTGGGGCCGGCTCATGTCGTATCTCGAACAGAGCACTCGATACATCTCGTACGACGCGCGGCTCGGCGGCCGCTACCGATACTTCCGCGACCCCGACGTGTGCAGCGGGCCGTTCGGCACGCGCTATGTGGGGGAGATGGATCGCATGTTCGACACGTACAGCGAACTCGTCGACACCGTCACCGAGCACGTGCGCGCCACGAACCCGCGCGCGCAGGGCGACTCCGACTTCGTCTACCGCCAAGCCACGCGCGCCAAGGCGCTCGACGCGGTGCGCGGCGTGCTGCCGGCCTCCACGCTCTCCAACGTCGGCATCTACGGCACCGGCCAGGGCTACGAGGCGCTGCTGTTGCGCATGCGCGCGCATCCGCTGCCCGAGGCGCGCGCGTATGCCGACATGATGTTGGTCGAGCTGCGCAAGGTGATTCCCACCTTCTTGCGACGCGTCGACATGCCCGAGCGCGGCGTGCAGTGGAGCAAGTATCTCTCCGACAACGCGGCGAACACCGCAGATCTCGTCGACGAATATTTCGGCATCATCGAACCGAACGATGCCCCAGAAGTGTCGCTCGTCGACTTCGACCCAGACGGCGAAGACAAACTGCTCGCGGCCATCTGCTACTCGTCGTCTCACCTTCCCGAGTCGCAGTTGCTCGAGCGCGTGCGCGGCCTCAGCCACCCGCAGCGCGTGGCGCTCATCAGCGCCTACGTCGGCGAACGTGGGAACCGCCGCCACAAGCCGGGCCGCGCGTTCGAGCGGCTGTCGTACCGCTTCGATGTGCTCGGCGACTACGGCGCGTTCCGCGACTTGCAGCGCCATCGCCTGCTCACCATCGAGTGGCAGCGCCTCACGCCGCACCACGGCTATACGCGACCCGAACTCGTCGACGAGGCTGGCGGCGCCAGCGCGTTCGACGCCGCCATGGAACGCTCGAGCGAGCTCTACGGACTGCTGCGCCCCGATTACCCAGAGCAGGCGAGCTACGCGGTCGCCATGGCGTATCGCATGCGCTATGTGATGCAATTCAACGCCCGCGAAGCGATGCACATGCTCGAGCTGCGATCCTCACCCCAGGGTCATCCCGCGTATCGCCGCGTCGTTCTCGAGATGCACCGCCTCATCGCCACCCAGGCGGGCCACCGCGCGGTCGCCGACGCCATGACCCACCTCACCACCGAAGCGCCCCTCTTGGAGCGCCTCGAATCCGAGCGGCGCATCGAGTCCAAGCGCCGCGGCAGCCCCCGCAACAGCTCCTAGAGGTTCGGGGCCGTGCCGGTTCGTACCGAGCTACGTGGTCCTCTGGCGGGCTCGGCGGGCGTGGTGCGACACCTGGCACCCCAGCCAGCAATTCGCCCGCTTGGGCAGGAAATCGGCTAAGGTTCGCGCCCGATAATGAACGACACCAACGACACCCCCGAATCCAGCGACGACTCTGAGATTGAAGGCGTGGACGCCGACGACCTCGCCAATCTGGAGGTCGACCCCGAAGATCTCAGCGACGGAGAAGTTGACGGCGACGTCGACGACGAATTCGGCGACGATGCTGAGGGCGACGAGAGCGAGTCCACTGAAGCAGGCGATGCGGCCGACGGCGACGATGCTGAGGGCGAAGAGGGGACAAAGGCCGGCAAAGACGAAGATCGGCTGAACCTCACCGACGACGAAGACGAGGCTCCGCGCAAGAAAAAGAAGGTCGACGACGAGAACGAACTCGCTACCGACGACGACGAGGAAGCCGACTTGGCCACGATCTTGCAGGAAAAGCTGCGCAGCGGCGACGACCTGCCGCCCGACGAAGACGGCGAGTCGATGGACAGCGACGACGTCACCGACGGCACGCCGCTCTTGCAGCCACGTCGCCCCGACGAAGAGCACTGCCAACAGTGTTTCTTGCTCGTGCGCAAGTCGGCGCCGAAGTGCCCGGTCGACCACGACCTCTGCCCGTTGTATCCGTCGACCTGACGATGGATCGCTCAGATCTCGACGCGCGGGTGGCATCTGCCAAGGCAATCGCCGAAGCGTTGGTCGGCATTCCGATCGTCGTCACCCAGCAGGTGATTCAGAACGTCGGTGATCTGAAAGTGGGCGGTGACACCACCGTCGCCCAGCGAGTCGGGCAACTGCGCGCGCTCGGCGAGATGATGGTGCGCCTCGGCGCGCGCGAAGCCGCCAAGCGTCTCGGTGGTCGCCGGCCGTGACACCAGTCGTGCGTCTGGCGCAGTTCGCTGACGCACAGGCATGCGAGCAGTTCGAGGCGCAGGCCCGCCACGACAACGCCGACGCCAAGGGTGCCGCCGCGTTCTTTGCCGCCGAGTCGGTCGCGTTTCTCGTCGACGACGACGCTGGCTTCACGCTGGTGGCCCACGTCGATGGCGTGGCGGTCGGCTTCTTGACGGCACGCACCACTCGCGTGGGGGAGTCGCGCGTGGCGTGCATCGTGCGCGTTTACGTGACGCCACAGGCGCGGCGAGTGGGCATCGGCGATGCGCTCATCGCTGGCGCATGCGACACAGCGCGCGAGCGTGGATGCGCACGACTCGACGCGTTGGCGCTGCCCGGCGACCGCGACACAAAGAACTTGTA
>VFQT010000145.1_pt1 | contig 111040 bp, 84 predicted proteins | sample 3512381 | NCBI WGS metagenome assembly VFQT01 (sample SAMN10412376, study PRJNA504923) | tailings metagenome | isolation source: Relicate 2 Philex TSF3 active mining site | place: Philippines: Tuba, Benguet | collected 2017-08-29
CTGGTGGGACAGGAGGTCGCTGGTCCGGCATCCGTTCGAAACGCTGCGTGGGGGAAAGACACGGCCCAGCTGTGGGGCCAGCTTCACCGCATGATGCGGAGTTACCTGAACCAAACTCAAAGACTTACCTATTTCCTTCGACTGAGCCGGGAAACTGGCCTTCTGGCAGGATGTGTGCAGTCTTTGTCTGAACAGACCACCTGATCGAATATGACACTTGCGGAGTTATTGCAGACACGTTTTAGGGCAGACCTGCGGCATCGTGGAGCTGCCTATATTGAGGCTGAGCGAATCTCACTGATTCGAGTCACTCCTGAAAACGTGTTTGGAGTTGTACAGGACGGATCCGAATACCAGACGCAGTTGCGATACACGCCTGAAGATATCGGGCTGTTTTGCACCTGTGAGCAGTATGCGAAAAGCAAGGTGTGCAAGCACCTGTGGGCGACCGTCCTGGCGACCGACAGCGCCGGCTACGTCAGTCCCACGCTGCGTCCGGGGCGCATTACTCCTTTTGTGGCGCCGATGGCCTATCAGCCGATCGCGGTCGACGATCTCGAGCCGGGCGGTAACGACCCCGAGGGCGATTCTCGAATTCCTCGCAGCCGGCCAAAGGCAAAATCTCAGCCGGTTCAGCGCACGCTTCGTCCCTGGGAAGCCCGTCTGGCCGAACTGCGCGACAACATGGATGACTCGCCGGATGGGCGCAAAAAGTCGGATCCCGAAGAACGTCAGATCTTCTACGAGGTCGACCTCGAAGCCAGTAAAGAAGCAGGGAAGCTGGTCATTCAGGCATCTCAGCGTCAGCGTCGTGCGGGAGGACAGTGGGGCAAAATCAAGCCTCTGAAGGTGCGTCCTGGTGAACTGGATCACATTGAACACGAAGACGACCGAACGTTCCTGTCGTATCTCGCGGGAGCCATTCCGGAACGCAACAACTGGTCAACACAGCAGGCGGAACTGAGAACGTCTGCGCATCGATTTTATGTCCCGTTCGAGTTGGGGCAGCTGGTTCTTCCGGACATGTGCCGCAGCCGCCGGCTTCGGATTCTGGGCAGTGACGAAGCGGGCGAACAGCTTCTGGAATGGGATGAAGCTGAGCCGTGGGAACTAACGATTCGCGTCCGTCGCGATACGGAAGTGGAAGGCTGGAAAGTCGCCGGCTTGCTGGTTCGCAACGAGGAAACTCTGGAGCTGGCAGACGTTCCACTGGTCGTTCCTGGCGGGTTCGTCATCACCAGCGATTCCATTTCGTTGCTGCGAGATTTCGGTGCTCCGGAGTGGATGAAGATGCTCGCTGGCGGTGGCGCACTGCACATTCCGGAATCGGATCAGCATGACTTCGTCGACCGTTTGCTGGACATCCCGTCACTTCCGCGACTGGATCTTCCAAAAGAGCTGCAGCTGGAAGAAGTACGAACAACGCCGGCACCGGTGCTTCGAATTTCTGCGCCGCCGATGAATCGATGGCGGAATGATTCTCTGAACGCAGAAGTGATTTTTGAGTACCTCGGCACACCGGTTTCGGGCAGCAGTGCTCGGTGGGCGGTTGTGCAGCGCGAAAGCAATCGCTGTATTATTCGAGACCGTTCGTTTGAAGGCGGCTGCTGGGAAAAACTGCGCCAGGTTGGATTCCGACGCCGTCTTGGCGATCTGAAACAAACCGTCAACGTGGAGATTGCTCGCCGGGATCTGGGACGAGCTGTACGTGAGCTTGTGGACGCTGGCTGGAACGTCTTCGCCGACGGCAGCAAAGTGCGTCAGGCCGGCGGACTTCGCTTCCGTGTCAGTTCGGACGTTGACTGGTTCGATGTGCATACGGATGTGGATTTCGAAGGCCGATCAGTGTCGTTTCCGGAGCTGTTGCGAGCACTGGAACGTGGCGATTCGACGGTTCGGCTGGATGACGGGTCGCTCGGTATCCTGCCTGAAGAATGGCTGGAACAGATCGGCATGATTTCCGGGCTCGGAACGGCCACGGAAGAAGGTCTGCGGTTCTCCACTTCCCAGGCCGCACTGCTGGATGCTCTGCTGGCGACTCAGGAAAATGTTGACATTGATGCGGGTTTCGAAGCGATGCGGGAGCGATTCCGCAACTTTGCGGGACTGGAAGACGTTCCGGTACCACCATCGTTCATGGGGCAACTGAGAGGTTACCAGCGTCAGGGTTTGTCCTGGTTGAAGTTCCTGAGCGACTTCAATTTTGGCGGCTGTCTTGCGGACGACATGGGTCTCGGAAAGACCGTTCAGTTCCTTGCGATGCTGCTGAAGCGACTGGAGGACCTGAAGAATCCTCCGCCATCGCTTGTCGTGGTCCCGCGATCGCTGATGTTCAACTGGGCCAGCGAATGTGCACGCTTCGCACCCAGTCTGAAGGTCATGGAATATACGGGGCTGGAACGAGCCAATCTGCGGGCCGAGTTTGGACGTCACAACCTGATTCTGACCACGTACGGAACGATTCGTCGCGACATTGCTGTGCTGAAAGACATTGATTTTGACTACGTCGTGCTTGATGAAGCACAGACAATCAAGAATCCGTCGTCGCAGATTGCACGCGCGTCTCGACTGCTGAAGGCAAACTTCCGATTGGCACTTTCCGGCACTCCGATTGAAAACAACGCGGGAGACCTTTGGTCGATCTTCGAGTTTTTGAATCCGGGGATGCTGGGACGCAGCACGGCGTTTCGAACGCACATTGCGGATCCAGACAGTAAAGAATCACGGGAGCTGGTCGCCAAAGGTCTGCGGCCGTTCATCCTTCGTCGAACCAAGAAACAGGTGGCGGCGGAGCTTCCGGATCGACTGGAAGAAACGATCGTTTGCGACATGGATGAAGAGCAGCGTCGCCTGTACGACGAGCTCCGACTGCATTATCGCGATTCGCTTCTGGGACTGGTTCAGGAGCAGGGAATTGCTCGGACCCGCATGCACGTTCTGGAAGCGCTACTCCGGCTTCGACAGGCCGCCTGTCATCCAGCACTGCTGAAGCGGGGAGACGAATCCGAGCCGTATGCAAAGCTGGACGTCCTGATTCCGCACCTGCAGGAACTGGTCGCAGAAGGCCACAAAGCCCTCGTTTTCTCACAGTTCACCAGCATGCTCAGCATTGTCCGGGATCATCTGGACAAGCAGGGTGTGACCTACGAATACCTCGACGGGAAAACACGCGACCGAAAGGCGCGGGTGACTCGATTCCAGGAAGACGAAAGCTGTCAGGTCTTTCTGATCAGCTTGAAAGCTGGGGGGCTTGGGTTGAATTTGACGGCAGCAGATTACGTCTTCCTTTTGGACCCATGGTGGAATCCGGCGGTGGAGGCTCAGGCCATCGACCGAGCACACCGAGTGGGCCAGACAAAAACCGTTTTTGCTTACCGTTTGATCTGTCGGGACACGGTCGAAGAGAAAATTGCCGAACTTCAGAAGCAGAAGCGAGAGCTTGCGGACGCGATTTTGGAGGGTGATGACACCAGCAATATTCTTAAGGACCTGTCCGTTGAGGACCTCGAATTGCTGTTTTCCTGACAAAGAATTGCGGACGGACTCAAGAATTCGTGGCAATCGCAGGAATCCGGGCGGTGAAAACGCGTCAAGAGCATTGATTGTGGGAAATCAACTCACTAGACTGCTCGACTTCTTTCCGCCCGACGCCGATAAAGGCTGGACGCTTTTTCGGTTTTTGGCGTGAATATTGGCTGACTTGTGTTTCTGAACTTTTGAACAGATCCACTGAGATTCAGTGGGCAAGGGATGAGATTTCCATGCTGGCGATTGGCAAAACATGGATGGCGAAGAAGGAAGAAGTCGAGAACCAGAACTGGTTTATCGTCGACGCTGACAACCAGGTCGTTGGACGACTGGCCACACAGATTGCCACCGTTCTGATGGGCAAGCACAAGGCTGGTTATACACCTCACGTGGATACCGGCGACTATGTCATCGTGACGAACTGCGAGCGAATTCGCTTCACCGGTAACGCGATGCAGCATGCTCAGGTTCCTTACCTGACCACGAAGATGGCCAAGAAGGAATATGATCGATACACAGGCTTCCCAGGGGGTCGCAAGGTTCGCACTGCTGTCGAAACCTGGGAACACCGTCCAGAGATGCTGATCAAGGAAGCTGTTCGCCGTATGCTTCCAAAGAACAAGCTTGGCCGACACATGCTGAAGAAGCTGCGAATTTTCCGTGGCACCGAGCATCCTCATCAGGCTCAGAAGCCGCAGCCATTTCCGGCTCACCTGATGCCAAAGGCCAAGGTTAAGGCCTAGTTCGTTTTCAAATTTGTTTCTGCGAGCGTGTGCTTGCAGTCAGGAATCCTGTTTTTCTCGTTCATTGAGTTGCTATGAGCACGGACCCTACTTTTGCCACGGATGCTGCGTCTCCTGAAGTTCCATCTTCGCAGCTGCCAGAACTGTCTCTTGGAAGCTCAGCCGGAACTGCGGTTGCCGATCCAAACTATCAGCCAACCATTCGCGGAAAAGTAGACCGTTTCGGTGTCGCGATGGGAACTGGTCGACGCAAGACTTCAGTCGCCCGCGTGCGAGTGAAGGAAGGCTCAGGCGTATTCACCGTCAACGGTCGCCCAATGGAAGATTACCTTCGAGTTGAGCGAGACCGTGACAGCGTTCTGGTTCCGCTGAAGGTCGTGGGCAAGGTTGGTCAGGTCGATATCTCTGTTCGCGTCCAGGGCGGCGGAATCACGGGACAGACCGGAGCCATCGTTCTGGGTGTTGCTCGTGCTCTCCAGGGGCTGAACCCGAACTGGCATCATGAGCTGGCGAATGCGGGCCTGCTGACTCGAGACGACCGAATGGTCGAACGAAAGAAGTATGGCTTCAAGAAAGCTCGCCGAAGCTTCCAGTTCTCAAAACGATAACCATGGTCATCGCGTGAAACCTCGCGTTTCACTGCAAGGTTGGCTTGATACGAAATCCCTGCTGAACAACCCAGCAGGGATTTTTTTTGGATTGGTTCGGCGATCTGAGTCGCCGCGAATTTCCCTCGTCAGATTCCGTTGGGAAGTCCCATGCCGGACGCCTTGCAGACGCTGATTCTTCCTGACGTGCAGCTGATGCTGCAGGAAGGGGATACTGCTGGCCTTGCGGCACTGTGCAACGTTCTGCATCCCGCTGCTGTGGCCGAGATGCTTGAAGAACTGCAGGATGATCAGATCTGGACGATTCTTGATCAGGCCGACCTCAATCATCGCACGGAGATTTTTGAATTCATCTCCCTTCGGCGCCAGACAGAACTGGCGGAGATGCTGGAAGCCCCGAAGCTGTCGCAGCTTCTGGAGAAGATGTCGTCGGATGACAGAGTCGACCTGCTGTCACGGCTTCCGGAAGCTCGACAGGAAGATGTCCTAAGACTGCTGGCCCAGGCAGAACGAAACGAAGTGCGCCGACTGCTGTCGTATGACGAAGACAGCGCCGGGGCGATCATGACAACGGAATATGCGTCTCTTCCGGCGAATATTTCGGTCCACGACGCCATAGCCCGGCTTCGTCAGCAAGCGCCGAACAGCGAGACGATTTACTACGTCTACATTTTGAACGATGAACGGCATCTCGAAGGTTTCATCTCCCTTCGCAAGCTGATTATTGCACGGTCCGATGCACGACTTTCGGACATCATGCAGCGGGACGTGATTCGCCTGCGAGTCACGGATTCGCGCGAGGCGGTTGCACAGACTCTGGCCCGCTACAATTTCATTGCCGTTCCCATCGTGGATGAAAAAGATCGGCTTGTCGGGATCGTGACTCACGACGACGCTCTGGACGTCGTTCAGGAAGAGGCCACGGAAGACGCTTACCTGCAAAGCGCTGTTGCGCCTCTCGAAGACGAATACCAGGACACTCCACTGCACATTGTGCTGTGGAAACGAGGTGTGTGGCTGCTGTTTCTTTCGGTCGTAGCCCTTTTGAACGCCCACGTGATCGACCATTACCGCGAGACGACCGATCCGGGACAGAGTCTGCCCGCATCAGCAGGGCTTACGTCGCTGATCATGCTGTTCCTCCCGCTGGTGATGGCCAGTGGCGGGAATGCCGGATCGCAGTCTGCCACACTCTTTATCCGAATGTTTGCCTTGGCCCCTAATGATCCAAAGGGCTCGGATGTCATAAGTCGGCAACTGGTGTTTCGAGAATTCGTGATTGGGCTGTTTCTTGGCTCGGGGCTGGGCCTGCTGGACTTTGCCGTCGCGTGGCTCTGGTTTGGGCGGGGAATCCCGGAATCTGCGGCCATTGCCACGACAGTGATTACTGTTGTGACCCTGGGCACATCGGTTGGCACGCTGCTTCCACTACTGTTTCGACGCCTGGGGATGGACCCGGCGATCATGTCAAATCCCTTGATCGCTGCGATGGTCGACGTGCTGGGAGTGGTTCTCTTTTACGAAATCGCCAGCCTGTTTCTGCATTGATGGTCGGGATTCGCGCATCGCTGGCCTTCCCAGCCCTGACCGCCCCGGACTCCCATGGGCCAATCCTGACGGCTGTATCGGCTAAATAAGCGGGGAAAAGGAAACCGTTCCAGTCAATTTCGCGCCGGGGGAATTCCCTGAAGGGCGCGTTCACCACTAACCGAATCGAACAGAGTCAGACTGCGCTTTGCGATCGCGGATTTGGCAGGCTGGAACGATTTTTCGGGGGAAAACAGTCGTTCCGGTGGTCGGGACTGGTTCCAAACAGGAGCAGCCGGGCGGGCACGGGGCGGTGATTGGCCGTCATAACCGTCGTAACTCGCTGCCTGTTCAGAACAAAGAACTTGCATCACCTGGGGCCGGTTTTAGAATTTGACGGATCAGTCAATTTGCGCAGGATATTGGTTTGAAAGAACCCGTGTCCTGTATCGACCTGAGGATTCCGCTGCACCTCTATCCCACTCGGGAGACCTGAACGTCATGGCAAAGAAGTATTTGAGCCTTGAAGAAGCCGCAAGCATGCTGGGTATGACCACCGATCAGGTGATGCGTGCCCGCGAGCGGGGTGACCTTCGTGGCTTTGCAGACCGAGGCAGCTGGAAGTTCCGTGAACAGGATATTGAGGAATTCCTCCGCTCACAGCAGACAGACTCTTCACCGGATATCCCAATCATCACTGGTGATTCATCGTCGGTCCTTGATGACGGCGACAACGACCTGTCATCTTCTGACAGCGACGTGCGATTGTTTTTCGACGATTCACCGTTTGATGACGGCGGTGTGAAGGAACTGGCTCAGTCCGGCAGCGATGTGCGGCTTTCAGGCGACTCCGGTCCAAAGCTGGAAACCGACGGGGACATCGATCTCAGCGGCTGGGACAGTGATCTGAAGATTTCAGACAGCGACAGCGACGTCAAGCTTGTTGGCGCGGGAACAGAAGCGGAAATCGACCTCGTTTCAGGTAAGAAATCTGATTCGGACAGCGACGTCCGCCTGGTGGACGACGAAGACTCCGATGTGAAGCTGTTCGATTCTGACAGCGATGTGCGACTGGCAGAAAACCTCGCAGCGACCGGCGCGATGGAACTCAGCCAGAGCGACAGTGACAGCGACGTGAAACTGATGGGGTCAGACGACATCCTGCTCGACGACAGCGACAGTGATGTGAAGCTTTCAACCGGTCTCGATCGGACCGACAGTGATATTCGCCTTGCGGATCCTTCACCAGCTCCGAAGGCTCAGTCGGATGTGACTCGCACGATGGCGATGCCCATCATGCCTGACGACAGTGACCTGAAGCTGTTGAACAAGGGCTCAGGAACTCGAGCAGGATCTCCGGACAGCGGCATCAGTCTGGAAGTACGTGGCAGCGGACTGAACCTGAATTCTGATGAGAGTGGTATTTCTCTCGAGCTTGACAGCGGCATCAGTCTGGAAGCCGATGACAGTGGCATCAGCCTTGAGAGCTTCGACAGCGGAGCAAAGCTTGGCGGCGATGACAGCGGTATTACGCTGGACGCTGGCGACAGCGGAATCTCCCTGGATATTGATGATGACGGTCCGGCGGTTCAGGACATGAGCCGAACGATGCCGATGCAGGCAATTCCGGGCGCAGCAAAAGCCAAGGCCCTGTCGGATTCCTCTGCGATGACGACGCAGTTTGAAATCCCGGCGGCTGTCGTTGGCAAAGACAGCGAGTTTGAACTTGCCGGCCTGGATGATGATGAAGAAGAAGTTGGCACCAATACGAGCGTGCTGACGTTCGAAGACGACGACGTCGACAACTCACGGACCATCGCGGCTCCCGCATTGGCCAATGAAGGGTTTGCTGACGACGATGATTCAGCCGCTGCTGTTGCGGACGATGATTCCTATGAAGAAGAGGAATCCTATGACGATGACGGTGGCTACGAAGAAGACATGGACGATGTGTCAGACGCTGAAGAATTTGGCGACGATGACTTCGAATCGGGTCAGTCTCAGGTAGGCCCCGCGGCAGCTCGAGTCGGCTCACGAGCTGATGTGGAATGGAGCCTTCTCGTCAAGGTTCTGATCTCATTCTCCACAGTCCTGTCAGTGCTGTGTGCGGTGGTTGGTGTCGAACTTGTTCGAACCATGTGGGTCTGGACTCAGCCAGTTGGAGGTGCTCCGTCATCGCCAATTCTCGAGATGCTCGGCGGGATGTTCTAACCGTCGATTGACCAACGCGATTCGGGAGGACGCAGGTCCTCCTGAGTCGCGGCTCGTTGTGCCTGTACGCGTTGATGGCTCGACAGAAGCCTCGTCCTACTGCTTAACGCGTCCGGGCATTTTGGCGACGCACTTTTGTTCGCCAATCGATGACTATTCGCCTTTGCCGCCAGGAGGCCATGGTTCTACATTCGTGCGGGCGGCGTACTTTTCGTAGAGCTGGGTGAGCTTGGAGACGACCTCGGCATGAGTCCCTGCGAGGTTGTTCGACTCAACTCGATCTTCCTCGATGTTGTACAGCTCCCAGGGTTTGCCGTGCCTTGCAACAAGTTTCCACTCGCCAGCGCGGACCGCTCTGTTGCCTTCATGTTCCCAGTACAGAGCTTCTCTCTGCAGCGCCTGCCCGTTGAAAACGGGGACAAGGCTTTGACCTTCCAGAGGAATTGCGAGATCGCTGACTGGTGAGCGAGCGATGTCCACGCAGGTCGCTGCGATATCGATCAGGTGGCCGGGCTCGGTTCTCAATTCGCCTTTCGCCGAAATTCCTGCAGGCCAGTGTGCAATCAGCGGAGTGCTGATTCCGCCTTCATGCACCCAGTGTTTGTATTCACGAAACGGAGTATTCGAGACGTTGGCCCAGTTTGGCCCGTAAGCGACGTAGGTATCTTCGGGACCTGGCAAAACGTTCTTTCCCATTCGAACAGGAAAGCCATCACGCGTTTGCGCAGGAGTGCTGCCAGCCGCGGCGAAATCCTGGGGGCGCATCAATGGTAATGTTGGAGCATCCGGACGAGCGATATCAGGATGCTGCTTGTTGCCGGTTCGGCCAACCGTTTCTGCGCAGCCGCCGTTATCCTGAAGGTACAGAATCAGTGTGTTGTGAAGTTCGCCGCTGGCTTCCAGCTCCGTCACAATCTTGCCAATGTTCTGATCCATCCGATCGACCATCGCCGCATACACTTCCATGCCGGCGGATTCCCACGTTTTGTCAGGTACGCTGTCCCACTCTCGAGGAGCCGGACACATCGGCTGATCCGGATCGATGAGACCAAGTTGGGATGTTTTTTCAAAGCGAGCTTTCCGGATCGCGTCATAACCCTGGTCATACTTTCCATCGTACTTTGCAATGTCTTCCGGCAGTGCGTGCATCGGCCAGTGGGCCGCAGTAAAGGCGACATACAGGAAGAACGGTTCATCCGCGCGCTGGGCATGATGTTCGGCAAGAAACTGAACGGCGTGGTCCCCGATTGCATCGGTGTAATAGTACTTCTCAGGCTGATACTCCGGGTCTGCATAAGCAGAGATCATGGTATTGCCACGGACCAGCGAAGAAGGATCATAGAAACTGCCGGCCCCGTGAATTGTTCCATAGAACTTATGGAAGCCACGCTGCAGTGGCCAGTTGTGCTTCGGTCCATCCGCCGCCGTGTGCAGAGTGACGTGCCACTTGCCCACGGCGTAGCTTTGGTAGCCAGACGGGGCGAGCAGTTCGGCAATGGTGCGGCATTCGGCATTCAGGTTGCCGCGGTAGCCAGGCTTTTTGTTGTCCTCCATCATGTGTCCGATGCCGGCCTGGTGCGGATACAACCCCGTCAGCAGACTTGCCCTTGTCGGACAACAGCGAGCCGTGTTGTAAAACTGAGTAAACCGTAATCCGGAAGCTGCCAGCGCATCGAGGTTGGGCGTTTGAATTTCACCACCGTAACAGCCGATGTCTGAGAACCCCATGTCGTCACTGAGGATCACGACGATGTTCGGACGTGTGTTCTGTGCTCGCCCCGAGTCTCCGGCCACTGCTGCACCGATGGTGCTGGCCCAGCTGAACACGATGATTGAAACAACAAAGAGTTTTCCCATTTGGTTCATCCTTAGTCATTCAGCGGGCTGGGAGCAGACAGTTGGATTCCAATTCTCGATTGGCCGGCTAACGAACCGGAGACTTTCCGATCAATCTTCGCAACAGACCGATCTGGCCAGCGTGCAGCATTTCGTGATGCGAACAGAACAACAGCCCGCCAAGCTTCGTAGCCGTCACGGCATAGGGCATGTCAACCGGTTCCTGCAGCACTTCTGTAGGAACGCCTGGAAGTTCCAGCAGAGTCTGTTCGTAGACTTTGTCAAAGACTGCTCGAATCTCGGTCGGCGGCGGGTTCTTTGCAGGATCAGGATCGGGAGTTGTCCCTTTGCTGAACTTCTTCCGGAATGACGATGACATCAGTTCCATGTCGATATCTGCCCGCCCGCGAATTCGAAACAGGCACAGCCCATACTGTGCCATCGCGAGATGCCCCAGCTGCCATGCGAGATGCGAGACACCTTCAGAGGGCTGGCGAAACCAGTCGTCAGGCTCAATGCCTTCAAGAAGAGTTAGCGTGTATTCGCGGGCAAATCGGATCTGGGAAATCGCAAGTTCCAACGACGCAGTCATGACTCACTTTCCAATGGGGACTTGTTAATGGTTCGCTCTGCGAACAGAGGCACCATACTGGAATCGCGGCGAAATTCCACGAACGCCTGACGCTCGGCCAGGCCACACAGTCCCGGTCTATTGTAGGTGCCGACGGCCGGGCAACGCTGTGAAGGATTTTCTGCAGCGAATTTCCGGGGCTCCGAGCTGTAGTGGAACTCGCCAGAGTTCCTGTCATCAACGACAGTCGTGGGATCTCTGGCGAGATCCACTACAGAATCCTTCACAGCGTTGCCTGATGGGCGGCACTTCGCAGCCCTGCCGCGACTTCATGGCGAGCGGGATTGCATGATGAACGTGCCAGAACATGGGTTCGCCTGTCGACGAAAGTCCTTTCCGGCAGATCCGGGAGAAAGGACCTACTTACTGCCCGAGGCGAAACAATCGTTTGGCATTGGCGGTTGTGATGCTGGACATCTCTTCCGGTGTGAGTCCATGAACCTCCGCGAGGACTCGATTGGTTTCAGCAACGTAGGCCGGTTCATTTCGCTTTCCTCGCCACGGCTGCGGAGCGAGATAGGGAGCATCGGTCTCGACAAGCAGCCGATCCAGAGGAATCGTTCGCGCCAGTTCTCGCAGTGGTTCATTCTTTTTGTATGTCAGCATGCCGCCAAACGACAGATAGAGGCCAAGCTCGAGACAAGTCTTCGCAGTCTCCGCGTTTCCACAGAATGCATGCATCAGGCCGGTGAGATGACCGTCTTCTGCAGCCGCAGTTCGAAGAACCTCAAGCACTTCCGGCTCCGCTTCACGGCAATGGACGGCAAAGGGCTTTTTGAGCTTCTTCGAGAGTGCGATGTGTCGGAAGAAGTAGTCTCGCTGAATGTCCATGGGAGCGAAGTCCCAGTACTTATCAAGTCCGGTCTCGCCAATCCCGACAACATGCGGGTGCGTGGCCAGATCTTCAATCCGCTCCCAGTCTCCGGGCTTCGCTTCGTGCGTGTGATTCGGATGGATGCCGGCCATTGCGAGCACACAGGGATACCGATTGGAAAGTACGATGGCCGCCTGAGTCGTTTCAACGGTGATCCCGATCGCCAGGATCTTCTCGACACCAGCATTGTTCGCGCGCTGGACGACCTGATCGATCTCCTGGTGAAACGATTCAGCATCGAGGTGGCAGTGAGTATCGATCAGTCGAATCGTCATGTTGTCCCTGCCCTCAACGGCGGCACGCCACGTTGTTCAAAGGTGGAGCCTTCTGGCAGATGCTGCCTGGGGCAGAATGCGCGAGTTGCCGAAGGTCTGAGAGGATTCTAGGAACGGCGCAGAGGAAGCGGCAAGTTTCAGCGATCAGGGAAACGGCAGAGTCATTTCCCTTCTGTTACCCATTCGAGGGGGAAACGGACGAACACAAGGCCATCCTCTTCAGTACTCTCATACAACAGGCCGATGCGTCCGTCGCGCAGAACGGTCATGCAGGAGTACATTGCCCCGGCGGGATCGATGACTCGGCCATCGGTCCATGTTTTGCCCGCAGTGGGGCCAGATTCACCCGGGTTAAGGCTGTCGACACTGCTACGTACCGTCAGCTTCATTCGCCGTTTGGCATCATCCGGATTCGAAAACAGAAGCACGCCGCTGGGATGCCGGATCAGACTGGCCATACAGGTAGGATCCGTCAGCGTCATCCACGGATCACTCCAGCGACCGTTCAGGACCGACGTTTTCCAGTCCCATCGTGCCCACGCTCGAAATCCCCTGCGAGATTCATCGCGCATCGACAGCAGGAGAGCACCGTCGTCCAGTTCAGCAATGGAACACTCGCTGGTTGGAATCCCTTCTGGAATTGCGGCGGGTGAAATCTTCCACGTCTTGCCACCATCAGAACTGGCGATGAAGCACGAATGTGGAGTGCTGGCCGTCTTTCCGGTCTCGGGTGAAGCCTGGTCCTGTTTGAACTGAGCCGGGAAAACGAGAGTCCCATCCCGCAACTGGATTCCATTTCCTGGTCCGTTGAAGCAGAGACGCCATTCAGGCTGCTTGACCTGCGACGTAATGCTCTTTGGTTTTGACCACGTGAGTCCATCATCGTCGCTGGAGACAATAACGAACTGGCCAGTCTCTTCAGGAGTCAGGCCCGGACCACTTCCATTCCAGGCTCGCGGTCCCATTGACCACAGCGCAGCAACGATGATCCGGCCCGTGCGCTGATCGACGAGGATTGCGGGATCACCGACGCCGTTTCCATGAGACCCAGTGACCGTGGAGTCGAAATCGATGATTCGTTGCAATGGCAACCATGAAGCACCATCGTCCACTGAACGCATCATTCCAACGTCAATGTCACCCGGAAGGTCCGCACTGCTGCTGTGACGCACATCGAAGACGGCGATCAATGTCCCCTTCGTCGAGGTCGCAAGCCCGGGAATGCGGTACGTGTGAACTCCGTCCGCTCCGTTCTCTCGCACGACCGTCCGAAACACATTTGGATCTTCCGGAAGACGCCGCGAAGAAAGCTGCTGCTGCTCCGGGAGTTCATTTGCGTTCTTCCAGCGTGCAGCAATGGATGAGGTGAGAGTTTGAACTTGCGCGTCGGTTAGCCGAGAAGCAAAGACGTGGACTTCTCCCACATCGCACTTCAGTCCATTCTGAGTGGCGACGTCGGCGCCCAAAATCAATCCACCCAGCGGACTGTCTGTCGCCGCAGTTCGGATGACCAGACAGCGCCATTCGTTTGATGATGATTGGCCAGACGTTGAGTTCAACGAGCTTTCCGTCGCAGCCTCCTGGCCGTCCTTCGCAGTCACATCTGAGTCTTCACGAACGTCTCCGTCTGCCTCCCATGACGTACCCGTCCATCGAACCGGAGCACGTCCGGCTTTCGTACTTCCATCAAGCAAGACTCCGGAAGTCGATTGCGTTCTGACCAGCATCACGACGGTGCGATCGGTATCGAGCTTTCCCCATTCCCCAACTGCCTGCCAAATCGCAGAACGCCCATCAAACCGGACGACCGTGCGAACTCCGGCATCCGTTTGAACCAGGATCGCCTTTGGCTTCCCAAAGATACGGTTGAGCGAACGAGTCTCCGTGGCCGCATTGCTATCGTTCCACGACCGAACGCGATTCCCTTCCGTCTCAATTCCTTCCGTGAGATATGACGCGTACACAGGCGGCAGATTGATCTCGTCGGCAACCGTTGGACACGATGAGGCTATCCCCAGCGAGACGAACAGAACTGTCAGCCGCAAAAGTGACCACGAGATCAAATACAGGCGCATGCGGAGTCCTGATTTCGTTGCGTCGAAAAGTGAAACGACATTGCAGAGGTGCTTCAGATGTTCTCGCGTCGGAGACTCGAGCCACATTGATTCGAGCATGGTGCTCGACAATGAAATGTTGTCAGGAAAACACGCCATGGTGGACATCACCCGCAACGTCGGTAAGTCGAAAATCTCGACCCGCGTAACGGTACGTGAGGCGCTTGTGATCGAGCCCCATCAGGTGCAGCAGCGTTGCGTGCACATCATGCATGTGCATCGGTTTTTCAGTGGCGTAATATCCGTATTCATCCGTCGCGCCGTACCTCGTGCCGCCCTTCACTCCGCCGCCAGCCATCCACATTGTGAACCCTTCCGGGTTGTGGTCACGTCCATCCGTCGTTCCCTGAGCGGTGGGAGTTCGGCCGAATTCGCCGCCCCAAAGCACAAGCGTGTCCTCCAGCAGACCGCGCTGCTTCAGATCTCGCAGCAACCCGGCAATGGGCTTATCCACTTCTGCCGCGTTCTTTGTATGGCCTTTCCGAAGGTCTCCATGCTGATCCCACTGAACGAATGAGTCGCTGTGGGTGACCTGGATGAATCGAACTCCTGCTTCAGCAAATCGTCGCGCCATCAGGCACTGTCGAGCAAAGTTCTCCGTCATCTTCTCATTCAGGCCATACAAATCCTGAGTCTCTTTTGTTTCCTGAGTCAGATCCTGAAGCCGGGGCATTTCTGACTGCATACGAAACGCGAGTTCGAACGAGTGGATTCGCGCTTCCATCGCGACATCATCGGCTGTCTGCAAAAGATGCTGCTGATTGAGTTCCCGAAGAAGATCCAGCTGCGTTCGTTGAGCTGACGGGGACCACTTTGCATTGGCGATGTATTTCACAGCCGCCGAGGTTGCCGGCTGACTCGCTACGCCCAGAGGAATCCCCTGGTGCTGAGCAGGCAGGAATGCCGAGCCCCAGTTGTTGACTCCTCCATGCGCCAGTGTCGGGCAGATGGTAATGAACGACGGCAGGTTGTGGTTTTCGGTTCCGAGTCCGTAACTGACCCACGCCCCCATGCTGGGCCGTACAAAGTTATCGCTGCCTGTATGCAGTTTGAGAGCCGCACCGCCATGAGCGGAATTGGTGCCATGGACGGAATTCAGGAAGCAGATATCGTCCACCAGCTGAGCGACATTCGGAAACAACTCACTGACAGGAATGCCACTCTGACCATACTGGCGGAATCGCCATGGTGACCCGAGCAGGTTGCCAGTGGGAGCAAACTGAACACGAGGCTTGGCAAACGGCAATGGCTTTCCATCGTCTTTTTGAAGCTGGGGCTTATAGTCGAACGTATCGACCTGCGACGGCCCTCCCTTCATGAACATGAAGATGACTCGCTTCGCGCGCGGCGTGAAGTGGAATGGTGAGCCGCCCGTTTCAGAAGCCGCCGTCTGCTGACAGAGTGCATTCAAAGCCACACCGCCAAACCCCGCAGCAACGCTTTTCAACAGCGATCGTCGGTTTGACCGAAATGGTGAGAAGCCGTTTTCAAACATGTCGTCTCTCCCTGCGTGAAGCCTTTGATGTCCGATTGCTGCTGATTACTTCACGTAAAGAAACTCGTTGGACATGAGCAATGTCTGAACGACGCTGGTCCAGACGGCTCGCGGAAGATCGCTTCCCGCAACGCCGTCGCTTCGAAGCTGATCGGAGAGCTTTGGAATTGCCGCAGCGATTGTCTGCAGTTCCTGGTCGGACGGAGCTCGCCCAAGGGTCTGCCAGTACAATTGCTCCACTCGCTCCTGTTCACTGTCAGGAAACTGCTGAATCAGCTTTGACGCACACTCATCAGCAGCCTGAATGACAAGACTGCTGTTCATGAAGAACAGAGCCTGCGAAGCGACCGTTGACGATGCCCGATCACCATTGGGAACAGTGCCGTCCGTGCAGTCAAACAACGACATCGCGTCGTAGAGATTGTTGCGAATGACCGGAAGATAGATCGAGCGTCGATTGGAATCGTACTTCGTCAGATCTTTCGAAGTGTGGTCGAACAGGAATTCTCTATTCTTCACATGCAGCATTGAAGTCCCCATGGACCGGTCCAGAACGCCGGTCGCTGCCAAAACGGAATCTCGTACTGACTCCGCTTCCAGGCGGCGAGGAGTCCAACGCCACAACCATCGGTTGTCCGGATCCACCGCTTCCGCGTCAGGATTTGATTCGGAAGAGGCCTGATACGTGTCCGATAACAGAATCTGGCGATGCAGAGCCTTGAGCGACCAGCCGGATCGCACCAGCTCCGACGCCAGCCATTCCAGCAGTTCCGGATGAGTCGGAGCTTCACCGAGCTTTCCGAAATTGTCCGCAGTCGCGACCAGGCCACGGCCAAAATGCCAGCGCCAGACTCGATTGGCGATCACGCGAGCTGTGAGTGGGTTCTTTTCGCTGGTCATCCACTGAGCAAATTCCAGTCGACCGCTGTGCGACTCCCCGGTTGAAAACGTACCATCTCGATCCAGCACGACTGGAATTGTTCGGTTCATCAGTCGCCCCGGGGCCAGATGATTGCCTCGGGGAAGGATACGACCGTTGGCCATGGTTCCGTCGGTGACTCCCATTGCCGTCGGAAGCTCGGGAACAGTTTGCTCCAGAGTTTTGAGTTCTTCTCGCAGCGAGGCCAGCTGCTTGCGAACATCCTCTGACAGCTGTTCTTCCGGAACGTTCTTCGCTTCTCCGGCGGAGGCGGTGGCCGTTTTCAGAAGGTTATCGATGTCAGATTTCTTCGCAGCGACCTTCGCCTGATGTTGTTCCAATGCCTGCTTGTCAGCAGCTGTTGCAACGGAGTTCTCGTTCCATTTGGCGATGCGTTTTAGCGACTCCATCGTCTTCGTGCTTTGGAAGATTCCGGAGAGTGCGTAATAGTCCGCCTGTGAAATGGGATCAAATTTGTGATCATGGCAGCGAGCACATCCAAGTGTCAAACCGAGCATCGATTTTCCGATCGTGTCGATCTGCTCGTCGATGATATCAAGCTGCATTTTGGTTTCGTCACCCTCGGCCAGTACCTTGGGGCCCAGAGAAAGGAAACCGGTGGCCGTCAACCGTTCGATGCGAGTCGCCTCATCGGTTGATTCGTCGATCATCAGATCGCCGGCAAGCTGTTCGCGAAGGAACACATCGAACGGCTTATCGCGATTCAGTGAATCGATCACATAGTTGCGGTAACGCCAGGCATTGCCATGAGCAATATTCTCATCGAGCCCGTTTGAGTCTGCGTAACGAACCACGTCGAGCCAGTGTCGTGCCCATCGCTCTCCGTACTGTGGGCTTTCAAGCAGGCGATCAATCAGCTTTGCATACGCTTCCGGTGAATCGTCTTCCAGAAACTGCCTGATGTCATCACGGGATGGAGGCAATCCGGTCAGGTCAAACGTGGCACGACGAATCAACGTCAGCTTATCCGTCTTAGGATTCTGTCTCAGACCTTTTTCGGCGAGCGACCTGCTGACCCAATGATCAATCGCATGGCGTTCAATGTCCGATGCCGTGTCTTGCAGAGGCTGGAACGCCCAGAACTTTCTGGCCTCGTCGACGTCGAACGGAGACTTCGGCGGCGCGAGAACAATTTGTCCTTCCGGATGCTTCGCGCCCTGCTGGATCCAATCGACCAGGATTTGAACTTCTAACTCGGACAGCTTTTCTTCCGGAGGCATTTCGAGGGACGGATCTGTTCTGCGGACTGCCGTGACAAGCAGACTTTCGTCAGCCTTTCCCGGAACAAGCGCCGCGCCTGATTTGCCGCCAAGAGAAAGCCCCTGCAGCGTATCCAGCCGAAGGTTGCCTTCCTGTTTCTCCGGACCGTGGCAAGAATAGCAGTGCTTCTCAAGCAGCGGCTTCGCCAGAGTAAAGGGGTCGGCCGCGGACTTCTCTGTAGCACTGTCCTGACCGAGCACCGATGCGGAACAAATCGCAATAAGAAGGAGAACGCAAGCCTGAGCGTGAAATGGCACGCGGGGCAGCGAGTTGGTTCTAAGCTGGCAGGCGGGCATTTGGATGTCCTCCAAACAGAAACGGCGGGATGGTCAAGGTAGGCTCTCCCATGCGGATCCACAAGTCGGAAACGGAGACCTTCGGGGAAAACCCGGCTTTGCCAATTCCACTGCTCCGACTTTGCCAGCAAACCAGGAAGTTCGTTGCGGTGGAGAGCGTCAGTTCAGCCTGAGTTTGGTTTGGAACGTTTGTCGATGACTTGCCTTTCGGTTGATGAGGGTAACAATGTTCCATCAGGTGGGGACGAGCGGCCTGCAGGCGACAAACTTGTCCTTTGAATCACTGATGGCAAAAGCAATTCTGGTATGTGGAGGGTCCAATGAAGTTTCTTCAGTCTCTTTGTCTGGCACTGTTTGGTCTGGTAGGGGCAACGGCGATGGCCGCGGATACCGTGCATGAGTTCAAAATGAAGTCGATCGACGGCAAGGAAGTGGAACTGTCGGAGTACAAGGGTAAGGTCCTGCTGATCGTCAATGTGGCCAGCCAGTGCAGCCTGACACCACAGTATGAGCAGCTCCAGGCGCTGCATGAGAAGTACAAGGACAAGGGGCTTGTCGTGATTGGCGTGCCTTGTAATCAGTTCGGCGCACAGGAACCTGGAACGGAAGCAGAGATCAAGGAATTCTGCAACGCGAAGTACAAGGTCTCCTTCCCGATGATGAGCAAAGTGGACGTCAACGGCGCGAAGGAAGATCCGCTCTACAAGTACCTGAAGAGCAATTCAGAAAACAAGGAAAAGATCAGCTGGAATTTCGAGAAGTTCGTCGTCGGCAAAGATGGCAAGGTGGCAGCTCGATTCGCTCCACGAACAAAGCCGGACGCTGACGAAGTGATTACCGCAATTGACGCAGCTCTGAGCAAGTAAGGCGACTTGAACAGGCCGTCAAACACAGATGAAAGCTCCGATCCATGATCGGAGCTTTTTTGTTGGCCGTGACACGGCGACTGTTATTCCGGCGGACGAGGCGGAGGGCCAAAGCCGCCTCCAAAAAACGAGTCCTGATTATTCTGTTGTTTCTTCATCACGAGCTGCTGAACAAATTGCTGCAGTTCAACTGGCGCTCGATCAAGATCCATCTGCAATTCTTCATCGCTCTTGTACGCTTCAATCCGGGAATCAATCTCCGCCAGCAGGAATTCCAGCTCAGAAGTTCGCCGCTGTTCCCGTAGGGCGTACGCCTGACCGATCATGCCGAGCAGTTCAAGATACTTCTTTTCAGGTGCCAGTTCCCCTTTATTGCGAACACTCTGAAAGGTCTTGTTCGCCTGACCCACGTCCGGAACGGCACTCGAAAGCAGAGCAAGCCCCAGCCGCAGCGAGGCCATGTCTGCTTCAGGCGAATCCGGGAAATAGCGAATCACGGCATTCCAAAGATCCTGCCGGTCAGGCTGAAGCACGGCCAGAGCAAACTGCTGTCCGGCAGTTGACGCTTTCGCGACGTCCGTCGGCTCCGGCAACTTTGGAAGCTCAACGGCCGGCGTCATTCGACGAACCATGACGGTCACAAGGACCACCAGCCCGACAAACATCAGAGCGGCATTGCGCAGTTCCGGTAGCCACTGGAGAAACTTGCCGACGAACCCTGTCGCCGTTCGCAGCCCTGCCGGCGGGCTCACACGATCAAGACTCTTCAGCATCTCTTCAAGTTCGGCTGCTGACTGGAATCGATCGCCGGGCTTCTTCGCCATCATTCGGTGAATGACATCACACAGCTCTTTGGGCAGGTCTGCACGCAGAGATGCCAGAGAGATTGCCTCTTCCTTCAAGTGCTGAACGGCAACCGTGACGGGGTTCTTACCGGCGAATGGAGGCTTCCCGGCGAACATATGATAACTGGTTACACCAAGAGAATACTGGTCGCTTCGATGGTCAAGTTTCTCTCCCTGAATCTGCTCGGGGCTCATGTACCATGGAGTTCCCATGGTGGTTCCCGCCTGCGTCAAATTCATGCGAGGAGTATTCGGCTGATTCAGCTGAGCCAGCCCGAAGTCCGTGACCTTCGCGACGCCGCTGCGAGTCACCAGGATGTTCTCGGGTTTGACGTCACGGTGAACAATTCCAGCGTCGGCAGCCGCCCGTAGTGCCGCGGCGGTTTGCTGCATCCATTTCAAACCGGTCAGGTAGTCAGGTGGGCCATGCTTCCGGATCCACTGACTAAGGTTCAGGCCCGGAACGTACTCCTGAACAATATACGCGACTGCTCCATCGCGCCCCGTTGTGATGATCTGCACAACATTCGGATGGCTGAGTCCGCCAGCCGCACGTGCCTCCTGATCAAAACGTTTCAGAAGGACTTCGCTGCCGCCTGAAATCGCATCGTTCTTGAGAACCTTGACGGCGACGTTTCTCCCGAGCGACATCTGCTCAGCAAGATACACATCCGCCATCCCTCCGCTACCTAAGCGCCGCAACAGCAGGAATTCGCCAATGCGAACATTGCTCAGGTCGGATGCTGGCTGCTGAGGCTGAGAATCCGGTGTGGTCATTTTGGTTCCGGGACGTTGAAACAGAAGGACGGGTCAAGCCTCCAAAAGAATAACGGAGTCTCCTGGAAATGTCCCGTTCCTTTCCGCCCAGATGCCCGACGCATTCCCGAAATCCAGCCATCACGATCAGAGTCGTAGTCGTCACCGTAGTGGAACTCGCCAGAGTTCCTTTTCGAGTCCAAACGATTCCAAACTGTAGTGGAACTCGCCAGAGTTCCCTTTCAAACGCCGCCGATCAGATCTCAGATCTCAGATCTCAGGTCTCAGATCTCAGGTTCATCTGCCGAAGGGAATTCTGGCGAATTCCACTACACGATCGGTCAGGCGTGCGCTGGGTAATCGGTGTACCCTTGCGCCCCCGTCGGCGAATACCAGTGACTGACCGGAGCAGGCTCTGCCAGTGGCAGTTTGTTCCGGAACCGTTCGACAAGATCCGGATTACTGATGAACGGGCGACCGAAGGCGATCAGATCTGCCTGTCCGGCGGCAACAGCAGACTCGGCGGTTTCCTGTGTGTAGCCGCAATTGCCCATCAGAGGCCCATGGAAGACTTTGCGAAAATCCGCAAGCGTCATCGGTTCACCATGCTGGTGAAAGCCAAATGCAAGGCCATCCATCACATGCAGATAGGCAAGGCCGTACCGATTCAGCTGCTCCGCGACAAAAAGAAACTGTTCACGGTAATCCAGAGATCCCATGTCATTGAAGACTCCGTTCGGGGAGATTCGCACGGCAACTCGTCTTGCAGGCCAGACGGTCAGAATGGCTTCCACGACTTCACGCAGGAATCGGTAACGGTTTTGAACTGAACCACCATACTGATCGGTTCTCTGATTGGTCTTCGACTGCAGAAACTCGTCAATCAGGTAGCCGTTAGCACCGTGAATCTCCACACCATCGAACCCGGCCTTCTTCGCACGTTCTGCGGCACGCCGATAGTCTTCAACCAAGCGACCGATCTCACCGGTTTCCAGGGCTCTTGGCACTTCATGCGGCTGCTTTCCGTCAGGCGTGTGAATATACGGTTCATTGATGGCCAGAGCCGAAGGAGCCACGGAGAGTTTTCCACCATGAAAACTGCTGTGCGACGCTCGCCCCATGTGCCAAAACTGAGCAAAGATCGGGGTGCCCTTCGCATGAACAGCAGCCGTAACATGTTTCCAAGACTCTGTCATTTCGTCAGTATACAGCCCGGGCGTTTCAATCCACCCATTCGCTTCCTCGGAGATCGTTGTCGCTTCGGAAATCAGCAAACCGGCGCCACTTCTCTGGCCGTAGTATTCTGCCATCAGAGCGTTCGCGAGACGTTCTTTTCCTGCACGCGAACGAGTCATCGGAGCAAGCACGATCCGATTCTTCAGGCTCAGGTCATGAAGCTGAAACGGCTGAAACAAAGACTCTGACATTTCAAATCCCTCTTTCGAACGGGCCAAAACCAAAACAACGAGAATGAACATCCAGTAGACAGTCGCGACTTCGTTTACGCGAGATCGAACCAGAGAATCTCAGCTCCACTGGAAGAATGAATGTCCACGGAACTGCAGTCTTCAACGCAAATTCCATCACCGGCGCGCAGTGACTCACCCAGGATTGTGGCAGCTCCTTTCAGAACCTGAAACCAGGCTCCACGCCCCTGAGCAATCTCTGCGGGAATTGTTGAATCAGCGCTGAGCTCTGTGAGATAGAGGCTGGCATCCTGGTGAATCAACAATGATCCATCCCGCTGGTCGCGAGAGGCAACGACTTGCCATTGATTCTGTCGAAGCGATGCGTCAAAGGCCTTTTGCTCCCAGGACGGAGTGAGTCCCTTCCGTTCTGGGTACAGCCAGATTTGATACAGATGCAAAGGAGTATCAGAGGATGGATTGAACTCACTGTGAGTCAGGCCGGTCCCGGCCGTCATCCGCTGCAGTTCCCCGGGCCTCAGGACTTCGCCGTTGCCCATGGAGTCACGATGCTGAAGAGCACCGCTCAGGACCAGGGTGACGATTTCCATATCGTGATGAGGATGCGTCCCGAAGCCTTTTCCCGGTGCAACAATATCCTCATTCATCACTCTCAGGCTTCGAAACCGAATGTGGTCCGGGTCCGAATAGGAGCCAAATGAAAACGTGTGCCATGTCTTCAGCCAGCCATGATCTGCGAACCCACGATCACTTCCTCGCCTTACTCGATGCATGACAACACTCCTTCAAAACCCATCCTCGATTGATTTACATATAAACCATATTCACGAAATCTATTTTGTCAAGACCGGATACTGACTTTCTGTTGGCACCTCTGCATGCAGGGCAATTTGACGCGCGCTGACGCAGCAACCACAACTGGACATTGACATCCAATTACAATCGCCTATGATATAACTGGACGACAACATCCAATTTTTAGGAGAGAGAGCATGTTGAAGGGCTGGAAGTTCATTGTCTTGGCAGCTTGTGTGTTCGCCGGATCCGGAATCGTGGCCTCCTGGGCTGGTCCGAAGAATGTCCTTGAAAAGGAAGATGCGGCGGTCGAGCGAGCTCGCCGTGAAGTTCGGCTGCTCGACGACATCTACAAGACCACTGTCGTGCTTGTGACAGAACACTATGTGAAAGATGAATCCAGCCTTTCTGCAGGCAGCGCGGCTCGAGCCTTGTTTGCGGAAATCTCCAAGAAGGGCTGGCATGACGCTCGACTTGTCGACGCCACGGGGCAGCCATACAGCGAGCAGAACGTTGCAAAGGCTGGCTTTGAAAAGAAGGCCATCGAAGCACTGCTGGCTGGGAAATCGTCCTACGACGAAGTCATCACTGATTCCGGCAAACGTTATCTGCTGGCAGCGACTCCTATTCCTGTCGTCATGGACAAGTGCATCATGTGTCACGAAAACTACAGGAATGTCCCCAAGGGCAAGGCAATCGGAGCCATCAGTTATCGAGTACCAATTGCGGAATAGCTCACCATCGAACCATCGACCAGGTGAGCTGTTTTGCGGGAAAATACTGCTCAGCGTGATCTGAAGATCGCCGGGAATTGCGGATTTGCGTTCAGTTAGAGATCGGGTACATTCGAAGAAGACTTTGATCCCTCCCCTGAACTGCCCGTGATTCCCGCCTGATCTTCGGAGCCCGCTGTGCTCAACATAGTTAGCCAGCCGTCAGACCATCGCCGGTTTTGTGACGGTCTTTCACGCCGCCGAATGCTTCAAATTGGAGCACTGGGAACTTTTGGCCTGAGCCTTCCGCAGTTACTCCGCGCTGAGCAGGGAACGGCGCTGCACGCTTCGGCGAAGTCGAAAAAATCCGTCATCCTCATCTGGATGCATGGTGGGCCATCGCAGCTGGATACGTTTGACATGAAGCCCGGGGCTCCTCGTGAGTACCGTGGGCCTTTTGCTCCGATCGCATCGAACCTGCCAGGACTGGACGTCTGCGAACTGCTGCCAGAGCACGCGAAGGTCATGGACAAGTGCACCGTGATCCGAAGCTTTTCTCATGGCAATGGTGACCACTGGGCCGCAGCACACTGGATGCTCACCGGACGGCTCGGTGCAAATGGGGCGGACCGCAAACCTCGCTATCCATCCATGGGAGCTGTCGCTTCCCATCTGCTTGGACCGACTCAACCGGGTGCTCTCGCCAATGTGAACATGAATGATGGCGGTTTCGGATTTCATGGCGGAGCGTGGCTGGGAGTTAACACGAACCCGTTTCGGTACGGCGACTTCAGCTACGGGAACGAAGCGGGACAGCTTCCGACAGGAGACCACAAGAGTTTTTCGCTGGTCGACGGACTGTCTCGGGACCGCATGATGGATCGAGTTTCACTGCGCCAGCAACTGGACAGTCTGAAGCGGCAGATTGACCGGAATCGACTGTTCGACCAGATGGACGCCGTCGATCACCAGGCCATGGACCTCGTACTTTCCGGACGAGTCCGTCGCGCTTTTGATGTTTCTGAAGAAGATGCCGCGCTGCGGGATCGCTATGGAGCGGGCTGGGGTGAACAGGCTTTGCTGGCACGTCGACTGATTGAAGCCGGCGTGCGATACGTGTCCCTGAACACGGGCTATTTCGACGATCATTCCAACATCACGGGAGCGTTGAACGACAAGCTTCCACGGCATGATCGAGCCGTGGGTGTGCTCATTCAGGACCTCGCTGACCGGGGGATGCTGAAGGATACTCTTGTGGTCGTCGCGGGTGAGTTTGGGCATACACCACGAATCAACGACAATGCAGGCCGAGACCACTGGCCTCAGGCTCAGAGCATTCTGCTTGCCGGTGGCGGTTATCGCCATGGACAGGTCATCGGGGCGACGAACGACAAAGCAGAATACCCGATCGAGCGAAAAGTGGGCGTTGAGGATTTCTGTGCGATCGTTTACCACGCGATGGGACTGCGAGTCGACGATACAATCATCGACCTGACAGGACGTCCGACGCATCTGGTTCCGGGCGGTGAAGTACCATTCGAACTCCTGTAGTCCTGGGAACTGGATGCTCCCGGTGCGCGATCCCATTGACTTTCCTGTGATGGAATGTCGTAATCCGTTGTGTGGCCACTTCTTCAAGAGAATTCTCCCTGGTACCGCAGAGACGACGCCATGTTTGACAAGCTGTTTGGCAAGAAGAAGCTGCACGACCAGACGGACATTTCAAAGCGATTCAATCTCATCGGGCGAGTCGGCCAGGGGAGCATGTCGAAGGTCTGGAAAGCGACCGATCTGCAAACTGGCCGGACTGTGGCGCTGAAGGTTCTGGACAAGGAGAAGACAGCCAAGTTTGAGGAGCGTTTCCGGGGGCTCCATAAGCCTTCGGAAGGCGAAGTGGCGATGTCGCTCAATCATCCCAACATCGTCAAGACGCACGAGTTCGGATGGACGCTCGAAGACGAAATGTTCCTGGTGATGGAGTTCGTCGAAGGAGTGGGCTTGTCGCTTCTGGTTGACCTGCAGAACGAGGAGATGAAGAGGTACCGCCTGCGTTACATGATTCAGATCGGCGAAGCTCTGCAGCACTTCCATCAGCAGAACTGGATTCACCGCGACATTTGTCCTCGCAACGTGATGATCTCCGACGAGAAGTGCGCGAAGATGATCGACTTCGGACTCGTCGTACCAAACACTCCGGACTTTCGAAAGCCTGGCAACAGGACCGGCACCGCCAGTTACATGGCCCCTGAGCTGATTAAGCGTCAGTCCACCGATCAGCGTCTCGACATTTTTTCGTACGCAGTCACCTGCTTCGAAATGTACACGAAACGATTTCCATGGGAGGCCGCACTGACGATTGATGCTGTCCTGCAGCACATCAACAAACCCCCGGTGCAGATTTCGACCCTGATACCGGCCATCGACAAACAGGTCGCGGCTGCCATCATGAAGGGACTGGAAGCCAATCCAGATCAGCGCTGGCAGAAGGTCGGCGATATGGTTGCCGAGTTTCGTGATGCCGAGCAGCGTCTTGTGCGAATGGCACGAGAAGCCGCGGCGAAGGCCAAAGGCGGGGCGCCTGCCGAACCCGTCAAGCCTGCTGAGAAAAAGTCGGGGACAGTGATGCCAGCGTCGTCTGCTCAGCCATCAAGTTCCGGCAGTACTTCCGCACCACCAAGTTCCGGGGCACCGAAATCCAGCCCCTCCGTGTCTGCCAAAAAGAGCAAGCGTCGACCGTCGGATGATGACGTCGACCTCAACGAAATGTTTGGCGATTGACTGATTGCCGGCATTTGTGGAATCCAACGTGCTTTCAAATGATCTGACGCACATGCAACGGTCGGTCGACGGAATCCTGCCGCACGAACAGATTGTTCGAGCCGCGCAACTTGTGAATGCTCAGCTTCTTGAACAGCGATCGACGCGCGGCTGGTGGGAAGGCAAGCTCTCCACATCCGCCTTATCCACAGCAACGGCCGTGATGGCGCTGTTGAAGGCGTTCGAGACTTCCCCAAATGCTGCCTCGTCGGAACGGTGGAGAGCTCTGATTCGAAGGGGACTTCACTGGCTCGCGGCCAACCAGAATTCAGACAACGGCTGGGGCGACACGGTACTCAGCATCAGCAACATTTCAACCACAATGCTGGTCCACGGGACTCTTCGAAAGGCCATGCAGTTTTCATCGGAATGCATCGCTCCGGATGATCTTAAAATCGTTGAGCAGGCGATGACCAGTTCCGGCGAGTATGTTCATGCAGCCGGCGGAGCAGAAGCGGTCGTCAAGCGATACGGCAAAGATCGAACCTTCTCCGTACCCATCCTGACTCATTGTGCACTGGCGGGAATTGTTGACTGGAAACATGTCATTCCCCTTCCCTTCGAACTGGCCTGTATTCCGCACCAGTTGTATGCCACCGTTCGAATGCCGGTCGTCAGCTATGCTCTACCAGCGCTGATCGCCATTGGGCAGGTCATCTTCCATCATCAATCACACTGGAATCCGGTGCTTCGCTGGATTCGCCGGAAGTCTATCGCGCCATCGCTGCGTGTTCTCGAATCGATTCAGCCGCCAAACGGTGGGTTCCTGGAAGCAACGCCGCTCACCAGTTTTGTTTGCATGAGTCTGATTGGCTGCGGGCGGCTTGAGCATGCGGTCACCCAGCGATGCCTCGCTTTCATCGAAGCATCCGTGCGAGACGACGGCAGCTGGCCGATCGACACGAACCTCACAACGTGGGTCACGACGCTGAGCGTGAATGCTCTGGCTTCGTCCGGCGGGAGTACGAAAAATCCGCTAAACCCCGATCAAAACGACAGCATCCGCAACTGGCTGCTTTCACAGCAATACCGCGACGTCCATCCTTACACTCATGCGGCTCCCGGAGGTTGGTCGTGGACCGACTTACCTGGCGGGGTACCGGATGCTGACGATACTCCAGGAGCCATGCTGGCATTGCTGAACCTTCGAGAACCCTCGGAACAGTTTTCGAAGCGGGAGGCCGAAGCATTGACGGCCGCCGCTCAGTGGCTGCTTGATCTGCAGAATCGGGATGGCGGATGGCCAACGTTCTGTCGAGGCTGGGGCACTCTTCCGTTTGATCGAAGTTCGAATGACCTGACCGCCCATGCCCTGCGAGCCATCGCCCTCCTGCAGGAACGCTTCCAACGTTCGGGACAGTCTCATCTGCTAACGGGAATGGCGGCTCGGATTCCGAAGGCTCAGCGAAAGGCTCTGGCGTATCTGGAACGATCACAGCGCGCGGACGGCTCATGGCTCCCGCTTTGGTTCGGTCACCAGTTCAATGAGGACGATGAGAATCCGCTGTATGGAACAAGTCGGGTCGTTCGAGCGCTCAGTGAACTGGGGCTCGGCAATTCTGACATGTCGAAGCGTGCAGTTGACTGGCTCCTGAAAAACCAAAATGAGGATGGGGGATGGTCGGCAAAGAAAGGGCTCTCAAGCTCGGTCGAGGAAACTGGCCTGGCTGTCGACAGTCTTGTCCACTTTTCCAGTGCACAGACTGCGGTGGATCGCGGAGCCTCCTGGCTGGCTCGTCAGGTGTATGAAGGAACAGTCAAAAATCCGAGCCCAATTGGATTCTACTTCGCTCGACTCTGGTATTTTGAAGAGCTTTACCCGATCATATTTGCCGCCACGGGGTTAAACCGCTGGAAGTCTGTGCGAAACCGCACAGAATCCGGAAAGCCTGCATGAGGTTCGCCCGGATTTTTGCACAGTTCTGCAGAAATCCAGCCTGCGGAAACTCGTCAGACCTCGTGTGCGGCAATGATGAAGAAGGGCGCTGCCGGAACGTGGCAGCTCTGAACCACCATTGGAAGTACCGAAGAAACCCTGGCGCCGTGAGGACCTTTTTGGCATCACCGGGCCACAGGGTTTGTCTCAGATAAAGACGATCGAAGAGATCGGAGAAGTGCCTGTGTCAATCGTTCAAGCTCACAATGAACTGGCAGATGAGGAACCGATTCGTCCAGAGTTTCCTCAGGAAACGATCATTGATGACGACGATCCCGCTCCGGTGAAGAAGAAGGGTAAGAGACGCAGCACGACTCATTTGAAGATCGTACCGGAGACATTGGAACTTCGTGAGAAGGTGAAGTTTGCGGCGGAAGAATTCGCCAGGGGACTCGATCGAAGTCGCGCGTTTACTCGGGACGAACTGGAAAAGCACGGTCGGGCTCTGCTGGAACAGATGGGGTTGCCGGAAAAGTACCTGGGCTTTTCCATGGTGATGATTGGCAACTACTTCTGGAAGCAGCAGTTCCTGGCCATTCCATTCAATCGCCGAATGCTGTTGTTGCCCCACTGTTTGAAGCACGCGGAAGGTTGCCCGGCCGAATACACGCAGTTTGGACTCGACTGCGAACGCTGCGGCGCCTGTTCGATCGCGGATTACAAGGTTCGCGCGGAACAGCTTGGATACAAGGTGCTTGTTGCAGAAGGATCCCCCGTTGTACTGAAGATTATCGTTTCAGGTTACATTGACGGTATCCTGGGAGTTGCATGCCTGAACGTCCTGGAGAAAGCGATCGACAAGGTTCTGATCGCTGGCGTGCCTTCCTACGCTGTCCCTCTGCATTCCGGCGATTGTCTTAATACAAAGCTGGATGAGGCGTGGGTTTGGGAAGTACTGGACAAGTATGAGCCACTGCCGGAGAAGCCGACGACCAGTTACGTGCCGTTGATGCGCGCTTCTTCACGGGTTTTCGAAGACGATTTCGAGCGTCTGTTGCCAAGAATTCGCACAAAGGACGCCTCACGCCGAGGTACTCCGGTGGCATGCACGGAAGATATTGCGTACGACTGGCTCAGGAATGGCGGAAAGAGGTTTCGGCCGTTTATGACACTGGCAGCCTGGTACGCAGCATCGGGCAAAGGAGTGCTGACGACTGGCGATCAAACTCCTGAGATTCCTGACGGAGTGGCTCGAGTTGCCATGGCGATTGAAGCGTTTCATAAGGCTTCGCTCGTCCATGACGACATCCAGGACAACGACCAGTACCGTTATGGCCGCGAAACACTGCACCGTCAGTACGGACCGGGTCAGGCAATCAACATCGGTGACTATCTGATTGGAATTGGTTACCGACTGATCCACGCCGCTCGCGATCTTGACTCCCATGCCGCTCTGGACGTGTTAAACAGCATGTCCACCGCGCATATTCGGTTGTGTGACGGCCAGGGCGCGGAAATGGCGTTTCAGGAAAAGCCGGACTGGAATCTCACTCCGCTGGATGCCCTTCAGATCTATTCACTGAAGACATCCCCGGCGTTTGAAGCCGCGTTATATGCCGGCCTGCGGATGGCTGGACATCCGCTTGCCAGCACGGATGTGATCGCTCAGTTTTGCAGACACACAGGCGTGGCCTTTCAGATTCTGAATGACCTGAAAGACTGGCAGGGTGACACGGATAATAAGCTGGTCGCTGGCCAGGATGCCATGGCGCTTCGGCCGACGATTCTGCTGGCACTGGCCATGAAAGATGGAACAGACGAACAGAAGCGAGAACTGAAGGAGCTGTTGACGACTTCGGTGGCCACGGAGAATCGGCATGCTCGGCTGGAAAAAGTGCGAGCCATCTTCCAGGCATGTGACGTCTTCGAGAAGGCCGAGATTCTCGTCGAACGAACTCGGGAGAAGGCCGAGTCAATTGTTGAAGCGATTGAAGACACGAACGTGAGGGACCTGCTTCGGTTCTTCACGGAAACGATCCTGGCGCGTGAACTGGGCCCAACGAACCTGGAAGCCAATCCGGGAATTCTGGTAGAGCTCAATACGGTGGCCAACGGAAGCCGCAGCTTGCTGCCCATCCTCGGTGGCGGCAGTCTGGTGGCCAGTACCTGTGCGGTGACCGGTGTCCCCGGCTAGGTCATTGGCGATGTGATGAAGTGGCTCCGGATGACGGCGAAATTTCCGCCAGAGTATGGACACGTCCCCGACCTGCGTCTTCTCAGTGATGAGACAAGAGGTTGTCTGTAATCGCCGGAACAGGCTACCCAACCGACGCGAATTTATGAGTTCGCGGCCGAGCTCCGGAGTGGTAATTCGACGCGATTTCCCTTCGGTGGAAACAGTTTGCCGGTTGGTTGCAGACGCAATTTTGTTTTGTCATGATCCTGAAGACTCCATGGGAGTCCGTGTTTTGAGTATCAGAGTCGAATGACATCGCGCTGTTCAGAACACTTTGACCACAGTTGCCGTCAGGAAGGGTGCACTGTTCGTGCCTGCCATTGACTGACATGGACTGATTCAGCGATTTTGCAGGTGCGTTTTCAATGATGTTCGCTTCGCAAACGCTAGCTGATTTTTTTGGCGGGCTGTTGCCTCCCTGGGCGGCGGAAAGCGGTTACCAGTATGTGCTGGCTGCCGTCCTGCATGCTGTGCTGCTCGTCCACGCATTTGCTCTTTCGCCTTTTGCTTTTATTTGGCTGGAGCGAAAAGTCTCCGGCCGAATTCAGGACCGCCTTGGCCCTACGCGAGTTGGCGGTTTGTTTGGGTGGCTTCAGTCGCTGGCGGATGGGATCAAGCTGGTGCAAAAGGAAGACCTTTGTCCTCCTGCTGCGGATTCTTTGCTTTTCCGTTCGGCACCTTACTTTGTGTGTGTCGCTTCGTTCGCCGCGTTCATGGTTCTCCCTTTCAGCTCAGGCTGGGTCGCGGTTGCCGCCGATTGCGGGCTCTTCATCATTCTTGCCATTCTGTCGCTGGAAGTCTTCGGCATCATCATGGCGGGTTACGCGAGCGGGTCGAAGTGGTCTCTGTTCGGGGGTATGCGAGAAGCGGCTCAGATGGTGAGCTACGAAATTCCTCTTGCGATTTGTGCGCTGGTTCCAGTGATCGCCGCTGGTTCGTTGAACCTTGGTGAGATTGGCGGAATGCAGCGTGGTGGATTTCACAACTGGTTCCTGTTCCATGACCCGTTTGCGTTTATCGCATTCTTCGTTTACTTCGTCGTCGCAACGGCAAGTTGTAAGCGAGCTCCGTTTGACCTTGCGGAAGCGGAGAGCGAACTGGTGGGCGGCTTCCATACCGAATACAGCGGGATGCGATGGTCGTTTTTCTTCATGGGCGAATATGCAAGCATGTTCGCAGTTTGCGGCATCGCATCAATTCTGTTTCTGGGTGGCTGGAACACTGGAATCCCGGGGATTGATAACGCCCTCTACGCAGCTCGCAATGCTTCCGCAAATGGCGAAGGTTCGGCGATTGTTGGATACCTTGCGAATGTGATTGGTGCGTTTGTCTTCGTTTCAAAGGCCAGTCTGGGTGTCTTCGTTCAGGTCTGGCTGCGGTGGACGCTGCCTCGCCTTCGTATCGACCAGGTGATGACAACCTGCCTGAAGTATCTTGTGCCTATCAGTTGCTTTCTGTTCCTTGGAGCAACCCTCTGGCCGCTCTTGATGGCCACGGTCGCTCAAAGGTCAACATGGACACCAGATCCTCTGGGGCTGCGGGCTGCGGCAGAATTCAAAGAGAATTCACCTGGTGTAGAAGTAGTGCCTGCAGTGAAGCCCGTCAGTGATGCAGGGCGAGAGGCGGTGGTTCGATGACCGGTGCAAATATCCTCTTTACCATTTTCGCTGTGCTCACCTGTGTGAGTGCAATTGCCGTCGTGGTCTCTCAGACGGTCGTCCGTATGGCGTTCTGGCTGGTTCTTTCTCTGGGCAGCACTTCCGCATTGTTCTTCCTGGCCAATGCAGACTTTGTTGGTGCATCTCAGCTGTTGATTTACGTGGGTGGTACACTCGTACTGCTGGTCTTCGGCGTGATGCTGACCGCCAGTGGTCCGTACCTGAAGATTGCAACGTCCCCCGGCGAAACAGTCCTTGGCGCTCTAGTCGCCCTGCTGTTTGGTTTTGTGATTTTTGCCTGCGTCAATGGTGTGGAATGGCGAAGCCCCGAGGCGGCTGCGTCAGAGACGAAGGCCGTGGCTGGTAATACGCTGCGTCCGATCGGCCTCAGCCTGCTTGGATCTCGACCGGATCACGACCTGAAAGATGGCGACCGGCTGACTCCGGGGTATCTGCTTCCATTTGAAATTGTCTCCATTCATCTGTTGGTTGTTTTGATCGGCGCTGCTTACCTGGCCCGCGCGAAACGCCGAACTGTGTCTCCTTCAGTTCAGTCCTGATTGATTTGGAATTTTGGACATGTCAGCCAGTCTGAATGCATACCTCCTTGTGGGGGCGGTACTGTTTATCTGCGGTGTTGTCTGCATGGCAACAAAGCGGAACGGTATCGGTGTGCTCATGGGGGTCGAGTTGGTGCTGAACGGAGCGAATGTCAATTTCGTTGCGTTTTCAAAGTTCACAGACCTCGGACTGGACGGTCAGATCTTCTCGTTGTTTGTGATTGTACTTGCTGCAGCCGAAGCCGCTGTCGCACTTGCGATTGCCCTGAACTTCTATAACAACCACCTGACAATCGACGTTGACCGAGCGAACAAGCTCAAGGGTTGATCTTTGCGGCGTCGGTATTCTGGTGGGACTGAAATTCCTGGACGATTTATTTCCTGGATGAACCATGGTTGGCGAAACGCTCCGAAACTTGCTGATGATCGCCTGGCTGCTGCCATTGTGCGGTTTCGCCATTGAGATTTTTGGAGGCTTTTGGGGCTCACGACAGAGTCGTTTGGCCGCCTGGATTGCTGTTGGCTGCATCGCCACAGGATTCATTTGCAGTGCTTCCGCGCTGCTGATCTGGGGCCGACAGAATGACTGGGTCGTTCTGGACAAGGCTGATCATGGGGATGGCCACGAGGATGCTGGTCACGCTTCCCCCGGACATGAAGCTGCTCCATCCCACGGTCACAGCACTGAGCCAGGCCACCATGATGAGACCAAGCCGGCTGAAGGGCACGAAGCTCCGAAGCACGGTGCCTCTGTGAATGCTGCTGGTAACTATCTTTTTGCTTCAGTGGAAGAAGCCTCCAAGGACTCTGCTTCGAAGCAGACCGTGTTTTCCGGGACACTTTACCGGCTGGCCACGTTCGGAGGACTTGAACTCAGTCTCGACTATTACATCGACAGCCTGACGTTGGTCATGTTCACGATGGTGACCTTTATTGCAACCTGTATCCACTTGTTTGCAATGGGGTACATGTCCGAAGAACTGACGGAAGAGTACGTTGACCATCACGCGCATCTTCGCAATGGTCACCACCTTCATCGACCAGGGCGATTTTATCGCTTCTTTGCCTTTCTGTCTCTCTTCTGCTTTTCGATGCTGGGTCTGGTGATTGCGGGCAACATTTTCCAGGTGTTTGTGTTCTGGGAACTTGTGGGGATCTGCTCGTTTCTCCTGATCGGCTTTTATACCGAACGCAAGTCGGCAAGCAATGCGGCAAACAAAGCGTTCATCATGAACCGAGTGGGTGACTTTGGCTTTTTGATTGGGCTGATGGTCATCTGGACGTATTTCGGAACTTTTCGCTTCGGTGAAACAGTGAATGCTGAAGGCCAGGTGACTCAGGCCGGACTGTTTCAGATGCTGGCTCGCGATGAAGCTGGCAATGTAATCCGCACTGGCGAAGCTGGCGAAGTCGTGATTGGTCAGCAGGAAGCTTCGTTGAATCCCGTAAATGCTCGCAAAACAATTCCTTACTTTTTGCTGGTTGTTGCCGGTCTTGGAGTCTTTGCTGGCTGTATCGGGAAGAGCGCACAGTTTCCGCTTCAAACATGGCTCCCAGACGCGATGGAGGGACCAACCCCCGTTAGTGCCCTTGTGCATTCCGCGACGATGGTTGCCGCCGGTGTGTACCTCGTTGGGCGTTTCTATCCGATGTTCGTGCAGGAGGTCCTGCTGACGATCGCGTATGTTGGCTGCATTACTTTGTTTGTTGCGGCCACAATCGCTGTGGTTGCAACGGACATCAAGAAGGTACTTGCCTATTCGACCATCAGCCAGCTGGGCTACATGATGCTCGGACTGGGAGTGTTTGGCTGGGGAGCTGGATTATTCCACCTGGTGACACACGCCTTCTTCAAATCGCTGATGTTCCTGTGTTCCGGCAGCGTCATCTATGGTTGCCATCATGAACAGGAAATGCCCAAAATGGGCGGGCTCTGGAAGAAGATGCCGATTACAGCCTTCACGATGCTGATCGGCGTGATCGCGATCAGTGGTCTGGCGATTCCTGGCTTGATTAACCTTTCCACGGTCTTCGCCTTCTCCGGCTTCTTCTCAAAGGATGCAGTTGTTGCGACGGCACTTGCTTTTGTGAAGGCAAACCCAGCTCACTTCCTTCTGTTCATTGTCCCGCTGATCACAGCCGGAATCACAGCTTTCTACATGTTCCGACTCTGGTTTTACACGTTCGCAGGCAAGCCTCGCGATGTGCATGTGTATGACCACTGTCATGAGTCGCCATTGATCATGACCGGACCTTTGCTCGTATTGTCCGTGCTTGCTGCATTCTGTGCGATCGGTGGAGAAAAGGGACCACTGTTTCTCCTGATCACTGGTGACCAGCCAGCTCATGTTGCCCATGGGGTTGCTGCCACAAATGGCCTGACTCTGCCTGATCACGATGCGATTCATGCGGTTCACGGACAGGCGGGCTTGCTGGCCCTCATTGCGGCTGTCAGCGGGACCGCGATCGCTTGGTTGTTGTACGGCACAGAGAAAGTGAATGTTGCAGAGATCAAACGGCAGCTCTCAGGTGTGCACAGTTTTCTGGCCAACAAATGGCACTTCGACGACTTGTATGACGCGTTGTTCATGCGGCCAATGCATGTGGCAGGAAAATTCTGTGCGTGGTTTGATAGAACGATTTTTGACGGCATCCTGCATTCTGCTGCAAAGATTACTGTGTTTGTTGCTCAGTGGGACCGCAAGTTTGATGAGACCGTGGTTGATGGTCTGGTGAACCTTGTTGGTAACTCCACATGGAGTGTTGGGAATTCACTGCGAACTGTCCAGACGGGACGTTTGCGGCAGTACGTAATGTTTATCGTAGTCGGTGTCGTCGCATTGTTTGCGATCCTGATCACGTCATTTGCAGGTTAACCGCAAGGTTGCCTGATCAAACTAAGAGAAGATTTCCGTTTGCCTGTCCGGGCGATGTACTTCAGGCTGTGAAGCGACCATGAATCCGTTTTTTCTGCTGTCGATTCTGATTTTCCTGCCGCTTGTCGGTGCATTCTTTCTGCTGATGTTCGATGAGCGGAATGCAGAGGCAATGCGATTTTGGTCACTGGCGGTCACACTGCTGACCTTCGGTTTTTCCATCGCATTGTATTTTCAATATGACCCTGCTCAGGGCATGTTGACGGCGGATGTGAAAGACTGGATTCCCACATGGAACGTTTATTATCGACTTGGTGTCGATGGGATCAGTTTGCCCCTGGTCGTGCTGACTGGTCTCGTGAGTGCGCTTGCGATGGTTGCCAGCTGGAGCATTACAAAGCACGTTCGCGGATATCTGATCCTGTTCCTGATGCTCGAAACCGGGATGATGGGAGTATTCCTTTCTCTGGACTTCTTCCTGTTCTACGTGTTCTGGGAAGTCATGCTGTTGCCGATGTATTTCCTGATCGGCGTCTGGGGTGGTCCAAGAAAAGAATATGCTGCGATCAAGTTCTTCCTGTATACACTCGCGGGAAGCGTATTGATGCTGGTTGCGATGCTGATGTTCTACTTCTACAGCGGAGCCGATCCAGACAGTTTCAATCTGGTGGCATTGGCTGACAAGGCATCGAAGGGTGGACTGCTTTCTCCGACGATGCAGATCACAGCGTTTGCACTGCTGTTCATTGGTTTCGCGATCAAACTGCCCGCGTTCCCTGTCCACACGTGGCTTCCTGATGCTCACGTTGAGGCACCAACTCCAATCAGTATGATCCTTGCCGGTGTTCTTTTGAAGATGGGTGGATACGGCATCATTCGAATTGCCTTCCCGCTGTGCCCATACGGTGCTCAGTATTTCGCCTACACGATGGTTGCAATTGGTGTGATCAGCATCATCTACGGTGCATTTGCGGCTCTCGCGCAAACGGACTTCAAGCGTCTGGTAGCCTACAGTTCAGTCAGCCACATGGGTTATGTCCTGCTCGGGCTGGCGATTTGGAAGATCAATGAAGCTGGCGACACTGTCAATTCAAGCTACTGGCAGATGGGACTCAACGGAGCGATGTTCCAGATGATCGCTCATGGCATTTCTTCGACCGGCATGTTCTTTATGGTGGGCGTCGTCTATGACCGAGTCCACCATCGAGATCTGAACAAGTTTGGCGGATTGATGGGCAAGATGCCGCTGTACAGCGGTCTGGCTGCGGGACTGTTTTTCGCAGGCCTCGGTCTCCCGGGTCTTTGCGGATTCATCGGAGAAGTCTTTGTTGTCATCAGCTGCTGGAGCTTCAGTCCTCTGCTCGCAATTCTGGCGGCGTCCGGTGTGATCCTGACCGCCGGTTACATTCTTTGGGCGATGCAGCGAGTGTACCTTGGTGCCGAGTACAAGGGCCCGCATCCAGAAGCGCTGTCCCCAAGCAATGCTCGTGAAAATGCGGTTGGCTTTATTCTTCTGGCGCTTGCGATCGTATTCGGTGTTGCCCCAGCACTGCTGTTCAATGTGATGGAACCTTCTGTCAAGGCGATGGCACAGGCTGCAGAAGCCGGATACAAGCAGTCGGCGTCCCAGCTGAATCAGCTGCAGGCACAGCGCTAGTGTTTGATGGTGGTTGGCGTCTTATCGTCCGTTTGGATTTCAGTCGGTAGTTGCAGCAATGGTCTTTTCTGAGCTGATTCAGAACCTGATTCAGGACACAACAGCCAATTCACTTCCAGTGTTTGGGGTTGAGTTGTGTCTTTGTGCAACGATCGTGCTGATGCTGCTTGTGCGGCTATTCAGTGCTGACCGTCTGCTGCCTGCCTGTGTGGTTGCTGTCATCGGTGCGGTCATTGCACTGGGCGTGTCCTATCTGCAGTACCGTGATCTGATGATGAACCCTGAAATCGGCGCACGGCCCTTTTTCACGGGGCTGTTGATCCATGACACGTTCACGGTGTATTTCCGGGGATTTCTGAGCCTCTTTCTCCTGTTGACTGTCGCACTGACAAGCCTGACTGGTATCCCGGATGAAGAGGATGGCCCCGATTTTTATTCACTGCTGTTCGGCGCCACAATTGGCATGATGCTGATGGCCAGCTCCAACAGCCTTCTCATGCTGTTCATTTCGGTTGAAATGGCGAGTGTTCCAAGTTACGCGATGGTCGGTTTCCTGAAGGGTCGCAAGCCAAGCAGTGAAGCCGCGTTGAAGTACGTGGTTTATGGAGCTGGTGCCGCGGGGGTGATGCTCTACGGAATCAGTCTGCTCGCGGGGGTTCTGGGCACTGGCGATATGTCATTGCTGGCAGAACGATTGTCTGAGGCAGCGGCCGGTGGCAATGGAGGCTTTGGTGACCCCGAACTTCGAACAGCAGGATTGGGCATCCTTCTCATCATGGTTGGGCTGGGTTTCAAGCTGTCTCTTGTACCATTCCATTTCTGGTGTCCAGATGCATTCGAAGGAGCTTCAGCGGAGGTGGCAGGGTTCCTTTCAGTTGCCTCAAAAGCTGGTGCCTTTGCGTTGCTTGTCCGATTGTGTGTGGCCATTTCCGGTGGAGCCGGAACCGCATCTCTGGTAACAGCGTTTGGTGTGGGACTTGGTTTTGTCGCCTGCCTGACAACGACGTTTGGCAACCTGGCTGCCTATGCACAAAACAACCTGAAGCGAATGCTGGCCTACTCAACGATCGCTCACGCAGGCTACATGGTCATGGCAGCCGCGGCGCTGGTGGTGATGCTGAACAGCGACCAGGCCGCGTCACTGCAGATCGACATGGATCGAGCTGTTGAGGGATTGCTGTATTATCTGGCCGTCTATCTGTTTATGAATCTTGGCGCGTTCGCGGTGATTGCTCTGGTTCGAAACTACACGTTTTCGGAAGATCTTTCGAGCGTTCGCGGGCTGATCAGCCAGTCTCCGACACTCTGCGTCACGATGCTGATTTGCTTCTTCAGTCTTGTCGGGATGCCCCCATTCGGCGGATTCATCGGAAAGTACTTTATCTTTGCGGCAACATTCCGAGCCGGGTCCGTGCATTGGTTCATGTATGTTGTGGTGGCATTCGGTGCGTTGAACACAGTGTTTAGTCTTTTCTACTATCTTCGAGTGCTCAAGACGATGTTTCTGGAAGCTCGTCCGGAAGATGCGAAGCCGGTGCCTCTGCGATTTGCATCCTGGGAATCAGCATTCATTGTTACCCTCGCGATCTTTGTGGTGCTTCTCGGAATTCTGCCCGCCGTAATGAGTGGCACGGCGAATGCGGCCGCTCATTCGCTGGCGCTCTTCCCGTAGTTGGTCAGAGCACAGAGAACGCTGAGTGCATTGGAATCAGGGTCTTGTTCAGGACGTTTTCGGACGGAAGTTGTCATGCCTGGCCAGTCGATTGAAGTGATTCTGAATCGAGTTCTGATACAGCTGTCACGCAGCTTCCTGCAGTACGTTTCCGAATCCTCTCCATGGGTCCGCTATGATGCTCCAGGACTTGCTGCCGAAATCGAATCCCTCGCCTCCAGGCAGCGTGACGATGTCGGTCTCCTGGTGGAGCTGCTGAACGAACGGGAACACTTCGTTGATTTTGGTTCATTTCCAACCGAGTACACGGACCAGCAGTTCCTTGGACTGGACGTTTTGATCGGTCGACTCGAACGCAGTCAGTCCAGAATCAATGGCTTGATCGCAACGGCCGTTGAATCCGTGAAAGCTGATGAAGAAGCTGTTTCACTGCTGAGCCAGGTTTCTCAAGCAGAGCGCCAGATCGAGAATTCTCTGGCCGGCATCGCCAGGGACCTGAAGCAGCCTGCCTGAAAATGACCGTTGCGGTTGCTCCACACTAGCTTCGCCTGTTGACTGTGCCTCGTTCGCGTTATGCGTCGTGCCGCTTACACAAGGGCGCCCTGAGCCTGAAAACAGCGACGATTTTTTGTCGACAGTCCGAGTGGCCTCGATTTGTCCAGCCACTGGAGAATTTGCTTTCTCCGGGCCGCGTTGCACGAGTAAAGTCTGGGGCGCTTTGGGATAATACACGTGCTGTTCCTGTGTCCATTTCACAAAGGACACAACACGACATTCACAGTATTGCGCCAGCATCTATGCACTTTACGGCTTTGAGGTTTCGATGATCCGCAGATTTGTGCTTCTGTGTCTTGTGCTTCTTTTCTCGGCTGAATCCAGGGCTCAGGAAACTGGTGATAATGCGAAGGAGCAAAAAGCCGAGCCTAAAGAAGTGCTGGTGGAAACACAGCATGAGGTCGAAATCGCCGGCGAGATTGTCAAGTACAAGGCAACGGCTGGCAAGCTTCTCATGAAGACGGATGACCTGAAGTCTCGCGCTGAGGTGTTCTTTGTAGCCTACACGAGAAACGAATCGGAACCGTCAGCGCGGCCGATTACGTTTTGCTTTAACGGTGGTCCCGGCTCGTCATCCGTCTGGCTCCATTTGGGAATGCTTGGGCCGAAGAGAATCCGCTTCCCCGAGGATGCTTCATTCCTGAAGCCTCCGTATCAACTCGATTCAAACAGTTACTCGCTCCTGGATCAAACGGACCTTGTATTCATCGATCCTGTCAGCACCGGGTACAGTCGACCGGCCAGTGATGTGAGCAAGAGTGAGTTCCATGGCTATGAGGAAGATGTCCAGAGTGTTGGTCAGTTCATTCACGATTACACAACGCGTTTTCTGAGATGGCCTTCGCCCAAGTTTCTTTGCGGCGAAAGCTACGGCGGAGTACGAGCAGCAGGGCTCGCCGCGCATCTTCAGGATCGTTACAACATGGAGCTGAATGGTATCATCGTTGTTTCCGGGGCAATCAATTTTCAGACACTGCGATTTTCCAGCGCGAACGATCTTCCCTTCATTTGCTTCCTGCCGACCTATACGGCAACAGCGTGGTATCACGAGGCGCTGCCCGCCGACCAGCAGCAACGTCCACTTGCAGAGCTCGTTGAGGAATCAGAGTCATTTGCCAGAGGCGAATATGCGCAGGCACTTTTGAAAGGGACGTCGATCGCGGATGAAGAATTTCAGGCGATTGCGGAGAAAATGAGTCGCCTGACCGGTTTGTCTGCAGAGTACATTCGCAGCGCGAATCTGAAGGTGTCCATGGGAAGATTTGGGAAGGAACTGCTCCGCAGCCGTGGCCTCACGATCGGGCGTTTTGATGGACGGTATTCAAGTCAGGATCGGGACAACGCCGGTGAAACTTACGAGTTCGATGCGAGCGGCGCAGCGATCTTTGGCCCTTTCACAGCGACCTTCAACGACTATATCCGGCGAGATTTGAAGTACGAAGAGCAGCGTGTATATGAGATCCTGACAGGCAATGTGCAACCGTGGAGTTACAGGAGCTTTGAAAACCGGTACGTGGATGCGTCAGAATCTCTCAGAAAGGCAATGACAGCAAATAAGTCTCTCAAGGTCTTTGCCGCATGTGGGTACTTCGACCTAGCAACGCCACATTCTGCGATGGACTACACGATCGATCACCTGGGGCTTTCAAAGGACCAGCTCAATCAGGTAACGACTCGTTACTACGAGGGCGGTCACATGATGTATATCCACGAACCGTCTCTTGAACAACTTCGCAATGATCTCGTTGAGTTCTATCAGCAGGCTACGGAGCGATAGTCAAACTCCTTTCCAGCGCAACAAAAACACCCCTGACAGATGCATCTGCCAGGGGTGTTTCGTTTCCGGGATTGGATCTCAGACTAGTTAATGCCGTTGCCACCAAGCCCCCACAGGAAGTTGAACTGCATCAGGCTGAGAGCCACGTTGCCAATTTCTTCTGTGAGTGTGTATCGCAGCATCACGACGTCGTTTGGCTGGATCAGGATTCGTTCGCCACGGTTCTCGAGAGCTCGGTTGAGGTCGATCTTGATGGCGATCTGGTCACCACAGGGAAGTTCGCGGATGACGATGGCTTCCGATGGACGGCAGTAACCACCACCGTTGCCGCCTCGACCACCACCGCCACCACCGTTGCCGCCACCCTGGCCATTGAGCCCACCGACGCCAGTGCCAATGTTCCCAATTGAGCCACCGGCAATCGCAATCGCGCCAACGATGTCCAGGTCCTTGTCTCGCGGGAGTGGATGTTCGCCGCCGCCCAGCATCCCTGCTGTGAAGAATGTTTCACGGTCACGGCTTCGGATGATGATGATATCGCCTTCGCCTAGGATGATGTCTTCCTGCTTGAAGACCGGTGGAGCTGCAGGGTTGTATCGAAGTGGGATACGAGTCACGTTTGGTGGGTCTGGCAGAGGAGCTTCACTGCAGAAGCACTTGTCCTGGCATTCCTGACAGTCCTGAGCCAGTCCGTTCAGCACTGCGTCAGCGTCGACACCGGACTGGTAGAGACCGCGATAGATCATAATCTCGTTCTTTGCATCCGTGCCAGGCATACCTCCAGTTTCACTCAGGGCATGAAGCACGTCATTTTCATACGCTGGCAGGTCAACAATCTGACCAGTTCCGCGTTTGGAAACCCCCTGTGATCCACCCGCTTCTTCTCGAATCACCAGTACGCGGACTTTTCGCTTTTCCATGAGAGTCACGATGATGCTCTCTTCCCCTTCCTTGATCAGGATTTCGGGGTAGAGGTAAGCGCTTCGGATCGCGTTGGTCGCTTCGACAACGGACATGCCTTCCACTTTGATTGGCTTGATGATCGGAAGAGACAGCGTACCGTCTTCGCGAACCGGGACCGGATATCCGACCGCAGGGGCTCGATTACCGTCCTCGGGGAAGTGCACAGGAGGCAGTTCCTGAGCGTCTCCGAGAATCCCCTTGATGTAGACTCCCAGCAGGTCTCCAGGACCCAGCAGGTAAGTCTCCGGGGGATCCTGTCGCAGACGAAGCAGCGAGATGTCCTTGAAGCTGTCCTTTCGCTCGACCTGCAGCACCTCCGCAGGGACTCGCGACACAGGCACAGCATTAATATTGTAAGAACAGCCAGTCAGCACGAGGCTGCCGAAGACCATGGTGCAGACGAGTGTTCGAGTCATCGTCGAATGATCAAAGCTGATCACTCCAGACTTGAGAGCGGACATTGTGGACCTCCGTGTATCACAACTCTGTCAGCAACGGCGACAGGAGCAAATTTGAATTCGTAAGTACGAGGCTCTACTTCTCGTAGGGAACAGCAGGCTTTTTGACGTCACCTTCGGGCATTGGTGGAATACCTTCCGGGGCCGCCTCAACCTGTCCGGGCAGCTCAAGTTCCATTTCTTCAGCCATCTCTTCGGGCGTACCTTCCGGCACTTCGCCGTGATACATGCCATTGAAGCAGGCTGGATTCACCGGAGCCTTCTTTGCAATCATGTTGGCTCTGGCGGTCGGAGAAATTGGCAGCTGGCCAAGGTTCCCCATGCCATCCTGTTCGGCCGCCAGGGCACCGTGTGAGTATCCGTCGAACCACGCTGCAATCTGTGCTCGACCTTCAGGCGACTGATAGTAGGGTTTCCAGTAGCACTTGGGAGGCAGCGATGGCTGACAGCCTTTTCCGCCTTCCAGAATGTCACGGTAACCAGCCTTGAACCCCTTCGCAAAGTGGTACGGATAGTCGAGTTCATCGTAACACCATGACCACTCACCCCATGCCTTTTGAGCAAGGACGTGATTGCGGATGGACGTCTCACAGTCAATGACCGTGTCCTGGAGCGCACTGCACCCTGTTGCGGAAAGCAACAGCAGAGAGAGCCATGCTCCTGCAGATTTTCGGATCATCTTTGGTTCTCCAGCGTCTCGGAGTACTCCCGGGACGAACACTGTTTCCTGAATATTTCAAGTGATACTTGCGGCGAAATCGCCCCGGGGTCACCGAGGAAGGATCACCATCGCATGGGTTGTTTCAAGGGACTTGCTTCCACGCAGAATTGCTGCCTGAGCTGCTTCCCGAACATCGCTGTCCGGATCGCTGGCTGCCAGCTTCTCCAGAGCCTCGCGAGCTGCCTGCTCAAGAACCGGGAAGTCCCCAAGTGTCAGTGCAGCGATTGCTCGAACATCCGCATTCGGGTTCGAAAGTTCTTTGACCAATGCCGCGGTACAGTCTTTGTGTGCTTCTGAACCAGTGAAGCATCGCAGGCTTGCAGCGGCCTGAGCCTGAACGTCGGTGGATTCTGATTTCAGCAGGGCGATCAGCTTCACAGCCGAAGACTGATCCGCTTCACCTCGCTGAATCTGTGAGTCAATGCAGGACAGCGTGAGCCGCTCTTCTGTCGATTCACTGCATGCGGTTGCGAGTGCCGTGCGGATCTCGCTGTTGCTGCTGTCGCATTCACCCAGCAGAGTGGCGGCAAGACAGCGAGTCTCTTCTGAGTCACCATGATTCAGTGCTGACAGCAGGAGCTTGTGGTTGCTACCCGGAGAATCAATCACCGCAAGCACTTGCTCTCGAGTGATCGATGTCGCCGCGGTGACTTCCGTTGCCGAAGGACCTGAGAGTGCTGCCTCAAACTCTGCTTTCTCGAACTCTGTGATTTCTTCACCGACGTTCTCGAAGCTCGTCACAACTTCTGACTCTGCCGATTCTGTCTTTTCTGTGACATCGGCCACTGCTATTCGTGCGGCTGCGACTGCGGACTCGAACTCAATCGACTTCGCCTGAGCCTGATCCTTCACGGTTACCGCAGAGTCGAAGGTCTTCTCTGACTTCTCAGCCACCGACTCCGACGCTTTAGTCACTCGAGCAGAAGCCTGGTCGAGAATGGTCTTTGACGTCTGGACAATTGGCTTTTCCGCCGATTCGCCTGCCAGGCGAGCAACAGCTTCTGTGGCTTCATCTGAAGCGGGTTCGGCCTGTGTATTTCGTTTCGCTGTCGATCGACGCCCATTCAGAGCGTCGGCAGCGGCGATGGCAGACTGCATCGGATCACCCGGCGTTCTGCCATTTCGTCGCTCCACCAGAGCGGCAATTTGCTGCCGGATGATGGGATCGTTTGGCTTCTTTTTCAGAGCCCGGCGGTACATGACCTCGGCCTGATCATAGCGTCCCTGATTCTCAAAGACGCGTCCGATGGACACGAGACGCTCTGCAGACCCCGCTGCCTGCGAGGCTCCGGCAGCTGGACGATCGTCGCGTACCAGTGCACTGACAGCAGAACAACCGACACTTGAGGCGGAAAGCAGGCCACCAAGCAGCAGCACCAAAGGCTGACCAATCTTCATTGTTTTTCCCCCAATCGTGGTTACAGCTGACTGCAGCCGCGATCCCGTACACTCGCACGGTCAGCGTAACCGTGCGAAAGTGGCACAAGGTCTGTGGTCCCAGAACACCAATCTGTCTGGAACGCCCGCCAATCGCCAAAGGCGGACCTATTCCCCGAATAAATCATCGGTTAGTGCCAGATGGGAGCATTCGCAGTTTTTGCAAAATTCGTCTAATTTGAATGTCAGACACGTCTGCTCCCCTGGGGATGACGTTTTTTGCAGATGGATTAAAGGATCTCCTTACCTCGCATTCCACGACCAGAAATTCCTCATGTACCGAAGCCTCGACCCGGAAAAGACAATTGCAACCCTGCGAACTCTGGCCAACCGAATTGAAGAGCGATTTCCGGGTGCCAGCCTTTGCGGAGTGTGCCGGGAATTGCTTCAGATTGCTGAGGAAACACGTGGCCGAGTCGCATGGATCTCCAGAGGACATGCCTGGATACGGGCCGGCGTGATCGCTGTCATTGGAATCGCCATCTACCTCGGCTGGTATGTCATCCGTCGCATCAAGTTTCATGCAGACGGGATGAGTCTTGAGGAGCTGGAAGCCGGTACGAACGGCCTCGTCCTGCTTGGCGCTGCACTTTTCTTTCTGATCACTCTCGAATCGCGAATCAAACGGCTCCGGATTCTGCGATCACTCCACGAACTGCGTGCCCTCTCGCACGTCATCGACATGCACCAGCTCACAAAGGATCCAAGCCAGATGGTCGCCAGACCTGGCCAGCGCACACCTTCATCGCCCCAGCGAACATTAACACCATTTCAGCTGACACGGTACCTCGACTATAGCAGTGAGATGCTGTCGCTCGTTGGAAAGCTCGCCGCCCTCTACGCTCAAAGTACTTCCGACGGCGTCGTGCTGCAGTCAGTCAACGACATCGAAACGCTGACCAACGGAATCAGCCGAAAGATCTGGCAAAAGATCATGATTCTGGACGACGATCTTTCGGCGTCTATGAACGAAGAATCGCAGACAGCCGTTTCCGCGGACGAGCCTGACGAACTGCGAGATCAGGACGCTGATGAGCAAAAGCCCAGACCTGCTGTTCGTCGTCCTCTCACAGAACCACCAGGCTGACACGCGCGTGCTGTCGTTTTCTCAAAATGTTGAACCGCAAGCTTCAGAAAAGAAGCCTCTGGTCAGGTCTGCCCGGCCAGCTTCTTTCGGTACCACTCCACTGTCCTGATCAGTCCCTGCGCCAGAGGAACTTTCGGCTCCCAGCCCAGCCAGTCTTTCGCTCTGGTAATATCCGGACAGCGTTTCTTGGGATCATCTTTTGGTAGTGGAAGGTGAGCAACTTTCGATGAGCTTCCCGTCGCCTTGATCACTGCATCTGCCAGTTCAAGCATCGTATTTTCAACGGGATTACCGATGTTCACGGGACCGGTGTGGTTGTCCTGATCCATCAAACGCAGCATTCCTTCGATCAGGTCTTCCACGTAGCAGAACGAACGAGTCTGAAGTCCATCGCCATACACGGTCAGGTCTTCACCCTTTAGAGCCTGGATGATGAAGTTGGAAACGACGCGGCCATCATCCGGTGCCATCCGAGGCCCGTACGTGTTGAAAATTCGGATGATTCGAATCTCTGTTCCGTGAGCTTCGTGGTAATTCATCATCAGCGATTCGGCAATGCGTTTGCCTTCGTCGTAGCAGCTGCGAGGCCCAATCGGGTTGACATGTCCCCAGTAATCTTCTGTCTGAGGATGCACTTCCGGATCCCCATAGACTTCCGATGTGGACGCATGAAGCACACGAGCACCGCAGCGTTTGGCGAGTCCCATAATGTTCACCATCCCGACGGTCGACGTCTTGATGGTCTTGATCGGATTGAACTGGTACGCCTGAGGTGACGCGGGACATGCCAGGTTGAAGATCCGATCCGCTTCCACATACAGGGGATGAACGATGTCATGTCGAATCAGCTCAAAGCGAGGATTTCCCAGCAGGTGACGTACGTTTTCCTTGGACCCCGTAAAAAAATTGTCCACGCAGATCACTTCGTCCCCTCGTGCAATCAGCCGATCACACAAGTGGCTTCCAAGGAACCCTGCACCACCAGTCACCAGTACTGTCGCCATAAGATCCTCAACCGCAATTTCCAGGAAGGAAACGGAAAGTTCGGAATGTCAAAAACAGAGCTCCGTCCGTGACGGAGCTCTTCATCAGCCCGCCTTGAGCGCACGAGCGTCGCTGAGCGCCTTTTTCAGACGGCTAAGTACGCGATCACGCCCCAGCAGTTCCAGAGTCCGAAACAGGTCTGCACCCTGAGCCTTTCCAGTGAGACACAAGCGAAGCGCCGGAAACAAATCCCCGGGCTTCAGACTGCGTTCCGTCAGGTACGCCTGAAGCATGTCATGAATCGGCTGAGCCTTGAATTCAGCAATCGTCGCGAGTGCATTCTGAAGTGATTCCAGGTGAACAATCGTGGCATCCGATGAAACGACTCGCTTTGCAAAGTTCTTTTCATCTCGAACGACGCTGTCGTCCTTCACAAAGAACTCATCCAGCTGAAAGATGTCACCAAAGATTCGAAGCCGATCCCCGGCGAGGTCAATCACCTGAGCAACATAGTCGCGAGTCTCTTTCGAATCCGTGTCTTCGATCAGTCCGGCCTGTTTCAGAAATGGCAGTACCCCGGTCAGTTTTTCTGCCGCCGACAGCTGTCCCATCCAGTGAGACTGGAAACTAATCATCTTGTCAGGATCAAGACCCGCTGCACTCTTGATGACTCGATCCAGCGTGAACTTCTGGATCATTTCCGAAAGCGACAGAATCTCGGTCTGATCGTCATACGACCAACCGAGCCGAACAAGCGCGTTGAGAATTCCAGCGGGAATGAAGCCGACCTGCTGATAGTACGCAACCATCACCGGCGAAAGAGCATCCGATTTTGCATCGAAGCCCAGCCGTGACAACACCGAATCTCCCAGCTCAAAGAGCTTCTGAAACATCGGGTTCTTTCGATACTGCTCAATCTTTCGTTTCGAAATCTTCTCCTTGCTGCCAGGAGCAGCCACGTAAGGAATATGTGCCCACTCAGGCGTTTTGTTTCCCAGCGCGCGATGGAGCAGCACCTGAATCGGAGTATTCGGAAGATGTTCCTCTGCTCGGATCACATGCGTAATGTCCAGCGCCGCGTCGTCAACAACGGTGGCGAAGTTATACAGTGGCGACCCATTGCTGCGAGCAACGATCGGGTCAGGCATCAGGCTGCAATCCCATTCGACCGTCCCTCGAACATGATCGTTAATGACGACCTTTTCTCCTCGAGGAACCTTCAGTCGAATCACGAACGCTTCGCCGGCAGCCACTTTTGCGGCGACCGCCTCGTCCGTCAGTGCCAGCGATACCCGGCTGCTGACGTAGACCCGCTTTTCCGCAAGTTCTCGTTGCGCCTGGGTTTCAGCGGCAGGTTCGAAATCCCGGTAGGCGTGCCCGGATGCGAGCAGCTTTTGCAGGGCTGCATCATAGAGATCTCTTCTTTGTGACTGGAAATAGGGGCCGTTCGGACCGCCCACTTCGGGACCTTCATCCCAGTCCATTCCAAGCCAGCGAAAGGCATCGAGGATCGGTCCGAGGGCCGCATCGATGTTCCGCTGCTGGTCTGTATCATCAATGCGCAGGATGAAAGTGCCTTTGTTTTTTCTGGCCCAAAGCCAGTTGAACAGAGCCGTTCGCATGCCACCAATATGCATGTAACCGGTCGGGCTGGGAGCAAATCGAGTTCTGACGGCCATTGGATCAGGTTCTTTTGAAGTTTCGATTTCGTACTTTTGCAGATCATTGACTCAGAATAGGACCACAAGGTTCAGCGGTCTCATCTGCCGTGCTGTGAAAGAGGAGGAATCGTAACTGCCCTCACAGTATCCTCAAATGGGTTTCCCGCCTGAAACGCGAATAGTCACTCGCTTTGCCGCGAACGCCAGGAATCAAGACACACGGCGAGCACCGTAACCGTTCCTGTGATGACGTACTTGGTTCCTTCGCCGGCCCCGGCATGAGCAAGTCCCTGCTGCAGAACCGTAATGATCAGCACTCCAAAAAAAGTGCTCACCACAGATCCTCGTCCGCCGGAGAGACTCGTTCCGCCAATCACGGCAGACGCGATCGCCAGAAGCTCAAAACCACGGGCTTCACCAGGACTGCCGGTGCTCAGCCGGGATGTCTCAATGATCCCGGCAATACTGGCGCAGAGCCCACTCAGAAGAAACACAAGCAGTCGAATCCAGCGAGCATCCACGCCACTCATTTTCAGCGCCTGCTCATTACTTCCCAGCGCTGTGCAGTAGCGACCGAAAACCGTCTGGCGAAGAATCAGGTGGCTGGTGATGACAGCCAGAATGGCGAGCAGAAAAGCGACCGATACTCCCAGCCCGGGCATTGGTGCCGCCAGCCATTCCACCGGCCTGCCGATAAAGATGGGGCGAGACTGAGTCGACAGGAGCGCGAGGCCTCTGGCCGCCTGCAACATTCCCAGCGTGACGATAAACGATGGTATTCTGGCGACGACGGTCACAGCGCCATTCAGACTTCCACAGACGGCACCGACCAGCATTGCAGCAGGAACCGCCCAGAAGAACGACCATTGCCACGTCGCCATCATGACACCAATAGCTGCGGACGTCAGCGCGAGTACCGACCCGGTCGACAAATCAATTCCGCCCGTCAGCAGCACAAATGTCATGCCAACAGATGCGAACGTAATTGCCGGAATCTGATTCAGGACACTTCTGAGCGTTGCAAGCGTCAGGAATCGATCGAGTGTCAAACCGAAAACAAGTACCAGCAGAATCAGCACGCCCAGGAGCGCCGCGGATTTTCGAATCGACGTGCTGAGTGAACCTGCCATGAAGAAAACCGACAAAGGCCGAACCATCAACGCAGCGGAAACCAACAATGCTCCGCGAGAACACAACCCCAGATCCTATCGAAGCTGAGCCTGAGCCCAGTCGTTCAGCGCCTTTTGAACATCCTTCATGGCCGCGTCACCGACAGCTCGCGCTGAGGCAACATCGCCATTCTTCACATCAGACTGACAGAAAAAATAAAACTTGATCTTCGGTTCCGTGCCGGAAGGCCGACCGGCAATCTGAATTCGAACCGGTGCCGCCGGGTTGCTGTGGAAAATCAGCAGGTCTCCCTTTGGCTTTTGAACAGGAGGCAGCGGCTGTCCGGACGGCAACGAAACTCTCTTGCCGGTTTCGTAGTCCACAACCTCAGTGAACTGAATACTGCCAAGCGACTGCGGAGGATTCTCCCGCAGAGTCTTCATCAGTCCATCGATCTTCGCTTTGCCGGTCGGTCCTTCACAGTAGATCGATTTCTGACCTTCACAGTGGTATCCACATGCCGAGTACAGAGATTCCAGTTGATCCAGAAGTGTCCTGCCCTGTTCCTGAAGCTCTCCGGCCAGTTCCAGAATGTACAACGCACAGACCGACGCATCTTTGTCCCGGCAGTAACTTCCGGCAAGGAACCCGATCGACTCCTCGGTGCCGAAAACGAAATGCTCCGTCCCCTGTTCCTCCATCGTCTGAGCGATGTACTTAAATCCGACAAGCAATTCTGAGAAGCATCGAGCCCCGTGATGTCCTGCAACCGCCTTCGTCAGCGGCGTCGTGACAAGAGTCTCCACAACATAATCCTGCGGAGAGAAGCGCCCCGTCTCTTTCCGACGTCGCAGCAGAAAATCGGTGATCAAGGCTCCCACCTGATTGCCGCTGAGAGAACGGAACTTGTCATCTCGATCGCGCACCATCACTCCCAGCCGATCTGCATCCGGATCCGACGCCATAATCAACTGCGCCGGGTGCCCGGTGCGCTGAACCCATTCGATGACCGGATCGAAAACTTCCAGGTTCTCGGGATTTGGCAAATGATTGGGAACGTGAGGAAACTGTCCATCCGGAGCACGATGCAGCTTGAACAGACTGACGTTGGTGAAGCCGGCAGCCTCAATCACCGCGTAGACCGATGTCTCTCCAACGCCATGCAGTGGAGTAAAGATGGCCGACAGGGAACGGGACTTCGATTCGGAGAGCCGAACGACTTCCTGAACATAGACGGTGTCAATCTCTTCACCAATGATCTCGATTTCGCCAAGTGACACGCCGCGAGCAAACGACATGGCCGGGATCACTTCGGCACGTTCAACCTCCCGAATGATCCCCTTGTCATGAGGCGGAATCACCTGGCCACCGTTACTCCAGTAGGCTTTGAAGCCGTTGTCTGCCGGAGGATTGTGTGACGCGGAGATCATGACACCGATGTTGCAGCCCAGCTTGCGAACGGCGTACGACAGAACGGGCGTCGCGCGGTGGGAGTCAAACAGATACACCTTCATCCCATGGGCCGCGAACGTGCTTGCCGCAATCCTCGCGAACCGGGAGGAGTGATTTCGTGTGTCATGAGCAATGACTACGGAGCCTCCGGACGCGACACCGGTCGAACGCAGATAGACGGCCATCCCATGAGCAGACTCGGCAATCGTACGATCGTTGATCGTCGCCGGGCCCATTTCGCCCATCGGACCGCGACGACCGCCGGTTCCAAACGGAATCGCCGTCCAGAACATGGCATCCAGTTCCTGCCATTTCTGTGAACGAATCAGTGCCTCAAGCTTTGGTCGATATTCCTGCACTGCTTCGCGAGTCAGCCATGCCTTCAGGTTTGAAGGAGAATCTGCCGTCAGCTTCCCGGCAGCTGCGGCCTGATCGATCATCGCAATGAGTTCCTGCGACATGCTAAGCATTCCAGTTTTGAACGTTTTCGAACGGATGGCAAACACGCGGAAGTTTATCGAGTCGCAGACGCATTGCCACCGGCCATTCTTTTGGGGCGAGTCCTATTTCTGCGAAACATCGAGCCACAAAAATGGACTTCCCGGAATATTCCAGAATGCCGGTAACATTCGGCCTCAACAAAGGCTCTCTGTCATGGACGCAGGGCCAGCGTCGCCACCATGGTCCAGCTTCTAAGTCAGTGTACTTCGGTCAGGTTGCTGTCGTGTCACATTCTGACGTTACCAGTTTTCACCCTGTGGAATTCGGGGAAGCAGCAGCGACAGCCGTACGTGCGATGACGGGCATGAGTCCTGCGGACCGAATTGACGCGGGCGTGATTCTGGGATCCGGGCTTGGCGATGCGGTCGACCGGCTTCCCCTATCAAATGTCCGTGCCGTCGAGTTTTCACAAATTCCAGACATGATTGTCCCGGGCGTTAAGGGACACAAAGGCCGACTGATTCTGGGACAGCTGGGTCAGTCTCACATTGCCTTCCTTCTTGGTAGACTACATGCCTACGAAGGACACTCAACACCGCGACTTCTGTCTGGCGTAGCGATCCTTCATGGACTTGGAATGCGACGACTTGTTGTGACAAATGCCGCGGGAGGAATCTCGCCTCAGTTTTCGGTCGGGGATCTGATGCTGATTTCCGATCATGTTCGCTATCCGGGCTGTCGGCTCGTCGACTGGGCTCAGACGACCAGTGCCTCGGCAGGAGGCTCGACCTCGTTTTCGGATCATTGCGTTGGCCAAGGCCGTCAAAACTCTGTTGCCAGGGTCTGGTCGAAGTCTCTGCGAGCGATTGCTTCCAGCGTGCCATCATCACTGAAGATCCACGAGGGAATCTACGCGATGATGCCTGGGCCGATGTACGAAACGCCCGCTGAGATTCGAATGATGAGAACGCTGGCCGTTGATGCGGTCGGGATGAGCACTGTTCCTGAGAGCATTTTCGCGGCAGCCCGGGGAATCGAAGTTCTGGGAGTCTCCTGCATCACGAATGTCGCCGCAGGCCTTTCAGATCAGCCCCTGAGTCATTCCGAAGTGACGGCCACCGCCTCCTCGGTGGAACAGCGATTCGCGTTATGGCTTGAGAATCTCCTTCCGGCAATTTGCCAATAAGCCGGAAAACCAGCCGACAAGGTCACGCAATTGCGAAAAACCAGGTTCTGAAGAACATCTGGATTCACTCAAACACGCCTTTTTGCTACTTTTTCCGCCCTCCGATTGCCTGGGAGCTGTAAGGAACAGCGGGCGTCGGCCATCTTGCTGGCTGTCATTGTGTCCGGAATCGCGAAACCATGATGGGTTTCCCGGTTCGGGATGCCCGAAGCCTACTTCGCAGCCGAGCATTCACTTCAAAGAACTCAGAAGCGTGTTCCATGGGTACGATTCCCGCCGGTGAATTCAAAAAAGGTGTCAAGGTTCAGATCGACAATGAACCTTATGAAATGCTGGAATGCAATTTCGTAAAGCCAGGCAAGGGCCAGGCTCTTTATCACACAAAGATGCGAAACCTGCTGAAGGGCTCTCTGTTCCAGAAGACCTACCGCAGTGGTGACTCTCTGGAGACTGCAGACGTTCATCGAAACGACGGCGTTTTCTCGTTCCGCGACGGCGACAACTACGTTTTCATGGATAACACCACCTTTGAACAGCACAGCCTGCCGGCGGCGGTTGTTCAGGACGACATGCGTTGGCTTCTCGAAGGGGCTACGGTCGGCCTGTTGTTCTGGAACGGGCAACTGATCAGCATGAGTCCTCCGCAGCAGGTCATCCTGTCTGTCACCTACACGGAACCAGCGGCTCGTGGCAACACGGCGACCAACGTGACTAAGCCAGCCACTGTGGAAACTGGTGCGGAAATTCAGGTCCCCGCGTTCATCAAGGAAGGAGACCGAGTCAAGATCGACACGGAATCCGGTCAGTACATGGAACGCGTTCAGTCCTGATGACGCGTGAATATCGTTCGCCCCACAGCGGACTCGCTGCTGCTGATCATTCCACACGAATGCAGCAGGAGCCGCACTGCAGTGCGGGCCGCAGAAAGTTCTGGCAGACGTCGCTCCCCGGGTGACGTCTGCCTTTTGGTATTGATCATCTCATTTGCACACTTTGTTTGCACATTGTGAGTGTCATGTCGGATCCGGACTCAAAGCCTGTGACAGACCATAACGGTCGACTTTACATTGAAACCGTTGGCTGCCAGATGAACATGCTGGACAGCGAACTGGTCGTGGCGGCTCTGCGCCGAGATGGATACCAGCTCACTGACAATCCAAAAGAAGCGGACACGATTCTGTTCAACACGTGCAGCGTTCGTGAACATGCCGAGCACAAAATCTACAGTGCTCTGGGACGCCTGAAGTACAGCAAGAGAAATCGGCCGCAGCGAGTCATCGGCGTGATCGGCTGCATGGCCCAGAAAGATCAGGACCTGATCTTTCAAAAGGCGCCGTTTGTTGACATCGTTGTCGGCACGGGACAACTGGCCGAAATTCCTCGAATGATCCGGGAAACTCGGGAATCCGAAGAGCGAACACAGCGAAAGGCGGTCAGCCTCGGCCGGCGAGAAGGTTCCCGCGAAGAGGTTTCTGACAGCTTCCAGAGCTACGATCCTCTGCGCGACCCCGAAATGCGACCAACGCCGTTTCAGGCCTTTGTTCGCATCATGATTGGCTGCGACAAGTTCTGCACCTACTGCGTCGTTCCCGCAACGCGAGGCCCCGAACAAAGTCGTCCGCCGGCACATATCGTCCAGGAGGCCAGAGTTCTTGCGGATCAGGGCGTTCGCGAAATTACTCTGCTGGGTCAGACCGTCAACAGCTACAAGTACACAGAAGATGGCCGACTGGTACGACTGTCCGACCTGCTGATGCGACTGCATGACATCAGCGGGATCGAACGCATTCGTTTCATTACGAACTTCCCAAAGGACATGACCACCGATCTTCTGCAGGCCGTTCGAGATCTCCCGAAGGTCATGAAATACCTTCACGTGCCTGCTCAGTCCGGCTGCAACGATGTTCTGAAACGCATGAAGAGAGGGTACACGGTTGAAGACTATCGCGAGATGATGCAGCGGATTCGCGAGATCGTGCCAGGCTGCGCCGTGTCGTCAGACTTCATCGTTGGTTTCTGCGGTGAATCGGATGAGTCTTATCAGAAGAGCATGGATCTGATTCGCGAATGCCGTTTCAAGAACAGCTTCATTTTCAAATACAGCGCAAGGACTGGAACCAAGGCGGACGAATTGTTCGCGGACGATGTTCCGGAGGAAACAAAACGCCAGCGTAATAACGAAATGCTGGAACTGCAGAATCGAATCTCTGAAGAAGACAATGCGGAATTCATCGGACGACGCGTGCGGATTCTGGTGGAAGGCCCCAGCAAGTCGGCTTCCAGACGCGCAGCCCGGGAAGGCCAGCCGCTGGACGGCGCATCACTGCTGCCACTTGTGACTCAGGAATCACACGATTCCCATGACCCCCATCATCCGCATGATTCCCATGACTCCCATCATCCGCATGATTCCCATCACGATCACAGTATCGAGCCACAGACCATCCAGCATGCCAGCGAGGAAGCTGCTCGCCTTGCCCTGCAGCTGACTGGCCGTACCGAATGCGACCGCATCGTTGTGTTTGACGGTAATCCGCGTTTGATTGGATCGCTCGCGGAAATTGAGATTCACGACTGCACCAGCACAACACTGCTCGGGTCCATCGTGACCAAGGAATTCCAGCACGGTTCCGGCCTGCTCCTTCCCATTCTCGGCTGATCCCAATGACTCTCTCTGCTCTTCCGCTCAGCTACTGCACCAACGTCCATCCCGGACGTACGGTGGCCGAAGTCGTGTCCGGACTTTCTGAACATGCGGCGGAGGCTCGACAGAGGCTCGATTTCCCGGTCGCAGCGGGGCTCTGGCTGGCTTCTTCCGTGACGAAAGAACTGCTGGCCGATCAGGCTTCACTCGAATTGCTGGCTCAAACGCTGTGGCAGCATGACTTGTGTTGTTTCACGCTGAACACATTTCCGTTTGGCGACTTTCACAGTGATCGAGTCAAGGAACAGGTCTATCTTCCGGACTGGACCAGCGCTCGCCGCGTCGTCTACACGGAAGAATGTGCAAAAATTCTTGCGCAGCTGCTGCCCGAAGGAGGAGAAGGAAGCCTCTCAACAGTTCCTCTGGGCGGTCGAATGAACCCGCAGGAACCCGACTTTCGTGCGGTGTGCTTCAGTAACCTGATTCGGACCGCCCGCTTTCTAAAACAGCTGCATGAAACAACCGGGCGGTTGATTCGACTCGGACTGGAGCCGGAACCACTCTGCGAACTTTCGAATACTCGGCGAGAGAGCATTCCCGTTTTTCGCGGTCTCTTTGCACAGGCCGAAGCACTGGGATGCGAAGACGTTGTGCGAAACTACATCGGACTTTGCTTTGATGTGTGTCACCAGGCTGTTGAGTTTGAGGATGTAACGAGTTCCATTGAACTCTTCGCGAAAGAGGGAGTTCGAATCAACAAGGTTCACATCACAAATGCAGTAGAGATTCTGAGACCTTCTGAAAACCCTGAAGGAATTGCAGCACTGAAGGCGTTCGCTGAACCACGCTATCTGCATCAGACCTTCGCTCGCTTTTCAGACGGCACGACCCGATCGAGACTGGATCTTGCGCTGGAAGATCTGACTCGCTCTCCGGCCGATGAATTCCTGAAGGCGGACGCCTGGCGAGTTCACTTCCATGTGCCGGTTTATGCAACGTCCCTCGGGCCGCTCAGGACAACCCGGTCCGACCTGCAGGCGGCCCTCAGAGCGGTTGCGGCTCTGGACTATGCACCGCATCTGGAAGTCGAAACCTATACATGGCCCGTCATGCCGGGACAATCCGGCAGCACAGCGGGCTCTGGCTCACTTTCTCAACGCATTGCGGACGAACTTCAGTCGGCCGCCGATCTTCTGGCGGACTGTTCGGAGTCATAGTACGAACCGGCAACGCTTATGAGCGACCCTGTCAATCCATTCTCAACGACAGATGTCGGGCCTCAGCTGCCGCTGCTGGACACATCTCATGGCGGTTCGGAGAAGTCTGAATCTGCAGAATCAGAGGATGCGTATTCCGGTGCCTTCTGCGTTGTGGATCAGTATGGCACAGTGTTTCTTCCGTGCGGAGACAGCCAGAACTCGGAAGTTGAGCATGACTTTCAGCCCGGTTCACTGATTCACGAAAGGTACCTGCTGACTGCAAGTCTTGGACGTGGCGGCATGGGGCAAGTCATGCTGGCAACAGATCAATTACTGCATCGCAAAGTCGCGATGAAGATTGTTGCGGTCCGGCTGAAGGGCGAACAGCAGTCGTTCCAGGATGCCCTGGCGATGGAAGCACGGCTGGGAGCATCACTGAACGATCGTGGCATTGCGGTCGTCTACGACTTCGGCATCCATGCGGGCAAGTGCTTCATCATTTTCGAGTATGTTGACGGGCAGTCACTGAGGAATGTCCTGAGACAGAGATCGAAACTTCCACTCGCAGAAGTCAGTGCGATTATTTCTGAACTGGCTCGATCGCTGGATTACGCTCACGCGCGAGGAGTTGTGCACCGCGATTTGAAACCTGAGAACATCTGCCTCGCACACGATGGGCAACCCAAGATACTGGATTTTGGGATCGCCCGAGACCTCCGAAGCGACTTTAAGCGGGAGGAATTTTCCGGGACGCCGCAGTATGCGTCCCCGGAGCAGGCTGCATGCACTGTCACCGATGGACGCACTGACCAGTATGCACTTGGACTGCTGGCGTACGAGATGCTCTCCGGTCGCCGAGTCTTCCAGAGTCGAAACACAGTTGAAGTTCTTCGCATGCATCGCGAAACGCCGCCGGAGAATCTTGCGACTCTGTGCCCGGACGTTCCATCGCATTGTGTTGCAGCCATCCACAAGGCTCTGTGCAAAGAACCGGCAAAGCGATTTGCAACCTGCCAGGAATTCGCCGCGGCGCTTCGCCAGGAAGAAGCAGATCTCGGCAGTAACCCTGGTTTTGTCGCCGTGTCTGAACAGCATCAGGTCGATGTCTGCCTCTGCCACGTTGCCGACGACTCCCTGGATGTGCGGCGAATTGCTGAACGCCTGGAGCTGGCTGGCATCTCAACATGGTACTACCAGCGTGATGCTGTTGCGGGGCTGTCGTTTGTGCGTCAAACCACAGAAGCCATCAAACGGTCACGTTCCGTTCTGCTGCTGATCTCACCCGCGGCACTGAGTTCCGATTATTTTACTCGGCAGGTGAGTGAAGCGGCCGAACGCCGTCGAGCAATGGTCATCCTGCTGTCCGGCATGTCTCGCGAAGCGTTCGAGAGTCGGCAACCGGCTTGGCGACCGTTTCTCGGTGCGACTACGACCATTGAATTCGTTTCGAAGGACTACGACCAGGCAGTTGCCGAGATAGTCACACGACTCGCTGCCCAGGGAATCTCGATTTCAGAAGCCGACGAGGCGCCGGACAACATGAGCCTCGCTTCGTCAACAACTCCATCCCGTTCCCACGGGCTGCAGCGACAAGTCTGGTCCACAGACTCCATTCAGATTGATGTCCACGATTTGCCTCAGGTGGTCTTCCGAAATCCGCTTGTCGATGAGTTTCTGACGCGCCGCAACAAGTACTTCCTCTCCGGCACCAAGGGCCTCGGGAAAACACTGCTGCTGAGTTACAAGCGTCATCTGTTGTCACAGTCGGGAGGAGTTGAAGGCGGTGAGTCCTCGCTGTGCTTCATTCCGCAGGGCCGTCCCTATCTGGACTTCATGAGCGAACTTAAGTCGCTTTCCGTCCGCTACGAAAGTTCACTGGCAGATCTGACAACAACAAAGCGATTCTGGAATCTTGCAATCCGCATTTCCGCGATCTCAAACCACCCGGGCTGCATCACCCCGGAAGAAGAGGATGAGCTTGAAGCGTTCCCTGCCCGTTTTCGCCGATGGCTGATGGGATCACGCATCGAGCCGACGGTCGTCTTCAAGGAACTGACGAATCTCACAGTGAGCCAGGCAAATTCACTGCTGGACGACACCGAGACATTTCTCGATCAGATGCTGAGACGCATTCACAGCGCGACCTATTTCTTCATTGATAAGGTCGATCAGGCTGTGCGTCAGCTCAGTCGTGACGCCTGGATCGCCGTTCAGGCAGGGCTCATCGAAGCCGCCTGGGAGATCATGAGCGCGAACAGTCACGTGCGAGTCTATGCGTCGATTCGCCATGAAGCATTTGCAAATTACGAATCCGACGTAAAAACAAATCTGCTCGGCGCCACCACAATTTTGCGATACTCCGACGAAGAGCTGGAATCGCTGATGGACCGGCTGACCAGCTGCTATGAAGCCAGCAGCGGCTTTCGCAGCTTTCTGGGGATGAACGTGGTTCAGCAGGAACGCCGTTCGGCTCCCGAAGACTCCTTTGCCTTTTTGCGACGTCACACATTTGGCCGCCCGCGTGATCTGGTTGTCATCGCGTCAGAACTCTCAGGACTGCGAGATTCTCTGTCTGAACCGCGGTACTGTGAGATCGTGCGACAGACCAGTTCGACGCGGCTTGTTGCCAATCTCTTTGACGAGATGCGAGTTTTCCTGGACTGCCTCGGAGACTCCGACACACGACTTCGATTCCTCGCCACACTGCCGGCAAATATCCTCAGTCGCGATGAAGCCATCGAGATCAGTGCGTCGTTCAACGGCATCAGTCGTGAGATGATCAGTGACGATGGCAATCAGTTTGCGGAGATCTTCCATCCCTTCCAGGACCTTTACCTCGCCGGGCTGCTGGCCGTTGTCGCTGTGCAGCCGGAATCAGAACAATGGATTCAGAAGTTTCGTGGTCCTGACGATCTTGTTGGCCAGCCTGGCAGCGACCTGCCGCAGTCTCCTTGGTACTTCCTGCATCCGGCACTCTCCAGCTATGTTCGAAGTCTTCGGCGAGACGCAGCGTTTCTGCACTTTCAGCACGTTCGCGTCGGAGATCAGCTTCCGTGGCACCAGTGGGATCCGGCCTGCTGTCAGATCGAACGCCTGACCAGATCGCTTACCGCACCGGACCTGCGGCATTTTGTGGATGTCGTGATTCGGCAGTCCCGAGATGTCCTGCGCAGTCACAGCCCTCGAAACCTGCGTGTCGTTCTGCACTCAATCCCCCGATGGGCAGAATCCAGAAATCGGCTGGTCGACGCGGGGCATGATGAGTTGATCCTGTGGATCGATGAACTGATGAACTTCGCCATCTGACGATAGAGCGATGGAGCGAACTACATCGCCCTTCCCGAAGATCCTGTTAAATATTCGAGCGGATTCAAAACCTCGCTCTCTGCCACGACACGCTTTTGAAGGTGGGGCGAGGTGTGCTACGCTGCGAGTTAGCCGGCCGCGCGGCGTCATCTGGACTACACAGAGGGGTGAATGATGCTCAGAAGAATCTTTGTAAGTCTAGTCACCCTCCTTTTGCTCATGACGAGCCGAGTCCGACTGGAAGCCCAGGTGGCGCTGCCAGCCGTTCAGCAACAAGTGGTCGAACTGGAATCCCTTGGTGGCCGGATCACCAGAGATGCAGATGGAACTGTGGATACAATTACACTTGAGGGGCCGCAGGTCTTGGATCAACACCTGACATTGCTTCTGGCATTTCCATCAGTCCGCATCCTGTACCTCAATGGATCGAACGTAACCGATTCCGGTATTCAACAGCTCCTGAATCTGCCGAACCTTGAAGAAGTTTCTCTCCGCAGAACGAAAGTGACGGCAGCTGCGGCAAAGGAACTGAAAGACCGCCACCCAAAGATCTATTTCGTAGAAGTTGATCCGTCCGCGATGCAACCTCGACTATTGGGGGTTGCAGCATTGTTTCTTCCGATTGGGATTTTCGGATTCTGGCTGATCAGACTTACGCAAAGGAAAAGGTTGATTTTGCCACGGCACATCTTCGTTCGTGGAATGGCGGTTGGCATTTTCATGATCGTGGCCTGCACAGTTTTCCTTGTCGTCACGATGCTTCAGTTCTTCGGTGTCGACTTTCATCTGTCAGACCTGTAATTCACTGTAAGGAATCGCCGCTTTGGTCGTTTTGTAGAGGGAACGAGTCTTTCGACGAGTCGGACGCCTGTTCGTGTCCGTGCAAACCCATTTGCAACTATTGGCCCGCAACAGACAGGGGTGCCTAATGCGATTACTGACGACCGCTTTGAACGTTGCAATTTTCGGATTGTACTTTTTGACTGTCACGGATCCCACGTACGCTGGTGAACAGCTTCGGCGCGAGTGGCAGGTTGATGGAGTGACTCGCGAAGCACTGATATCCGTCCCCGACAACGCAAAGGACAAGCCGGTTCCACTGGTATTTGCGTTCCACGGTCACGGTGGAAACATGCGTCAGGCGGCTCGATCGTTTCACATTCACACCGAATGGCCGGAAGCGATGGTCGTCTACATGCAGGGTTTGAATACTCCGGGACAGCTGACCGATCCGGAAGGGAAAAAGCCGGGCTGGCAGAAGACGGTCAGCGATCAAAGTGACCGAGACCTGCATTTCTTTGATGCCGTTCTGAAGTCGCTGAAGGATGAGTACAAGATCGATGAGACTCGGATCTATTCGATGGGCCATTCCAACGGCGGCGGATTCACATACCTCCTTTGGTCAGCCCGCCCCGATGTCTTTGCAGCAATGGCACCTTCCGGCTCGGCCGCACTAAAACTTCGAGGAACCCTGAAACCGTTGCCGGTCTTGCACATCGCCGGAGAAAACGATCCGCTTGTGCGTTATTCATGGCAGTCCATGATGATTGAATCGCTGCGCAAGGATCAGAAGTGCGGCGAAGGGAAGCCGTGGAATGAAAAGGCCACGATGTACGCTTCAGAAATCAACGCCCCAGTGATCACCTACATCACAAATCAGGGACACAAGTTTCCCGACGAGGCCCCGAAGCTGATTGTCAGGTTCTTTCGGGAACACGCAAAAAAGACTGAAAAAACATCCTCCGGTGAAGAACGAAACAGCAGCTTGCCGCCCGCGGGAGCGAAGGCGGACGCCGGACAGTAATGCAGGAAACAGTTATACCGATTTTTCGGTCGGGAAATTCCTGTGCAATTTCGTAACTGGTTTTCGATCGTCGTTGTCAATTGGAAACGTGACCTAGCTTTCCCTCGTACAGTAACTCCGTGCGCCATCCTTCATCTTCAAGGTGAATGTGGGTCTCATGGAATGCCGGCGACTCTTCGGTCCGGCAGCCCAGGATCCAGTGGGTACGGTTGGCCAAACGGCGAGCGAAAGCTACGAAATGTCTTCGGCAGCGTCTGATAACCGAATCCAGTCTGACGCCATCCTGTGGGGGGTAACAGGTTTGTTACCTGGCCAGGAAGGTGTGAGTCGTCTTCAAATTCACGGCAATTCCGCAGTGTTTGGCCGCAGCGCGGAAGTGGATATCGTTCTGCCGTCGCGTAATGTTTCCAAACGGCATGCAGAGCTGATTGTGACGCAGTCCATCGCTGTCGTTCGGGACCTTGGCAGCACCAACGGAACATTTGTTAACGGTCGCAGAATCCAGGGTCCTACACCGGTCGATGATGGTGACCATATCCAGCTTGCAGACGTGGAACTGAGAGTGTTCCGCGAACTGCCGATGACACTGGACTTCACTTACGTTGCAGATGCTCCGGAAACGCAGTGGCTGCTGTCACGGATGAACGACGTCTTTCGCGAACGGCGAATTCGGATGTTCTACCAGCCGATTGTCGATGCAACGACGGAACAGATCTTTGGCTATGAAGCACTTGTCCGATGCGATGTCCCCGGACTCGAGTCGCCGCTCACTTTGTTCAGCACCGCGTCAAAACTCGGGCAGGAATGCCGACTCAGTCGGATGTGCCGCGAAGAAGCCGTCACGAATCTGTCACGAGCTCCCATGCCAGGCGCGTTGTTCCTGAACACGGATTCCAAAGAGGAACTTGGGGCGGACCTTATTGAACATCTCAAGGTGATTCGAGAAGCCATTGGCGGTCGCCGAATGGTGCTTGAAGTCCACGAAGCCGCTGTGCCTCAGCCGCGCGAGTTTCGAAATTTCGCAGCGGCACTGAAGGATATGAACATCCTTCTGGCCTTTGACGATTTTGGAGTCGGGCAGTCACGACTGCTGGAACTTGCGGAAGTCCAGCCGGACATCCTGAAATTCGACCGATCTCTCGTGAAGGACCTCGGCCAGCCGAATGCTCGCCATGCGTCTCTCGTTCGCAATCTGCACAACAGTGCTGTAGATCTGGGAATCTGCACGCTGGCCGAAGGAGTGGAAACGAACGAAGCCATCGCTGCCTGCCGCGAAATCGGATTTCAGCTGTTTCAGGGCTTTGCGTTCGGACGACCGGCTCCTCTGGAAACTCTTTCGCCAGTCTCAACGATCTGAGCTTGCCACTGAAACATGTGAAGCAAAGCGTAGTGGATCTCGCCGGAGATCCTGCGACGTTCGCTGATCATGGGAACTTTGGCGAGTTCCACTACGGCTAGGTTGATCAATGGAACTCTGGCGAGTTTCACTACGTCGATGAGTCCATGAATTTCGCTGACTTCATGTGGCAGCGCGGCGCAGCCGGTCATTCAGCGCCACTCCCAGTCCCGTTTCGGGAAATTTCCTTGCGACGATGTCGTCGAGAACCCGGGAATCCAATTCCCGAAGCGCGGCAAAAAAACCTGCGGCACACGTCTTCAGATCCGAGGTTTCCGACAAATTCACGACGTGTGTGAAACCGGTGTTTGGCAGACTTCCCCAGGTCAGGAGACCCGCATTCTCTCCTGAAGTCGCGACCGCGGCCTCTGCTGGTTCGATCAATCGCAGAGGTGTTCGAGGAGCATAGTGTCGACTGAGCATTCCGGGCGACGGCTGTGCACAATCATCTTTTGTCGGATCGCTGACAGCGCGATCGACTGAGCCAGCCACTTCTGCAATTGCTTCCATCGAAAGCCCGCCTGGTCGCAGAACGACCGGGCGAGGCTGCATCAAGGAAACAACGGTTGACTCAACACCAACGGAGCAAGGACCACCATCAAGAATGTAGTCAACAACATGCCCAAGACCAGCGGCCACATGTTCGGCAGTCGTTGGACTGATGCCGCCAAAAGGGTTCGCGCTCGGTGCGGCCAGAGGAAAACCACAACGTTGAAGCAACGCAAGAGCCATTGGATGGGCTGGCACTCGCAGCCCAACGCCATCGAGTCCGGAAGTCACCAGATCGGGAATCACAGGCCTGCGCGGCAGCACCAGCGTCAACGGGCCAGGCCAGAATCGATCAGCAAGCCTGACAGCAATCGGGGGAAACTCCCGAGCGTACTCAAGGACAGACGACTTGCCCTCAAGATGGACAATCAGCGGGTCGAACGTCGGGCGATTCTTGGCGGCAAAAACGGATGCAATGGCCTGCGGGTTTCTCGCATCGGCGGCCAGGCCGTAAACGGTTTCCGTTGGTATTGCCACAAGTCCGCCATCACGCAGTATCGCAGCGGCGTGATCAATATCGGTTCCAATCCTGATGTGACGGCGCGACATCAATCACTCTAATCGACGATGACAACGATACACGTCACGTTGTCGCGTGATCCTGCGTCAAGAGCAGCCTTAACAAGACTCTCGGCGACCACCTGAGGATCATTGGAGGACTGAAGAATGCGTGTGATCTCAGTCCCGTCAAGCCCGTCATTCAGTCCATCACTGCAAAGCATAAAGCGGTCACCGGAACGAGGAACGATCTCGGTCACGTTTGCGCCGTTCGCGCCATCGCGACTGCCGACATACTTATACAGCACGTTTTTGTATCGGTGCGTCTTTGCTTCTTCCTGCGAAATCGTTCCCGTATCCAAAAGAGCCTGCGTCACGGAATGGTCCGTCGTCAGCTGGCGAAGTTTCCCGCTTCGAAGTTCGTACGCTCGACTGTCACCGACGCCGATGAAGAAGAATCTGTCTGCGACACGTACCATCATGACGACGGTCGTGCCCATGTTCCTCAGCCCCGGCTCGATTTCGCTGAGCGCGATGATCTCGGAGTTCGCATGCGAGATGGATTTTTCCAGCACCTCACCAACGGTCCTGGCATTTGCCTTCTCAAAATCGAGCAGCTGCTCAATCCGTCTGGGAATCAATTCGACGGCCATAGCACTGGCTCGCTCACCCGCGCTCTGGCCTCCCATCCCGTCGGCAACAATGAAGACTCGTTGCTGCCCATCGATGTAGCAACTGTCTTCGTTGTTTTCGCGATAGTTACCGGTCACACTGACGTGACCTGTTCGAAGTGAAACCATGGAATGATCCACAAACTAGATTCAATGTCCGAATGGCGCGAAGGTTTGGGACAGGCTGGCCCGCGCACCATTGTGGTAGTCAGAAACACGAATTGTTTCGGCAATTGATCGCAAACGCAACAGTTCCGAAGACTTCCCCTGACTCGGCATTGTGGAAAACCGCAGCTGGCTCACTTTGTAGCGGTCAATTACCGGCAGGAAAGTCGCTTTTCCGCCAATTTTGAAGGGATTAGCAGGGAGATCTTCCAGAATGGACCCGTCGCCAAAGTCTGGATCGACATTGGGTAGTCTGCGGCATTTGCTGCTTGCCGCCCCAATGTTCATCACTTTCTTTATTCCAGCCTCCGCATCGACGCCTGCCCGGCTGCAGGACAAAGTGCCAGATGAAAAATCTGAGCAAGCTGCTGCCAGGACCGTCGTGGTGCTCGGAGACTCCATCACGAAAGGCGTTCGTACCGGAGTTGCGGCCGACGAGATTTTCTCGTCGAGACTCGAGACCGCCCTGAAGAAACAAGGTCTGAATATCGTGGTCAACAATCAGGGCATTGGCGGTGAGCGAACCGATCAGGCACTCGGACGATTAAGCAAAGACATACTTTCGCAGAAGCCCGTCCTTGTCGTCGTGATGTACGGCACCAACGACAGCTACGTCGACATCGGGAAATCGGATTCACGGATCTCCGCAGATGAGTTTGAGGCGAACCTTCGTGAGATCGTTCGACAGCTGCAGTCCCCGGAAACAAAAGTCATCCTGATGACGGAACCACGCTGGGGCGACAATGCTGGTAAGAATGGTGCTGGCGAACATCCGAACCTTCGACTCGAAAAGTACCTCGAACGGACACGGTTGGTCGCGGAAACAGGAAAGCTGCCGTTGGTCGATCACTACCGGCTCTGGTCAGATGCGCGAGCCAGCGGAGACAACATCAGCGGCTGGATGACCGATGAATGCCACCCCAACTCAGAAGGCCATCGACGTTTGGCCGACGCGATGTTGCCAGTGATTCAGAAGTTATTGACAAGCCCCTGATCCTGCCACAATGCACAGACCAACAAACTTTCATTGCGAAGTGGAACTCGCCCGAATTCCACGCAAACTGAGGGCTCAGGGCACCCCTGTGCTATGGTTCAGCAAGGATCCCACGAATGCTTTTTTCCCGTTTCAAGAACGGTTCACAGTACTGTCGCGTGGCGGAAAGACAAGTTGCGTTTTCACGTCTCGAAAGATTGGACGCCAGACACTCATGAACGCATCGACCTCTCGTTTCTCCTCGATCGACCAGCGAGTCCCCATCCGAACCCTCGTCGAAAAGGTCTGGGATTCCGTGATCACAGTTAAATGTTGTCGAGGAACGTCATCCATTCCGCCATCGTAGTTGGCCTGGAGCCCGGACAGGACATTCGCGCAGGATTGAATCCGTGAAACGGGAAATTCCATCTCAATAATTCGTTCTGTCACAATGCCGTTTGAAAACCACCTGGCGTCCACAATGGCTGTGCCTTGCGAAGCTTCAAGGCTCCAACTGAGAAGATTGGTCGAGAACCCTTCGTGGTATTCGGCACGCAACAGCATCAATCTCGCTCGCTTCTGACTGAGAACTCTAATCAGCCTGGTTTGAGGAATATGGCCGCAGCGACAACAACCACAAGTGAAACTCCGAGCATTATCAGCGGCAACCTCGTCTGCCCACGGCGGAGAAAATTCAGGGCGACAAGATTCAACACAACACCCATGACTGCCAATCCTCCTGTCACCGCACTGCTGAGGGCAATGGCAGCATGGCCTGGCTGAGCACGAGGAGGAAGTCGAGGCACTTCGCTGGAGAAACGCCATGCCTGCATCAGCAGGATTACACCAATACCTGCGAACGCAACAACGGCAAGAATCGCCCCTGCCGCCGTCAGTCCTCGCAGGATCTTGTCACGATGCGAATCCAATTGCTTCGGAACAGCGTCCGGTCGACCTTCTGGAGGCGTGTAGGGATTATCCATCGAAATGAGGCTCCCTCAAACTCAAGGTCTGACCGCTCAGAATCTCCAGGGCAAGTCGACCAGTGGGTGTAGATCGTCAGTCTGCTTACTTCTGACAGACAGGCTACACCTGTTGCAGCGGGAGATCAAGGAAAGCAGGAGCCATCGTTCTGCCTGCAGGTGCGTTGGGGCGACTGCAGATCCTGGCACAGGCAGCCTCGCGAGGTCTCAGGCTTTCCAGCCCTTCAGCGCGTTCTCGAGGGCCACTTCAATCGGACTGATCGGTAGTCCGGCGTTGACGGCTTTGGTGCTGTCCAGCACGCAGTTTGACCGCGGGGCTCGGGCAGCCATCGTCATGAACTGGCTCTCGGAATCAAAGAACTGAAAATCCCTGTCGCTCAGTCCGTACTTCCTGATCAGACCGACAACCTGTCGAGTTGTCACAAAGCCAGGATTGGTCAGATTGTAAACGCCGAAAGGAACTCGTTGAGTCCAGCTGGCAATGCAGCAGTCAGCAAACTCGTTCAGTTGTGAAAGGCTGTTCGTTGCTTCCAGCAGTCGATCGTAGCGCATCATCTTCGAGATGTAGTTGCGAGGTGAATTCTCGTTATTGAACGGAATTCGCAGCCGCCAGATGTAACAGTTCGGAGCGCCCTGAAGAACTTCTTCACCCAGCGCTTTGCATCCGGAGTAAAAGCTGCAGTTGTTCTGGCGAAAGGAGAAATTCGGCGGATCGAGTTCCGTGAAGCCCTGTCCGTCCGCGCGAGTCCCGGTAAAGATACACCCCGAGGACACGTGGCCCCACGGCGTTTCGGTCGCCTCACAGGCCGCGCGAATTGTGCCTGGCAGGACCGCATTGCCCAAAAGACATTCCGTCTTTTCGTCTTCACATTTGTCGACGTTCGGCTGACCAGTGTAGCCGGCAGCGTTGATCAGAAACTGTGGCTTCGTCTCGCAAATCAAATTGATCAGTTCATCACGCTGCGAATAATTCACCTGACTTCGGGAAACCGTTCGGTAGGCCATTCCTTTTGCAGCCAGCGCGCTGGCAATAGCTTTGCCAACGTAGCCGGTTCCTCCTAACAGCAGGATCATTTCCAACTTCCTCTATTTTGCTCACCCGGCATTCAACGACCGCCATTCCGCAGAGGCAATGGCAGTTGATTCAGCCAGGAGCCATGGATCAGGTGAAGATTTCCGACCGGGCGGTTTCCATTTCAGCCGGGCGTCCCGGTCAGTCGATCTGGCAACTATAGCCCGCAATCTGTGTCCAGGTGATAGAACATTAGCAGCTTGGTCTCATTGGAAACATCCTGACCTGAACCCGTGGGAAAGTCATTACCGGAATAATCGCTCCAATCGTTTCATTGGCCAACCCATGCCGATTCTCGCTAAAGAACCGGATCTCTATCCGGAGAATCTGTTCGAAGATTCGATCGTGACTCCACAGGATGAAGCGTGGTTTGCCATGTATACCCTGGCCCGTCACGAAAAGGAGCTGATGCGGCAGCTGCGTGATCAGAAGATCGCTCACTACGGGCCGCTCGTGTCACAGCGAAAGCGAAGTCCTCAGGGACGAATCCGAACCAGCTGGGTTCCTCTTTTTACGGGATACGTATTTGTTCGCGGTGATGAAATCGCGCGACACAATGCGGTTTCTACAGGCTGCATCTCACGCTGCCTGCCCGTAACGATGGCTGAGGAGCTCATCGCGGATCTCCAGAAGATCCGCCTGATGCTGATCAATGGCACTGAAGCTCGACCGGAACCCAAGCCAGTCGTTGGTCGCACGGCGATGATTCGTCGAGGAGCCATGGCAGGGCTGAAGGGAACAGTCACCAAAGTGAACAATGAGCATCGTCTGACGGTGCTTGTTACCTTCATGCAGCAGGGCGCGTCTGTGATCGTCGATGAGGCCGACGTCGAACTGCTCTGAAGAATCACTGCCAGGGAAGCCGTCCGGTCTTCAGCCAGACGCCCCAGATGACGGCACATGTTCCGCCGACGAAAATTCCAACCAGTGCATGCAGGCTGCCCCGCGCGGCTTTGTTGCGAGTGCGATACCAGAGTCCGGCACATCCCAGCAGAAATGCTGCGACTCCCATTGGGCACGTGACGATAGGGTACGGAATCAGGCTGAAGACCCCGAGGTAATAGCCAAGCAGTGCCGGTGGATTTCTGTATGGAATGACCCCACCGGTCGCATCTGTCTTTGGAGGGGTGGATCGCTTTACGACGATCGGACCTGGTGCCGGCGTGTCTTTCGATTCCTGCGTCAGAGCACCGCAGTGTGGGCAGGCTTCCAGAGTTCCCTCGATTGCTTTTCCGCAAACCCAGCATTCCATGGTCAATTGTTCCTGTGCTTTTTCTGAGTTTCGCAGCAACTTCCCGCCTACTCCAGTGTCACCGGCATCATGGACCGGTGAGTCAGAATTATGGCAATCGCCGGCAATTCGGAGAACACCAGCTTTGAAAACACGAGTATTCCGGCAGCATTCGTTCGGAAGTCGATTGGGCGCATGGATACAATCTGGTCCGCATCCGAAGGAGGCAGCGAAACATTCTGTTTTACCAACGCGTGGCTCAATTTCATGACCCTTTGCAATCCTCAGTCATCTTCCAGTGCGACGGAACAGCCGATCGTTAACATCTCGTGCTACAAGTTTGTGCCGTTCGATAATCTGGAAGAGCGTCGCTCCGCCATTCGTCGTCGGGCCGTCGAATTGAACCTCAAGGGTACAGTGCTTCTCTCGGAAGAAGGTATCAACCTGTTTGTCGCCGGCCCGAAGGATGCCATCGACAGCTTTGTGGATTTCCTTCGCAGCGATCCGGCGCTCAGTGATCTGCAGCCGAAGGAAAGCGTCAACGACTACCAGCCGTTCAATCGGATGCTGGTGAAAATCAAGAAGGAAATCATCGCGTTCGGAATTGACGGCGTTGAGCCAGCCGCTCGAACATCTCCCAAGCTGCCCGCACGCGAACTGAAACGCTGGCTGGATGAAGGCCGCCGTCTGCACCTGCTCGATACTCGAAACGATTACGAAGTGGGGATCGGCACGTTCGAGAATGCGATCAATCTGCACATCGACCACTTTCGCGAATTTCCCGACGCGGTGGCCAGACTGCCCGACGACATGAAAGACGAACCGATCGTCATGTTCTGCACAGGAGGGATTCGGTGCGAAAAGGCGGGGCCGTTTATGGAGATGGCCGGCTTTCGAAACGTTTACCAGCTGGATGGCGGTATCCTGAAGTACTTCGAGGAAGTCGGGGGCGACCATTGGAACGGCGAGTGTTTCGTGTTCGACCAGCGAGTTGCTGTTGATCCGGCCCTGCGCGAAACAGGCACAACTCAGTGTTACATCTGTCAGACCGTTGTCACTCCGGAGCAACAGAAGCTGCCGGAGTATGTGCCGGGAAAATCGTGTCCCTCATGCTTTCGTTCGCCCGAGGAACTTGGTGCTCAGCGGTTGGAACTTCGCGGAAAGCAGATTGAGCAGCTGACGAATCCTCTGCCGGGCAGTATTCCCGATCTGAACCGTCGGCCGCTGAATGTCCCGCAGCGTTGTGCCGGAATGACGCTGATTGATTTTCTGACGACCGTTCATCCGCAGATTTCCAGAGACGAATGGCTGCAACGCATTCGTGACTGCCGAATTGTCCCGTCAGCGTCCACCCGACGTCGTCGTGGCCGGAAGCACACTCCGGAGACACTTCCGCTTAATGCAGACAGAATCGTCAATGAAGGCGAACGCTTTGATCAGCTGGAGGAGCATTCGGTCGAACCGGACGTGAATGCAAAGGTCCAGTTCCTGTTTGAAGACGATGAGTACATCGTGATCGATAAGCCTGCACCGTTGCCCGTTCACGCGTCTGGCCGGTTTGACCGCAATACTCTTCGTCACCTGCTGAATGCAATTTTTGCTCCACAGCGTCCACACATTGTGCATCGTCTGGATGCAAACACGTCAGGCGTGATGCTGTTGTGTAAGCGAAGTCGCGTTGCGACCGTGATTCAGAAACAGTTCGAGAACCGCACTGTACGCAAGACGTATCTGGCTCGAGTGATCGGGCATCCGGAACAGGATCACTTTGAATGTCATGCGTCTCTGGGGCGCGAACCGGACCAGGGTGGTATTCGGCTGATTGGTCCGTCCGGAGACGAAGCACACACGATATTCTCCGTGCTGCGCCGATTCAGCGATGGAACGACTTTGCTGGAAGTTCATCCACAGACGGGCCGGACGAATCAGATTCGTGCTCATCTCTGGTCGCTCGGACTTCCCATCAGCGGAGATCCCGCGTATCTGCCTTCGAGACAGACCGGTCAGAATCGCACGCTGCTGCCTTCGGAGACGACGATGTGTTTGCACGCGAAGCGGCTGGAGTTTGTCGATCACCTTGGTCAGACTCGCGTCTTTGAAGCAGCGTCCCCCGCGTGGGCCGCCGACATTAGTCAGGAATAACTTCATGCCCATTGTGTTTGACAAGGCGACTCAGGAATCGGCCGAGCATCTGATTGAGCTTGGCCTGCAGGAAGATCTGAGAGAACGCGGGGATCTCACGTGCCAGTCGACGATACCGGAATCGCTCAACGCGTCCGTGAATATTGTCTCGCGGCAACACGGCGTTCTGTCCGGGCTCGTCGTCATTCCCTGTGTCTTTAAGCATCTGCCGGGAAACATCACGTGGAAGTTGCACCTTCAGGACGGAGATTCGGTCGAACGCGGAAGTCTTGTGGCAACGATCAGCGGTCCAGTCAGAAGTCTGCTGATTGGCGAGAGAACAGTGCTGAACTTTCTGACGCATCTCAGCGGCATCGCGACTCGCACCGCGGAGTTCGTGCGTGCAATACACGGGACCAATGCCATCATCCTGGATACTCGAAAAACTCTGCCCGGCTATCGGCTTCTGCAGAAGTACGCAGTACGCTGCGGCGGCGGCACGAATCATCGCATGGGGCTCTATGATGGCGTGCTGATTAAGGACAATCACCTGGCGGCTCGAGGCGACGCGTCGTGTGCTTCTGCCGTTGCGGATGCTCGTGCGTATCTGAAATCCATCGGCCTGCCACCGATGGTCGAGATCGAGGTAGACTCGCTGGAACAGCTCCGGGATGCACTCGCGCAACAGCCAGATATTGTGCTGCTCGACAACATGGGGCCTGACATGCTGAAAGAAGCAGTCCAGATTCGAAATGCCATCGCACCGGCAACTCGGCTTGAAGCGTCCGGCGGAGTCACTCTGCAGACTGTTCGGGCGATTGCAGAAACGGGTGTCGAGCGAATCAGCATCGGCGGCCTGACTCATTCGTCTCCGGCTCTGGACCTGGGCTTCGACTGGCCTTGGTAGGTAGAACGGCTGTCCTCAGCCGTTTAGCTTCGGTTCTTGCGAAGCTGACGGCTTGCCTGAGTCAGGATGTTGCGTTCGCGAGCAGTCAGGCTGGCTTCACCATGCTGGCTGATTTTCTCCAGAATCGCATCCACCTGTTCGTCGAGGCTTGATTCGGGCGGTTCAGTTGGCGCGTAGACTTTGAGCTTGCCTGGGTTGCGGCGTCGAGTCATCACGCGACCGGCAAACCTGTCCCACCAGCGGCTGATGTTCATGTGCCACTTGAAGTAAAGGTAACCAAACAGAACTCCGCCCAGGTGACAGCTGCTGGCCGTCTCACTGAATCTGGCCTTGCCCATCAGGATCGGAAGCAAATCCAGGGCAACGAAAAGCCCGAGCAGCCATCGCATCTCCATCGGGATCGCCCCCATGAGCAGAACGGTCTGCCGAGGGTAGTGCATCGCAACCAGCGTGAAGACGGCAAACACCGCCCCGGACGCACCGACGATGGAGGGAGTCATTCCAATCGTTCGATAGAATGTCAGGCCGACAATGCCGGCGAAGACGGCGGACGTCAGGTAGAACCACAGAAACTCCTTTTCTCCAACCAGCAGAACCAGCATCCGCCCGATGAAGAACAGAGTGGCCATGTTCATCACCAGATGAAACAGGTCGCCCGTGCTGTGGCAGAACGCATACGTCACCAGACGCCAGATCTGTCCGCCGAAGACAGTGGAATTAAACCGGAGCTCCATCCATTCCTGTACAATCGATACGCCGTTCCGCACTGTGAAGAGCTGTGCCAGATAGCAGATGACTGTGATCGCGATCAGTTTCCGGATGATACCGCCGGTCGCAAAACTCATCCGGGGAGAATCATCGTGGTAATCGTCTCTCAGGTAGTCGCGATTCTCGAGTCCCATGGTGGATGGCATCTAGAAGGGATAGGGTTCGGCCTTCGAAGCTCGCAGCTTCGAACTTCCAGCCGGCTTCCGTCCCGGCGATGTTCAAGGAATGAACAGCAGAATCTTAGGTCGGAATTCCAGGATCGTCGATGTGAGTCTTGAATTCAGCGGCCGACAGGACATGCCCGGATCCCTGTTCGAAGACGATCCATGGCCGAAAAACTGGCATTTTCGATAAACCATGCACTCACGGCGCCGCCTGGAGTGCGTCATAACCGCCCGTCGAAAAGGAAAGTTTGCGAGGGCGAAGGTTTTCCATCGCAGGAATGAGACGGAGTTCAATGAAATCGAGGCTCTTCCTCTTTCGAAACGACGAAATGGCCGATACCATCCCGCATCTCGAAAAACGAGTTGATGTACATGTGTGCGCGCTGGTGGCGGAGTGGCGGTTGTCGAAACTTCGCTGAAATCAGCACCGTTCGCGTCCTGATGATCTCTGCAAAGGGACCTCATCAGTGCGAAATGACGCCTCGGAACTCAGTCGACACGATCCTGAGTTCTACCGTTGGTCAGCACTGCTGGGACGACGGGACGATCTGGGGTTGACCCCGTGCAATAATGGCACGGGATGCGAGCACTGAGCATCAGGGAGGTTGCAAATCTTCGGCGTGATGGGCACAGCCTTGCTGTGTTGCCATCGGGTCGACAGACCAATCGCAGTCTCTTGACTTCCGGTGCGGCCCTGCCGCGATGACTGTCCGTTTTCTTTCATTCTAAGGCACATTGTTCAACCATGGACATTACCCGACTTCGCAACATCGGAATCTCGGCTCATATTGACTCGGGCAAGACCACATTGACCGAGCGAATCCTGTTTTACTGTGGACGTATTCACAAGATTCGCGAAGTGAAGGGTGGCGACGGCGGCGCGACCATGGACCACATGGAACTGGAGCGTGAGCGAGGTATCACGATTACCTCCGCGTCTACTCGCGTCGAGTGGGAAGACAAGGAACTGGGCACCAGCCATCCGATCAACATCATTGACACTCCAGGACACGTGGACTTCACCGTCGAAGTAGAACGAAGCCTTCGAGTACTCGACGGAGCCATCCTGGTTCTGTGTGCGGTCGGCGGCGTTCAGAGCCAGTCTCTGACCGTGGACCGTCAGATGCGACGTTATGGCGTTCCTCGAATTGCCTTCATCAACAAGATGGACCGAATTGGCGCGAATCCGGCCAAGGTCATCGCAGCCATGAAGGACAAGCTGAAGTGTAACGCTGTTCCGCTGCAGCTGCCTATGGGCGCCGAATCTGCCTTCAAGGGCGTGATTGACCTGGTTCGAATGGAAGCTGTTACGTTCGAAGGCGACAAGGGCGAAGACATTATTCGCAGCCCGATTCCAGCAGAATACAAGGACGCTGCTGACAAGGCTCGTCGCGAAATGCTGGAAGAACTGTCATTGCACGACGACGATCTGATGAGCCTTCTGCTGGAAGAAGCGGAAGTGTCTATCGAGCAGGTTCGTGCGGTGATTCGAAAGGCCACGATTGCTCAGCAGATCACTCCGGTTCTGATGGGAAGTGCGTACAAGGACAAGGGCGTTCAGGAAGCTCTGGACGCTGTCGTTCGCTACCTGCCTTCTCCTCCGGAACGTGAAAAGTACGCGATCGACAACAGCAAGCCGGTTGATGAGCACGGTCAGCATCCAAAAATCCTGCTGCAGGATTCACCGGACGCTCCGCTCGTTTGCATGGCGTTCAAGACTGTCGTCGAAAGCTTCGGCCAGCTGACTTACACACGACTGTACCAGGGCAAGATCATTAAGGGTCAGTCCTACGTGAATGCTCGTACGGGCAAGTCTGTCCGCTTCGGACGCCTCGTTCGTATGCACGCCAATGACCGCGAAGACATCGACTCAGCAGAAGCGGGCGACATTATCGCTCTGGTGGGCGTGGATTGTGCGTCGGGTGATACATTCACGGCAGATGGGATGAATGTCTCACTGGAAAACATCTTCGTGGCTAACGCGGTGATTCGTCTGTCGATCGAGCCAAAGAAGCGAGATGATGCGGATAAGCTTGGCAAAGCTCTTGAGCGATTCCGTCGTGAAGACCCGACCTTCCGAGTTCAGACCGACGAAGAAACCGGCCAGACGCTGATCGCGGGAATGGGCCAGCTTCACCTGGAAATCTATGTCGAACGTATCAAGCGCGAATACAAGTGCGAGTGTATCGTTGGTGAACCTCGCGTGGCTTACCGCGAATGTCCAACGAAGGCGGTCGAATTCGATTACAAGCATAAGAAGCAGTCTGGTGGTTCCGGTCAGTACGCTCACGTGAAGGGCATTCTGGAACCACTTCCGGAAACTTCCGAAGTGCCCTACGAGTTCGTTGACGAAGTGACCGGCGGACGAATTCCTCGCGAGTTCATCAAGCCTTGCGACGACGGTTTCGAAGAAGGCCTGAAGAAGGGTCCTCTCGGCGAATACGAAGTCGTAAACGTCAGGATGCGATTGCAGGACGGCAGCTACCACGACGTCGACTCGTCCGAAATGGCGTTCAAGATCTGTGCTCTGGGCTGCATGCGTGAAACTCTGAAGAAGGCCGACGTGGCTCTTCAGGAGCCATTCATGAAGCTGGAAATCGAAGTTCCGGACGAATATCAGGGACAGATTACCGGCCACCTGTCCAGCAAGCGAGGCCTGGTGACTGGCTCTGAAGTCAACGGCGGCATCTGCGTCATCAATGCAGAAGCTCCTCTGGCCAGCATGTTCGACTATGCGAACGAACTTCGCTCAATGACTCAGGGTAAGGGCACCTTCACCATGGAATTCCTCGCCTACCGCCAGGTACCTCGCGGTCTGCAGGGCGAAATTCTTGAGAAGCGTCGCAAGGAAAAGGAAGCCAAGGCGGCCATGAAGTAAGCCTCGGCCGTCCAGCAGTGAAACAGGAAAAGCTCAGCCTTCGGACGGCTGGGCTTTTTCTTTGCGCTGACCGGTGAAGCAGCAATGTTCCACTGGTTTCGATTTGACAACGATTGCGTGGAAAGTGGGAACCGTGACCTTTCACACATCCGGCAGATTTGACCTGGTCATCTGTGACATCGACGGCTGTCTATCGCCGGAATCTCATGCGCCGATGAATGGTCCGGCGTTGATGGCGATTGCCGAGCATAATCGTCGGGCGATTGCGGAACGGGATCGTCCAGTCGTCACGCTATGCAGTGGCAGACCGATCGGATTTGTCGAGTGCCTGACGCGACTGACTCACAACACGATTGTTCCCTGCATCGGTGAGAACGGTGTCTGGATCTGGAGGCCGCAGGATAACTCCTTCGAATGCGACCCTGCGATCACCGAGGAACATCTGGAAATCGTTCACGAAGCCCGCAAGCTGCTCAGATCTCTGTATCAGGCGAAAGGCGTGATTCAGCAGCCTGGCAAAACTGCGTCCGTCGCGCTGTATCACCCGGATACGAACTACCTGAGATCCATTCGAACGGACATAGCCAATGCTTTTGAAGCAAGACGCTGGCCGATTCGAGTTTCGATGACCTGGCTGTACATCAACTGCGACTTGCTTCATGTGAATAAGGGAACAGCCATCGATCGGTTGTTTGCAGAAACCCAAATTGCTCCCGAAAGGACGGCCGGAATTGGTGATACCATGGGAGACCGGTTTATCGCAGAACGAGTTGGGTGGTTCGGATGCCCTGCAAATGCAGAGGCGGAGATCAGGAACATCGCCTCCTGGGTCTCTTCGCACCATGAGGTTCATGGTGTACTGGAGATCCTCAACCAGCTTTCAGGCTGCTTGCCTGCGATCTGACGACGTTGCACTGCTTTCGCAGGAATCGTGAATCTCAGGACTTAAGACGCCTGAAACAACCGCACACTTGCCTCAATTTGGCGATTCGATTCAGACCGATTATGATACGCATGTACCGGAACCGGGCATGATTCCCGTTTGCTGAGTACCTTCTTTCCTGTTTCGGAGTTCCTTTCTTGTCGGGCCATTCATCTCGAGACCATCACTATGCGTGGTGGTTGATCATGTGCCTTTGCGGCGTTGATTATTTCAGTACTCTGGGATACCAGCCTTCGATTGCTTTCGAAGGCGCGGGAACTTTGGCGCCAATTGCCACACTGGTGCTGGTTGCCGTCACACTGCTCGGAGCGCTTCCGATCTACTGCCATGTCGCTGGCGAAACGCCGGATGGCGTTGGTTCTGTGGGCATGATCGAGCGGATCTTCAAAGGATGGACATCGAAGATCTCTGTTCTTGTGCTTGTGGGATTCGCCGCCACAGACTTCGTGATTACCAAGACTCTTTCGGCTGCCGACGCGACCGCGCACCTGCTTTCAAATCCTCTGTATCTGAATTCGACGCCGACATCGATGCACAGCCAGATGCTGGTGACGATGTTCCTGCTTGTCCTGCTGAGCGCGATGTTTATCAAGGGCTACGGCGAAGTCGTCGGTCTCGCAACACTGCTGGTTGTAACCTACATCGGACTGACAGCCATCGTCGTTGGCGCGGGATTGGTGTATCTTGTTTCGCATCCGGAACTGGCACGGCAGTGGATCGATCAGATATCAAATGGAGAGTATCACCTGCATCATACGCCCATCTCCGGGACCGGTCCATGGATCGCACTGGCGATTGCCTGCCTGATTTTTCCCAAGCTTGCTCTGGGAATGAGCGGTTTCGAAACCGGGGTGTTGCATATTCATCTGATTCGTGGCACGGAAACAGACCCTGCCAACGCCGAAGGTCGAATTCGTCGCACACGCCTTCTTTTGATCACGGCAGCGCTGATCATGTCAGTGATGCTGATTGGTTCATCGCTGGTGACGGGCACAGGGACGCTGATTCCTGTGGAAGAGTTCCGCATGGGGCCCGAAAAGGGCAAGGCCGTCGACCGCGCGCTGGCATTCATTGCGCACGGCGAAAGCCCTTATCCTATTTGTCCGTTGTTTGGCCAGGTGTTTGGCACCATTTATGACATCAGCACGATCCTGATTCTCTGGTTCGCCGGAGCGTCAGCAATGGCCGGTTTGCTTAACATGGTTCCGCGTTACCTGCCACGCTACGGAATGGCTCCGGAATGGGCTGCAGCCTATAGACCGCTCGTGATTGCATTCACTGCGATCAATCTCCTGGTGACGTGGTGTTTTCGTGCCGATGTATCCAGTCAGGGCGGTGCCTATGCCACTGGCGTTCTGGTGCTGATGACCAGCGCTGCTATTGGGTCGCTTGTGGACCTGAACCGAAAGCCTCGACCAGCTGATCCGGGAGGACGGCTGAGGAGAAAGCTGTTGCTGGCTGCCTTTGGCCTGATCTCTCTTGTGTTTATCTACACGACAATCGCCAACATCGTTGAACGCCCGGACGGAATCATCATCGCCTCTATTTTCATCACCTGCGTGATGAGCATTTCGATTCTGTCCCGTATCTGGCGAAGCAGCGAGCTGCGACTCAACGAGTTCCGATTTGAAAATGAAAGCGACCGCATGCTCTGGATGGACCTCTGTGCTGACGGCGGATTCCGAGTGCTGGTGCCTCATCGACCAGGCAGTCGTTCACTGGCGGATAAAGAAACAGAAGTTCGACGCAAGCACCGAATTCCTCGGGAGGTTCCATTGATGTTCCTTGAAGTTCACTATGGAGATACAAGTGAATTTCATAACTCACCCATCATCTCTGTCCGCCAGGACGAGGGGCGATTTATTCTTGTCGCAAAAGATGTTGCCTCTGTTTCGCATACCATCGCTCAGATTGCGATCGAACTTGGAAAATCTGGTGCGCCTCTGGACATTGTGTTTGGCTGGAGCCTCGGGAATTCACTGCGACTGGCCATTGAGTTTGTACTGTTCGGCCAGGGCGATGTGCCAAACAGTGTGTTTGGTCTGCTTGAGAAAGCAATTCCTGATCCATCGAAGCGTCCGACCGTTCTTGTCGGTTAGTACTCTGCAACCTTCGTTCGACCGCTACAAGTCCAATGCTGGTCCCCTGGCAGCCTGTTGAAATACTCTCAACCCGCTGCGTGAGCGAGGGATCATTCGCTGTTGAAAATGAGATCGAAACGGTGAGGGAATGAGTGCATCGAAATTTCGCTTCCTGACGCAGCACATCAAGAACGATATTACCATCCTGACTTTCACCGAATCTCTGCTCAATGCAGATGCGGTCCACGAGGCCATCTCCGTCATCAAGGCTGGTGAAAATCGAAAGGTCATCCTCGACTGCCGAGCCATTCGATCTCTCGTGAGCGGCAGCCTGTTCCCGGACCAGGCACCATTCACACCCTTACTGAAGTTCACCACGCAGTGGACAGAAGAAGGCGGGCGTATGCTCCTCTGCAATGTCGCACCGGATTTGGGTGAGGTTCTCCGCATCACAAGAATGGATCGAATATATGGGATTCGGCTCGACGTCGAAAACGCAGTGGCCTGCCTGAAAGAATAGGCAGAAAGAACGTTTGCTGGCCCGGTTACTTTTCGGCGTGCAGCAACGATGCAGCGATTTCACGAACACGGTCCATCGTGATGCCGTTCCTCTGTTCAATCGCCAAAGGATGATCAGTGGGTTCCAATTCGATGTATGGGCGATGCCCAATGGGACGGGTATGGACATTCGTTTTCAGGAGCAGAGTCTCCGGGTAAAGCGGTAGTGAGGTACACAGCCAGCCGAAGTACGGTGGCTCCGTCTCGCGCTGTGCCGATTCCCAGAGCTGCGTCATGCGTTGGAAGCTGTTGAGACTGAGCGAAGTCCAGACACCCCAGACGAATGACCTCGGTCCGTCGATAACGGGAATCTCCAAACAACCTCGAACGAAGAACTCCTTCTCGTCAATCACGCACAACTCGGCCGTTAAGTCACATCGCGATTCTCGTTCCGATTCCGGAATCGAGTAGTATGCGGCTGGTGCGTCGGCACCGAAGTCCATCGGAAGTTCGGCATGGAATTGACCGCAACTGCCGCACAGAAAGCCCGAGGGCGATTCGTTACGCCTTTTAACGACTTCATAACAACCAGCGCAGAGCAGGCTTATCCGGGCGAATGCTTCGGACGCGTCGTTCCAGCCCCCTTCGGCCAATCGCACTTTTTCGCATTCGGAACACCATGCGTCTGGTTGAGGATCATTCGGGGCATTTGCGCAAATGAATCCTCTCCCCTGTCCTTCAATCAGGTGGTGGCAGACAAAAGTGGCGTAACTCTTGCCATGACTTCTGCACGCAACCGTCTTGTTCCTGTCGCTCATCAATTGGTCCTCTGGCCGGGCGTACCCGATCATTCCGGCGTCGGTGCTCGTGTCAGCAACGCCAATCATAACCTCCGCACCGTTACGAACCATGCCTTTGGTCCTCCGTCTTTGAAACTCACATCATTCGGATCGGGCCGAACTTCGTACCGCGACGACTCAACAGACTCTATCGACCAGCCTCTGGCGAAAGCATCCTCGATTTCCTTCCGACTGACCCGCCGTGGTCCCTGTGTTCCTGGTTCAGCGTCCGAAAAGCAAAGCATGAACATTCTGCCGCCCGATTTGAGGACTGTCGCAAGCCCATCAACGTAGCGTCTTCGATCATCATCAGAAAAGACGTGGAACAATCCACTGTCAATCACGTTATCGAAAACCTCCGGGAGTTCGGTGATGGCCAGGGCATCCTTCACCAGAAACGTAACCGTCACGCGGCGTTCCTCAGCCTTCTGCTTCGCGATCATGATCGATTCGGCGAGGAAGTCGATGCCTGTGACTTTGTGGCCTCGCTGAGCGAAGAAGAGTGCGTTCTCTCCCGTACCGCAACCGGAGTCCAGGATTGACCCGACGATTTGATCGGCGACATCGAGCAGTGCCTTTTGTGGCCTGCCGATCTCCCATCGCGGCTGGCCGGAATAGAGACTCTCGAAGCTTTGTCGGTCATGAATGGGCATTGTGGTGAATCACTTCAGGCATGGGCACGAGCAGGCTCGTCGATTCGGTATGATGCAGTCCTCTGTCGTATTGTAGCTACAACCTGGTGAATTCCGTATTCGAAGGCCATACCCGCCGAAGATCGTAACGCTGAATATCATCGATTGAATGGTAGAGGTGAACAATCACCGTGGTCAGCCGATCGCAATTCAAAGACCGGAAGTGGAAACAGTAAGAATGTCCCCGAAAGGTTTCGCAACCGCAGTGAAAGTGAGGAGCCATGACGGCCAATATCTTTGATCACATGTCGCACAACATGCCTGAGGAAGTCACCCAGACGCTCCTCCTTGCTGACGACATACGCATCGAACGGATCCTCTCCCACGGCCACGCCTCGCCTGCCGACGTCTGGTACAACCAGCCACAGCATGAGTGGGTGATCGTGTTGAAGGGAGCGGCGAGATTGCAGTTCGAGGATGGAATGATCGAGATGAAGGTGGGCGACTTCATCAACATACCAGCGTTTAGAAGACATCGCGTTGACTGGACAACGCCTGATGAACCGACAATCTGGCTGGCCGTGTTTTACAAAGAAGTGACAGCAAACCTGCAGGACACCACCGCCCCATGATGATCGCGACCGCTGTTTACCTCGGTATCGTCTTCGTGATGAGCCTTGTCTGTTTCGTGGCTTACGGCTGGGATAAGAATCGAGCTGCCACCGGCGGTCGCCGAGTGCCAGAGAGGACCTTGCACATACTGTCACTGCTGGGCGGCTGGCCCGGTGCGTTTCTGGGACAGCAACACTTCCGCCACAAAACAAAGAAGCTGACGTTCCTGATCGTCTTTTGGTGCGTTGTTCTGCTGCACGTTGCAACAGTCGGGACGGCGGCGTATGTGTTCTTTAGGAGCCCATTGCAAGAAGCGGCGAACAGAGAATGACGAGTATGGTGCGGCAGAGTAACACGCTCAACGATTCGGTGGTCGGACTTGCAGGCTTCGAGTCAGCGTTCCCAATTCTCGAGCCCGTTGATCAGACCAGTGTGAAGCTCATTGGAGTCCCTCGATAATGAGAGTAGTGAGTAATAAATGGGCCGAGCAGACGGCGGAACTGTACGAGCAGATTGGGCGTATGAAAGTCGAGCTGGAGTGGCTTAAAAAAAGCTGCCGAACCCGCGTGAAGCAGCTCTCAAGTGGATCGACTTCCAGCACGAAAGCCTGAGCGTCCGTCGCCAGTGTGAAATCCTCGGAGTTCATCGGTCAACGCTCTACTACGAGCCGGTGTCGGAGTCTGCAGAGAATCTGGAGCTGATGCAGATGATTGATGCGCAGCATTTGAAGACTCCCTTTTGGCGTTCTCGAAACATGGCCGACTTCGCATCCAGGCGACTCGGCCAGCCGATCAATCGCAAGAGAATCCAGCGTTTAATGCGGATTATGGCGCTCGAAGGAATGGCGCCCGGCCCTCGGACCACCAAACGCCACCCCGGACACAAAGTGTATCCTTATCTGCTGGCTGACGTCGTCGTTGATCGGCCAAACCAGGTCTGGTGCAGCGACATCACGTACCTTCCTTTACGTCGCGACTTCCTGTATCTGGTTGCAGTGATGGACTGGTACAGTCGCCATGTACTGAGTTGGCGGCTGTCCAACAGTATGGATGTGGAATTCTGCCTGGACGCTCTGGATGAAGCCTTCACTCAGGGCACTCCGGAGATATTCAATACGGATCAGGGAGCCCAGTTCACGAGTCGAGCATTCACAGAACGCCTGCTGAGTCGGTCTGTCGAGATCAGCATGGACGGCCGCGGCCGAGCCCTCGACAATGTGTTCATCGAACGACTTTGGAGAACTCTGAAGTACGAAGACATTTACCTGAAGGGATACGATTCAGGAGCCGATTGCTTTAAGGCACTGACCAGTTATTTCAAGTTCTACTGCCACGAACGCCCGCATCAGCCCCTGGACTACCGCACTCCCTGGGAAGTCCATACCAGCCGATCCTGACCCACCCGATCCACCTTAGCGATCGCGCGCGGTGGTCCGAAAACCGGGGTCCACTTCATCATCCACATGCACGTCTGCGCCGGCCTGATAAAGGACCATTCGTCGAGCAGGCTCAGTCTCGTTCAGAAACTGCTCCATGAAATTGCGAATCCGGCGTTCGAATCGGTCCCACTGAAAAGAGCCAGAGTGATCTCGACCATACGTCCAGTGATAAACCCGGTCGTGGAGACCTTTGTGTGTCAGGATATTAGCCGTGCCGTCACCGTAGTGAGCATCACAGTCGACAATTCCCACGTCCCATTTGCGAGTGAGCATTCTGCAAGTTGCCGCCATCAGCCCGTTGATTGTGCAGTAGCCTCGACCGTAGTCAAAGCCGGCATGATGGAACCCGCTGGTTGGCGAACATGCAACGTTTCCATTGACTGCCGTTTCCTCCGCTGCCGCCATGAATGAGCCAACCGTCATCAGGCAAGACCGAGACAAACCGAGATTCGTGTTTCGGTGTCCGTTCGCGATTTCTCCGGAAAGAACACCTTTCACATAATCACGAGAATGAACCTGACTCAGGCCAGCTACTGTGGCTGCCTCGAAGGTCTTCAGGTCTACTGGCAACCCCGAAGCCAGCCAATCGCGACCACATGTTCCGGCTTCGAGGCGGATGGTGAGTATCCCCGTGAATCAACTGACATTTCTGGCCGGAAATAGATGGGGATCGAGTTCATGGCATTCCTTAGTTTGTAAACACATCGTGAAACGGCTGAAGAAAACGCCGTTCAGGGGACCAATCCGTTATTGCAAAGACGACATCGCTGAAAACCCCGGCAAAGGGGCCTTTCAATGCGGACCTGAAATCCAGAGCCGTACGCCGTGGGTCGTTCTCAAAGGCTCCACATCCCCATGCGCCCAGGATCAATGTGGAATGACCAAAGTACCTGGCGGCGTCGAGAACTCGTAAAATTCGCTTCGCCAGCAGATCTCCAGATCGAGGTTGTCCTATGTCTGGAGCATAAGGTGCAGCACAAGTCAGAAAGCTGAGTTTCCAGGGAGGTGAAATCATCGTCCCGTTGTCCTCACGAAAGACGGGGACTGATGGTGAGTAGATGCACCAATCCGTCGAGTCTGGTTCACTGCGTTTCCTGTGCGCCGAATACATCTCGTCGCCATCCAGCGTGACATACAAAGCACTTGATCGGCACAGGTTTTCCTCCTGAGCGCGGGCGCCTGTCAGGAATCCGCCGCCGGGACTTATTCCGTTCGCAAAATTCAACGCCACAGGACTCAGTCCGCTTTCCACCAGTCTCTTCGCAGCGACAAGAGTAGATTCATTGCTGATCTGGACTCGAGTTTGAGCGTATCGAGGCTCCGTCGAATCAGGGATTGCCTGTTCAGGTGGCAAGCTCGCAGTTCTCTGTCGCGCGAACTCAACGTCAGCCGAAATATCGACCCGCTGACCTTGCTCGTCGATATAGAAGCCATCATGAGAAATCTGCACGGCCGATTTACCAAGCTGCCGAGCCATTTCACGGCTGATATCAAGCGACACGCGAGCAGAGGCAGCGAGCTCAACGGAGTCCAGAGTTGGAAGAACGCAAAGAGTTTCGGCCATAATTGAGTCTTCGAATGGAGTTTGAAACGGTTGAAGCGGAGGAATCAAATCGGATTATTCCGGAGTCACTCTTCAACACTGTGATGGGTCGATCGCGCCGGAATCGGACGCGTCTGATCGCTGTTCGACAGAATGCGGACTGAGTGAGGGATAGTTGTCTAACAGCTCTTTACTCATTGCAGCGTAGAGTTTTTCCCATTCTGCTTCTGCAAGATCATGGGCTCTGCATCCGTGTTCAACAGAGATTACAGAGCCCGTCCGATGTTCAACGGGAATGTTCAGTTCCTTCTCTCGTTTCATTCTGCGTACCGTCGACGACAGTCGGCTGGCATGTGTGAACGGAATGAGTGGAAACTCCTGACTTAACTTCTGCAGGAGTTCGGCAAGATTGTCCATGAGACGGCCTTTGTGACAGATAATGAAAGTATTCACGGGTTCTCTGTAGGTATCCCAAGGCGTAACTGAAATTGCGAGCACGGGGCTGCCTGGTTGTTGATTTGATCCGAACCGGACTCAGGCAAATGGATTGACGAGGCCGAATACCTGGCAGCTTATCCATACCGATAAACCAACGGTTCACGAGGCAGGTTCGACTTTCGCGAAGATCGACTCGGGTGCCTGCTCGAAATAGTGAAACATGGCTGGGCAAAGCCATCCGCGCAGTGGGCTTTCGTGAAGCTGATACCACCAACCACCGAGTTCTGGCTCGCATCGGTTGAGACGCACAGTCGAGCCCGGAAATTGTTGTTCAGAGAACAACAATCGGAAACCAGATTTCGGGTTTTCCAGCGCCCCAACGAAAAGGTCGATGATCTCAGGAACTCCGCAGACGAAGGGTTCTCGTTCCAGCCCAACCGCGGCATCATCGAACACCCACGTTCCCATGTGAAAGTAGGGCTGAATGATACGAATGGCATTCTTCTTCATGAATTGGCTCCCGGATGAAAGGTTGTGTTGGAATGCGATCTACAAAATCTCTTTCCGCTCTTCATCCGTAAAGTTGTTGTCCACCGTCTCGCCGCCGCTCATCGCCTTCCGCATGCGAGACATTTTCTTCGCCGTCGCCGCGTAGGCCCTTGTCACATTTTCGGCCGCAAAGTTGGCCGTGCCGGCCTGAGCGATTCCCCTGGAAGCCGCTTCGGCAAACGCATCCTGATTGGCCGCGAGGAATGTGAACTGCCATTTGTAGACAGTCTGCTGATGTTCGATCGTCGGACGGATCTTGTCGCGAGTAAACTCCTTGCTGGAGTTCTCGGCGCCGTCTGTGACGATCACAAACACGACCAACCCTGGCCGCTGAGGTTCTTCCATGGCAGCCAGACGAGCTCCTGTTTCGTTGATCGCTCGACCAACCCACGGAATCGAAGGGTAGTGCCGCAGATTGCTGAAAATCTACAATAAGCCAATAAAAAAAGCCAATTTGCGATTGCTCACAAATTGGCCAAATGGAGGCGGGGGGAATTGAACCCCCGTCCTGTTGTTCCTCGACCAAAGCCTCTACGTGCGTAGTTCGTTGATTAAGTCGCCTGAGAGAGGTTCCACGAACAAGACCATCTCAGGCCAGTCCACAACAAATCTCACATCAGTCGTAGCGGACGGTGAACTGATGCCAGCCTGAATTTGCAACCGACGGTCGGCTCCTCAGGCGGAGATCCTTAGGTCGGCACAGCCTTAGATTAGGCTGCGAGAGAGAACTGCGGATTTGCAGTTATTGGTGATCAGCTTTTTACGAGGCCAACTGATCAACCTCGGCACGCCACCCTGACCGCCGGTAACCCAGTCAAATCCGATCGCCCCCGGGTTTCTGCGTTCATTGCAGCAATGAAACTATCGGCATTCTAGGCCGTAGAGTCCAACAAGGAAAGCGCGAGGTCCGGATTTGCGGATTCGACACCGTAGTGGAACTCGCCAGAGTTCCTGAGATCATCGACAGACCGGGGGATCTCTGGCTGCAACGACAATCGGGGATCTCTGGCGAGATCCACTACAGCGGCAGGCAGTGGATCTCTGGCGAGATCCACTGCATGGCATAGGGTTTGCTTTTGCGTGCAGCATTCAAATGGGTCTGCCATTTTGGCTGGCTGCCGGTACGTCGCGGGGTTTGTAGAACGACGTTTGGCCGGTGGGAAATGGCCGAATGACGGCTGGGCATTGGTAGTCAATCGCATTTCATCACTCGGAGAGTGATGGCTACTTTTCAGAAGGCTTTCATCATGGGTACTGACACGGCTCCACAGCAGTATTCGTTTCAGGCAGAAATCAAGCAGCTCCTGCACCTGCTGTCTCATTCGCTTTATCAGAATCGCGAGATCACCATTCGGGAGCTGGTGTCGAATGCGTCCGATGCTCTGGACAAGTTCCGCTATGTGAGTCTGACGTCGGGGCAGAAGTCGACTGACGAACTGAAGATCACCATCGAGCCCAAAAAGGATGAGCGCATTCTTGTCATTCGCGACAACGGGATCGGAATGACCGAGCAGGAACTGGTTGCAAACCTCGGCACGATTGCTCGCAGCGGTTCGCTCGAATTCCTGAAGCATGCCAAAGGCAGCGGTGATCAGTCGACCGATCTATCTTTGATCGGTCAGTTCGGTGTTGGTTTCTATTCGGCGTTCATGCTGGCGGATCGAGTCGAAGTCGTCAGCCGCAGCCACAAGGAAGAAGCAGGCTGGCGCTGGGAATCCACGGGCGACGGTTCGTTCACGGTGACCCCTGTGACAGAATCCATCGAACGCGGCACTGCCATTCATCTGCACTTGAAGGAAGGCATGGAAGAGTTCACGGAGTCTGTGCGTCTGAAGTACATCCTCCGCAAGTACTCAACCTTCGTTCCTCATGCGATCTTTGTCGAAGGCGAACACATCAACAACCAGCCTCCAATCTGGCTGGAACCAAAAAGCAGTGTTACGGATGAGCAGTATCAAAACTTCTACGAATATCTGACTCATTTCCCCGGCCAGAAGCCTCTGTGGCATTTGCACCTGTCTGCTGATTCACCATTCCAGTTCCACAGCATTCTGTACTGTCCGGAAAGCAATCTGGAGCGAATGGGATTTGGTCGAGCGGACCACGGGCTGCATCTTTGTGCGAAGCGAATCCTGGTGCAGAATGACAACCGGGATTTGCTGCCGGACTACCTGCGATTCCTGCGAGGCATCGTGGATTCCGCGGACCTCCCGCTGAATGTCTCGCGCGAGGCACTGCAGGACAATACTGTTTTCCGCAAGATGCAGAAAGTGATCACTCGCAAAGTGCTGGATCACCTCGACACGTTCGCGTCTGAACAGAAGGAATCGTACTTCAAGTTCTACCGCGAGTTCGGCGTCATCCTGCGTGAAGGGATCACCAACGACTTCGATAACCGTGAGCGGATTTCTGCGCTGCTTCGATTCGCTTCGACTCATTCGCTGGCCACCACAGAACTGGTATCACTCGAAGAGTATGTGGAGCGAGCGAAGGAAGGTCAGGAACAGATCTACTATGCCTGCGGAAGCGATCAGGATTCGGTCCTGCGTGACCCGAACCTGGAAGTCTTCCGGAAGCGTAACCTTGAAGTCCTTGTCCTGACAGATCCCGCTGACGAATACGTGTTGTCATATCTGCGCGAATTCAAGGGCAAGCAGATTTTGTCCGTCGATGCGGCTGATCTGAAACTGCCACCGGAAACGGCCGAGGACAAAGCTGACGAATCGAAGAAGGACGAACCGAAGTCCGAAACAGCTTCGGCCAACATGGATTCACTCATCACGCTGCTGAAGGATGCTCTGGGTGAGCAGGTGCAGGACGTGAGGAAGTCTGAACGTCTGACGGAAAGTGCATGCTGTCTCGTGAATGCTCAGGGTTCGATGAGCACGACGATGCAGCGTGTGCTCCGGATGAACACTCCGGACTTCGAAATGCAGAAGATGATTCTGGAAGTGAATCCGAACAGTCCGCTGGTGTGCCGGCTGGCAGAATTGGCGGGCAACAGCGATCACCACCGATTCATCCAGGACTGCGGCCGCCAGATGCACGCAAATGCCATGATTCAGGCGGGGCTTGCTCCGAATGGCAACGAGATGGCAGCGCGACTGCAGAGCTTCATGATGGAGCTGGCCGGTCAGAAGTCTCCGGGCACGACATAGTCTGGCGAATAATCCGACGGTGATGTGGGCTCGCGGAAATCGGAAATCCGTTTTCTGTGACAGCACCGGATTGCCGGGATGGCGGATCGTTGCAACCATCCCTGCAAATCTCACGTGTGAAGATGCTCTCAGCACAGGCCCGCTGCACCATGTCGACCGATCTCAACCAGGCGATTGCAATTGTGACCGGTGCTTCGGCGGGCATCGGGTTTGGGATTGCGGAAGCGCTGCTGGAAGCTGGCTGTCGAGTCGCCATTTGTGCTCGGTCCGCCGACAAACTAAAGAAGGCCGCTGAGCGTCTGGAGCAGTTTGGTTCGGATCTGCTTGCTGTTCTCTGCGACGTCTCGTGCGAGACGCAGGTACAGTCGCTGTTCGCTCAGGTGGACGGACAGTTTGGCCCCGTCGGAATCCTCGTCAACAATGCCGGGGCCTTTGACGGCGGGGCGGTTGAAGATGTTTCGATTGAGGCATGGAACAATGTGATCGGCGCTTGTCTGACAGGATCCTTCCTGTGCACACGTGAAGCGTTTCGTCGCATGAAGGCTCAACGACGGGGGCGAGTTTTGAACATCGGTTCGATTTCAGCCCAGCGATCGCGCATGAATTCGGCTCCTTATACGGCGGCCAAGTTCGGAGTTCAGGGGTTGACGCACGCAACGGCATTGGAAGGGCGAAGTTTTGGCATCGCGGTCAGCTGCCTGCATCCAGGCAATGTCCTGGTGGAGCGGCGTGAAAACTCCGGGCTCTCATCGGATCAGGAACCGATGATGGCCGTTGATGCGATCGTTCAGGCTGCCATGACGATGCTGACAATGCCTGCCGGCGTTAACTTTCTGGATGCGGTCGTGTTGCCCACGGAACAACTTTATCTGGGACGGGGCTGAACATGTCGACGTCAAATCCTCAGCCTGAATCGGACGCCACACCCGTTGCCGAACCCGTCAACTTTGTTGCCTGGATTGGCATTGTCTTCTTCGTCGTGGCTGCCATCCTCTACGAAGTGCTTCATCAAATGCTGGTGCGACTTCCTTCGTCGCGCGCTGAACTGGATGAACTGAGAACGAATGCCCCGGCACTGACTCGGCTACTTCTCGTCGGGGCGATTGCTGTGATGACCAATGTGGTCGCTGTCGTGCTGTGTCTGACGGGAATCATCATGCCGCGCCGTTCAAAGGCGGTCGCGATCGTTGGCAGTATTCTCTCGGGGCTCATGCTGCTGGCGGTTGTTTCGCTGATTCTTGCAAGCCTGCTGATTAATCCCACGTAGGGTGTTGCACGGGATTTCAGGTCGCGAATGCTTGTCAAAGTAGGTCCTTTCTGCCGGAAAGGACTTTCGCCGACAGGCGAACCGAGGTTCTGGCACTTTCAGTATTCAATCCCGCTCGCCATGGAGCAATCTCACGGCGAAGTCGTTTCCTCGTCGTGCTTTGAAGAACGTGGCAACTGACGGGGTGCTGGTCACGGCAAGGCCGCGAAGTGCCGCCCGGCAGTCGGCACCTACAAAAGTCAGCGACTGCGCCCGGTTGCTGACACTGTGATTCGGGGGCGTTGGTGGAGGGAGTTCAATTTGTTACAGTCCGACGCATCATTGGGCGGACTTTCTTCAAACAGGACGGAATTTCATGACCGGGTTAATGGCACAGGCAACAGCCGAGCTGGATTCGATTCGCTCACAGGGGCTTTTCAAAGCCGAACGAACGATCGATTCCCCTCAGGACACAGACATTCGGCTTGCCGACAATCGCGAAGTCATCAACCTCTGCGCAAACAACTACCTCGGCCTTGCCGACCATCCGGACATCATCAAGGCTGCGCATGAGGCCCTGGATCGATGGGGCTATGGAATGGCCTCGGTACGATTCATTTGCGGGACGCAAACGATTCATCGAACGCTGGAAGCAGGAATCAGTTCGTTCCTGGGGACCGACGATACGATCCTCTACAGTTCCTGCTTCGATGCGAACGGCGGGCTTTTTGAGACACTGCTGGGGGATCAGGACGCGATCATTTCAGACCAGCTGAATCACGCCAGCATTATTGACGGCGTCCGACTCTGCAAGGCTCAGCGTTTCCGCTATCGCAACAACGACATGGCTGACCTTGAGGCTCAACTGCAGGCTGCAAAGGGCTGTCGGCATCGTCTGATTGCGACGGACGGCGTGTTTTCCATGGACGGCTATCTCGCCAACCTTCCGGAGATCTGTGCGCTTGCTGACAAGTATGATGCGGCGATCATGGTCGATGATTCTCATGCAGTCGGATTCACTGGTCCAAACGGACGTGGAACACCGGAGCATTTTGGAGTCTCAGACCGGATCGACATTATCACCGGGACTCTCGGGAAAGCGCTTGGTGGAGCGAGCGGTGGATACACCAGCGGACGCAAGCCGCTTATTGACCTCCTGCGTCAAAGGTCTCGCCCCTATCTCTTCTCAAATACCCTCGCGCCACCGATCGCGGCAGCATCCGTCAAAGCCCTGGAGCTGTTAAGCACGTCCGGTCAGCTTCGACAGCAGCTGGTCGAAAACACTCAGTACTTCCGCGAACAGATGACTGCGGCCGGGTTCCGCGTTTTGCCGGGAACCCACCCGATTGCTCCAGTGATGATTGGCGATGCAGCGCTGGCGACTCGGATGGCCGATGCGCTGTTGAGCCGGGGAATCTACGTCGTTGGTTTCTCCTTCCCGGTTGTTCCACGAGGAGAAGCGAGAATTCGAACTCAGATGTCCGCCGCTCATACTCGTCCGCAACTGGAACGCGCCGTGACCGCGTTCAAGGAAGTGGGCAAGGAACTGGGCATTATTTGATCCTGTGTCGTCACGAAACAGGGAACATTCAGCCATGCTTTCGCTTCTCAATGACAGAGTCACTTTGACCGCTGACGGCTCGATCGATCGTTCAATTGCCTGCGGACAATTGAGTCATTCGTCATGGCGAACCTTTCTGTTCAGCGTCCTCGCGCTTGCCGGAGCGATTCTCGCCACGGCGCCGTCCGGAGTTGCACAGGGACCGGTCTTCCAGCGAGGTGTTGTGGCAGCCGATCATGAACTGGCGAGCGAGGCGGGTGCTCGGATGCTGCGGCAGGGAGGCAATGTGGTCGATGCGGCGGTTGCCACTTCGTTCGCACTCTCTGTCGTTCGACCCGCAAGCTGCGGAATCGGTGGCGGCGGGTTTATGGTGATCTGGGATGCAAAGGCCGGAAAGTCCATCGCACTCGACTACCGGGAACGCGCTCCGGCAGGGGTCAACGCTGCAATGTTCGGCGGCGAAAAGGACAAAGTGGCTCCGGAGCCGATGAGTGTTCGTGGAGGACTTGCAAGCGGCATCCCTGGAACAGTCGCCGGGCTTTGTTATGCGGCCGAGAAATATGGATCCCTGCCGTTATCAACGTTGCTTCAGCCTGCGATTGAGTACTGTCGCGATGGAGTGCCGGTGGATGAGCACGATATCGAAGTTCAGGCGTCGACTCTGCAAAAACTCCGCAAGCATCCTGGGTATGAAACTCGGTTTTCCGAATTGCTTCGTGGTTATCTCAACAACGGAGTGCCGTGGAAAAACGGTGATCGGTTTCATTCGCCGCAACGAAAGACACTGGAGCTGATCGCGCAAAAGGGGGCTAAGGGCTTCTACGAGGGCGAAGTCGCCAGCGCAATGGTGAGCACGCTGTCGAATGAGCATGGCAAGTTGACGCTGGAGGATTTGAAAGGGTACACCGCCACGGAGCGAACGGCGCTGTCAGCGGGCTTCCACGGAATGACCGTCGTCACGATGCCTCCGCCGTCCAGCGGTGGCATCGCGCTGCTGGAGTCTCTGCAGAGCATCGAAGCCTGGGAGAATGCTCATCAGAAAGATCTCCAGGGCCTGGGACAGAATTCGCCCGAGTATGTTCAGTTGGTGACGGAGGTGCTGAAGCATTCGTTCGCCGATCGGGCCGAGTACCTTGGTGACACAGACTTTGTGAGTGTGCCTGTCGGCAGGCTGTTAAATCCGGAGTATGCAAAGTCGATCGCTCAGAAAGTCGTGATGAATAAGACGCTCAAGCCGGAAGAGTACGGCCGATTCTTCGCCAAAGACGACAGTGGCACGAGTCATTTTTCTGTGATGGACAACGATGGAAACTGCGTCGCCTGTACGGAAACCATCAATCTGACATTTGGCAGTTTTGTTGTGATTCCGGAATACGGCATCCTGATGAACAACCAGATGGACGATTTTGCTGCGGATCCGGGAAAGCCAAACGCGTTCGGCCTGATTCAGAGTGCAGCAAACGTCATCGAGCCGGGAAAGCGTCCGCTCAGCAGCATGACACCAACGATCGTCGTCAAAGACGGCCAGGCGGTCATCTCTGCCGGTGCATCGGGAGGACCTCGGATTATTACCGCCACACTGCAGAACCTCCTGAATCAAATGATCTTTGGAATGGAACCTCAGCAGGCCGTTACGGAACCGCGATTCCATCATCAATGGTCACCGAACGAGCTGCTTCTGGAGCCGAAGCTGAAAGCTGGCGTTGGACCGAAGTTGTCTGAATTTGGCCATCAGGTTCAGTCCGCCTCATCACTCGCAGCGACTCAGGGAACTGCCAGAACCGCAAAGGGACTGAAGGGCGGAAGCGATCCACGCAAGCATGGGAAGCCAGCGGGCTGGTAGCGGCAATGAAACCAATTCCGTTTGCCTATAAGCTGCGTGCTCTTGCGGGCTTTCCATTGCGGCGCAGGATCCGTCTTGCACGTGAGAGGTTTCTCAGTACCGCAAGATCTTCCTGCAGAGAAGCCCAGCATCGCATTCTTCAGGAGCTGCTGGCGCTGAATTCCGGATCGGACTTTTGCAGAGACTTTGGGCTGCATCAGGGGATGAGTCTGAATGAGTTCCGCAATCGTGTTCCGGTGGCGGACTACGAACTGATTCGCCCGTATGTGGATCGTGTCTCAAAGGGTGAGCACCACGCTCTGCTTGGCAAGCACAACAGGCTGTTGATGTTCGCGGTCACCAGCGGAACAACGGCCGAGTCGCGACTGATTCCGGTCACGGATCGGTTCCTGAGTGACTATCGCCGCGGCTGGCAGATCTGGGGCATCGGAGCGTACTCGGAGCACGATCATCTGCCAGAGCTGAACATCGTGCAGGTTGCCAGCAGTCACCGTCGCTTTGCCACGGAAGATGGTACGCCGTGTGGCAACATCAGCGGGCTTGTCGTGTCCATGCAGAATGCGATTGTCAGAACTCTTTACACGATTCCGGCGAGCCTGATGGATGTGAAGAGTCCTGCGGTGAAACGTCACATGATTCTGAGACTGGCACTCCAGGATCCAATGGTGGGAGCGATGATCACTGCCAATCCCAGTACTCTGCTGCAGATGATGGAGCAGGCGACTGCGGATGCAGATCAGTTGATCAGGGAAATCCACAACGGCGGCTGGACGACAATCGGCGACGAACGACCTGGAGGAACAATCCGCACGCTGCGTCCGAATCCTTCCAGGGCGAGAGAACTGGAACAGATTCTGAATGAGCATGGAAGACTGCTTCCCACGGCGTGCTGGCCCTGGCTGAAGATGCTGGGAGTCTGGTGCGGAGGAAGCTGCGCGGCCTATATTCGTCGTCTGCGAGAGTTATGCCAGGGGCTGCCTGTCCGCGATCACGGTCTGCATGCCAGCGAAGGGCGTATGACGCTTCCGCTGGAAGACAACAGTCCGAGCGGTGTGCTGGAAGTGGAGACGCATTTCTTTGAGTTCATCCCGGTGGAAGATGCGGATTCAAATCAGCCCACCGTGCTGGAAGCTCATGAACTGCTGGAGGGGCGAGAGTACTTCATTTTGCTGACGACCAGTTCGGGACTCTACCGTTACAACATTCGTGATGTGGTCCGGTGCGTCGGATTCTATGGGTCGACTCCGCTGCTGGAGTTTCGCCACAAAGGCGCTCACATTTCCAGCATTACGGGTGAGAAGCTGGCAGAGTCACAGATCGTTGAAAGCGTGAAACGCGCCGAGGCCGCCACCGGAGTTCAGACTCGACTGTTCACACTGACACCGTCGTGGGGCTCGCCGCCAGGATACGTCTTGTTCGTCAAACCCGTGTCGCACCAGACCAGTGCTGCGGACTGGACGCGACTTACTGAACATGTGGAACGGACTCTGGCAGAACAGAACGAAGAGTACCGGGAGAAGCGGGCCACAGCTCGACTACAGCCTCTGAGGATTCAGGTCCTTCCCGACGAAGCGTGGGACCAGCTTCACGCCACTCGAACTCGTCGATCAGGCGGCAGTCATGAACAGTACAAACATCCCTGCCTCATCCCCGACCCCGAATTTCAGCAGGTCTTTTTGAAAGCCTGCGGGGTTGAGACCGGTGGCGATGGAACACGACCAAAGCCGTGATTCCATTCGGCAGGGTAGGTCCTTTCTGCCGGAAAGGACTTTCGCCGAAAGGCGAACCGAGGTTCTGGCACGTTCATCATTCAATCCCGCTCGCCATGAAGCAATCCTATGGCGATGTCGTTTCCACGCTGTGCTTTGAAGAACGTGGCAACTGACAGGGACGCTGGTCGCGGCGAGGCCGCGAAGTGCCGCCCGGCAGTCGGCACCTACAAAAGTCTGCAACGGTGGCCCCGCCTGGGGCACGAATTCCTGATTCGGTTGGCTCAGCGGATTTCTGCGCTACAATGGTGGAAGTTGATTCGAAATTTCACAGAGTTGTATTCTGAGGAGTGAGCCGGGATGACGACCACCGACGAAAAATCAAAGGGCAAGGAAGAATCGTCCGATAAGAAGCAGGCTTTGGCGACCTTTGGTGGTGGATGTTTCTGGTGCACCGAAGCCGTTTTCCTTCGGCTGAAAGGCGTGTCGAAAGTCGTCAGCGGCTACAGCGGTGGGCTGACAAAGAATCCAACGTACAAGGAAGTCTGTTCGGGGCTGACCGGTCACGCGGAAGTTGTTCAGATCACGTATGACCCGTCAGTGGTTACCTATGAACAGCTTCTGGATGTGTTCTTCTACACCCATGACCCCACAACAAAGAATCGTCAGGGAGCCGACGTGGGGACTCAATACCGTTCTGTCGTCTTCTTCCATGATGAGACTCAGAAGGCGGCCGTGCAGAAGATGATCGGTGAGCTTGATAAGAGCGGCGACTTCGACAATTCGATCGTCACGACGATCGAGAAGATGGAGATCTTCTACCCGGCAGAAGACTACCATCAGGACTACTTCGCTCAGAACGGCGACAATCCGTACTGTGCCGCCGTCGTGGGACCGAAGGTGGCAAAGTTTCAAAAGCGTTACAAGAAGCTTTTGAAGTCGGAAGAGTAGAGCGATTGTCCTCAATCGCTCTGACTTCGGCTGCGAAACGGGACTCGGAATGGCTTAACACAGGCTCCTATGGCAGCAGCTGTCCGTTGTTGCGATCCAGGTATTTCTGCCAGCGTCGAATGGCCTCACGTCGTCGGGATGCCTCCGCATCCGGATGAAAGCCCAGACGATCTCCTGTGGCCTGTTCCATGCGATAGATCGCCAGCGTCCTGGTTGCCAGTCGGTCGTTCGCCAGCAGGTCCATCAGGCTTCGAGCCACGTTTGGGTCCTTCTTCTGAGTCTCAGAGAGTCCGAGCAGCAGGTCCATCATCGGTTCTACTTCGGCCATTGGCAGTCGAGTTTCGATCGACGTCTGGATGGCTGCACGTCCTTCGGCAGAGTTGCGAGCAATCTCAGACAGGCCATCGATCGCGACTCGATGAATGCTCTCATCAATCGGCTCGAATAATGCGGCTGTCAGGTGTTCAACATTACGAGTCAGCGCGAGGACTCTGGCTGCCTGAACGCCGATCAGAGGATTCCTCTCCTTGAGCAGAGGAGCAACCAGGTCGCCAGGATCGCCGACACCGACCAGGGCATCAATGAGTCGACTCTTGACGGCCGCAGCCTCCGGAGCATCCTCTGTGGGGTTTGACAGGGCCCACGATGGAAGGCTCGCCACAGCCGGAGCCGGTTCAACCGCGAATGACGTGATTGAATTCAGCTCCATCACAGTCCACGTTGACTGATTTCCTCTTTGCACGGAGACAGGCTGTTCGGCCGTCGGAGTTTTCAGCTGAACCGAACCTTCGATCACGTAGAGCCGGATGGTCTGATCGCTGTTCAAAGGCAGCAGAAGCAGATTCGTATCCTTGTTGTCCTGAGCAGTGCCCGCGGGCGATGAATTTTGCACCGTGGCTTCGACGGCGATTCGTGTGGAAGCACTGTCCAGCGTGATGGTGGTGGTTTGTGAGCCGGTTTGAAGGTGAAAGACCGGCTTGTTCTGATCATCCCAGGCCGCCTGAGGATCAGCGGTCAGCACAAGCCGACCGAAGAGCGGTTGCAGACCCTGGTGAGTTGGCTGAGCAAGACGCGCCATTGAAGGACCCGGAACGCGACCGATCCAGCCGGAGTTCTGTCCACGCACCTGATCTTCGAATGACTCAGAAACACCGAACCACTCATCCTTCAGAAACGGACCACAGTTGACCGTGTTGACTTCGTTCACCACCGTGTCGCCGCCGGGGATCTGAACCAGATTCCGCCATTGCTTCTGCTTGACGTCCGTCACAAACAAAGTACGACTATCCACCTGCAGGAAGACCGGCATTCTTTCCGCGTCCGGTGCCGGTTCCGCGACAACCGGAGGCTTGTTTGCATCAGGATCGGCCATCTTCGAATCATCGCCAGGACTGACCGGTGGTTTTGCTGCGGCGTCACCAGAATCGGCAACGACGGGAGTCTCCGCTGGTCTGGTGTCGCCAGTCTTTGTGTCTGTTCCTTTGCCTGCATCCGCTTCTGGCTGTTTCGTGGATGTGTCAGGCGACGCTGGGTTAGAAGGAACATCTGTGGGAGTCTTGTCAGCGGGCCCGGCAGCATCCGGCTCCGGCGGCGCTGCATCATTCTGAGCAATCAGATCACCGCCATCCCCTTTGGTCTTATCATCAGCGGCAACGTTGGTGCCGTCGTTGTCACCTTTACCATCGACAGGTGCCGGCGTCCCCTGAAACAGCTGCGAATCTGTGGACAGCGCAATCAGCCAGATAAAGCCGAGTGCTCCGGCGACAACCGCTGGCCACTTCCTTGACGGCGAATACGAATCCATTGGTTTCCAGGCAGTCGCTGCGGATGTTGCTTTCGCTGCGCCGCCAGATTCGGCCGGCGCTGTCCCCTCGGCCGGTCCGTTGGGATCCATCGCGTAAAGCCGGTCTCGAAGGCGAGGATCGAGCGGCACAGGATCTCTCAGCAGCCCCAGAATCTCATGCGCAGATGCGACCTCAGCCAGCAGGGCATCGGAAGACAGCAGTTGCTGCTCGACCTTCCCAACCAGTTCCGGCGTCAGTTGATCGTCCAGATACTCGGCGATCAGGTTTGCATCGATCAGTGGCTTTGCCGGATCGGCGTTCGCCAGTCTTCGTCGCCGTTTGACTTCCTTGATGCGTTCCGTCAATTCGGTGGCAAATGGACTGTTGGCAATCTTCTGGCCAATTTCACGAGCATTCGTGGGGGCCAGTCGATCGTCGAGATACGCCAGGAGTGTTCGCAGTGTCAGTCGCATCGCAGTTTCCTATCGAGATTTCCCCATCACTATCAGGGTGCAGGAATAGTGCGGTGCCCGATGTTGTTTCGTACAACTTTTCCCGTGAATGCAGAGTTTTCCCCAGAGTTCTCGTACACTACGAGCGAGTTCGAAACGCAACGCAGCCCGATTTTCCAGTGATTTTCGATGTCGACGGGCCCTGCAAGTTCTGAGAAAGGTTCCCACCATGTGCGGACGCTATACCCTGCGAACCCCGGCAGCGCGATTGATGGAACTGTTTCATGTTGCCCAGTTGCCGACTCTGTCTCCCCGCTACAACATTGCTCCGACGCAGTTGGTTCTGGCCATCCGGCAGTCGGCCGAGATCACATCACTGCGAGAAGCCATCATGATGCGCTGGGGGCTGGTCCCGTTCTGGGCGAAAGACCTCGCCATCGGTTCGACCATGATCAATGCACGTTCCGAAACGGTGGCAGAAAAGCCTGCCTTCCGGAACGCGTTCAAACGTCATCGATGTCTGATACCTGCGGATGGATTTTATGAATGGCAAAAGCTGACGACCGGAAAGAAGCAGCCGTGGTGGATTCACCAGGAGAATGAAACGCCCTTTGCCATGGCTGGACTCTGGGAATCCTGGACACCCAAAGACGCATCAAAAGACAACCCCGAGAACGTCGTACTTTCCTGCTCGATCCTCACCACCGCAGCCAACAACGATATGTCCGTCCTGCATGATCGCATGCCCGTCATCCTTCCGATCGAAGCCTGGTCCACCTGGCTCAGCCCCGCCGCCACATCAGACCAGCTCACATCGCTCCTTCAACCCCTCCCCGAAGGCCAACTCCACTTCCGCGCCGTGTCCACAACCGTCAACCGCCCAATCACCGACACCCCGCAGCTGCTGGACGAAATCGAACCACCAGAACCGCTGCGACCAAAGTAGCTCGTGTCTCCGACACGAGATTCCTGCGCCCAAAAGCGTCCGATCAGAAGGTGGATCGTCACTATTTTGCGTTCAGTAGAAACACACGATGCGACTCTGTTTGCACCGCCAGCAGTCGGCTCGATGGAGATTGAAAAAAACGAATCTTCCGAAGAGGCGTGCCAAAGGGAAGCTCCATCGTTTGTCGAAGTCGGTCTCTCCGCCAGAATCGCAGGGTGCCATCCTCTCCCACCGTTCCGATGGTCAAACCATCCGGACAATAGTCGACACTGCGTACCGCAACACGGTGCGCGTTTACTGTAAGTCCGGGTGTACCATCAATAAGGTTCCATAATGAAAGCTGCCGGTCGCCCGTGACTGTACAGAGTTCTGTATCGTCGGGGCTGATTGCCACATCAGACAAATCTGGAAGCTGGAGTGAGAATAAGATAGTCAAGGGAGACACCTTGATGACGGTAGTGCCGCCACGGTGGATCAATGCCGCAAATCGACCACTTGAAGAGGGGCGAATTTGAAGAATCGCTGGAACATTCAGCGTTCCCGTCTGCTGGAAGTCTGGATTTTGAAATGCAATCAATTCACATTCAGATTGCTGATCAACCGACACGGATGGCTCGCGACTGATCAGTAGAATTTTCTTTTCGTCCGCCTGAATCATTTCACAATGAGTAATCAGCCGCTCGTTATCCGGCAAGGTCACAAGAACCTGTTCAGCCTGATCATCAAGGTCGTACTTTCGGATCTGAGTGAGTGCCCGATCGTCGCTGTGCCACCGGGAGAGTTCGCAATTTGCAGCGGAAGCCAGCGTCGATCCTCGATGGACAAAGCCGTCGTTGTCACTTGAACGATATGGGTGTCCTAACGAAGGCAGCAGGAACCTTGACCCAGGGGAGACTTCCGACTCGTTGCTACGTCCTCCTTCACGATGATCGCTTGCCTCGATCACTCGTGAACGCTCCGTGGAAGTAGTAGCAGTGAATTCAGACGAGGCTTCACTGGATGTAAGCCCTGAAAGCACGGTACCGGTTTCCCCAAAGGTCCACAATCTCCCGGTCGCTGAGAACCCGAAATAGAAGGCATCACCCGGGACAAGTTGCAAACTGGCTGGCGCGTCCGCGGGAATGTGCAGCAACGCTCCATTATCAAGTGTAGCGATCAGTGAGTTATTCTCTGGAGAATGATCGATGCTGGTTATTGAAGCGTTGGAAACGATGCGGCACAGTGCCGGCAACTCTGCATCTCGCGGGATCGCATCGGCATACCCCCGATCGGGCCATGTCACGATGCGTCGATTTTCATCCACAATGATCGACTCAGGGAAGTTCAAAATGTCGGCTTTTGTGTTCCAGAAGATCGTTCGTCGCTTCGAAAGAAGTCGATCTGTCCTGCTGATCGCCTCTTCCTCCGAGCGGTACTCCATGGACACCCGCTGAGTAAAGGGCAATCGCCCGTTGCGAACTGGAGGCGAAAACCGAAGCAGTCCATTCGCGGCTTGTCCTTTTGCCAGGGCCGCGGTCTTCTCAGTTTCGCCTTCCTGCCCAAATCTTAAGATCTGCTCAACAGTTCGTTGACGGGCATCCGTGGCACGCAGGCGAATTGAAGCATTGGCCATTGCACCAGACGACATCTCTTCCCGGCAAATCAGGTAATGGCCCTGAATTTCGAAGCACTCGTTGTCGTCGTCTCCCTCTCCGGACACGAGTTGAAACTGGATTCCATCTGACCTCAGGAAATTCTGCGTGACCAACCAACCGACGGTTGTCCCGGCAGAATGTTCCTCAGCCTTCGCAGTGTCACAGAGTAGAATTCCAGCGGGCTCCCGAACATCTTCAAACCCTAGAAATGCGAAACGCCCCTGATGCTCTCCCCCCTGAATCCCCGCCGCACAAAACCTGCCATTTCTTAACGAGACGATTGGTCCAACTCGTGTGTTCTCCGCACCGAATGAAGCGAACCAATGCCCCTGCGTGCCGAAAGAACGAAGAATCTGTCCGCCAGGTGTGACGGCGACCAGTGCAAGTTCATCGCCGACCGCCCCCTGACGACTCAAACTCAGAAGGAGAGAATCGTCCCGCATCGCCAGCATGCCACCAAACGTGCAATTGCAGGAATTGCCAACGGCAACCTCACAGACTCCACCATTTCCAAACCGGGAATCCACCGTTCCGTCCGCACGAAATCTCTCGAGCAACGTGACGTTTCGCTTTCCGTTCCATGCCACAGACGCCACAGTGATTCCGCCATCGGAAAGTGTTACAAGGAACTTGGGGTAAACACTCTGCGACGAATGCAGAACCACACTGCCAGCCATGCCAAAAGAAGGGTCCAGTTTGCCATTTGCGTCGAACCGCTGTAGATGTGCGTTGTCAGCAGACGAACCCTGACTCCACAGCAACAGGATCTTCTGATCAGACGTTTTGCTTACGTGCCTGCACTTCACAGAAAGCCCCGGCCTGGCAATATCCACGACCCCATTTGTTCCAAAGCTCTGATCTGCTCGACCGTCCGAATGTACTTTCAACAGGCGCACGAATTCCTGCTCATTCCTTCGGCAATTACAGGCGATAATCACGCTGTCGTCAGCCAGCTGACAATGGTCCATCACTTCAACGCTACAGTCCGACTGAGGAAGTGCAAGTTTGCCATCAAAACCAAAACTAATGTCGTAGGCGCCAGTTGGAAGATAACGAACGATGGCCGGGTAGAAGTGCGTTTCGCCGACGACGCTGCAGGTGCGAACAATCCGTCTTTTCGAATCAAAGCTGGTGCCGCCCGCCGATTGAATTCCGAGGCCAATCTCAGTCGATTTAAAACCATTATCTCCAAATCCCGGAACCGGCTGGCCCTGGCCGTCCAGCTGAAGCAGGGCTAATTGTCCCTGCCCCGATTGATTGCCCACACCTGCCAGGAGCATGTGCCCTTCATCGGTAACCAGCAGGTCTTCAAAACCTGGCGACTTGATAAGCTGTGGAAAAACTGTCACGCCGTTGTTCCCAAACGTGCGATCGGTCATGTCTTGATCGGCGTCTTCACAACAGGCTGGTGCAAACTCATCAAGTGTTGAATTCGCTTTATCAGTTGACACCGACATCGTCCCACCGGCGGCGTCTCGATACACCGTTAAGTCGATGAGCGGCGTTGCGACGGTGTCTGTGATCTGAATGTATCCCAATGAGCCGTCTTTCAGGCCGGCAATCAGCTCGTCATCTGTCGGGCCGTCTGTCAAACACTCGACCGTATCGGCGAATCGCGTCTCCTGTTGAATTCTTACAGGAGCCCGAAGCTGAAGGAGAACGAATCGGCCATCTTTGTAACCTGCGGCAAGGAAGTCACCAGTGCCGACGAAATGAAGCGCCGTGCAATGGGCTCCGTTGGTTTGCCCCACGTCGGGCAACACCTGTGATTCGGGAAAACTGGCGCCGCTGTCCGGGAACTGTTGCAGGTAAATCTTCCCACCCTCGGCGCCGGCTGCAAGCAGACCGTTTGCAGACACCGTCAGGCACTCCATATCGCGTTCCGTCGAAATCTCGCGAACAAGTGAGCGATCTGCAAAGCGATAGATTCTGATTCCCGGCTCGTTGCCACAGGTTGCGATGTATTGACCATCAGGAGACCAGACGCAGTGGAATGCCTGCCACTTTCCCGCGCGAATTCTTGAGCCCTCTTCCTCCCAGGTTTCTGTATTCCAAAAGGCAAGGGTGCCGTCATCTCCCGACGACGCCATGATTGGCTCGTTGGGATGTTTGGCAAGTCCATTGACTTCGCCCTGCCCGGCCTTCCATTTCTGCAGTTCCTTTGGCGGATTCACCGAACAAACGGAGATCACGCCCTCTTCACCTGCAGTGGCCACAGTGTCCGCCGTCAACCAACAGCTCGTATACAGGGCTTTCTTTTGACGCAAGATCGGGACAAAACTCGTTTTCGTACAGCGATTCAGAAAGTGCCAGTCAAATCCGGGTGCAACCGGACTTCCTTCTTCAATATGACTGTAGGGCTCCAGAAACGTTCGCAGAGTTCGTGTGTCCTGAGAAAGAAAGGCATTGCTGGCTGCCAGCATATTGGACGAATAGAGCTGCCGTGCGCCTTCATCGGCAATCTGCTTTGCTGCCTTTTCATGGCTCGCCGCGATGATGGACATTCGAACGGCCGCCGCAAGTCCAATCACCAGACAGAGAACGGCAGCAGCCACCGCGGTCAGAAATCCTCGATGTCTCTTTGCAAACTTCCCTGCGTAATATAGCGTCGATGGGGCTCGCGCTCGAATCGGACGAGAATCCAGATAGGCTTCTATGTCTTCCGCCAGTTCACCAATCGTCTGATAGCGATAGTCCGGGTTCTTTTCCATCGCCTTCAGAACGATGCTGTCAAGCTCCGAACTGATGCGAAGCGATCCGGATTGCGATGAGGCGTGCACGGAATTCTTCGAGTCACTCTCCTGTCGTTTTTGCTGTCGAACCCGAACGCTGGGCCTGACGGGCTCTTCATTCATCAGAATCCGGCGAATCTCATCCGAATCGGCCTCCAGCATCCGCTGTGGATCAAAAGGAGGAACTCCCGTCAGCACTGTATACAGCAGCGCGCCGACCGAATAAATATCGGCCCTTGTATCAATCTCCCCCGAACTCCTGGCCGCCTGCTCCGGACTCATGTATTGCGGCGTTCCTACCAGATCTCCGGCCAGCGTGTGATGAGTATCCCCGGTGGCCGACGAGTCACGTGAAATCGGCTTGGCCACACCAAAGTCAATCAGCTTGACGACGGGATCACCATCCACCTCCATAATCAGAACATTACTGGGCTTGATATCGCGATGCAAAATCCGCTTTTGGTGAGCATGCTGGATCGCCTGACAGCACTCCAGAATCATCCTCAGACGCATTCGGAGGTCGGGGTTCTTCTGCTGACAGTACTTCAGAATCGGAATCCCATTCACCAGCTCCATCGCAAACCACGGTTGCCCGACGCCCGTTGTGCCAGCATCCAGGACGGTCGCGATGTTTGGATGATCCATCAGCGACAGTGTTCTCTGCTCCTGAAGAAATCGACGGACAGAGGAGGTTGTGATTCGGTCCTCCCGGATCACTTTCAGGGCGACACGTCGAGCAACCGGGTGCTGCTGCTCCGCAAGAAATACAGTCCCCATGCCACCTTCGCCGAGCTGACTCAGCAGTCGATATGGGCCGATGGATAAGGGCAGACCGGGTGCCTGTTCTTTCGCCGCAGCGATGGCCGGGATGGTCTGTTCAAGAAACTCACCCGCTGCATAGGCTTCCAGAAGACTGCGAACACTCGAAAGGAGCGTCAGGTCGTCGCCACAGGCTTCCTCCAGATACGCTTCGCGTTCCGCCGCCGATGAGATCCGCAGGGCGGCCTCAAAAATGATCTCTTCACGATCGTCCATGGAGCCTGCTCAATCTTCTTCCTTTTGATCCACTGGCAAATCGTGAAGTGAAACCCTTTCGTTCACGTCCCGGAATTTGCCACGACAACAGCACCGAAAACCAGATTGTGCAGGTCCCGGAAGGGCGAAGAAAATCTCAGCCGTCGATCTTCCGTTCTTCAGCCAGGCGTCCGTTATCCCACGATGGAGACTGTTGTTTAAGGAGACTGTTGTTCGTTAGTCTTCGCCTGGCTGCATCAGTGCCCGACTGAGCCATGCTCTGGCGTAGGCCCAGTGACGATCGGCAGTGGCGGAGGAAATGCCCATCGCCGCAGCAGCTTCCGCAATGCTCAGACCTCCGAAAAATCGCATTTTCACGAGGGCCGCTTTCTCAGGATGCCGTACTGACAGTTTCTCGATCACTTCATCAACTTCAATGATGTCCGCCGTGTTGGGAGCCGCCGAACTTCTGAGCCCGATGGCCTCCTGAGGAATGGTGGCCTGAATCTTCAGCCGACGACGATGTCGACGAGCATGCTCGATCAAAATTCGTCGCATCGCCTCTGCGGCAACGGCATACAGCTGCATCCGATCTTGAAACCGATCCTGCTGACTTCGCACGACTCGAAAATAAGCCTCATGAAGCAGGGAGGTGGGCGTCAGAGTGTGATCGATTCGCTCACGATCCATCTGCACGGCTGCAAGTCGCCGCAGGTCCGCATAGACCAGCGGCAGCAACTCATTGACTCCAAGATCGGCGGGATCTGAACTACCGTCATTGCAGTGGTGGATCATTCATCTTGCCCATGCTGATTGCGGCAAAAAGGTCCGCAGGTTCACCGTACCTCTATGCCAACTCTCAGCATTGTGGAGCCCCGCCCAGGCGGATGCAATCAAAGACGCCCCCCAAGTCCTCACTTCAACAGCTCACCATCCTCCCTTCCATGGGCACACGATCCATCTGTACACGTGGGCGTTCTTGGTTCTTGGTTCTTGGTTATTCACAGCCCATCGAACGGGGACGGAGACGCTCCTGCCGCGCCGCTGGAGTGTTGTCGTGGAACTCGCCAGAGTTCCTTTCATCCACGATGAGATCAATGAAGGAATTAATCATCGGCGAACAGGTCATCCTTCAGTTTTCGTCCGACGGATCGCAGCAGGAGCGTGCGGTCGTTGGCGTTGACGGTGCCGTCGCCGTTCACGTCACGTTCCGGATTTGTCGTGCCGTAGGCTCCCAGCACAAGGCTGCTGTCCACGGTGTCGACTTTGCGGTCCCCGTTCACATCACCCAGCAGGCGATAGAACGATCGCACGGACTCATACGTCCCGTCGCCGTCCATGTCGATGCCCAGCTGATAGTAGCCGTCCCCCGCTGTCGAATTCCGGTTGCCGCCCAGTCCGTTCGAGCCAAAATCGATGCGGGCACTGTTGCCCACGCGAGTAAACATGCCGGTGCTTAGAGGCACATTCTGCGGAGTGACGCCGTTCAGGTCATTCTTTGTCAGCTGGAATCGTCCGGCATTCACCATGCTCATGATGTCATCCGGGCGGTCAAACAGCACATCCAGATACCGCACGTAGCTCCTCTGAGTCTGACCGAGCTGCATGTCGATGCCGCCCAGTTCGGTCACGTTCTCGATGGAAATCGTGAAGGTCTGCTCAACGCTCAGCCCCCCATGATCCACCGCTCGGACTCGAATCGAATACGTACTCTTCGCTTCAAAGTTGAACGTCGCAGCCGTCTTGAGGGACGTGCCGGAGATCGTGAAGCTGGCATTGTCGGTGCTGCCAGTTCCCGCGACCAGGCTGTACGTGAAAGATTCGCCGGCATCCGGGTCCGTGGCCGACAGACTTCCCACCGTCGTACCGGCCGGCAGGTTCTCCTTCACGGAAGCATTCGACAGGCTGATCGCCGTCGGGGCTTCATTGACATCCGTCACCGTAACCGTAAAGGCCTTCTCAAACGACAGGCCACCCGCATCCGCGGTGCGGAGGCGGACGGAGTAACTGCTGCGGGTTTCGAAGTTGAAGCTGCTGATCGCTTCCAGGCGATTCCCGTTGATCCCGAAGGCCGCGTTGTCGTCACTGCCGGTACCGGACACCAGGCTGTACGTGAACGTGTCGCTCGAATCCGGATCCGTGGTCGACAGCAAACCCACCAGAGCATTCGCTCCGCTGTTTTCTGCGATGGTCGTAGAAGACAGCGTCAGGTTGATCGGAGCATTGTTGAACAAGAAGTTGACGATGGACGCCAGTTCCGCGTTATCGAGGAACGCGGCCGCCTGTCCGGCAAAACCGGTTGGCGTCACCAGAGCATTCGCTGCGGCGATCGCGTCGGCTCGTGTGGTTCCCAGGATCGTGAACGTCGCCAGTCGGCTGGTCTGTCCTGCAGGGACTGTCAGGTCATAGGTCCATTCCACATTGTCTTCGATCACATTCACGCTGGATGGCTGCAACCCACCGGGACCATGCAGAAAATGAATGACCGCCGGAGTCCCCGTGCCATCACCGTCATCTGTGCCAAACCACAGATCCGTCGGTTCGACGATCGTGTCACCGTCGGACGTCATAAAGACATTGGTTGCGGAGTCGGAACCCAGATTGCCCGTGTAGCGAACAGGAACGGTGACCGCTGTGCTGCCCGAGTTCGTAAACGTATCAATGGTGCGAGCGAAGTCCTGGCTACCGGTGGATGGAGCCGTAACAACTCGTTGGACGGCGAGACTACTGAGTGACACAGAGCCCAGTTGGAACCCCTGATCATTCTGCACCGACGTCCCCGTCCCTGCTGACGGAGCGTAATCATTCCCGGAGATTCGCAAACGATTCAATCCGTCAAACGCCCCGTCAGAACCTTCAATCAATCCACCAGCGTTCACACCGTGCGTGGCAATGTCAAACGTTAGTCCAGATGCCGATGTGCGGCGAGTGATATCCGCAGGAGGTGCAAAGAGGGGGTTGTCGTTAACGAAAATGTCATATTGGCCGTTGTTGTCGTTTTCGACAAGGTTACTCGCATAACTCTGAAACGCCACGTAGCGGCCATCCCCGCTAATCGAGGGCCGGTAGGATTGGGCGTTTCCCTGGCCCCCCGCCGAGGACGTGGAAACGCGTCTTGTCGCTCCTCCCGTCGTTAGATCCTTCACGAAAACATCAGGCATGGCATTGGTATCGTTTTCGACAAGGTTACTCGCATAACTCTGAAACGCCACGTAGCGGCCATCCCTGCTAATCGAGGGATAGAGGGAGTCAATGTTTCCTTGGCTCCCGGCCGAGGAGGTGGAAACGAGCCTTATCACTCCCGTCGTTAGATCCTTTACGAAAATGTCATATCTACCATTGTTGTCGTTTTCGACAAGATTGCTCGCATAACTCTGAAACGCCACGTAGCGGCCATCCCCGCTGATCGAAGGATAGTCGGAATCGTTATTTCCTTGGACCCCCGTCGAGGACGTGGAAACGAGCGTTGTCGCTCCTCCCTGAGCAAGATCCTTCACGAAAATGTCATATGTGTTATTGGTGTCGTTCTCGACAAGGTTACTCGCCAAACTGTGAAACGCCACGTAGCGGCCATCCCCGCTGATCGAAGGCCAAAAGGAGTTATAGTTTCCCTGGCCTCCCGCCGAGGACGTGGAAACGCGAGTTGTCGCTCCCGTCGTTAGATCTTTCACGAAAATGTCAACTACGTTATTGGTGTCGGCTTCGACGAGGTTACTCGCAAAACTCCGAAACGCCACGTAGCGGCCATTCGCGCTGATCGAGGGCACTTCGGAATAGCCGTTTCCTTGCAACCCCGCCGAGGATGTGGAAACTAGGCTTGTCGCTCCCGTCGTTAGATCCTTCACGAAAATGTCATAGGTGCCAACGGTGTCGTTGTCGACAAGGTTACTCGCAACACTCATAAACGCAACGTAGCGGCCATCCGCGCTGATCGAGGGCCACAAGGAGTCAGAGTTTCCCTGGTCCGCCGCCGAGGATGTGGAAACGCATCTTATCACTCCCGTCGTTAGATCCTTTACGAAAATGTCATATCTACCATTGTTGTCGTTGTCGACAAGGTTACTCGCCCCACTCATAAACGCCAGGTAGCGGCCATCCGCGCTGATCGAAATTCGGTCATCAGAATAGCCGTTAGCAGACGTGCCATCACTTGCTGCGGATACTAGCTGAATGGGCCGTAATGGGGTGCTGTTGACCAAGACGACGTCTCGGTTCCAGTGGTCACCAACCTGCCGATCCCCATTCCCGTCTAGTGTGTTCCCAAGCAAATCCGTGATCGCATCCTTCACGGTCAGTCGGTAGGTGTCGGCCGCAAGGGCGGAGAACGCCAACGTAGCGATGTTGCCGTTGACGGTGACGGTCGTTGGATTAATGGCCGCGTCGGAGTTCAGCAGCAGGCCGTCGGTTCCGGCGGCTTGGAGTTCGTAGTTGCTGGGGAGGTTGGCTCCAAGGACCGGTTCGCTGAAGGTGACGGTGAGTTGTGTGGTGCCAACGGGGAGGTGGCCGGTGGTGCTGAACGAGGTGCTGGTGACGGTCGGAGGTGTCTCGACGGTGATCGTCAGAACCTGTTGCAGAGTACCGCCGGCATGATCCGTGGTTTGCACTCGAATGCTGTACGTCGGACTGACTGTGTAATCAAAGCTGGCGTTGGTCAACAATTGATTGCCACTGATAGTGAACTGACTGTTGCCGCTGTCACCCGTGCCGTTGACAAAGGCATAGGTAAACGTGTCGCCTGCGTCCTGATCGGTTGTCTGCAGATTTCCGACCACAGTTCCCGTGGGCTGGCGTTCCAGCACCCACGATCGTGACAGGCTGATATTCTCGGGAGCATCATTGACGTCTGTCACCGTCACCGTAAACGATTTCTCGAAGTACATGCCATACGCATCGGTCGTGCGAATACGGACCGAATAGCCGCTGCGAGCTTCAAAGTTGAGGCTGCTCAGTGCTTCCAGGCGATTGCCGTTGATCCGGAACAACGCGTTGTCGTCACTTCCTGTACCGGACACTAGACTATAGGTGAAGGTATCACCGACGTCCGGATCCGTTGTCGACAGCAGACCCACCAGAGCATTGGCTCCACTGTTCTCGGGCAGCGTTGCATTCGACAGACTGATATCCGTCGGAGGCAGGTCGAAGACAAAATTGACCAGCGAATCAATCTCCGGCCCCGTCAAAAACGCGGCCGCCTGTCCGGCAAAACCGGTTGGCGTCACCAGAGCATTCGCTGCGGCGATCGCGTCGGCTCGTGTGGTTCCCAGGATCGTGAACGTCGCCAGTCGGCTGGTCTGTCCTGCAGGGACTGTCAGGTCATAGGTCCATTCCACATTGTCTTCGATCACATTCACGCTGGATGGCTGCAACCCACCCGGACCATGCAGAAAATGAATCACCGCCGGAGTCCCCGTACCATCACCGTCATCTGTTCCAAACCACAAATCGGTCGGTTCGACGATCGTGTCGCCGTCGGATGTCATAAAGACGGTCGTTGCGGAGTCGGAACCGAGATTGCCGGTGTAGCGAACAGGAACGGTGACCGCTGTGCTGCCCGAGTTCGTAAGCGTATCAATGGTGCGAGCAAAGTCCTGATTACCGGTTGATGGAACCGTGACAACTCGTTGCACTGCGAGATTACTGAGTGACACAGAGCCCAGTTGGAACCCCTGATCATTCTGCACCGACGTCCCGGTCCCTGCTGACGGAGCGTAATCGTTCCCAGTGATTCGCAAACGATTCAATCCATCAAACGCCCCGTCACTTCCTTCAATCAATCCACCAGCGTTCACACCGTGCGTGGCAATGTCAAACGTCCTTCCAGAAGCTGATGTGCGGCGAGTGATGTCCGCAGGAGGTGTAAAGAGTGGATTGCCGTTGACGAAAATGTCCCACGTGCCATTGGTGTCGTTTTCGACAAGGTTACTCGCATTACTCGCAAACGCCACATAGCGACCATCCGCGCTGATCGAGGGCCAGTCAGAGGAATTGTTTCCTTGCAACCCCACTGAGGACGTGGAAACGCGCGTTGTCGCTCCCCCCGGAGCTAGATCCTTCACGAAAATGTCCCACGTGCCATTGGTGTCGGTGTCGACAAGGTTACTCGCACCGCTCGCAAACGCCACGTAGCGGCCATCCGCGCTGATCGAGGGCCAGTCAGAGGAATTGTTTCCTTGCAACCCCACTG